>PJUC01000134.1_pt1 | contig 51581 bp, 43 predicted proteins | sample 1512161 | NCBI WGS metagenome assembly PJUC01 (sample SAMN08177676, study PRJNA422409) | Soil metagenome, whole genome shotgun sequencing project. | isolation source: Soil enriched on filter paper | place: USA: Madison | collected 2015-01-15 | reverse complement strand
GCGGCCGGCGTGCTCGTCTCGGTGCTGATCGTGCCGTCGCTCGTGCGGGCCGTGACCCCCGGCATCCTGTCGATCGCCGGCGGTCTCCACATCTCATGGCTGCCGCTGGGCGTCGCGATGGCGGTGCTCGTCGTGGGCCTCGCGGCGATCGTCGCCGCGGCCGCCGCGGGAGTGCGACGTGCCGCCCGCACCGCCACCGTGGGGGAGGAGTCGCGATGACCCGCCGCGTCACCACCCGCAGCCTCGTCGCCCACCACCTGCGCTCGCGCGCCGGCGGGTCGGGCATCGTCGCGGCTCTCGTGCTGGTGCTGACGGTGCTCGCCACGGCTGCGCCCGTCGCCCTCGGAATCATGGCGGATGCCGCCCTGCGCGACCGGCTCGACGGGCTGCCGCCGACGGCGCGCGACGTCGTGTCCGAGAACGCCGGGTTCCCGCAGGTGCCGCAGACCGCTGTGCCGCTGACCACCGATGAGGTGTGGGGACGGTTCGCGTCCTCGGTCGACGACATCCGCGCCGGAGCCGACGCCCCGCTGCCGGACGTCCTCGACCGGGCGCAGATGGTGACGATCGTCAGCGACAACCCCACGTCCGAGTCCTCGGGCATCCAGTCGTTCTCCGTCGCGTTCGATCCGCGGTTCGATGACGAGATCCGGATCGTCGAGGGACGGATGCCGGAGGCCGCGGCATCCGCGCTCTATCCGACCGGGCCGGGAACGATGCGGCCGTCCACCGACGACGGGCCGGTGCTGACCAATCGGATCGAGGTCGTCCTCGCTGCCGATGTCGCCGCTGAGATGGACTGGCCCGTCGGTGAGACGCGGACGGTGGGCCTGCCCATGCGCCCCGTCGAGCTCGTGCTCGTCGGCACGTTCGCACCCGTCGACCCGGCGGGCGACTACTGGCAGCACATGCCGTCGGTGCTGACACCCAAGGTGTTCGACGACGGCAACGGGCCGCGCAAGCTCACGGGCACGGTGTACGCGCATCCGGCCTCGCTCGTCTCCGAAGGCTTCGAGAACAGATACTCGACGCTGGTCTGGTATCCCACGGACGCGGATGCGATCGGCCGCGACGACGCCGAGCAGGCCGTCACCGCGCTGAACCGCTTCACGGCGGTCTCTCACACGATCGCCACCTCGGACGGCGGGCCCGGCATCCTGAGCCTGCGCTTCGACGCCGACATCACCGGAGAGATCGAGCTCGCCCTCGCGCAAGAAGCCTCGACCGCCGCGGTCATGGCGATGCTCGTGGCCGGGCCGATCGGTGTGGCCGCGGCCGTCCTGGTGCTGGGCTGCCGGCTCATCCTCGAAGAACGACGGCCGAGCCTGCGCCTGCTGTCGGCCCGCGGCGCCTCGCTCGGGCAGCTGCGGGGCCTGCTCGCCGTCGAGGGCGCCATCGCGGGGGCCGTGCCCGCCCTGCTCGGCGCGGTCGTGGTGACCGTCGCCGGGGCGCTGCTGTTCGGTGCGTCGCCGACGGCCATCGGCATCGTGGCGACCCTGCTGCTGGCACTCGCCCCGATCGCGATCCTCGTGGCACTGGCCCCCTCGGTCGCCGAGCGTCAGACGCGCGCAGACCTCGGCGCTCGGGGCTCGCGGCTGCGGCTCATCGCCGAAGGGGTGATCGCGGGTCTCGCCGCCGTCGCCCTCGTGCTGCTGTTCCTCCGCGGATACAGCGACGGCGTCGACCTGCTCATCGCGGCGACGCCGCTTCTCCTCTCGCTCGTGGCGTGCCTCGTCACGCTGCGCGTCTACCCGCTGCCGCTGCGCGCGGTGCTCGCGCGGGCACGCGCGTCTGCCGGCTCGGACGCGTTCCTCGGCGCGGCGCGGGCGCTCCGCGAGCCGTCGATCGGTCTCACCCCCGTGCTCGCACTCGTCGTGGGCGTGTCGGTCGCGGTGTCTTCGGGCATCCTGCTCTCCGCGCTGCAGACCGGCATCACCGACACCGCGCAGGCGCAGGTGGGCGCCGACGTGCGCGTCACCGGCGGCACGTTCACACGGGAGCAGCTCGACCGGACCGAGGCCGTCGACGGGGTGACGGCGGCGACCGGCATCTCTGGCGCCGACCCCGCGACCCTCGACATCGACGGGGTCAAGCGTGCGACCTCGGTGTTCGTCGTCGACGCCGCCGACCTGCGCGAGGTGCAAGGCGACGGCCCGGGGATTCTGCCGCCGGGTGTGTCGCTCGAACCCGCTGACGGCAACATGCCCATCGTCGTCTCGGGCGCCACCGGCGACATGATCGGCGGCACCGAGAAGATCGACGTCGGCGGGGTCGATGCCGAGGTGGTGGGCGTCACCCGGGGACCTGTTCCCATCGGCGTCCGCGAGAACTGGGTGGCGCTGGACTCCTCGTACGCCGAGCACGTACTGGGCCGGGATCCAAGCGACCGGACCATCCTCGTCGGGCTCGACGACGGCGTCGCCCTGGCCGACGTGCAGGACGACCTCACCGCCGTGCTCGGCGATGCCGTGACCTTCGCCACCGCGGACCGGATCGCCGCCGGCATCCAATCCGGTCCCGCCGTGCAGGGAGTGCGCTGGGCGCTGCTGGCGGCCACGGCCGTCGCGGCCCTGCTCAGCGCCCTGGCGATCGTCATGACCCTGGCGCTGGCCGCCGGGCCGCGCGCCCGCGTGCTCGCGCTGCTGCGCACGCTCGGCGCCCCGCGGCGCGCCGCGACCTCGCTCGCGCTGTGGGAGATCGGGCCGCCTGCCGTCGCCGCCGTCGTCGCCGGCACGCTGTTCGGGCTCGTCGTGCCCCTCGTCGTGCTGGCGGCCGTCGACCTGCGACCGTTCACCGGATCGTCCGTGGCGCCGGCCTACCAGGTCGACCCCGGCATCCTGCTGCTCACCCTCGGCGGGTTCCTCGCACTCGCCGTGCTGCTCACCGCGATCGCGCTGTTCGTGTCTCGGCGCATCCGGGCCGCGGGCGCCCTGCGCACCGTGGAGGAAGGATAGGACCATGGCGGCCAAGCAGGCTCCGACCCCCGCGCGGGGCACCACGGTGGCACCTGTGCGCGTCGGCGCGCCGGATGCCGACATCCTGTGCGTCGACCTCGTGCGCATCTTCAAGGTCGCCTCGGCCGGCGGGCCGGGCGTCGAGGTGCAGGCGCTGCAGGGACTCAACCTGCGCATCGACCCGGGCGAACTGGTCGCCGTGGTCGGCGCCTCGGGCTCGGGCAAGTCCACGCTGCTGTCGATCCTGTCGAGCCTCGACCAGCCCACCGCGGGTGTCGCCTGGGTCGCCGGGCACGACCTCCTGACGATGACCGAGAAGGAGCGCGTCGTCTTCCGGCGACACAGCGTCGGCTTCGTGTGGCAGCAGACCTCGCGCAATCTGCTGCCGTATCTGTCGGCGAGCGAGAACGTCGCGGCGGCCCTCGCGATCCCAGGACGAGTGAAGGGCGCTGCGGCGCGCCAGGCCCGCGTGGCCGAACTGCTCGACCTGCTCGAGGTGTCGCACTGCGCAGAGCGCCGTCCCGGCGAGATGTCGGGCGGCGAGCAGCAGCGTGTCGCGATCGCCGTCGGCATCGCGAACGAACCTCGCGTGCTGCTCGCCGACGAGCCCACCGGTGAGCTGGACGACGCCGCGAGCGTCCACGTGCTCGAGGCGATGCGCTCGGTGAACCGCGAGCTCGGCGTGACGACGCTCATCGTGACGCACGATCCCGCCGTGTCGGAGCACGTCGCCCGCACCGTGCAGATCCGCGACGGCCGCACCTCGACCGAGGTGCTGCGCTCGACGCGGCTCGACGAGCACGGCGCCGAGCACCACGTCGCCGAGGAGTACGCGGTGCTCGACCGCGTGGGCCGCCTGCAGCTGCCCGACGAGTTCGTCACCGCCCTCGACCTGCGCGAACGCGTGCGTCTCGCACTGGAGCCCGACCATGTCGGCGTGTGGCCCGGCCAGCAGGCGGCTGCGCCGGACGGGCCGGCGGCGCAGGGAGCGCCGGAGGCCGCGGCATCCATTCCCGAATCCGACCCGGAGGACCCCTCATGACCCTCGCACTGCGCGGCGAGAAGCTCAGCCGCACGTTCTCGTCGGCCGCGGGCGACGTGCACGCGTGCGTCGACATCGACATCGAGGTGGCCGCGGGCGAGCTCGTCGTGGTGCGCGGCGCGTCCGGCGCCGGCAAGACGACGCTGCTGAACCTGCTGGGCGGGCTCGACACCCCGACCTCGGGCAAGGTCTGGCTGGGCGACATCGAGGCCACCGCGCTCGACGAGGACGCCCTCGCGGCGCTCCGGCGCGAGCGGCTGGGGTTCGTGTTCCAGTCGTTCGGCCTCATCCCGATCCTCTCGGCAGCCGAGAACGTCGAACTGCCGCTGCGCATCGCGAAGACCCCGCCCGCCGAGCGCGATGCGCGAGTGGCCGAGGCGCTCAAGCTCGTGGGGCTCGCCGATCACGCGGCACAGCGGCCGACCGAGCTGTCGGGCGGACAGCAGCAGCGCGTCGGCATCGCCCGGGCCATCGCCGTGCGCCCGCACGTGCTGATCGCCGACGAGCCGACCGGTCAGCTCGACTCGCGCACCGCCGCGACCGTCATGGACCTCATCGGCGACCTCGTGCACTCGCAGGGACTGGCCGCCGTCGTCTCGACGCACGACCCGCTCCTCGTGCAGCGCGCCGACCGGGTCATCGAGCTGCACGACGGCCGCGTCACCTCGGTGACCGGAGGATCGATGGATGCCGCCGCCCCGGCCGGCTCCGCGCCCGGGGGCGAGCAGCCCGGGGCCGACGAGCCCGGGGCCGAGCAGTCCGCGGCCGACGAGTCCGGGGCCGAGGAGACGGGCGCCTCCGACGAGTCGCACCCGCCACGCACGCGCGCCGAGGCGCGCGAGCAGCGCCGCGCCGACCACTGACCCCGGGGCTGGGCCGCCGCACGATCGCCTTCCTCGGCATCCCCGCGACGCCCCCGATTGTGGCGAATCGCCAAAAATCGTCGTGCGGGAAGCCGATTCTGGCGACTCGCCAAGAGCCACCGTCGACCGCCGGGCAGCCGACGACCGGCGGTGCGCACAGCCGCCGATGCGAGGATGGATGCTGTGACCGTCCCCGCCGAACCGTTCCAGGACCTCGTCGCCCACGCCCGTGAGACCCGCGTCGTGGTCGTCGGGGGCGGCATCGCCGGACTGGCCGCGGCGTGGGAGTGCGCCAAGGTCGGCATGGCGGTCACGGTGGTGGAGGCATCCGCTCGCCTCGGGGGCGTGATCGGCACGGCCGAGACGTCGGGGCTGCGCCTGGACGTCGGAGCCACCTGCTGGTCGGCACAGGGCGCCGCCGTGCGCGCGCTCGTCGACGAGGTCCTGCCGGATGCCGTCGTCGTGCGCCCGCGCGACGACAGCGCGTGGATCGCCGGGCTTCCCAAGGGCGTCGCGGCGCCGCTGCCGCACGACACGCTGCTGGGCATCCCCGCCAACCCGTGGGACGAGGGCGTCCGCCGCATCATCGGGTGGGGCGGCACCTGGCGCGCCTACCTCGACCGGCTGCGGCCGCCCCTCACGATCGGCACCGAACGGAGCCTCGGGCGCCTGGTCGCGGGCCGCATGGGCGAGAAGGTGCGCGACCGCCTGGTCGCCCCGCTCAGCGTCGACCGGTTCGGCCTGACCTCCGACGAGGTCGACGTCGAGGTCGTCGCCCCCGCCCTCAACCCCGCCCTCACGCGCACCGGCTCGCTCGGCGGCGCGGTCGCCGAACTGCTCACCGACGCCCCCGCCGCGAGCGTCGAAGGTCTGGACGGAGGGATGCCGCAGCTCGTCGCCGCACTGCACGCCAGCCTCGTCGACCGCGGCGCCGTGGTGCACACCGGCACGCGAGCGACCGGTCTCGTCCGCGACGGCGAGAGATGGACCGTCGTGCTCGCGGCTCCGCAGATCCGGGACGGCGAACAATCGCCGGTCCATGAGCTCGCGGGCCGCGAGCAGGGCGAGGCGCCTCTGTCCGCCCTCGGCTCCGAGGCCGTCCCCGCCCAGCTCGCCGCCGACGCGGTGATCATCGCGACCGATGAGGCCGCGGCTCGTGCCCTCGTCGGTCCCGCCGTCGACGACCCGGCCTTCGCCGCAGCACGGCCGGCGGGCATCGCGCGCGAGGTCGTGACGCTCGTCGTCGACGCGCCGGTGCTCGACTCCGCGCCGCGCGGCGCGCACGTCCACGCCGTCCCCGGCGCGGGTGCCGCGTCCGGCCTCGTGCACGAGACGGCACGCTGGGAGTGGCTCGCCCGCGACGCCGGGCCCGGCCGGCACGTGCTGCGCGTCGCGTTCGGCGCGCCGGGCGTCGAGCCCGCCACGGCCGGGCTCGACGACACGGCGGCTTTCACGCTCGCCGCGCGCGAGGCATCCACTCTTCTCGGGGTGCCCGTCGAGCGGATCGTGGCCGCGCACCGCGACCGCTTCACGCTCGTCCCGCCGGCGTCGGCGCGCGGTCAGCGGGAGAGCGCCGCCGCGGCCCGAGCGACCGTCGCGAAGGCGCGCGGCGTCGCCGTCGTGGGCGCCTGGGTCGCCGGGGGCGGGCTCGCGCAGGTCGTCGCGGACGCGCACGCCGAGGCCGACCGCCTGCGCCGGGGTGCGCTGTGGGGCGGTCGACCTCAGTCCTGACGCCGGTTTGTCAAGTGGATGCCGGAATCGGCATACGGGTCTACCCTGGGGAGGGTCGTCAGGTGCACACCGAGTGTGAGGAGACCCCATGAGGGGCAAAGCTGGACTCGTCATCGGACTCGCCGTCGGGTACGTCCTGGGCACACGCGCGGGGCGCGAGCGCTACGAGCAGATCAAGGCGCAGTGGCTGAAGGTGTGGAACCTCGACCCCGTGCAGGAGCAGGTCGGCAAGGTCAAGGACTTCGCCAAGAGCCAGGCGATGGCCCTGCCGTCGACGCTGTGGGACGCAGGGGTGAAGGTCGTCCAGGCCGCCGGCTCGAAGGGCACCCCGGGCCAGAAGCTCGACGCCGCCATCAAGGTGGGCAAGGATTCGCAGGACGACCTCGGCGAAGCGGCACAGACGTCGGCGCGCGCCGTGAAGGATGCCGTGGACGACGTCGTCGACGAGGCCACCGGCCAGGGCGGAGCCTGAGGTGGAGACGCGCAGACGCGGATTCCGCGACCGCGCGGACGACAGCCTTCTCACCCTCCTCGGCGAGGTTCCGGAGCTGATCCGCAACCTCGTCATCGCCGAGATCGACGCCGCCAAGGCGTGGCTGGCACGCACGGCCAAGGACGGCGGCTGGGGTGCCCTGTGGGTGTTCGCGGCCCTGTTCGTGCTGTTCTGGTCGGTGCCCGTGCTCGGCACGTTCATCATCGCCGGGCTGTCGTCGTGGTGGCCGGTGTGGCTGTCAGCTCTCGTCGTGTTCTTCGCGATGCTGATCGTGACGGCGGTGCTGGCGTGGCTCGGCATCCTTCGGTTCCGCAAGATCGGCGAACGACAGAACCCGGTCCAATCGATCGCCCAGGACGTGAAGGAGGTGCGCGATGAGCTCTGAGGCTCCCGTGCCCGTGCCCCGCACCGCCGTGCCGCTCGGCATCACCGACCCCGTCGAGGCGGCGCGCGCCGAACTGAAGGCCGCTCTCGCCGCCATCGAAGAGAAGGCCAACGTGCCCCGGCGCGTCGGGCGGGTCGTCGACGAGCGCGTCGCCCAGGCGCGCGCCTTCAAGCGCCGCAACCCGGGTCTCGCCGCCGTCGCGGTCGTGGTGGGTGCGGTGGCCATCGGCGCCGCCGTCTGGGGAGCCGTGCGCCTCTACACCCGCTGATCGCGTCCGGCTCCACGCCGGACCGACCCTGGGTCCGCCCCTTCAGCAAGGAGGGGTATGCTCAGAAGCCGAGGCAGTGCAATGGTGCGTATGCTGCCGTTCGCGCGAACCCGATTCGAATCGCGCGTCGGCTGCTCGAACGTCATGGGCGGCCGACTTTGCACCATCGAGAGTCGATCCCTTTCATGAACACAGCCGCAGCATCGCACCAGCCCGTCAAGCCCCTGACCGGCTGGCGCGTCCTCGTGCCCCGCGGCGGACCCTGGGGCGACGGTGTCGCGGCCAACCTGCGCCGTCAGGGCGCGACCCCCGTGATCGCCCCGCTGATCAACTTCGCCCCCACGAACGACCAGGCGACGCTCGACCAGGCACTGGCCGACCTCGCCGCGGGAGCGTTCGACTGGCTCACCGTCACCAGCGCCACCACGGTGGACGTGCTCTACGCGTACCGTGCCGTGGTCCCTCCCACCACGAAGATCGCCGCCGTCGGTGAGACGACCGCCGCCGCGCTGCTCGCGGTCGGGTACCGGGTGGACCTCGTCCCCGAGCGTGACAACTCCGCCGCCGGTATGGCCGAGCAGCTCATCGGCCTCGAACCCGAGGCGCGCGACATCCTCACGCTCCGCAGCGAGATCGCCAAGCCGGTCCTGACGCGCATGCTCACCGATGCCGGACACCGTGTGCGCAGCGTCGTCGCGTACCGCACCGTCGGGGTCCCGGTCACCGAGCGCATCGCTGAAGACGTGCACTCCGGTCGCATCAACGCCATCCTCGTGACGAGCGGCTCGGTCGCCGAGCAGGTCCACGAGCAGTTCCCCGACCTTCCCGAGACGACGCTCGTCGCCGCGATCGGCCCGCGCACCGCCAAAGACGCCCGCCGTGCCGGTCTCGACGTCGACGTGGTCGCCGAGGCGCAGACCGTGGACGCGCTGATCGACGCCGTCGCGAAGTTCTCGCTGCCGCACGCGGCCGACGAGTTCGCACCGAAGACGGGTGTGCTGCCGCAGCTGCACGCGAAGCCGCGGGGCTGACATCCCGTGACGGACGCTCCTCGCATCGTCGTGCTCGCGGGCGGCGTCGGCGGTTCCCGCTTCGTGATGGGTGTGCGAGGCGCGCTCCGCGCCCGCGGCGTCACCGACACCACCGCGTCTCTCACCGTGGTCGTCAACACCGGCGATGACCTGTGGCTCTCGGGCGTGCGTCTGCAGCCCGACGTCGACTCGATCACCTACGCGCTCGCGGGTGTCAACGACACCGAGCGCGGCTGGGGACGCCAGGGCGACACCGAGCGGGTCAACCATGAGCTGCAGGCGTGGGGTAGCGGCTGGCCGTGGTTCACCCTCGGCGACCTCGACCTGGGCACGCATCTCGCCCGCACCGGCTGGCTGCGCGAGGGACTCACCCCGACGCAGGTGCTGGAGCGCATGTCGCACCGCTGGCCGCTCGGCGCGCGCCTGCTGCCGATGACCGACAGCGAGGTCGACACGATCGTCGTCCTCCCCGACGGCGCCCGCCTGCACTTCCAGGAGTGGTGGACGCGGCACCGCGCGACGCTCGCCCCCGCGGCCTTCGAGAACCCCGGGGTGGCGGCATCCGTTCCCGCGCCCGGCGTCGTCGAGGCGATCGCCGCCGCCGACGTCGTGCTGCTGGCCCCCTCGAACCCGGTCGTGTCGATCGGCCCGATCCTCGCCGTGCCCGGCGTGCGTGAGGCCCTGCGCGCGACGGCCGCGCCCGTGGTCGGCGTCTCGCCGATCATCGGCGGCAAGGTCGTGCGCGGCATGGCCGACGTGTGCCTCGCCGCGATCGGCGTCGAGACCTCTGCCGTCGCCGTCGCGGAGCTCTACGGTGCGCGCGCCGACGGCGGGCTGCTCGACGCGTGGCTGATCGCCGAAGAGGACGCGCTCGTGGCCGACGAGGTCGCAGGGCGCGGCATCCGGGCACTCGTCCGCCCGCTGTGGATGACGGATGCCGACCTCTCGGCGTCGCTCGCCGAGGCGGCCCTCGCCGCGGCCGGGGTGTGAGCCGGGTGTGATGCTGCCGGATCTGGCGTGGGGCGCGTGGGCTCTGCTCGGCGTCGCAGCCGTGGTCGTCGGGCTGTCTAAGACGGCGGTGCCCGGAGCTGGGACGATCGCGGTCGCGATCTTCGCCGCGGTGCTGCCCGCCAAGCAGTCGACGGGCGTGCTCCTGCTGCTGCTGATCGTCGCCGACGTGTTCGCCGTCACGATGTACCGGCGGCACGCGGACTGGAAGACCCTGCTGCGCCTCGCGCCCGCCGTCGTCGTGGGCGTCCTGGTGGGAGTGGTGTTCCTCTGGTTCGCCGACGACCTGTGGGTGAAGCGCACCATCGGCGTGATCCTGCTGGCCGTGATCGCCCTCACGCTGTGGCGCCGGCGCGTCGGTGCGCAGATCGCGGGCGACGGTGGATCGCACCGTGTGGCGGCCGCCACCTATGGCACGCTCGGCGGCTTCACCACGATGGTCGCGAACGCCGCCGGCCCCGTGATGTCGATGTACTTCCTGGCCGCGCGGTTCGAGGTGAAGGCGTTCCTCGGCACCGCGGCGTGGTTCTTCGCGATCGTCAACCTGTTCAAGGTGCCGTTCTCGATCGGCATCGGGATCATCACCGTGCCCGGTCTGCTGATCGACCTGGTGCTCGTGCCGCTCGTCGTCGCCTCGGCGTTCCTCGGCCGGTGGCTCGCCGACCGCATGCCGCAGTCGGTGTTCGAGAAGCTCGTGATCGCCTTCACGATCGTCGGCGCGGTCTACCTGCTGGTGGCCTGAGCCGCGCCCGCCGTTCACGCCGACGTCGAGCACCCGCGCACGGTGGCCCGCCGCCCGCTGCGCGTCGACGAACGCCGCCGCCCCGTCGGTGCGGTCGACGGTGAGGCCGGCGGACTCCAGGGCCGCGGCATCCCTCCCCGGTCCGCTGCCGAGCTCGAGCACGTGAGCCCCCGCAGCGACCCGCGCCAGCAGTGCGGCGACCTCGGGGGCCGGTGCGGTCGAGGTGCGTTCGGCGTACTGCCGGGCGCCGCGTTCGTAGGCGGCGAGTGTGGCGTCCTGCGGGTTCAGCTCCACGGGGACGGGCGCTCGGGGGCGCGGCGGCTGTCGTCGGGGAACTCCGGAAGCTCCTGCCCGCCGGCGCGCAGGCACAGCCAGCGCAGCTGCCCCGGGCTGTCGGGGAGCGCGCGCCAGGTGCGGAACACGCCCTGACCGACGCGCACGACGGTGCCGGGGCCGACGTCGACGATGTCGTCGTCGAGCGCCATCTGGCCGCGCCCCGCGAGGAACACGTAGACTTCTTCGATGCGCTCGTGCACGTGCCAGTAGCCGGCCTCTTCGCCGGGCTCGAAGGCGTTGGCGGTCATGCCGATGTACTGCATCGTCAGCTCGTGGTCGACCACACGTCGGCCGTCACGCGACTTCTCGGGCGTGAATCCGCCGTAGTGCCCCCGCCACTCGTCGAGGCCGCCCATCTCCAGCACCTGGTAGTCGCTCATCCCGCCAGGCTAGTGGGGGTCGTGGTCGAGGTGGCGCTCACGAGCGCCACCTCGCGCGTCGTCCCGGCGCCGCTCAGGCCGCGGCGCTCGCCAGCAGCGCGGCGGTACGCGGGCCGAGGCCCAGGGCGCGGGCGGCGTCGAGCTGCGCGGCGGTGTCGACGTCGCGGCGCAGGGTCGAGGCATCCCGGATCGGCAGTGTTTCGCACCCCAGCGCGACATGCCGCGCGAACGAGCCGTCGCCGAACGACGAGGCCCACTCGACGCCGACGCCGGCGGTGACCAGCGTCGACCCGGTGCCCTCGGCGTCGGGCACCACCGCACGGCGGAGGGATGCCGCGGCCCGCAGAGCCTCGCCCAGATCGGCCGGTCGTAGCGCGGGCAGGTCGCCGAGCAGCGCCGCGCGCGGCATCCGTCCGCCCGGGTCGATCGCGGCGACCCCGGCGGCCACCGCGGCGTCGAGCCCGCCGGCGTCGCCCTCGGGCACGAAGCGGAGCGCGGGGATCATCGCCGCGTCGCGCGCGAGGGCCGCGTCGTCCGTCACCACCACGACCTGGGCGACCACGTCGCACGCGGTCGCTGCTTCGAGGGTGTCGAGTGCGATGGCCCGGGCGAGGTCCTTGCGGGCGACGCCGGGCACGTCGAGGCGGGACTTGCCGTGCGCCGACGGCTTGACGGGCACCACGACCACCCAGCGCGGCGTGCGCAACTCCTCGGAAGCGGCGGCCGCTTCGACGTGCGCCGCGGGCGCCGGTACGTACTCCGAGGCGTTGCGGTCGCGGCGTCGGAACAGCGGGCTCACGCGCCGTACTTCGCGCGCAGGCGCGGCAGGATCTCTTCGCCGTACATGCGCAGGAACGCGCCCTGGTCGTGCCCCGGGTCGTGGAACACGAGGTGGCGGAAGCCGAGATCGATGTACCAGCCGATGCGCTCGACATGCTCGTCGGGGTCGTCCGACACGATGAAGCGCGAGGCGGTGCGCTCGATCGGCAGCTGCTCGCCCAGGCGCTGCATCTCGATCGGGTCGTCGACGCCCATCTTCTCGTCGGGCGTGAGCGCGAGCGGAGCCCAGAAGCGGGTCTTCTCGCGTGCCTCGTCGAGGGTGGGCGCGAGCGACACCTTCACCTCCATGAGCGTGTCGATGGCGTCGGCCGGCCGGCCCGCCTTCTGCAGCCCCTCGTGCAGCGCCGGCAGCAGCGTGTCGGTGTACAGCTCCCGCTTCTTGCCGCTCGTGGTGATGAAGCCGTCGGCGATGCGTCCGGCCAGGCGGGTCGCGGCCGGGCCCGCGGCGCCGATGTAGATCGGCACGGGCTCGGGCAGCTTGTCGTAGATGGTGACGTTGTGCGCGTGGTAGTACGTGCCGTCGAAGTTCACCCGGTCCTCCGACCACAGCCGGCGGATGAGGCCGATCGCCTCTTTGAGCCGCTGGAAGCGCTCGGGCGGGTCGGGCCACGCGATGCCGAGGTTGGCCTCGTTGAGCGCCTCGCCGGTGCCGACACCGAGGATCACGCGCCCCGGGTACAGCACGCCGAGCGTCGCGAAGTCCTGTGCCACCACGGTCGGGTTGTACCGGAAGGTCGGGGTGAGTACCGACGTGCCGATGAGCACGCGCGACGTCCGGGCGCCGAGCGCGCCGAGCCACGGGATGGATGCCGGCGCATGGCCGCCGTCGTGCAGCCACGGCTGCAGGTGGTCCGAGATGAAGACCGAGTCGAAGCCGGCCCCCTCGGCCTGGACGGCGTAGTCCAGCAGCTCGGCCGGGCCGAACTGCTCGGCCGAGGCCTTGTAGCCGAAGCGCAGCGGGATGGTCATGCGGTGGTTCCTTCCAGCAGGGGCGTGAGGGTCGGTCCGGTCAGGAACTCGGAGCCGTCGGCGCGGTCGAGTCGCGCGCGGAACGCGTCGACGGTCCCCGGCCACAGCAGGGTGAGGCGCCCGGACCGCTCGTCGACGTACCAGTTGCGGCATCCGCCGGTCATCCAGCGAGTGGATGCCGCCGCCGCCGCGATCTCGTCGGTGTAGGCCTGCTCGGCGGCGGGGTCGACGCGCAGCACCCTGCCGGCGTGACGGCTCAGCACGCGCGCGGCGTAGGCGGCCTGCTCCTCGATCATCAGCACCGACGACGAGTGCCCGAGAGAGGCGTTGGGCCCGTTGAGGACGAAGAGGTTGGGGAAGCCGGCGACGACCGTCGACGCGAACGAGGTCATGCCTGCGGACCAGTGCTCGGCGAGACTCTGCGCGTGCTCGCCGACGACGAGATCGGCGTACGGCTGACGGGTCGAGGCGAATCCGGTGGCCAGCACGAGCGCGTCCAGTACGTGGGATGAGCCGTCGGCGGCGACGATCGTCGAACCGTCCGCCCGTTCCAGCGGCGACGGCACGAGTGTGACGGCATCCGACGCGATGGCGGGGTAGAAGTCGTCCGACAGCAGCACGCGCTTGCAGCCGAACGCGTAGTCCGGGGTGAGCAGGGCACGCAGCGCGGGGTCGGCGACCTGGGACTCCAGGTGTGCCCGGGCGATCGCCTCTGCCTCGGCGGCGGCGGCCGAGTCGCCCGAGCGCGATGCGAAGCGCTCCTCGCCCTCGGCGTAGAGGTCGGCGCGCAGCGCCTCGAGGGCTTCGGGGTTCGCCGCGAAACCCTGGCGATCGGCATCCGAGTAGACGTCGCCGCCGCGCGGCACGATCCAGGCGGGAGTGCGCTGGAACAGGGTCACGTGCGCGGCCGTGCGCGCGAGCGCGGGCACGATCTGGATCGCGCTGGCGCCCGTGCCGACGACGCCCACGCGCCGGCCGGCGAGCGGGGCGTCGTGGTCCCAGCGCGCCGAGTGGAAGATCGGCCCGGGGAAGGTCTCGAGGCCCGCGAGCTGGGGGATCGCGGGTTCCGTGAGGCGTCCGCAGGCCAGGACGAGGGCGCGGGCGGTGATCGTTCCGGCGGGGGTCGCGATCCGCCACTCCTCGTCCGCCGCGTCCCAGCGGGCGCCGCGCATGGCCGTGTTCAGACGGATGCGGTCCCGTAGACCCTCGGCGTCGACGACGTGCTCCAGGTAGGCGCGGATCTCGTCGCCGCGCGCGTAGGTGCCCGACCACGACGGATTCGGGTGCGCGGCGAACCCGTACAGGTGCGACGGCACGTCGCACGCGATGCCGGGGTAGGTGTTGTCCCGCCAGGTCCCGCCGACGGCCGCCGCCCGCTCGAGCAGCACGACGTCGTCGATGCCCGCGCGGCGGAGCGCCATCGCCATGCCGATGCCGGCGAAACCGGCACCGACGACGGCGACCTCGACGCGCGTCATCCGGACACCTGTCCGTACGTGGTGGTGCGCAGCCGGAACGGCCGGAACAGCTTCGCGACCATCCCGGAAGCATCCGCGACCGGCAGCTCCTGCCCGAACTCGATCCCCGCCTCGGGCTTCACCCGCCCGTCGAGCAGCGTGCCGCCGAGGTCGTCGCCGCCGGACTGCAGCAGCACCACCGCGGCGTCGCGGCCGACGCGGGTCCACGGGATCTGCACGTGCGGGATGCTGCCCGACAGCAGCAGCCGCGACACGGCGACCATCGCCCGATGCTCGTCCAGCGGGGCGCGGCCGGGCACGAGCGGCACGCCGCCGTCCGGACCGGGGAGCGGGATCGGCACGAACTCCGAGAACCCGCCCGTCGCCGTCTGGATCCGCCGCAGCTCCCTCAGGTGAGCGATGCGCTCGTCGGCGGTCTCGACATGGCCGTAGAAGAGCACGCTCGTCGACCGGAACCCGGCCCGGTGTGCGGCGGTGATCCCCTCGACCCAGCGGTCGATCTCCAGGTCGCCCGGCGCGATCAGCCCGCGCACGCGTTCGCTCAGCACCTTGACGCCGGTGCCCGGCACCGTGTCGACTCCCGCGTCGCGCAGAGCTGCGAGGGCGCCGTCGAGGCCGAGCCCGCCGCGGTCGGCGAGGTCCCGCACGTCCTGCGGGCGGTACGCGTGGAGGTGGATGCCGCCGGCTCCGCTCTTCACCGCACGGGCGATGTCGATGTACCCGGCCGGGTCGGCGTCGGGCGGCAGCATCCCCTGCACGCAGATCTCGGTCGCGCCCAGGTCCCACGCGTCGGCCGCGATGGCGGCGACGTCGTCGAGGGCGAACGCCGTGCCGAGGCCGGACGACGTGAGGTTGCGGTTGACGACGAGCGTCACCGCCTCGCCGACCGTGTAGCGGCGCACGTCGTCGGCTGTTGCCGTGAGCGCGTCGAGGTCGTCGCCGGTCGCGCCCAGGAGGGCCACCCACTCCGCGTCGGCGAGCGCCAGCGGGTCGGCCGCGGCGGCTTCGGCCAGGCGACGCACGTCGTGCGCACGCCGAGAATTCAAGAGAACCGGAGCCGGACGGTCGCCGCGGTCACCATCGACGGGCGTGTCTCCTGACTTCTCGACGGTGACGGCGGCGAGCCCCGTCTCGGGGTCGGCCAGGGCCGCGACGGCCGGGCGCAGCGCGGGGTCGATCCAGGTCTCGGCGCCCTGCACGAACTCGGGCTGCGCCGTCAGGCGTTCGCGGAGCTCATACCCGAGCTCGGCGGTCATGCGGGCGAGATCGGTCAGGTGCGGCCAGGGCCGCTCGGGGTTGACATGGTCCGCGGTGAGCGGCGAGACGCCGCCCCAGTCGTCGGCGCCCGCACGCATGAGCAGGTCGAACTCGGCAGCGTCCGACAGGTTGGGCGGCACCTGGATGCGCATGCGCGGACCCATCACGAGCCGCGCGACCGCGACCGCCGCGACGTATTCGAGCAGCTCGGCGTCTGGCGCTCCCTGCATGGCCGTGCGGGGCTTGGCGCGGAAGTTCTGGACGATGACCTCCTGCACATGGCCCTGTCCGTCGACCTGATGCCGTTCGTGCGCCTCGCGGATCGCGACCAGCGACTCGGCGCGGTCGCGGACGGTCTCGCCGATGCCGACGAGGATGCCGGTGGTGAACGGCACGCGCTCGCGCCCCGCATCCTCGATGACCTGTAGGCGCACCGCCGGGTCCTTGTCGGGCGAGCCGAAGTGCACCTGGCCCGGCTCCTCGTACAGACGCCGCGACGTCGTCTCGAGCATCATGCCCATCGACGGCGCCACCGGCCGCAGCAGGCGCAGCTCGTCGGCCGACATGACGCCGGGGTTGGCGTGCGCGAGCAGTCCCGTCTCGGCGGTGACGAGGCGCGCCACATGCGCCACGTAGTCGATCGTCGACGCGAAGCCGTGCTCGTCGAGCCACGCGCGGGCCTCGGGCCACCGCTCCTCGGGGCGGTCTCCGAGGGTCAGCAGCACCTCCTTGCAGCCGAGCGCCTGGCCCTGGCGCACGACCGCGAGCACCTGCTCGGGCGACATGTACGCGGGCTTGTGCTTCTTCAGCAGCTGGCCGGGCGTGTCGACGAACACGCAGTAGTGGCAGCGGTCGCGGCACAGCGTCGTCAGCGGGACGAACACCTTGCGGGAGTACGTGATCACCCCGGGGCGACCGGATGCCGCGAGCCCGGCATCCCGGACCTTGGAGGCCAGCGCGAGCAGTCGTTGGAAACGCTCGCCGCTCGCGCCGAGCAGGATCTCGGCGTCGGCCGCATCCAGCCGCGCGCCGGCCGCGGCGCGCTCGAGCACGAGGTCGACCTCGGCGGCCGACGGGGAGACGACGATGGGGGACGCGACGGTCACCGGTCCAGTCTCGCACCGAGTCCGGGGGTCGGGGCCCGGGATCGTTGCCCTCCCGTAAGCAAATCAGCCCTGATCGAACCGATGGCGCTGGCAGACTAGGCACATGGTGACTCTGCTGCTCGACTCGACGCAGCTCGAAGTCGTGCTGTCGGTGTCGGAGCGCGCCCTCTCATTCCGCAAGGGGAATGTCGTCGTCGATCGCTCGACGATCACCAAGGTGCAGCTCACCGACGACGCGTGGACGTGGCTGCGCGGCATCCCGAGCCCCGGTACGCACGTGCGCGGCGTCATCGCGATGGGCACGTGGCGCTCCGCCGGCGGCGAGGACTTCGCAGTGATCCGGCGTCACCGTCCGAGCGTCGTGATCGACCTCGACGGGCACCCCGAGTTCCAGCGCGTGATCCTCACGACGCGCCATGGCCTGGCCCTCGTTCAGGCGCTGCACGTCGAAGTCGCTGCCGAGGCGGTCGACGTCGTCGACATCGCCGCCGAGACCGGGAGCACACCCGCGGTCGCCGTGAAGAAGCCCCGCAAGCGCAAGACCGCTGCGCCCGCCCCGGCGGTCTGACGTCTCCCGGCCGTTGAGCGGCACTTCGGCTCGCGAGCGCGCTCAGCGCGGGTCTTCGCGAGACGACACGCGTCAGCTGACGTCGCGGCGCCAGCTGACGAGGTGCCCGAGCACGACGAACACGACCGCGTAGCCGAGCAGGACGAGGCCGCCGGCCCACCACTCCAACGCGTCCGACGAAGCGGCTCCCGGCGCCGCGACGCTGTAGACGCTGGCGCCGACGAGCGCGTCGCTCGCGGCCCCCGGCAGGAACCGGGTGGCATCGGACAGGCCGTCCACGAACGCGGCGGCGGTGCGCCCGATCGGCTCCAGGAACTGCGTGAACACCAGCACGCCGACGATGGCGCCGACCTGGTTGCGCACGAGCGCGCCGACGCCGATCCCGATGAGGGCCCACAGCACGTAGGCCAGCAGCATCCGCCCCAGCATCGCCCAGATGTCGGACGACGTGAGCTGCGTATCGAGCCCGAAGCCCGACAGGATCGCCGCCGACACGCCCACGGATGCGAGCACGCCGACCACGCCGAGCAGCGCGCCCAGCACGACGCCGACGGCCAGCTTCGCCACGAGGACGCGGCCGCGTCGCGGCGTCGCGAGGAAGGTCGGCGTGAGCGTCTTGTGCCGGAACTCCGCGGTCACCATGAGCGTGCCCACCAGCAGCGGGAACACGTAGCCGACCGCGGTCGCCGTGCTGTACAGCGTGGCCGGCAGCATGTCCTCGGGCAGCGGGGGCGCGCTGCTCGTCCCGCCGGGCAGCGAACCGGTGGCCGACATCGAGAACACGAAGGCGAGCGCGCCCGCCGTGAACGCCACGTACGCGAACAGGACGATCGCGAGGATCCACCAGATGCTCGTCGAGAACAGCTTCGTCGTCTCGGCGCGGGTCGCCGCCGTGAGGCTCATCGGTCGCCCCCTTCGTGGTCGTCGGAGCCGCTGCGTTCGGCGCGGTCGCCGGGGTCACCGGGGGACGGAGCGGATGCCTCGCCTCGATCCTCGCTCGGCACAGGTGCCGCATCCCGGGCATCGTCGGAGTCCTGGGCCTCCGGCGGCACCCACGCCTCCGGGGCCTCGTCGTCGAACGGCTCGTGGGGTGCGGGCTCGGCTGTGCCGGAGTCGCCGTGCTCAGGGGAGTCGTCTGCCCCGGTCGCCGAGAGAGCGTCCGCGAGACGAGCCGCATCGTCCGGATCGCCGTGATCCGTCTGATCCTGATCCGCCTGGCCCTGATCGGCCTCGGCAGCGTCGAACGCCGCGAAGAAGGCATCGGCCTCGACATCGGCGTCGGTCTTCACGTAGTTCTCCCACGGCCGGTCATCGTCCTCGTCGGGAGGCTCGGGGTTCGACAGCTCGTCGTCGATGTCGCCGAGCGCCTCGACGTCGGGGTCGGCATCCTCGGGCGGCTCCGACGCGGACTCGGACGACGTTCGAGGTTCGGGCTCCGGATCGGACGCCGAGGGCGGCACGATGTCGATCACGCCGGTGCTCGCGACCGCGAAGCCGGCACCTGTTGCGACACCCTGAGCGGGCGGAACGGGCCGCGGCTCGGATTCGACATCTGCATCACCTGCGGGCTCTGTCCGCGGAGCGGGCGGGGGCTGCACCGGCTCCGCCTCTGCCGCCGGCTCGACCTCGGCTTCCGGCTCCGCGTCGGGCGCAGCCACAGGTTCGGGTTCTGCCTGAGCAAGAGGCTCGGACGCGGCTGCGGGCTCGGCTTCCGGCTCCGCGTCCGGCACAGCCTCGGCCTGCGGCTCCGCATCGGGCGCGGCCACGGGCACGGTTTCAGTGCCCTCGGTCTCCGGCTCTGGTCGGCCCTCATCCGCACGTTCCGCGGCCCACGCCCCGCCCGCGGCGGTGCCGAGCGCCGCAGCGGCGCCGGGAGCGCCCGTCGCCTCGGCGTCCAGTTCGGCAGACGTCAGGGCCGACGCGTCGGCCATGCGGGCGTCCTCGTCGGCCTCGCCGGCCGACTCGTCCTGCCCGGGCACCACGCCGCCGGCAGCCGCAAGCACGACCCCCGCCGCGACGGGCGCTTCGGGCGCTGCGGTCACGGCCGTCCCCTCGCCGACGGGTGACAGCGAGCCGGCGCCGGGGGCGGAGGGGTGCACCCGCGTGCCGTTGACGAGGTCGAGGAAGACCTCCTCGAGCGCGGGACCGCGGCGCTGCAGGCCGGAGAGCGCGACGCCGGCGGCGGCCGCGACCGCGCCGACCGTCGTGGGATCCGCGCCGCGGACGGTCAGCCCCGAGCGGAGCACCTCGTACGGCAGGCCCGCGGCCGACAGCGCGGAGGTGAGCGCGGCACGGTCCGGCGCATCGACGACCGTGGCGGACTCGGACGGGTCGGCGAGGTCGTCGATCGAGCCCTCGAAGACGAGGCGTCCGCGCGAGATGATCAGCAGCGCGTCGACGGTCTGCTGCACCTCGGCCAGCAGGTGCGACGAGACGAGCACGGTGCGCCCCTCGCCGGCGAGCCGGCGGAGGAACCCGCGCATCCAGCGGATCCCCTCGGGGTCCAGGCCGTTCGCGGGCTCGTCGAGCACCAGCACCCCCGGGTCGCCGAGGAGCGCGTACGCGAGACCGAGCCGCTGGCGCATGCCCAGTGAGTAGCCGCCGACCTTGCGGCCGCCGGCATCCGCGAGTCCGACGAGGCCGAGCACCTCGTCGACGCGACCCTTCGGGATCCTCGCCGCCTGCGCGTAGATGGTCAGGTGGGCGGCACCGGTGCGTCCGGGATGAAAGCTGGATGCCTCCAGCACGGCGCCGACCGTCTGCAACGGCTTGTCGAGGTCGGCGTAGCGCCGGCCGCCGATCGTCGCCTGGCCGCCGGTCGCGCGAACCAGGCCGAGGAGGATCCGCAGGGTCGTGGTCTTGCCGGCGCCGTTCGGCCCGAGGAACCCGGTGACACGGCCCGGCTCGACGCGTGCGGAGAGATCCGACACCGCGGTGACCGCGCCGAAGCGCTTGGTGACACCTGAGAACTCCAGCGACTGGCCGTCGGGCATGCCGAACCCTCTCGTCGTATCGGGTGAAGGGCCGCCGCGTCGCGGCACTCCGTCCCATCCTGGCGGAAATCGAGCGTCACCGTGAGAGCAAATGTCCCGCTCGCCCATCCACGTCGGCCGGTAACGTTGCGCACGTGACCGACCCCGCTGCCGCCGCCGAGCCCACCGTCCTCGTCCGTGCGCGGGCGGGGCTCGGGCGCCTCACCCTCAACCGGCCGAGGGCCATCAATGCGCTCGACCTCGGCATGGTGCGGCTCATGCACGAAGCCCTCGACGCGTGGGAGCACGACGTCGACGTCGACGTCGTGCTGCTCGACGGCGCCGGCGACCGCGGCCTGTGCGCGGGCGGCGATGTGCGGGGCCTCGCCGAGCAGGTGACGAGCGGCCGGGCCGACGATGCCGCGGTCTTCTTCCGCGAGGAGTACGCGCTCAACGCCCGCATCGCCGAATACCCCAAGCCGTTCGTCGCATTCGCCGACGGCATCACGATGGGCGGCGGGATCGGCGTCGCCGGGCATGCGTCGATCCGCGTCGTGACCGAGCGCTCGCAGCTCGCGATGCCCGAGACCCGCATCGGCTTCACCCCCGACGTCGGGGGCACGTGGCTGCTCGCCCACGCGCCGGGGCGACTCGGGGAGTACCTCGGGCTCACCGGCGCCGTCATGGACGCGTCGGATGCGATCTACGCCGGGTTCGCCGACCATTTCGTGCCCCACGAGAACCTCGACGGGTTCCGCGACGCGCTCGAGACGCGTGCCGACCCGTCGCTGTCCGAGCTCGTGCTGCTGTTCGACGAGACCCCGCCCCGCTCGAAGCTCGAAGACGCGCGCGGCTGGATCGACGACGCCTTCGCCGCCGACACCGTGCCCGGCATCGTGGAGCGGCTGCGCGCGCGTTCCGAACCAGAGGCGGCCGCCACCGCAGACCTGCTCGGCGAGCTGTCGCCGACCGGCCTCGCCGTCACGCTCGCCGCCGTCCGCAGCGCCCGTGAACTGCCCGGCCTGCGCGCCGCGCTGGAACAGGAGTACGGGCTCGTCATGTGGTTCGCGACGACGCAGCCCGACCTCGCCGAGGGCATCCGGGCGCAGGTCATCGACAAGGACCGCGACCCGCACTGGTCGCCGGCGACCCTGGCGGACCTGCCCCCCGAGCTGGCGGCATCCGCTCTGTCGTTCCGTCCGTCGATCCCGCTCTGGGGCTGACAGGGGGCAGACCGTGACCAGCCGGCGCACGTACTCGATCGGGGTCGCGGTCGACTGGTTCTTCTTCGTCTTCGCGGGCGTCGCGGCGATCTGGCTCGCCTACCTGAGCCTCACCGAGACGTTCCACGTGGGGTGGTGGGGCATCCCGTTCTTCGTCGCGTTCTGGGGGCTGCTGGCCTACCTCGTGCTGCCGCGCCTTCACCGCATCCTCACCACGATCTACGTGCCCGACTACTTCATCGGCCGCACCCGTACGAGCGACGGCCTGCTGGGCGACCCCGTCAACCTCGCGTTCCTCGGCACGGGCGAGCAGATCCAGCAGGCCATGGCGGCAGCCGGCTGGACACGGGCCGACCCGATCACGCCCGGCTCGTCGTGGCGGATCATCACATCGACGCTCGCCCGCCGCAGCTACGACGAGGCGCCCGTGAGCCCCCTGTTCCTGTTCGGGCGGCAGCAGGACTTCGCGTACCAGCAGGAGGTGGCCGGGAACCCCGCACAGCGCCACCACGTGCGGTTCTGGCGCTGCCCCGACGACTGGCTGCTGCCCGGCGGCCGCCGGGTGGACTGGCTCGCGGCGGGCACCTTCGACACGCGGGTCGGGCTGTCGCTGTTCACGCTGCAGGTCACGCACAAGATCGACGCCGACACCGACGTCGAGCGGGACCACATCGTGTCGTCCGTCCGCGGTGCCGACGCGCGGGTGGGGGTCGACGTCATCGCCGACTTCGCCACCGGGTATCACGCCCGCAACGGCGGCGGCGACAGCATCCGCACCGACGGCGACCTCCCCATCGTCGACGTGCGTTCCGTGAGCGGAGGTGCGGAGTGAACGACGAGAGGATGCCGCCGCCCGCCGAAGCGCCGTCGCACGACGCCCGGGGTGTGCCGGCGGGTTCCGGCGTCTCCCGCGAACCGGTCAAGCGGCCCGCGTACGAGCCCGCGGCGCGGCTTCTTCGGCCTGTGCAGCACGACCCCGACATGCCGAGGCCCGCGGCGACGATCGCCGGCGGCGTGCTGGTGCTGCTGCGAGCGGTCGCCGGGTTCCTCGTCGGCGGGGCGATCGCTCTCGTGTGGCAGGACATCCTCGCCGACCCCGACGTGCAGCTCGTGCTCGAGGGCGTCGACGGCGACAGCGCCGACGCCCGGCAGACCGCGCTGTGGATCGTGCTCGGCCTCGTCGTCGTCTCGGTCGCCCTCGACGTGACGTTCGCCGTGTTCGTGCTGCTCGGCAGCAACTGGGCGCGCGTGGCGGTCATGGTCCTGTCGGTCATCTCGATCTCGACGACGTTCTTCGCGTGGTGGGTGCAGGGGCAGGAGATCCGTGTCGACGAGACGTTCGTGCCGCTCGCGCTCGACATCCTGGTGCTGCTCGCGCTGTCGAGCCGCAGCGCGGCCGCCTACGCGCGCCGCAAGGAACCGCGCCCGGACCCCGTCGAGTGACGTAGCCTGATCTGCGGAAATCCGCGCGGCCCGTACGGGTCGCGCCGTCGCGGTCCCCGGGGAGGATGCGTGTTCGACAGTCCGCTCTCGGCGTCCGCCTACGAGGTGCTCGTCGTCGACCCCGGCGTCGACGACGAGACGCTCCGCAAGGCCTACCGGCTGCGCCTGCGGCAGACCCACCCCGACACCGGCGGCGACGCGGCCGTGTTCATCCAGGTGCAGCGCGCGTGGGAGCTCGTCGGCACGCCCGAGGCCCGCGCCGCCTACGACCGCGGGCACGGCTTCGGCGAGACGGCCGCCCCCGAGTGGTCGGGCTGGCGCCCGCCCGCCGCCCGCACCGACACGCGTCCCCGCGCCCGGTCGTTCGGCCAGCCCGGCGGCTGGCGGCGCGAGCGGTACCTGACCCTCATCCGTGAATGGGCCGGCCGCGGCGTCACGCTCGACGACCCGTACGACCCGGCGCTCGTGCGCTCCGCCCCGGTCGCCCTGCGCCGCCTGCTGGCCGATGCGCTCGCCGAAGAGGCCACCGCCCGCATCGTCGCCGACCTCGGCATGGGCTACACCGTGTGGCACGACGTCGCAGCGGTCGGCCGCGGCAGCAGCCCCGACGACAAGATCGACCACATCGTGCTGGGGCCGAGCGGCCTGTACGGCGTGCTGTCGGAGGATTTCGGCGGGCCTGTGGGGCTCCGCCGCGGCGAGTTCTCGGGCCCCAGCATCCCCGGCGCTCCCATCGCCGAGCTGCTCACCCACATGCGCACCGTCGCCCGCACCGCCGGCGTGCGCTTCAGCGGCGCGCTCGTCGTGCTGCCCGACGAGGATGTGCCGGCACCCATCCAGGAGCTCGGCCGGATCCGCAGCGTGCCCGTCACCATCGCCGCACGCAGCGCCCTCGCCACGGTCCTGCGGCGGGGCATCACGGGCGCGCGCGACATCGGCGGCAACGAGGTCTTCGACGTCCGCACTCGGCTGCAGCAGACCGTCCGCTTCGCCTAGCGCCGGCATCGCACAGACGCCGGGTGGCGGCATCCGCTCGTCGCTGCTTTCGGTGCGCGACCCGGATCTCGGAGAATCGCACGTTCTCCGGAGACATCCCGGCGTTCGCTCCGGAAACGGGCGGAAGGTCCGAGATCCGGATCGGGCGAAGGATGCCGGCGGCCGGTCAGGAGCGGTCGCGAGCCTGACGCAGCCAGCGCTCGATGCCCGCGATGTGCACCTGGGTGAGCGCGGTCGCGAGTTCCACGTCGTGGTCGGCGATCGCGTCGAGGATCGCGCGGTGCTCCGAGAGCGTGCGCTCGACGGCGCCGGCCTGCGTGAGGCCGCGCCACACGCGGGCCCGCACGGTGTGGCCCGTGAGGCTGTCGAGCAGGCTGGCGAGGTAGACGTTGCCGGCGAGACGGGCGATGCCCGCGTGGAAGCGGACGTCGTGCTCGACGAGCGAGTCGATGTCGGTCTCGAGCGACACCGCCGTGATCTCGGCCTCGAGCTCGGCGACGTCGGCGTCCTCGGCGCGCTGCGCGGCGAGGCCGGTGGCGTGCGATTCGAGCACGCGCCGCACGGCGAAGATCTCCAGCAGCGAGTCGTCGTCGTGCAGGTCGACGACGAACGAGATCGCCTCGAGCAGGAGCTTCGGCTCCAGGCTCGTGACGTAGGTGCCGTCACCGCGGCGCACGTCGAGCACGCGGATGACCTCCAGCGCCTTGACGGCCTCTCGCATCGAGCTGCGCGAGAGGCCGAGGCGCTCGGCCAGCTCCTTCTCGGGAGGGAGCCGCGAACCGGGAGTCAGTTCGCCGCTGACGATCATGTCTTTGATCTTGGAGATCGCTTCGTCGGTGACGGCCACGTCCCCATCGTAGACATCCGATGTCAAGATGGTGCGCATGCGCGCTGTCGACAGTCACCTGCACCTGTGGGACCCCGGCGTCCTCGAGTACGACTGGCTCGAAGGCAGGCTGCTCCGATCTTTCGGTCCCGATGAGCTCGATGCGGCCGTGGCCGAGTCGCCGGCCGCCCCGGACGGGTTCGTGTTCGTGCAGGCCGACTGCGCCCCACGCCAGTCCATTGCCGAGGTCGACTGGGTCGCAGAGCTCGCGCCCCGGGTCGGCGTGCGCGGCATCGTCGCACACGCGCCGCTCGAAGACCCCGCCGCTGCCGAGGCGCACCTCGAGGCGTACGCCGACCGCCCACTCGTGGTCGGGATCCGGCGGCTGCTGCAGTCGGCGCCCGACGGGTACGCCCTGCGTCCGGGGTTCCGTGCCGCGGCGCAGGCCGTGGCATCCGCCGGGCTGACGTTCGACGCGTGCGTCCGCGCACATCAGCTGCCCGATGTCGTGGCGCTGGCGGATGCCGTGCCCGACCTGTCGATCGTGCTCGACCACCTGGGCAAACCGGCGGTCGGCAGCGCGGGGGCGCCGGCGCCCGCCGCCGGCACGGTGTGGGCATCCGCGCTCGCCGGCCTCGCCGAGCGCCCGAACGTCGTGTGCAAGCTGTCGGGACTGCCCGCGGAGTCGGAGGGCGAATGGTCGGCGGCGCAGCTGCGGCCGTTCCTCGACGTGGCTCTTGACGCCTTCGGCCCCGAGCGCCTGCTGTTCGGGGGTGACTGGCCGGTGTCGGAACCTTACGGCCGCTGGGTCGAGGCGGTGTCGGCATGGGCCCTCGACCGGCTGGGCGCGAGCGGCGCCGATGCCGTGCTCGCGGACAACGCCGAGCGGGTGTACGGCCTGGTCTGATCGGTCGATGAGCGGATGCCGGCGGCCGCGGCCGCCGGCATCCCACTGCCGTCAGCTGCCGGCGGGGCGCAGCCGCAGCGCCGCCATGCCGCCGTCGACCTCGATGTAGGTGCCCGTGGTCGAGCCGGACTGCGGGCTCACGAGGTACAGGACGGCGCCGGCGACCTCGTCCGGCGAGACGAGGCGGCCGTGCGGCTGGCGGGCCTCGAGGGCTGCCCGCTCGGCGGCCGGATCCGGAGCGGAGTCGAGCAGGCGTCCGACCCACGGGGTGTCGGCGGTGCCGGGGTTGACGGCGTTGACGCGGATGCCCTCGCGCAGGTGATCGGCGGCCATGGCGCGCGTGAGCGACAGCACGGCGCCCTTGGAGGCGCTGTAGAGGGCGCGCTGCGGGAGGCCCGCGGTGGCGGCGATCGACGACGTGTTGCAGATCGCCGCGGAGGGCGACTGGCGCAGCCACGGCAGGGCGGCGGCCGTGACGCGTGCGATGCCGGTCACGTTGATCGACAGCACGCGGGCCCATTCGTCGTCGTCGTTGGCGGCGATGTCGCCCTGCGCGCCGATGCCGGCGTTGTTGACGAGGATGTCGATGCGCCCGAACTCCTGGGCGACGGCCGCGATCGCGGCCTCCACCTGAGTGCGTGACGACACGTCGGCGGCGAACGCGCTGAAACGCGGGTCGGCGCCCGACGGGTCGCGGTCGAGGACGGCGACGCGCGCGCCCTGGTCGGCGAGGGTATGCGCGATGGCCGCGCCGATGCCCGACGCGCCGCCCGTCACGACCGCGACGAGGCCCTCCAGCTGCTCGGTGCTCATCGGGACGCCTCCCACGCGACGAACTCCTGGCGCTGCGCGCCGAGTCCTTCGATCTCGATGTCGACGACGTCACCGGGCGCGAGGTAGGGGAACCGCCCCGACAGGGCGACGCCCTGTGGCGTGCCGGTGAGCACGAGGTCGCCGGGCTCGAGCGTCAGGAACTGCGACAGATGCCACACGATGTGGTCGATCGGGAAGATCATGTCGGCGGTCGACGAGTCCTGTCGAGGCTCGCCGTTGACGTGGCTGCGCAGCCGCAGCGACTGGGCGTCGACCTCGTCGGGGGTGACGAGCCAGGGCCCGGTCGGGTTGAAGCCCGGGGCGCACTTGCCCTTGGACCACTGGCCGCCCGACACCTCCAGCTGGAATGTGCGCTCGGACAGGTCGTTCGCGGTGACGAAGCCGGCGATGTGCGCCGCCGCGTCGGCGGGGGAGTCGAGGTACGACGCACGGCGGCCGATCACGATGCCGAGCTCGACCTCCCAGTCGGTCTTCTCGCTGCCCCGCGGGATCGTCACCGTGTCGTTCGGTCCGACGACCGTGTTGGGGGTCTTGAGGAAGACGACCGGCACCGGCGGCGGCGCCGATCCGGACTCGGCGGCGTGCGCGGCGTAGTTCATGCCGATGCACACGACGGCGCTGGGGCGGGCGATCGGGGCGCCGATGCGCAGCTCCGCCGCATCGGCCAGCTCGGGCAGCTCGCCGGCGGCGATCGCAGCGGAGGTGCGGCCGACGGGATCACTCGCGAGGAAGTCGCCGTCGATGTCGGAGGTGAGGGGACGCAGGTCGAGGTGGCGATCGCCGTCGATGACGACGGGGATCTCGTGACCGGGGTCGCCGAGGCGCGCGAACTTCATTGCTCTCCAGGTGGGTGTGTGACGGAACGCCCGAAGGCGCAATTGACAGTATAGACATCGGATGTTTAACATCGCAGGTCAGTGTCGAGTGGTTCGAACTCGAACACGAGAACCGCAGGAGAAACGCCACCGTGAGCCGCATCGTCGCGTTCGAGACGACAGACATCCGATTCCCCACGTCGCTGAGCCTCGACGGCTCCGACGCGATGAATCCCGATCCCGACTACTCCGCCGCCTATCTGAGGATTGTGACGGATGCCGCCGACGGCGTCGACGGGCACGGCTTCGTCTTCACCATCGGCCGCGGCAACGACGTGCAGGTGGCCGCGCTCGACGCACTTGCCGGGCACCTCGTCGGACGCGAGGTCGAGCCGCTCCTCGACGACATGGGCGCCACGAACCGGGAGCTCATCGGCGACTCCCAGCTGCGGTGGCTGGGACCCGAGAAGGGCGTCATGCACATGGCGATCGGCGCCGTCGTGAACGCCCTATGGGATCTCAAGGCCAAGCGCGCGGGCCTGCCGCTGTGGCAGCTGCTGGTACGCCTGACGCCCGAGCAGATCGTCGACCTCGTCGACTTCCGGTATCTGACCAACGCGCTGACGCCCGAAGACGCGCTCGAGATCCTCCGCGCCGCCGAGCCGGGTCGCGCGCAGCGCGAGCAGGAGCTCCTGGCCACCGGGTTCCCGGCCTATACGACGAGCCCCGGCTGGCTCGGCTACTCCGACGAGAAGCTCGCCCGGCTGTGCCGCGAGGCGATCGCCGACGGATTCGGCCAGATCAAGCTCAAAGTGGGGGCCGACCTGGACGACGACATCCGCCGACTGCGGATCGCGCGCGAGGTCTGCGGCGACGGGTTCCCGATCGCGATCGACGCGAACCAGCGCTGGGAGGTGTCCGAGGCGATCGCGTGGGTGAACGCGCTCGCCCAGTTCGACCTCGCCTGGATCGAGGAGCCCACGAGCCCCGACGACGTGCTGGGCCACGCCGAGATCGCGCGCGGCATCTCGCCGGTGCGTGTCGCGACCGGCGAGCACGCGCAGAACCGGGTGATCTTCAAGCAGCTGCTGCAGGCCGACGCCATCTCGGTCATGCAGATCGACGCCGCCCGGGTGGGAGGCGTCAACGAGAACATCGCGAACCTGCTGCTGGCGGCGAAGTTCGGCGTGCCGGTGTGCCCGCACGCCGGCGGCGTCGGGCTGTGCGAGGCCGTGCAGCATCTGTCGATGTTCGACTTCGTGGCCGTCAGCGGCAGCCGCGAGGGGCGCATGATCGAGTACGTCGACCACCTGCACGAGCACTTCGTCGTGCCGACCGAGGTGCGCGGCGGCGCCTACATCGCACCGCTGGAGCCGGGCACCGGCATGGAGATGAAGGCCGAGAGCCGCGTCGCGTACACGTTCGGAGCCGTCGATGCCGTGGCCTGACGCTCCCGCCCTCACGCGCCTGGGGTACGGCGCCGCGAACGTCGGCAACCTGTTCCGCGCGCTCACCGACGAGCAGGCCTGGGCGATCCTCGACGCGGCCTGGGACGCCGGCATCCGCTATTTCGACACCGCGCCGCACTACGGGCTGGGGCTCTCGGAGCGGCGCCTCGGCGCCTTCCTGCGCACCAAGCCCCGCGACGAGTTCGTGATCTCGACGAAGGCCGGACGCCTGCTGCGCCCCAACCCCGACGACGACGGCGGGCTCGACCTCGCCGCGGACTTCCACGTGCCGACGACGCTGCGGCGCGAGTGGGACTTCACCGAGGGCGGCATCCGCGCCAGTCTCGACGAATCGCTCGAACGGCTGGGGCTCGACCGCGTCGACGTCCTTTACCTGCACGACCCCGAGCGCCACGACCTCGACCTGGCCCTGCGCGAGGCGTTCCCCGCCCTGCAGCAGCTCCGCGACGAGGGCGCGGTGGATGCCGTCGGCATCGGCTCGATGGTGTCGTCGGCGCTCGCCGCCGCCGTCGAGGGCGCAGACCTCGACCTCATCATGATCGCCGGTCGGTACACGCTGCTGGAGCAGTCCGCCGCCGACGAGGTGCTGCCCGCCTGCCATGCGCACGGAACCGGCGTGGTGGCGGCATCCATCTTCAACTCCGGACTGCTCGCGAAGGACGAGCCGACCCGCGACGACCGCTACGAGTACGGCCGCATGCCCGACGAGCTGTGGGACCGTCTGCAGCGCATCGTCGCGGTGTGCGAGGGGCACGGGGTTCCGCTGCCGGCGGCCGCGGTGCAGTTCCCCCTCCGGGATACGGCGGTGAAGTCGGTCGTCGTCGGCGGCAGCAGGCCCGAGCAGCTGCGTCGCAACGCCGAGCTGATGGCCGTCGACATCCCGGCGGCGCTGTGGGACGACCTCGCCGCTGAGGGCCTCATCCGCTGAGGCCCCGGCTGCGGCTCAGTCGTTCAGGCCGAACAGGTCGAGCGGGTGCGTCAGGCGCCACCACGGCGAGGGGTCGGAGATGTCGGCGGCGAGCGTCAGATCGACCGTCGCGCCGTCGAGCGGACCCGTCACCTTCAGCGACCCGACGGTCTCGCCCGCGGCACGGGCGTCGCCGAGGTCGAACGTCGTCGCGACCGTGCCGACGCCGCCGTTCCACAGGATCACCGAGGCGTCGCCGGACGAGATGACGTCGACCTTGTCGCCCCAGCGCGTCTCGACGATGCCGGCGACGGTGCCCTCCGCAACCGAGGGCTTCAGCTGCAGCTCCTGCTCGAGCTGCGCGTAGATGGCCCGCGACGCGGCCAGCCGCGCGTCGTCGTCGGGCTGACCGAGCACCGACGCGTACAGCCGCACCGTCTTGTCGCCGATCGTGACGTCCTTGGCCGACAGCAGGTTCCAGTCGTCGAGCGTGCCCGTCTTGATGCCGACGACGCCCGGGTCGGCGAGGAGGCCGTTCGTGTTCTCGACCGTCCCGGCGCCGGGCAGGTCGACCGACTTCTGCGCGACGATCTCGGCGATCACCGGGTTCGCCATGGCCTTCTGCGCGAGCACGATGAGCGACTCCGCGCTCGCCCGGTTGCGCTTGTCGATGCCGGTCGGCTCGTACAGCGTGATCCCGGGCACCCCGTGGTCGGCGAGCCACTTGTTCGCCGCCGACGCGTACACCGCGTCGGAGGGGAACAGGTTCTGCGCGAGGCGGTCGGCGTAGTTCCCCGCGGACCCGATCAGCATGCCCTGCAGCATCTGGTACTCGGTGAGCGTCCCGCCCACGGGGACGTTGAGGGCCGACTCGCCCTGGCGCAGATACTGCCAGTAGGCGTTGCGGTCGGCTGCCGTGAACCGGTACTCGGGGCCCTGCTCGCCCAGCGCGAGCGGCATCTCGTCGAGCACCACGAGCGCGGTCACGACCTTCGTGATGCTCGCGATCGCGTCGGCGTCGGGCGTCGAGGCGAGCGCGCCGATGCCCTCGACCGCTTCGGCCGCGCTGCCCTCCGCAGGCCAGGCCGGCACCGCGGCCGGGGCGGCGGTGGGCTGCACCTGAATGGCGGTCACCGTCGGCGCCACGGCGTACAGCGGCCACAGCAGGGTCGTGCCGGCATAGACGGCGAGCACTCCGGCGATCGCGAGGGTCGGCACGATGACGCCGGGACGCAGCGGCGAACGGCGGGGAGCATCCGAGAGCAGATCGGACTCGACCGCCACGTACGGTGTCGACGCGGCCGCCAGATCGCCGGGGGCGCCGACGCGCCCCACGGTGGCCGGGTCGACCCACGAGAGGGCGACACCGGTGGAGGCGGATGCCGTCGGCCGCGGTGCGGCGGACGGCCCGACCTCAGGGGCGACGACGGGTGCGGCGGTCGTGCCGGCGGGTTCCGGGTCGGTGGTGGGCAGCACGGGCGCGGGTCCGGTCGCCACGAAACCGAGGGTGGCCGCGAGGTCAGTGCCGGCGGTGGTGGTGGGCACGGCGGCCGGCGGCTGGGACTCCGCCGTCTGCGCGAACGACGGTGCCGGGTCGAACGACGGCGCCGGGTCGAACATCGGCAGCGACGGCGCCGCGGGGACCGGGGCTGCCCCGAAGGGAGCGGCGGCGATCGAGGCCGGAACGGCAGCGGTGTCGACCGGGACCGTGCTGCTGGGGCGCGGGCCCGGGACTGCGGACTCCTGTGCGACGGTGAGCACGCCGTCGGGCGAGGTCGTGACCTCTCCCGTGCGCAGGCGACGCTCACGCCGCGAGGGCGCAGGGGCGTCGTCAGGAGTCACTTGCCAAAGATACCGTGCCCGCCCGGCGGTATACTCGTCGCCACAACCACGGGAGTCCGGTGAGCCGGGCTGAGAGGAAGCGACCCACGCTTCGACCGTCGAACCTGATCCGGATCATGCCGGCGCAGGGAGGAGAACACATGCACGCGTCATCGTCTGCTGCCACGGGGTCTGCCCGCACGGAGTCCGCATCGGCATCCGCGACCTCGCACCGCCTGCGCTGGCGGGTCGTCGACATCGTCGTCGCCGCCGTCCTCGGCGTCGCGATCGGCCTCGTCTTCTGGGCCTGGAACACCGTCGGCGGCACCTGGTTCGTCGCGATGGACGGGCTGACCCCCGGCCTCGGCGGCATCGCCGTCGGCATCTGGCTGATCGGCGGCGTGATCGGCGGTCTCGTCATCCGCAAGCCGGGGGCCGCGCTGCTGGTCGAGGTCATCGCCGCGCTCGTCTCGATGCTCATCGGCAACGTGTGGGGCGTCTCGACGCTCTTCTCGGGCATCGTGCAGGGCCTGGGCGCCGAGGTGATCTTCGCGCTGTTCCTCTACCGTCGCTTCACCCTGCCCGTCGCGATGCTCGCCGGCGTCGGCGCGGCCGTCGGCGCCTGGGTGTTCGAGCTGTTCTACGGCAGCTCGCCCAACATCCTCAAGACTCTCGAGTTCAACGTCATCTACCTGGTCTCGCTCGCCGTGTCGGGTGCGCTCCTGGCGGGCCTCGTGGGCTGGCTCGCCGTGAGTGCCCTCGCTGCGACGGGTGCGCTGAACCGGTTCGCCGCCGGACGCGAAGCGCGCCGCGAGGTCTGACATGACGGCCTGGTCGGCCGGCTCGGCCGGACGCGGCCGGCCCGCCGGCATCACGGCGGACGGCTGGGGCTGGCGCTACGCCGGGCGCCGTGCCCCCGCCGTGCACGACGTGTCGTTCACGATCGAGCCGGGCGAGCGCGTGCTGCTGCTCGGTGCGTCGGGTGCGGGCAAGTCGACGCTCCTCGCCGGCATCGCGGGGCTCCTCGGCGGTGCCGACGAGGGCGACCAGACCGGCGTCCTGCTCGTCGACGGCGCGCCGCCCGAGTCGCAGCGGGGCCGCGTCGGGCTCGTGCTGCAGGATCCGGACGCGGGGGTCGTGCTGTCGAAGGTGGGCGACGACGTGGCCTTCGGATGCGAGAACCTCGGGGTCGCGGCATCCGAGATCCCGTCCCGCGTCGCGGAGGCGCTGGAAGCGGTCGGGCTCGACGTGCCGCTCGACCGTGCGACCAAGGCGCTCTCAGGAGGGCAGAAGCAGCGTCTCGCGCTCGCCGGCGTGCTGGCCATGCGGCCGGGCGTGCTGCTGCTCGACGAACCCACGGCGAACCTCGACCCCGAAGGGGTGCGCGAGGTGCGCTCGGCGGTCGAGCACGCGATCGGCGAGAGCGGGGCGACGCTCGTGGTCATCGAGCACCGCACCGAGGTATGGGCCGACCTGATGGACCGCGTCATCGTCGTCGGAGCGGACGGCGGCCTGCTCGCCGACGGCCCGCCCGCCGAGGTGTTCGGGCGGGTCGGCGACGACCTCGCGGCGGCCGGCGTGTGGGTGCCGGGGCGGCCGATCGACCTGCCGGTGCTCGAACCGGCGGCGACCGAGGTCGAGGCCGTGATGGCGACATCCGGTCTGTCCGTCTCGCGAGACCGTCGCACCGTCGTGCGGGCAGGGCTCGACGTGCGCGTGCCGCGGGGCGCGGCCACCGGCATCGTCGGACCCAACGGTGCGGGCAAGTCGACGCTCGCGCTCACCCTCGCCGGGCTCCTCCCGGAGGCGGCCGGCCAGGTGCTCGCCGCCCCGTCGCTGGCGGGGCGTTCCGGCCGTCGCCCGTCCCGGTGGACCTCGCGCGAGCTGCTCACGCGGATCGGCACGGTGTTCCAGGAGCCCGAGCACCAGTTCCTCGCCTCGACGGTGCGCGACGAGCTGGCCATCGGCCCCCGCTCCCGCGGCGTCGCCGCGGCGGACGTCGACCTGATCGTCGACGAGCTGCTCGAGCGGCTGCACCTCGCGCCGCTCGCGCTCGCCAACCCCTTCACGCTGTCGGGCGGCCAGAAGCGGCGGCTCTCGGTGGCCACCGTGCTCGCCGACGCACCGCCGGTCATCGTGCTCGACGAGCCGACGTTCGGTCAGGACCGCCGGGGCTGGATCCAGCTCGTCGCCCTGCTGCAGTCCGAGATCGCCGCCGGCACCACCGTCGTCGCGGTCACCCACGACGACGACGTGCTGCGCCACCTCGGCGCGCACCGCATCGATCTCGGGCTGCCCGTGGGGGTGACATCATGACCGCGCTCGCCGCCGAGGCGCCCGCCGTCGAGACCCGGCCGGCCTGGCTCGACGGGGTGAACCCGGTCACCAAGGTCGTGCTGGCCCTGCTGCTGTCGGTGCCGCTGTTCGCATCGATCGACGTCGTGAGCGCGCTCGCCGCCATCGTGCTGCAGCTGGCGTGCCTGCCGCTGACGGGGCTTCCCGTCGCGACGCTGATGAAGCGGATGCTGCCGATCCTGGTGTTCGCACCTGTCGCCGGTCTCAGCATGCTCCTCTACGCCGAGCCGGGCGGCCGCGTCTACTGGACGTTCGGCTACGCGACGATCAGCGACGACTCGATCGAGCTGGCCATCGCGGTGTGCCTGCGCGTCGTCGCGCTCGCGCTGCCCACGATCCTGCTGTTCGGCCGCACCGATCCCACCGAGCTCGCCGACGCGCTCGCGCAGGTCGCCAAGCTGCCGTCGCGGTTCGTGCTCGGCGTGCTCGCCGGCACCCGCACGCTCGGGCTGTTCCTCGACGACTGGCGCAGCATGGGCCTCGCACGCCGCGCGCGCGGCGTCGGCGACACCGGCGCGATCCGCCGCTTCTTCTCGATGGCGTTCGTGCTGCTCGTGTTCGCGGTGCGCCGCGGCACCAAGCTCGCGACCGCGATGGAGGCCCGCGGCTTCGGCTCCGGCATCCCGCGCACGTGGTCGCGGCCTTCGCGGCTGCACCCGCGCGACGCCGTGGCGTTCCTCGGCGGGGCGGCCATCATGGCGCTCGCGATCACCGCGGCCGTCGCGGCAGGCACGTTCCGGTTCGTCTGGTCGTGACGGACCGGCGCGTCCGCGCGCCGATCAGTCCCCGGCGACGAGGCGCTCGTACGCCGGCTGGAGGGCCGGGAAGTAGTCGTCCCACACCACGGTCGCGACGTCCACGCCCGCACGGGCGGCGACGAGCCGGTCGAGGTAGTACTCCCAGCCCGGGCCGATGGAGCCGATGTCGTCGCCGACGTCGAGGCGCTGACCGAAGGTCAGGACGGTGTCGCCCGGCGAGTCCTCGGCCAGCTCGAACCACAGATGCCAGCCGCCCGCGTCCGGCGCGGTGTCGCCGGCGAACCGTCGTGGCCGGTCGCACTCGTGGATGGTGAACTCCGCGGGTGCGGCATCCTCCGACTCGGCCGTCATGGAGAAGGCGACATGCCCCGTGCGGGGGTCGCCCTCCCATCGGCCGATCCAGCGCTCCAGCAGCGCAGAGTCGGTGAGGTCGCGCCACACCTCGTCGGCGGTCGCGGCGAAGCGCCGCAGGATGACCAGGTTCGCGTGCCCGTCGATCTTCGTGACGGTCCCGGTGATGTCGGTCATGTCGCGTTCCAGAGCTCCCGGTAGTAGGCGAGTCGCGCGCGGTCGGGCTCGACGCCGTACGCCTCGATGAGGGCGTCGTCCCATCCCTCGCCATAGTTCCAGACGGTCGACATCGACGCCACGGCGATGTCGGCCCAGCGGTCGCCGAGGCCGAGCGATCCGAGGTCGACGTGTCCGCTCCAACGGCCGTCGTCGCCGATCAGCGTGTTGGGCATGCAGGCGTCGCCGTGGCAGACGACGAGCCGGTCGACCGGGGGCGCGCTGCGCAGTGCGTCGGGAAGGCTGATCCCGCGATCCGTGGCGTTCGCGAGGCGCCGGGGCACCGTCCATTCGAACGGGCACTCGGCGACCGGCAGTGCCTCGTGCAGCGCGCGCAGCCCTTCGCCGACGGCGCGGACCGCGGTGGCGGCATCCTCACGGAACGACGGATCGACGGCCGAGCGACCGGCGAGCGCGGCGGTCACCATCCACTCGTGGGTGTCGTCGCCGCCGACCTCGAGCACGCGGGGCACGGGCGTGTACGCGCCCGCCCACTCCAGGCGTCCGGCCTCGGCGGCGAACGAGCCCTCCAGCGTGCGCGGGCCGTGCTTGATGTACCGGCCGTCGTCGGTGCGGAAGGTCAGCCCGCCGAGCTCGTTCCGCCACACCGGCACGAGCGCCGCGCCGCGCGCGAGCTCGAGCACCTTCGTGGGTGCGGCGACGTCTTCGACGGGGATCGACATGCGTCCATCCTGCCGTGGGCGGCCGCGGTGCGTCTCGCCGGCGCGCGCTCAGCGGCGGGGCGCGGTCAGTCCTGCAGCGCAGCCTCAAGGAGCAGGGCGTGGTTCTGCGCCGGGTCATGAACGGCGTGGAGCAGCGTCACGACGGCGTGGGCGGCGACCTCGGTGCGCAGCGCATCCAGCGCCGGCTTCGCGGGGCCGGCCAGCTCGGCGCGATATGCCGCCTCGAACTCCGGCCACGACATGCCGTCGTGATGAAACGCCCTGCGCAGCTCGGTCGACGGTGCGACGTCCTTCGCCCACAGGTCGAGGTGGGCGCGCTCCTTCGACAGCCCGCGGGGCCACAGCCGGTCCACGAGCACCCGGAATCCGTCGTCGGGCGCGGGGTCGTCGTACACGCGCTTGATGCGGAGCTCCATGCCCCCATCCAACCCCTCGCGCCCTGATTCGCGCACGAATGCAGGCAGCGAGGCCCAGATCCGGGCTGCTCGGCCCGCGATCTCGCCGCCGCTGGCGTGGTGTGCCTGCGTTCGCGCACGATTCGCGCCCGCACCGAGCCGGCAGGGGATGCCGTCGGCGGGCCCCGGTGGGTAGCGTGGAGCCGGCGCACTGCGCCGCGGACGCCGCGGCCCTACGATGGAACGCAGTACCGCGTAGTGTGGGACCCGATACCAAGTTCGAAGGAGAACGCATGGACCTGACGAACGCCTCGGCCCTCGTCACCGGCGGCGCCAGCGGCCTCGGCCTCGCCACCGCGCGACGCCTCGCCGCAGCGGGCGCGACGGTGACCATCGTCGACCTCGCGACCTCGGCCGGTGCCGACGTCGCCGCCGAGCTCGGCGGGTCGTTCGCCCCCGCCGACGTCACCGACCCCGAGCAGGTGGCCGCGGCCGTCGCGGTGGCGGCGGCATCCCGTCCCCTGCGCGTGGTCGTGAACTGCGCCGGAATCGCGCCGCCCGCGAAGGTCCTCGACCGTGACGGCAACCCGTCGCCGCTCGACGCGTTCGAGCGCATCATCCGCGTCAACCTCATCGGCACCTACAACGTCATCGCGCAGGCCTCGGCCGCGATCGCCAAGGCCGAGCCCACGGAGTCCGGTGACCGCGGCGTCATCGTGAACACCGCCAGCGTCGCCGCGTTCGACGGGCAGATCGGCCAACCCGCGTACTCGGCCAGCAAGGGCGGCGTCCACGCCATGACGCTGCCGATCGCGCGCGAGCTCGCCCGCTACGGCATCCGCGTCGTCACGATCGCCCCCGGCATCATGGAGACCCCGATGCTCGCCGGCCTCCCCGAGGCCGCGCAGGAGAGCCTCGGCCAGCAGGTGCCGTACCCGCAGCGCCTCGGAAAACCCGACGAGTACGCGCGCCTGGTGATGTCGATCGTCGACAACGGCTACCTCAACGGCGAGACCATCCGCCTGGACGGCGCCATCCGAATGGCCCCGAAGTGAACCCGGAGACCCCAATGAGCGACTCGATCCTCGTCACGCGCGGCGGCGCCCTTGCGCGCGTCACGTTCAACCGCCCCGCGAGCCTCAACGCGATGGGCTTCGAGATGGGCCGCCGCTGGCGCGACGTCGCCCACGAGCTGACCTCGGACGACACGGTCGGCGCGATCATCCTGGATGCCGCCGGCCCGGCGTTCTGCGCGGGCGGCGACGTCATCGAGATGGCGACGTCCGGGGCTTCGGGCGCCGACGTCACCGGCGCCGCGCACACGATCCACGATGGCATCCGTACGTTCGTGGAATCCGACAAGCCGATCGTGGCGGCCGTGCAGGGCGCGGTCGCCGGCGGCGGCCTCGGGCTCATGCTGACCGCGGACTACATCGTCGCGTCCGACCGGGCGAAGTTCGTGAGCCGGTACGCCAACATCGGCCTGACGCCCGACCTCGGCGTCTCGACGCTGCTGCCGGCCGCGGTCGGCCAGCGCCGCGCGCTGCAGCTGCTGCTGCAGGACGTCACGATCGACGCCGACACCGCCCTGGACTGGGGCCTGGTGACCGAGGTCGTGCCCGCCGACGACGTCGCCGCGCGCTCCGAGGCCGTCGCACGGTTCTGGCTCGACAACGCGACCGCCGCGTTCGGACAGGCCAAGCGTCTCGTCCGCTCGGGCGCCCATCGTCCCTTCGCCGAGAACCTGGACGACGAGGCCCGCTCCATCGGCGCCCGTTTCGACACCGACGAGGCCCGGGCGCGCGTGCAGGCCTTCGCCGCGGCATCCCGATCCCGTTCCTGACCCCTCCCACGTCGAGAGACCACGATCCCGACACCCGAAAGGACCCGAGATGAGCGACAAGCCCCTCGCCGGCAAGACCATCCTGATGTCGGGCGGCAGCCGCGGCATCGGCCTCGCGATCGCGTTGCGCGCGGCCCGCGACGGCGCCAACATCGCCCTGCTCGCCAAGACCGACACCCCGCATCCGAAGCTCGAGGGCACGGTGCACACGGCTGCGGAGCAGATCCGGGATGCCGGTGGCAACGCGCTCCCCATCGTCGGCGACGTGCGCAACGACGACGACATCACCGCGGCGGTGCTGAAGACGGAGGGCGAGTTCGGCGGCATCGACATCGTCGTCAACAACGCGTCGGTCATCGACCTGTCGCGCTCGCTCGACCTCGAGGCCAAGAAGTACGACCTCATGCAGGACGTCAACGTGCGCGGCACGTTCATGCTCTCGCGGGCCGCTGTGCCCATCCTCAAGGAGGCGCCGAACCCGCACATCCTGTCGCTCTCGCCGCCGCTGAACCTCTCGCCGAAGTGGCTCGGCAGCCACACCGGATACACCCTCGCGAAGTACGGCATGACGATGGCGACGCTCGGCCTCGCCGCCGAGTTCGCGAAGGACGGCATCGCCGCCAACACGCTGTGGCCGCGCACGACGATCGCGACCGCGGCGGTGCAGTTCGCGCTCGGCGGCGACCGCATGATGAAGGTCAGCCGCACGCCCGAGGTGTACGCCGACGCGGCGTACGAGATCTTCACGCAGCCGGCACGGGACTACACGGGCCAGACGCTCATCGTCGAGGACGTGCTCGAAGCAGCCGGCGTCACGGACTTCTCGGGGTATGCGGCGGTGCCGGGGACGCCCGACTCGGAGCTGTTCCCCGACATCTTCCTGGACTGAGTGCGCCGACGTAGGGTGGGGCTCATGGCGGTGCAGAGCCTGTTCCCCATCCTGCTGACGCGAGAGCTGCCGGGGCTCGTCCGGTTCTACGTGGACGCGCTCGACGCGCAGGTCGTGTACCGGTTCGGCAGCGGCGACGAGGACGACTATGTGTCGCTGAAGCTGGGCGAGACCTCGCTCGGCATCGGCCGCGACCCCGACGCCCTGCCGCCGTCGGTCGGGGACCGCGCGGCGCTGTGGTTCTACGTCGACGACGTGGATGCCACGTACGCGGCGTGGCTCGCGGCCGGCGGTCATGCGGAGCAGCCGCCCGCGGACATGCCGTGGGGCGAGCGGGTGGCTCAGGTGCGCGACCCCGGCGGCAACCTCGTCAACCTGGGTGCCGAGGCGCGGCGGCCGACGGAGTCCTGACGGCGGTCAGACCAGGCCGAGGCGCGCGAAGGCGTTCGCGATGCCGTCGTCGAGCACGTCGGTCGTGACGAAGTCGGCGAGCTCCTTCAGCTCGGGGTGGGCGTTGCCCATCGCGACCGCCACGCCGCACACCTGGAACATCTCGATGTCGTTCCAGCTGTCGCCGATCGCGACGGCGTCCTCGGCGTCGATGCCGAGATGCGCCAGCAGCAGCTCGATCGCCGACCCCTTCGTGACGTCGGCCTCGTTGATCTCGCCGTTCGAGCCGCCCGGCAGCGGCATGCTGCCGGGCACGATGAGGAACTCGTCGCCGAGGTCGGCGCGCAGCTCGTCCATGCCCTCGGCGTGGTCGCTCACGAAGACGGCCTTGTCGATGCGCGCGAGGTCCGCATCGTCGACGCTCGGGAAGGTGCGGTGCGCGAGCCCCACGAGCGAGTCCTCGGGCCGCACCGCCTCGCCCGCCGCCTCGCGGGCGTCGAGGGCCGCGGCGTACTCGCGCATCAGCTCGGCCATGTCGTCCGACGCGTAGACGCCGTCGCGCGTCTGCAGGAAGTAGCGGATGCCGCGACCCTTGAGCGCCGCGATCAGCCGGCCGGCGGCGGCTTCCGACAGGGGGCGATCGACGACGACGTCGCCGCCCGAGGTCACCAGGGCGCCCGAGTTCGTCACCGCTCCGTCGAAGCCGATCTCGGCGACGCTCGGGTGGATGTCGGCCGCCGAGCGTCCGGTGCTGAGGTACACCAGGTGACCCGCCGCGCGAGCGGCGCGGATGGCGTCGGGAGTGCCGGGCGCCATGTGCGCGCCGTGCTCGAGGATCGTGCCGTCCACGTCGAGGAAGATGATGCGCCGGCGGGGCGTGGGGCTCATGGTGCGGTCCTTCAGTGCTTGTTGCCGGTGAGGAGGAGGATGCCGCCGAGGCCGATCATGAGACCGCCGCCGGTCGCCGAGAGTGTGGCGATGCGCTTGGGCGAGCGGCCGAACCACGATCGCGCCGCCGCCGCGACGAGGGCCCACGCGCCGTCCGACACGAGCGCGATCGCGAAGAACACGAGGCCGAGCTCGATCATCTGCAGCGGCACCGAGCCGTGGTCGAGGTCGACGAACTGAGGGAGCACGGCGACGAAGAACGCGATCGTCTTGGGGTTGGTCACGCCGACGACGAACCCCTCGCCGAGCTGACGCCAGGCCGACCGGGGGAGCGCCGCGGCGGTCGCGGCCGCGGCGGTGTCGTTGCGGTGCCGGATCGCCTGGATCCCGAGGTACATGAGGTACAGCGCACCGGCGATCTTGAGGATCGTGAACAGCACGACGGACTGCGCCACGATGCCGCCCACGCCGAGCGCCACCAGGCCGATGATGGGCAGCAGTCCGAGCGCGTTGCCGAGCACGCTCAGCAGGCCGCCGATCCGGCCCAGTGCGAGGGCACGGCCGATCGTGAAGAGCACGCTCGGACCGGGGATGACGATGAGCACAAGCGCGGCCAGCGTGAACGCCAGCAGGTTCTCGACGGGCACCACGAGTCGAGCGTAGTAGGGGCGACGGATGTGCGCCGGGCGGCGGCATCCCTCCCCGTCAGCCGGTGAGCAGGAAGCCGACGACGATGAGTGCCACGCCCACCCCCGCCAGGGTCATCGACAGGCGGATCGCCCGGTACTTGCGCTGCACCACGGATGACAGCACGAGCAGCTGCTGGAACGTGCGCTCGGGCGGGTGGAGGCCGCGCTCCGCGAGCGCCTTCTCGACGTCGGCGGGCGTGCCGAGGCCGCGGACCTGCCCCCAGTACGTGATGGCGCCGGGACCGGGGCCGCGGCTGAGGCGCGGCCACACGGCGGCCGCCGCCGCGACCACGGATGCCCCCGCCGCGACGACGCCGAGCACCCACACCGTCGCCCCGAACGGGCTGAGGGTGCCGGGCGTCCAGTCGCCGCCGATCATGCCGCTCAGCAGGATCGTGAACGCGATGCCGAGCGAGCCGATCAGCAGCGACGCCTTCTGATCGGCACGGTCGATCTCGTCGCGCACCTCGGCCAGCATGGCGGCCGCGAGCGCGGCGGTGTCGGGGGCGGGTGTGTCGGCGGACATCAGCGCACCCCGAACGTGACCGTGAACGACGTGCCGTCGGCCAGCTCGACGCGGTACGTGTACTTCTTGCCGCTCTTCAGCTTCAGCGTCGGGATGGCGCCCACCCAGGTCTTGGCGGGCTTCAGGTAGGTGAAGCTGCCGATCGGCGGATAGAAGGCCTCGTTGACCTTGGCCGACGACGGCAGGTCGGATGTCGCGACGAGCACCACGCCGGTGACGAACTTCTTGGTGCCGATCGAGTTGCCCGCGGCATCGCACGCGCGGAACACGATCGGCACGCCCGACAGGCGGATGAAGACGCTCGACCCGTCCGTGTTGACGCCCACCAGTGGCGAGCGGTCGGGCACGCCGCCGCACTTCGGCGGCTGCGGGGCCGTGACGGTGTAGCCGGCGGTCGCCGCCGCGGTGTTGCCGGCGACATCCGTTGCCCGGCACCTGACCGTCTGCTGGCCGGTGACCGCCGACGTCGGCGGGTCGCACGACGCGGACGAGACGCCCGAACCGGTGTCGGTCGCGTTCGGCGTCGCGGTGGCGGTCTGACCCAGGACGACCGGGTTCGGCGACACGACCGGTGCGAGGGCGGGCGCGGTGCGATCGACCCTCACGCGCATGTCGATCGAGGCGGTGTGCCCCAGCACATCGGTCACCGTGCCGCTCACGATGCGGCCGTCAGGGCCCGTGTCGTGGCTCACCACGACCGGGTCGGCGCAGGTCCTGACCCCGATCAGCGAGTCGCACGCGAACGTCACGGTGATCGCCGTCCTGCTCCACGAACCCTCGACGTACGCTCCGCCGTCAGCGCCCGTCGCCGTCACGGTGATGGTCGGCTCGGGCGTGCGCTCCGCCACGAGCACCGAGGCGCTCGCCGCGTGCCCCTGAGTCTTCCCGTCGTCGGGCGTCGCGGTCACCTCGATCACATCGCCCGGCTGCGCGCCGATCTCGGCGAGAGCGAGCGTCGCATCCGCGTGGCCGGGGATCGCGACGCCGTTGCGGGTCCACGCGTACCTCGGTGTGACAGCGTCCTTGTCGGCATCGGTGAGCGTCGCCTCCGCGGTGAGGATGCTGGTGGCCAGAGTCGGATCCGTATCGGAGGCCAGCGTGACGTGTGCGATGGGCGCCGTGTTCGGCGGCGGGGTCGTCAGCGCGAACGACACGGAGCTGCAGGCCCGGCCCCGGCAGACCGTGAGGACGACGGTGTACGACCCGTACTGCGTGACCGGCTGGTCGATGAGGACCCGGGTCGAGCCGTCGGGCCCGGTCTGCACGACCGCGTCGGAGCTCGCGATGACCTCGTCGTCTCCGGTGCCCTCGGTGCCGCCGTCCGCCACGATCTCGGCTTTCGCCGACAGTCGCTCGCCCGGCGCCGCATCGGTCACCTCGACCGCGCGGAGCAGACGATCGCCGACGGCCGCTGTGGCATCGGGGCCCGCATCGCCCAGGACCGGCGCGGGCGCCGCGGCGACGTCGAGGTGCCCGCGGGCCGTGTCGACCGCGACGTTGCCCGCGGCATCCACCACCTGAACCATCCACCGGAACGGGGTCGCGGGCACTGCCGCCTTGTACAGGTGACTGCCGGCCGTGCTCGGCGGCGTGACGGTCGCGCGCTGCCAGGTCGTCTGCCCCTCGGGCTGCACCAGCAGGACGACCGCCGCGATCGCGCTCGCCGCGTCCGACACCGTCAGCGCCATCTGCGAGCCCCCGGGTGCGGGCGGTTCGACCGATTCGATGGACGGCGGCGTGGTGTCGGTCGAGGCGGCGTCGCCGTAGACGACCTGTGCGGTGAAGCTCGTGAACCGCTCGGTGCGTCCCGTGCCCACGGCGGGCTTCTCGACGCGGGCCGGCGTCAGCACCAGCAGCTCTCGCGGCCCGTCGGGCGTGCTCTGGTGAGTGATCGTGCCGAACGACGACGGGAACGCCACGCCGGTGCGCGAGGCGGTCGGCTCGGGGACGCCGACGCCCGGCACCGCGACGGCGGGGGTGCCCTCGGTGTCGAACTCCGAGGTCAATGCGGTGAGCACCACCCCGCGGGCGGCGAGCCCCGCCGGAGCCCCGGGCAGCGTCCGCACGATCGCAGGCAGCACCGGCTGGCCGGCGACGGCGAGCGGCCCCTGGTCGTCGACGGTGAGGTACTCGGTGCCGTCGGGGCCGCTGTGCTGCCCGAACGCGGGAGTGAAGTCGAGGGATGCCGACGTCAGGCCGTCGGCCGTCGACACCGTGAGATCGGGCGTCTCGGGAAGCGGCATGTCCTTGGCGGGCGCGGCGAACGTGTACATGGGCAGTCCGTAGTAGACCGCCTCCATGACCGCCTTCTCGTCGTAGCCGGAGTAGAGGCCGAGTCCGCCCAGATAGGACTGCTTGGCGTAGGCCAGTGCGTCGGCCGCCGACACGGCTCGTCCGTCGACCTGGACACCGATCCAGTCCGCATACAGCGACAGCAGGCGTTCGCCGAGCGCGGTCGTGGTGTTGTTCGCAAGCCCGTAGCCGGTGTTCCCGATGTAGCCGCCGGCCTGTGAGAACACGTCGACCCAGTCGGTGACGGCACCGTAGTACGCGGCGGGCAGGTTGTTCCCGGCGTGGCATCCGATCCCGAAGAGGAGCGAGCCCTCCAGTTGCGGCTGCGTCTCGTGGCCCGCCGCGACGAGCAGGTCGTTCTCGGCGAACGAGCCGGTCTCGGCGCCGGGAATGCCGGGAAGCATGCGGGTCTCGTCGGCGTGGGTGTTCACCGAGACGATGCGGGGGGTCTCCCCGGGCGCCGCGGGTGTCCCGGGGAAGAGGGTGGTTTCGAGCGTCGCCTTGTCCCAGTCGCCGGTGAGCATGTCGGCGGCGCCCGAACGCCACGAGAGGTCGTCGGTCACCTCCTGCGGCAGTTCGCTCCAGGCGCCGTAGCCGCCGGTGAGCGTCGAGTCCGCCGCGAGGACTCCGTCGGCCGACACGAATCGGCCGATCGTGGCGATCGTCGCCGCGGGATCCTGGGCGAGTCGTCCGGTGCCGACGGTCGGCACGTAGAGGCGGCCGCCCAGCGACTCGTATGCGGTCGCCAGCCCGTACGGGTCGTCGGTGAGGATCCGGGATGCCGCTGCCGCCGCTGAGAGCGGCGTCTCGCACGGGTCGACCACGGCGCCGACAGGGCACGGCTGGTGGTCCGGCGTCGCGGCGAGCCGAAGGTCGGCCGCATGGCTGGTCTCCGTGAACTGCGAGGTGTGCTGCGCGACCGGGGCCATCGGCACGATGTCGTCGCCGCCGACGATCACGACGGAGCGGATCTGCGATCGGTGCGGCCCGAGGGCGCCGGACACGAACGTGTTGATCGCGCTGGTGAGGGCTTCGCGGGCGGCCATGGAGCAGGGGTTCCCGTCCAGGGCCGTCCGTGCCGCGACGACCTCTGGCGAGGAATCGAGAGCCAGCACGGCGCCGTCGACCGCACCCGTGCCGACGTGGCCGGTGCCGGTGAGCGTCGCGAGCGCGCCGCGCACCGCCGCGGCCGCCGTCGCACCGTAGGTGTCGCCGTAGCGCTGCTGGTCGAACAGGTACACCGTGTTCGTCGTGCCCGTGACCGGATCGCTGGATCCCTGGATGCCGGGGTCTGCGGCCTGCGCCGCGCTCCAGCTCGTGCACTGCCGCTCGGCCTGCTCCTGGACGTACTGCACGCGCAGCGAGTAGAGGGCGGCACTGGGATCGCCGTTGCCGCTGGTCACCCGGACCAGCAGCGGCTCGCCGGGTGCGGCATCCATCGACGCGGCCTCGACCGAGGCCAGGCCGTCGCCGCCGACGACGGCCTGGTCCACGAGGGTCTGGCCGGCGACGGGGACCCCGGCGTCAGCCCCGGCCTCAGCCGGCTGATCCGCGGTGCCGCTCTGCTCGGTGACGGGGGTGCCCGGTGCGGGGCCGGCGCTCGCGGCCCCGAGTGCCGGCGCGGCGCCTTCGGGCGCGTACAGCGACAGCGAGATCTGCCCGTCGGTGGCGTTCGTCGAGACGATGGCGCGCCAGCCCGGAGGGGGCGCGTTGACGATGTAGTAGTCCTCGTCCTGCGCCGCACCCTCGACCATCTGGCCCGAGTCGTTCAGGTCGCGCCAGGCGGGCGAGATCCACTCGTAGTAGACCTGGGCTGCGGCCATCGCGCCCGGATAGGACTCCCACACGCCGTTGACGTAGTTGTGGGTCGGGTCGTCGAACGACGACAGGGGAGCGTCGCCGAACACCTGGTGCGATGCCGACAGCGTGCCGCTGGTGAGCTCGCCGGTCGCGGTCGTCTCCCCGGGAAGGGTCGTCACCGAGTACCACGACATCAGGGTCATGACCGTGCCGCCCGGCGTCTCGGGCAGAGGGAGGCGCACGGTGGCGCCGTCGCGCTGCTTCGGGCCGGTGTACGGCGCGGTCAGCGTCGAGGAGCCGGCCGGCCCCGAGCCCCACACGTACTCCAGGTACGACCGTGTGCCCGCGGGGACGGTGATCGTCGCGGTGGGCGCCGCGAACACGTCGGGCTCGCCGGGGCCCGGGTCGAACGTGTACTGGAACCGGACGTTGCGGCCGCAGTGCTCGGTGGCGCCGTCGCAGCCGGTGTCGGTGGTGCCCGACTCGGCGAGGTAGGGGTCCAGCGAGCTGGCCGAGATCTGCTCCCACGGGTACGACTGCGCGTCGAGCATCGACATGAACAGGATGCCGAGGGTCACGCTCTCGGGTGCGCCGGCGGCCAGGTCGGCCACGGTGGCGCCGTCGCGGTACCAGGGCGACGGCGCGGCGAGGGTGCCGGTGACGTCGGCGGTGCCGAAGAGCGCCACCCGGGCTGATTCGTCGAGGGTGGCGACGTCGACCGCACCGAGCGGGGTGCCGCTGAGGAACAGCTCCGACATCAGGAGGTACCGCATGAGGGTCTGCGCGACGGGGAGCGTGCGCAGCGGCACATCGGAGACCCCCGAACGCTCGATGTCGAGGCCGGCGAGGTCGAGGTCGGCGAGGTACCAGTCGGGCTCGACGGTGAAGCCCAGGCCCTGCCCGTCGACGAGCGACTGCCACCGTTCCAGCGTCGGGCCGGCGCCCGGAAGGGGGATTCCCGACAGCGGCGCCGATCCGAGGACATAAGAGGCGAGGGTCAGCGAAGCGAGGTAGCTGTCGTCCACGTCGAGGTCGCCCAGGGTGAGTCCCTGAATGCGCTGCGCTGCGGCCTTCTCGGCATCGGTCGCCGTGGATCCGCCCGCGAGCGCCTGCGCCGCCCACGCCAGGACGTCGTTGAGCGTCACGCTCTGGATCAGGTCGCCGGCGAAGGGGGTGTCCGCGAGCACGTCCGCCCAGCCGCCCGGGTAGGCCAGCTGGTGGATGGGCAGTTGGTGGATCGGCAGCTGGTGGATGGGGAGCTGGTGGATGGGCAGCTGGTGGATGGGGAGCTGGTGGATGGGCAGTTGGTGGATCGGCAGCTGGTGGATGGGGAGCTGGTGGATCGGTGCGTTCGCGATCGTCGAGGCGTAGCCGCGCAACGAGGTCAGGTCGATCGAGGGGATCTCGATCGACGTCATGAAGCCGGGGTTGACCAGCCGACCCTGCGTGCTGGTGACCGACAGGCCGTTGTTGCTGTGCGTGTCCATCGCGAAGACGGTCGAGGGCGCGGAGCCCGGCGCCGCGAAGACGACCGTCCGTCCCGACGCCGAGAGGACGGGCTGCGTTCCCTCGGCGAGGTCCACCGGGTCCGGGGTGAACGAGGGGGCGCACTGGCCCTGCGTGGAGGCATCCAGCCATCCGATCTCCTGCTCCCGCACCACCGGAGCCGGAAGCTCCGTGGCGGGAGTGACGTAGTCGTAGGCGGGCACGGTCGTCTGCCATGTCGCATGGCTGCCGTCGGCCGAGATGACCGGGTCGGCGACGTAGCCGACGCGGCGATCTGTGTCGATCGTGCCGAGCGCCACGCGATAGAAGTTGCCGTCGAGCGTGGCGGCGACGACCGCCGGCAGCCCCGCGCAGAAGGCGTCGTCGATGTACGCGAAGGTGTCGCCGGTGGCGTCGATGGTGGGGTTGTGGGCGTTCGCGGCGACCAGGCTTCCCGTCCCGGGTGACTTCGGGAACGTGCGGTAGACGTTCGTGGCATCCCCCGCTTCGTGGAAGCCCACGGTGGTCACGAGGATGGTGGCTCCGTTGCCGCTGATGCGAGCCTGCTGGGCGGTGCCCTGGATCACCTCATCGCTGAGCAGCCTGTGGATGGCCAGGTCGCCCAGCACGCCGTCGCCGTTCGCATCGAGATCGGCGACGAACGAGCTCGGGCCGCCGTTGCCGCCCGGCGGCAGGTTCGTCGCCATCGAGGTGAAGACGAGATAGCGGCCGTCGTCGGTCAGGTCGGGGTCGTACGAGGGACCGTCCGGCTCGACGCCGTCGTCGATGCGGAAGGTGCGGCCCAGCAGCGTGTCGCGTACGTAGATGCTCGTGCGCCCCGGCGTCGCGCCGGCCGCGACGAGGTTCGTGGCGGCGCTCGTGAACGCGACGTAGCGGCCGTCCGCGCTCGACACCGGCTCCGTGCTCGGACCGTTCGCCTGCGCCGCGCCGACCGCGTCGGCCGGCACGCTGACGAGAGAGGCCGCGCCCGAGAAGGGGTCGGAGCTGCCCTCTTCGGCGACCGACACGAAGACGTCCGATACGCCGTTGGTGTCGCCGGGGACGAGGTCGGACGCGGTCGACGCGAAGAACACCTGCTGGCCGTCGGGCGTGAGGAACGGGTCGGCCGAGGAGCCCGACGACGTCTGCGACACCGTGAAGGTCTTTGCGTGGGCGGGCGGCGCGAGGGCGGCGACCGCGGCCGCCGGTGCCACGGCGACGAGCCCGGCCGCGACCAGGGCGAGCACGGTGCCCGCGGCGATCGGGCGCGGCACGCGGGGGAGGAGGGGGCCTGCGTTCATGATGCCTGCTCCGCTTCGGTGAGGAGGGGGGAGAGATCGAGGATGCGGGCGGCGTTGGTGACGCCGAGCCCCGTGAAGAGCCGTTCGGCCTCGTCGCGCACCGCGGTGTCGGGCCGCAGGTGGTTGAGCTGTGCGAGCGAGAGACCCCGTTCGAGCGGGGTCGCGAGGGGATCGTCGACCGCCGCGAGAGTGAGCACGAGCGCCTGCGCCGTATCGCCGCGGGCGGCGGCGAGGCGGGCGCGCTGTCGGGTGAGTCGCGCGCCGCCGGGGGCGTCGGCGAGCGTGTCCGCGAGCACGGCGGCCTCGTCGACGAGACCGGCGTCGAGGATCGCCTCCAGCAGACGCACGCGGGCGTCGAGCGCGGCATCCATCTCGTCCAGCCGCTCGAACCCGTCGACCGCGTCCCGGAACGCGGCTCGGGCCGCCGCAGCATCGCCCGTCTGCTGCGCGATGCGCCCGGCGAAGCCCGTCGTGAACGCGACGAGATAGGGATTCCCGGATGCCTCGAACACGCGCAGCGCCTCGCTCACGAGCGGGCGCGCCTCGTCGGTGCGACCCTGGTCGATGAGCACCTCGGCGGCGTTGGCCGACTCGATGGCGGCTCCGACGACGTTGCCCGCGGCCTCGTGCGCGGCGCGGGCCTGGTCGTACAGCGCGGCGGCCGTCGTCCAGTCGCCCCGGTAGTAGGCACGGATGCCCAGCAGATTCAGGACCTTCGACTTCGACAGCTCGTCGTGCGTCTCGTCGTAGAGTGACAGCGCCCGCGAGAGGTGGACCATGCCGGCGTCGCCTTCCAGCTCGCTCGCCGCGATGTCGTGGTAGCGCAGTGCATCGGCCAGCACGCGCTTGGCGGTGTCGTCCGGGGTGTTCCCGTCGATGAGTGCGATCGCCTCTTCTGACAGCGCGCGCGCGTCGGCCCAGCGCGACTGGCGCAGCCGCAGCCCGGCCTCAGTGACGGCGACCGCGGCGAGCACCCGCCTGCCGGCGTCGCCGGCACCCGTCAGGGCGCGGCGCGCGGTGCGCAGCGCCCGCATCGCCTCGTCGTGCTGACCGAGGATGTTCAAGGCGTACGCCCGTTCATGATCGAGACGGGCACGGTCGACGGCATCCGAGATGAGCTTGCGGGCGCTCGAGAACGCCTCGAGCCCCTCTCTGGCCCAGCCGCCCGCGACCGACACACGTCCCAGGGCCTCGAGCAGGGCGGGCAGATCGCTCGTGTCGCTGGAGCGACGCGCGGACTCCACCGCCAGCCGGTAGTTGCGCACCGCCTCTTCGAGTGCGAACGCGCGTTCGGCGGCGGTGGCCGCGGCGACGGCCGCACGGTGCGCCGCCTCCCAGTCTCCGGCGGCCTCGTAGTGGGCCGCGAGCATGACGTCGCGCGCCGAGCCGCCCAGCGCCGGGTCGGCCTCGAGCACGGCCGCGGCGGTGCGATGGAGTTCGCGACGCAGCTGGAAGCTCAGCTGGTCGTACGCGACGTCGCGGAACAGCTCGCTGCGGAACGCCACGCCGTCGGGGCCGAGCTCGAGGAACGCGCCGAGACCGCCCGTGATCAGCGGCATCCCGACGCACTTCACGTACAGCCCGAGCGGGATGCGGACGCCCAGCACGGCCGCGCGCCGCAGCGTCGTGCGCTCCGACTCGCTGAGGGCGTCGATGCGCTCGCCGATGAGCTGTTCGATGCCCAGCGCGTCCTCGCCCGAGTCCAGGCCGGTCGCGAGCTCGATCGCGTACAGCGGGTTGCCCTGGGCGCGCGAGAGGAGCGGCCGCGCGTCGGCCGGCAGCAGGCGGCGCCCGGCGACCGCCTCGACGATGTCGCGGATCGCGGAGTCGGCGAGTCCGTCGATGACGAGCTCGTCGCCGAGCGGACCGAGCCCTCCCGAGCCCGGGCGCCGCACGACGATGACGGCGTGGCGCGTGTCGCGGCCGATGAGGTCGGCGAGCACGGCCGCCGATGCCGGATCGATCCACTGCGCGTCGTCCAGCAGCAGACAGCCGGGAGCGTCGGTCAGCGACTCGACGAACTCGGCCACCACGTCAGCGGTGCGCTCGGCGCGGAAGGCGTCGTCGAGCGCGAGGCTCTCGGGGGTCGGCTCGGCCCGGGCGCCGGCGGCGGGCGCGAGCAGCGGCAGCCACGGGATCAGGTGTGGGAACCGCTCGGCGACGGCTTCGCCCAGCCGAACCCCGGCATCGGCGGGCGTCGCGGTGGGCTCGATCCCCAGCATCGGGCGCAGCAGGGTCTGCATCGTGCGGTACGGCGTCGTCGCGCCGTACAGATCGCCGTACGCCCGCAGCACCGTCAGTGGCGTCTCGGCGAGCGCGTGCTCGACGAGGCGGGTCTTGCCGATGCCGGCGGCGCCGCTCACCGTGAGCGTCGAACCGGCACCGGCGGTGGCATCCGTCAGCATCGCCCGCAGCCGCTCGAGCTCGTCCTGTCGACCCACGAACGGCGTGCGCTGCGTCGCGAGCGTCGTCGCGCCGCCGTGCCCGGTCACCACCGCGACCGGGATCTCCGCCGCCTTGCCCTTGACCGTGATGACGCCCGCGTCGTCCGATGCGAACGGGCGCGCCGTGCGCTCGAGCACCGACCGGGCGGCCAGCACCGTCCCGGGCTGCGCGCGGGCCGCGAGCCGAGCGGCGAGGTTCGTGGGATCGCCCATGACCGTGTAGGTCTGCCGGTAGGTCGCGCCGACGAAGCCCGCGAACACCCGGCCGCTGGTGACGCCGGCGCGCACCGCGTAGTCGCCGGCGCCCTCCTGCACGATGCGCAGCGCCGCCGTGACGAGTCGACCTTCGGGGTCCTCCAGGGTGGTGGGCGCGCCCGCCGTCAGGAAGTAGCGGTACCCGCCGGGCGCAGGGTCGACGTCCAGCAGCGTCGCACCGGTGTCGGCGCACGCCTCGTCGACGAGGCGCGTCAGACGCTCCATGCGTGCCAGGTCGGCGGCATCCGGTTCGTCCGGCACTCCCGACACCTGCACGAACGCGATCGCCGCCCACCGGTGGTCGGGGTCCGCGCCGAGCAGGTCGGGGCGCTGGGCGAACGCCCGCGGCAGGAAGTG
>PJUC01000128.1_pt1 | contig 53305 bp, 54 predicted proteins | sample 1512161 | NCBI WGS metagenome assembly PJUC01 (sample SAMN08177676, study PRJNA422409) | Soil metagenome, whole genome shotgun sequencing project. | isolation source: Soil enriched on filter paper | place: USA: Madison | collected 2015-01-15 | reverse complement strand
GGGCGATCGGCCCGATCTGCTCGCCGACCCACAGCCGCAGGCTCTGCGCGAGGCCGTCGGGGGAGTGGGCGTCGAGGTACGACTGCTTGATGATGACGAACGCCACGACCGCCTGGCCCGTGGTCTCGTCGGACGCGCCGACCACGGCTGCCTCGGCGACCGCCTCGTTGCCGACGAGCGCCGATTCGATCTCGGTCGTCGACAGGCGGTGACCCGACACGTTCATGACGTCGTCGACGCGGCCGAGCAGCCACACGTCGCCGTCGTCGTCGAGGCGGGCGCCGTCGCCGGCGAAGTAGTAGCCATGCGTCTGGAACTTCTCCCAGTAGGTCTCGACGAAGCGCTCCGGGTCGCCCCAGATGCCGCGCAGCATCGACGGCCACGGCTCGGTGATCACGAGGAGGCCGCCGTTGCCGTTGCCGACATGCGTGCCGTCCTCGTCGACGACGTCGATCGAGATGCCCGGGAGCGGGACCTGGGCCGAACCGGGCTTGGTCTCGGTGACGCCCGGCAGCGCCGACACCATGATCGCGCCGGTCTCGGTCTGCCGCCACGTGCCGACGATCGGTGCCGTCTTGCCGCCGATGATCTTGCGGTACCACATCCACGCCTCGGGGTTGATGGGCTCGCCCACCGAGCCGAGCAGGCGCAGCGACGACAGGTCGAACTGCTTCGGGATCGCGCGGCCGAGCTTCATGAACGAGCGGATCGCCGTCGGGGCGGTGTAGAGCACCGTCACGCCGTACTTCTGCACGATCTCCCACCAGCGACCCGGGTGCGGGGCATCCGGCGTGCCCTCGTAGAGCACCTGCGTCGCGCCGTTGGCGAGGGGGCCGTATGTCACGTAGGTGTGGCCGGTCACCCAGCCGATGTCGGCCGTGCACCAGTACACGTCGGTCTCGGGGTGGATGTCGTGCACGACCTTGTTGGTGAAGGCCGCCTGCGTGAGGTAGCCGCCGGAGGTGTGGAGGATGCCCTTGGGCTTCCCGGTCGTGCCCGACGTATAGAGGATGAACAGCGGGTTCTCGGCGGGGAACGCCTGGGCCTCGTGCTCGCCGGATGCCGCCGGGACGACCTCGTGCCACCAGAGGTCGCGGCCCTCGGACCAGTCCACCTCGTTGCCGCCGCGCTTGACGACGAGCACGTGCTCCACGGTCTCCTGGACGCCTGACCCCCGGTCGCCGAGCGCGAGGTCCACGGCGGGCTTGAGCGCCGACACCTTGCCCTTGCGGTAGCCGCCGTCGGCGGTGATGACGAGCTTGGCGCCGGCATCGTCGATGCGGGCGCGCAGGCTGTCGGCCGAGAAGCCGCCGAACACGACCGAGTGGATCGCGCCGATACGGGCGACGGCGAGCATCGAGGCGACCGCTTCGGGGATCATCGGCAGGTAGATGGCGACGCGGTCGCCCTGGCCGATGCCGAGGCCCTCCAGCACGTTGGCGAGGCGCTTCACCTCGTCGGTGAGCTCGGCGTAGGTGACGCGTCGCTCGTCACCGGGCTCGCCCTCCCACAGCAGTGCCACCCGGTCGCCGTGGCCGGCCTCGACGTGACGGTCGAGGCAGTTGTACGCGATGTTGAGCTCGCCGTCGGCGAACCACTGGGCGAAGGGCGGGTTCGACCAGTCCAGCACCTCGGTGAAGGGCTTGTGCCAGTGGAGCTCGCGCGCCTGGTCGGCCCAGAAGCTTTCGCGGTCGGCCTTCGCGCGGCCGTACAGATCGGCCGTCGCGACCGCGTTCGCCGCGAACTCGGGCGACGGCGCGAAGCGCCGATCCTCGGTGAGCAGGTGGTCGATCTGGCTGCTGCCGGCGTGCGTGATCGGGTTCTGTTCGCTCATGGGAGCGCGCTCCTTTGCGGGCTTGAGGGAGGCCGAGGGAACTCGGCGAGTCTGCCAGGAAATGTATCCACCTAACCGCGCGGCGACTACCCCCGATAGTAGGTGGAGATACCGACAGGGGATCTCACCGATATATCAGTGAGAATCCTCTCCTTTTGTTTTGTTCGGACCCCTACCTCCCCTATGCTGGCCGATGGCCGAACATTCGATTCTGGCATTGCGGCACCCGACGTCACCCCCCGAATTCGGGTCCGCGCACGGCGGCATCCCATTCCCCCCATGGGATGCCGCCTTCATTCGTGGGAGCGGTCCTTCCCGCCGGGCGGCGGGGAGGACCCTCTCCTCCACAGTGGGGAGCGGCGTCGCGTCTTCCACCGATCGTCGGATCCGTGGTCGGCGCTCGCGCGGCCGCTCCTAGCGTCGGAGCATGTCCACGCCGTTCACCGTCCGCCCCCGTCCCGGCGCTGCCGTGGCGCCGGCGGTCGGGGACGGGACGGATGCCTCCCGCCCGTCGGTTTCCGTGGCCGGTGAACGGGCAACCGGGCGAGGCGCGGCCGTGTGGGTGCCGCAGAGGGGTACCGAGACTCCGGGGGCTTCCCGGCCGGAGTCCGCGAGGCCGGCGCTCTCGAACGACGATGCCGCGCCTGCGGCGATGCCGGCTGCGTCGGCGGGGGAGCGGCATCCCTCGCTCGCCCCCTTCGCGGTATACCTCGACGATCCCACGGTCACCGACATCTTCGTCAACGGGGCGGCGGGACTCTTCGTCGACCGCGGGGCGGGCGCGGTGGCGGCGCGCGAGTGGCGCGCGACAGAAGAAGAGGTGCGCGATCTCGCCGTCTCCCTGATCGGGCACGGCGGCAGGCACATCGACGATGCGGCGCCGTGCGTCGATGTGAGGCTCGACGGCGGCATCCGCGTGCATGCGGTGCTGCCACCGGTCGCGCCCGAAGGCACGGCGATCTCGATCCGCGTCCCCCGCATGACGGAGCCGAGTCTGGACGACCTGCGGCGTGCGGGGATGTTCGACGACACGATGCGGCGCACGCTGGCCGATGCGATCGCAGGCCGGGCGAACCTGTTGGTCTCGGGCGCCGCCGGCGCGGGCAAGACGACCCTGCTGGCGGCGCTGCTCGGCGAAGCGCCCGACCACGAGCGCATCGTCACGATCGAGGACGTCGCCGAGCTGCGCATCGCGCACCCGCATCACGTTCGACTCGAAGCGCGTCAGCCGAACCTCGAGGGCGCGGGTGGCATCGGTCTCGCCCGGCTCGTCCGCGAGGCGCTGCGCATGCGACCCGATCGGCTCGTCGTCGGCGAGTGCCGCGGCGACGAGGTGCGGGAACTGCTGTCGGCACTCAACACCGGACACGACGGCGGCGCGGGCACCGTGCACGCGAACGGGCTGCACGACGTCCCGGCGCGCCTCGAGGCGCTCGGCGCGCTCGCCGGGCTCGACGATCGCGCCCTCGCCCGGCAGGTGGCCAGCGCCATCGACCTGGTGCTGCACGTCGAGCGCGGGCCGGACGGCATCCGCCGCGTCGCGGCGATCGGCCGCCCGGCCGTCGACGACGACGGCCGGCTCGCCATGGAGCCGCTGGACGGCGGAGGGCCGTGATGTCCGTCCGACGGTGGCGGCGGGGCGGACGCGTCAGGGCGGGGAGGGAGCCTGAGGCCGAGGCGGTGGCGGCGACGGTGCTGAGCCTCGCGGTGCTGCTGCAGGCCGGCGTGGCCCCGGCGCGCGCGTGGACGCATCTCTCCCAGACCGGCGACGAGGCGGCGGCGCGGATCGTCGCAGCGCTCGCACACGACACCCCACTCGCCACGGCGATCGCCGAGGTCGGCGGCAGCGCGTGGCGGGAGGTCGCCGTGGCGTACCAGGTCGCCACGACCGTCGGCGCGCCGCTCGCCGCCTGTCTGCGCAGCCTCTCAGCCGCGCTGAGCGATGCGCAGGAGGCGGCCGACGACGTGCGGGTCGCGCTCGCCGAGCCCGCGGGCACCGCGCGGCTCATGGCCTGGCTGCCGCTCCTGGCCCTCGCGCTCGGCGCCGCGCTCGGATTCGACACCGTCGTCACGCTCGTCGCGACGCCACTGGGTCTCGCGTGTCTCGTGGTCGGAGTCCTGCTCATCGTGGTCGCGCAGCGGTGGACGGCACGTCTCGTCCGTGCCGCACGGGACGCCGGCGGGGTGCCGGGGCTCGACGCCGAGCTCGTCGCGATCGCGCTGAGCGGCGGCGTCTCGATCGAGCGGGCGCGGACGGTCGTGGCCGACGCGGGTGCGCTGCGGCGTCCCGACCGAGCCGCGGTCGCCGCGACCTCTCCACCCGACGCGCCGGACGACGTGGTCGAGGCCGTGCTCGCACTGTCGCGCTCGGCCGGGGTTCCCGCCGTCGAGCTGCTGCGCGCCTCTGCGGCACACGCGCGCCACCGCGCCCGCGTCGAGGGACGCCTGCGCGCGGCACGGCTCTCGACCCGGCTGCTCGTCCCGCTCGGCGTCTGCACGCTGCCCGCGTTCCTCCTGCTCGGCGTCGCCCCCATGCTCCTGAGCGTCATGTCGACCATGTCGCTGTCGCTCTGACCAGACCGTGCCCAGAACATCCCATCCCACCGAACGGAGAACCGATGTCCTCGCGACAGACCCATCCCCTTCCCCTCCTCACCCGTCGGCGCGCCGAGCGGCTGTTCCGTCCTCCGACCACCGACGGCGGATGGGGCGACGACACCGGCGCTGCGACCGCCGAGTACGCCATCGCGACGATGGCGGCGGTGGCTTTCGCTGGCCTGCTGGTCGTCATCATGCGCAGCGACGAGGTGCGCGGCATCCTCACCGATCTCGTGCGCCGGGCGCTCACGGTCGCATGAGGCGCACGCGAACCGGCGACGCCCGACGTCTGCGACCGCGCGACGATCGCGGGTCGGTCGTCGCCGAGTTCGCGATCGTCCTTCCCGCGGTCGCGATCGTGGTGGCTCTCGGCGTGGGCGCGCTCGCAGGCGCGTCCCGGCAGGTGCGGCTGCAGGATGCGGTGGCGGATGCCGCTCGCCTGAGCGCACGCGGCGAGCCCGCGTCCCGGGTGACCGGGGCCGTCATCGCGGCGGTGGCGGAGGCATCCGTCGAGATCTCGCCGCGCGGCGACCTCGTCTGCGTGAGAGCGACCGCCCCGGCACTGCTGGGCCTGCGGGTCAGTGCGTCGGGCTGCGCGCTGGCGGGCGGTCTGTGACCCGGTCCGATCGCCGCCGACACACGAGAGGAGGCAGCCGATGCCGGGATCGATGGTTTCCGTCGGGGTCATCGCGGGTGCGGTGATCCTCACCGCCGGCCTCGCCTCGGTCGGCACCGCATCCGTCGCCGGGCAACGGCTCGCGTCGGCAGCGGATGCCGCCGCTCTCGCCGCGGCGGATGCGGCGTCCGGTGCGGCGACCGGCGTCCCGTGCGAGCTCGCGGGCGAGGTCGCAGGCACTTTCGGGGCGCGCGTGGAGGCGTGCGACCTCGACGGGCTCGTCGCGACCGTGACCGTCGAGGTGCGCGTCGGACCGGTCGCCGCACGCGTCTCGGCACGGGCCGGACCCCCGCCGTGATCCGGGGCTCACAGCCCGCACACCGAGAACTGGCGTGTATGGTTTGCGACGAAGAAAGGACGCCCCCGTTGGCAGAAGGCAAGAAGCTCGTCATCGTCGAGTCACCGACGAAGATGAAGTCGATCCAGGGGTACCTCGGCGACGGCTACGAGGTGCTCAGCTCGGTCGGCCACATCCGTGACCTCGCAGACAAGAAGAGCATCCCGGCAGACAAGAAGCAGGCCTACGGGAAGTACTCGATCGACATCGACAACGGCTTCGATCCCTATTACGTCGAGAGCGAGCGCGGCAAGAAGACCGTCGCCGAACTCAAGCGCGCACTGAAGGGAGCGGACGAGCTCCTGCTCGCCACCGATGAGGACCGCGAGGGCGAGGCCATCGCCTGGCACCTGCTGCAGACGCTGAAGCCGAAGGTCCCGGTCAAGCGCATGGTGTTCCACGAGATCACCAAGGACGCGATCCAGGCCGCCGTCGGCAACACGCGCGAGCTCGACCTCGCGCTCGTCGACGCGCAGGAGACCCGTCGCATCCTGGACCGCCTGTACGGCTGGGACGTCAGCCCCGTGCTCTGGTACAAGGTCCAGCAGGGCACGTCCGCCGGCCGCGTGCAGTCGGCCGCGACGCGCCTGGTCGTCGACCGCGAACGCGAGCGCATGGCCTTCGTGTCTGCGTCGTACTGGGACATCGAGGCGCTCGCCGCGCCGAACCGCCCGCAGGGACTCGACGAGTCGTTCTCTACGCGTCTGGCGCGCGTCGACGGCGCCGTGCTCGCGCGCGGGACCGACTTCGACGACCGCGGTGAGCTCAAGAAGGCCGTGCTGGTCCTCGACGAGGCGCAGGTGCGCGAGCTCGCGGCCGCCATAGAGGCTGCCGGCGAGGCATCCGTCACCGCGCTCGAGTCCAAGCCCGGCACCCGCAGCCCCAAGCCCCCGTTCACGACCTCGACCCTCCAGCAGGAGGCGGGTCGCAAGCTCTCGATGAGTGCCAAGCACGCCATGGGCGTCGCGCAGCGGCTCTACGAGAAGGGGTTCATCACTTATATGCGCACCGACTCGACCGCGCTGTCGACGCAGGCCGTGCAGGCCGCGCGCGAGCAGGCGGTCGCGCTGTACGGCGCGCCGTCGGTGCCGCTCAACCCCCGCACCTACCGCAACAACAGCAAGAACGCGCAGGAGGCGCACGAGGCGATCCGCCCGTCGGGCGAGACGTTCCGCACGCCGTCGGCGGTCTCGGGCGAGCTCGACCGCGACGAACTGCGTCTGTACGACCTCATCTGGAAGCGCACGATGGCCAGCCAGATGTCGGACGCGAAGTACGAGACGACCACCGTGACCCTCGAGGTCACGGCGGGCGGGCGTCGCGCCGAGTTCACCGCCTCGGGCACCGTCTACACGTTCAAGGGCTTCCTCGAGGCGTACGAAGAAGGACGCGACGAGAAGCGCAGCGACGCCGACAAGTCCGACGACCAGTCGCTGCCCGCGATGGCCGTCGGAGACGTGCTGCGGCTGCGCGACGTCGAGCCCAAGGGCCACGCGACGAGCCCGAAGCCCCGCTACACCGAGGCCTCGCTCGTCAAGGCGCTGGAAGAGAAGGGCATCGGCCGTCCGTCGACGTTCGCGAGCATCATCGACGTGATCCTCAACCGCGGCTACGTCACCAAGCGGGGCCAGGCGCTCATCCCCAGCTGGCTCGCGTTCAGCGTCGTGCGACTGCTGGAGCAGCACTTCGCCGATCTCGTCGACTACGACTTCACGGCGGCGCTCGAAGACGACCTCGACGCCATCGCCCGCGGCGAGCAGAAGCGGCAGGACTGGCTGCAGGAGTTCTACTTCGGCTCGACCGACCACGTCGGCCTGCGCAATATCGTCGACAACCTCGGCGAGATCGACGCCCGTGCGCTGAACTCGACGCCCATCGGCGACGTCGCGACGCTGCGGTTCGGCAAGTACGGTCCGTACCTCGAGGTCCCCGACAAGACGAACCCCGAGGCCGAGCCGCGCCGCGTGAACATCCCCGAGGACCTGGCGCCTGACGAGCTGACGCCCGCCAAGGCGCAGGAGCTCATCGACGCGCCGGTGGCGGGCGACCGCGTGCTGGGCGAGAACCCCGCCAACGGCAAGCTCGTGCTCGTGAAGGACGGCCGCTTCGGTCCGTACGTGCAGGAGGCCGACCCGCCGGCCGCGGAAGAGGTCGACGAGGCCACCGGCGAGGTCGTGGCCGTCGAGCCGGAGCCGGCGCCCAAGAAGCGCGGTGCGAAGAAGGAGGCCGCGCCCAAGCCGCGCACCGCGTCGCTGTTCAAGTCGATGTCGGTCGACACGATCGACCTCGACACCGCGCTGAAGCTCCTCGACCTGCCGCGCACCGTCGGCATCGATCCTGAGACCGAAACCCCGATCACGGCGCAGAACGGCCGCTACGGCCCGTATCTCAAGAAGGGCACGGACTCGCGCACGCTGCAGAGCGAGCAGCAGATCTTCGACATCACGCTCGAAGAGGCCCTCGCCGTGTACGCGCAGCCGAAGTACGGCGCCCGCGGCGCGAGCTCGGCGCTCAAGGAGTTCGAGGCCGACCCCACCAGCGGCAAGCCGATCAAGCTCAAGGACGGCCGCTTCGGACCGTACGTCACCGACGGCGAGACCAACGCGACGATCCCGCGCGGCGAGGACGCGATGGAGGTCACGTTCGAGCGCGCCGTCCAGCTGCTTGCCGACAAGCGTGCGAAGGGACCGGCGAAGCGTCCCGCGGCCCGCCGCACGACGACGCGCAAGCCCGCGGCGAAGAAGAAGTGAGCGCCGACGGCCTGTTCATCACCCTCGAGGGCGGCGACGGCGTCGGCAAGACGACGCAGGCCGCGCTCCTGGAGGAGTGGCTCACGGATGCCGGGCGCACCGTGGTGCGCACGCGCGAGCCGGGCGGCACCGAGGTGGGCGTGCTCATCCGCGACATCGTGCTGCATCACCGCGGCGAGGTGTCGCCGCGGGCCGAGGCGCTGCTGTACGCCGCGGACCGCGCGCACCACGTCGAGACGCTGGTGCGTCCGGCGCTCGCGCGCGGCGAGGTCGTGATCCAGGATCGCTACCTGGACTCGTCCGTCGCCTACCAGGGTGCAGGCCGGGTGCTGGGCCGCGACGAGGTGCGCGACCTGTCGCTGTGGGCCGCCGAGGGCTTGCTGCCCGACCTCACAGTGCTGCTCGACCTCGATCCGGTGGCCGCGCGCGCCCGCCTCGACGCCGACGAGAAGCCGTTCGACCGCCTCGAAGCCGAGAAGGAGCACTTCCACGCGCGTGTGCGCGAGGAGTTCCTGGCGCTCGCGGCGGCCGAGCCCGGGCGGTTCCTGGTTCTCGACGCCTCGCGTCCGGCCGATGAGCTCGCCGCCGCCGTGCAGGCGCGGGTCACGACGCTGCTGTCGTGAACGTCCGCGCCGAGCCGCCCGGTCGTGCCCGGCGTTGTCGGTCGCACGCTTTAGGCTGAGCGGGATGGATGCCGCGACCTCACCCGTACCCGCCGCCTCGGCCGAAGTGCCGTGGGGCGACGTGTGGGGTCAGGATGCGGCGGTCGCGGCTCTGCGCGAAGCCGCGACCGATCCTGCGGCGATGACGCACGCCTGGCTCATCACCGGCCCGCCCGGTTCGGGCCGCTCGACGCTCGCCCACGCCTTCGCGGCGGCGCTCATCGCCGAGCCGGAGGACGAGCGGACGATGCACCAGGTGCTCGCCGGCACCCATCCCGATCTGACCGCGCTGCGCACCGAGGGCGTCATCATCTCGATCAAGGACGCGCGCTCCCTGGTCGAGAGGTCGTACTTCGCGCCGTCGCTCGGGCGCTATCGCGTCATCGTCATGGAAGACGCCGACCGCATGACCGAGCGCACGTCCAACGTGCTCCTCAAGGCCCTCGAAGAGCCGCCCGAGCGCACCGTGTGGATCCTGTGCGCGCCGAGCGACGCGGACCTGCTGCCCACGATCCGCTCCCGCGTCCGCACCCTGCGCCTGCGCGAGCCCGACGTCGCCGATGTGGCCGAGCTCATTGTGCGCCGCAGCGCCGTCGACCCGGCGATCGCCGAGCAGTCCGCCCGGCATGCGCAGCGCCACATCGGCATGGCGCAGCGGCTCGCGACGGATGCCGCAGCCCGAGCCCGCCGCGACGCCACCCTCCGCGGCGTGCTGGGGGTGCGGGGCGTGGGGGATGCCGTCGAGGTCGCCGGTGCGATCGTCTCCGCCGCGACCGACGACGCCAAGGCGCTGACGGCCGAACGCGACGAGGCCGAGCGAGCGGCACTGCTGCGCACGCTGGGCATCGTCGAGGGGGCCGCGATCCCTCCCGCCGTCCGTTCGCAGCTGTCGGCGCTGGAGGACGAGCAGAAGCGTCGTGCCACCCGGAGCCTGCGCGACGGGATCGATCGCGTGCTGACCGACCTGGAGTCGATGTTCCGCGATGTGCTGATGCTGCAGTTCGGCCGTGGCGGCGACTCCGGCGACGCTCTGATCAATCGCGAGCTCGAGCCGGAGCTGCGTGCGCTCGCCGCGGCGTGGACGCCCGACCGCACGCTGACCGTCGTCGATCGGATCGGCGTCACCCGTGAGAACCTCGAACTCAACGCCGCCCCCGCGCTCGCCCTCGAGAGCATGCTCGTGACCGTCGCGAGCGGAAGGACACCGTGAACGCCACCCGTCCCCGCAGCACCCGCCGCTCCCGTCTGATCGCCCGTGCCGCGGCCGCGCTGGCGGGGCTGGCCGTGGCATCCCTCGCCCTCAGCGGGTGCCTCTACGCCATGATCCCCGAGAGCACGCCGCGGCCGACCTCGAGCAAGGCGCCGGACTCGGAGGGTGTGGATGCCGACCTGCTGCCCTACTACGAGCAGACCGTCGACTGGTCCACGTGCAACGGCACGTTCGACTGCGCGACCATCACCGCGCCGCTGGACTGGTCGGATCCGTCGAAGGGCGACATCGACCTCGCGCTGATCCGTCACCGTGCGGAGGGCGGCGGCGAGCCGATCGGCTCTCTGCTCACCAACCCCGGCGGACCGGGGGCCAGCGGCATCGCGCTCGTACGCGACTCGGTGACGTACGCCGTCGGCCAGCCCGTGCGCGACAGGTTCGATGTGATCGGGTTCGACCCGCGCGGTGTGGGCGAGTCGACGGCTGTCACGTGCTACGACGCGACCGACATGGACGCGTACCTCTTCGACATCCCCGCGAACAAGCGGGGGACGGATGCCTGGACCGACGAGCTCCTTGCGAACCACAAGGCGTTCGGCGAGGCGTGCGACGCCAACAGCGACGGCATCCTGCCCTACATCACGACCGACAACGCGGCGCGCGACATGGATCTGATGCGCGCGGTGCTGGGCGACAAGGAGCTGTACTACCTGGGCTACTCGTACGGCACCTTCCTCGGCGCGACGTACGCCAAGCTGTTCCCCGAGAGGGTCGGCCGTCTTGTTCTGGACGGCGCCATCGACCCGTCCATCCCGGGCCTCGACGTCGGCATCTCGCAGGCCGTGGGCTTCGAGTCCGCCCTGCGCGCGTACATGGCCGACTGCCTCACCGACAAGGACTGCCCGTTCCGCGGCACCGTCGACGAGGCCATGGCCGACCTGGGCACGCTGCTGGCGAGCGTCGACCGCAGCCCGATCCCGAACTCGGACGGGCGCAAGCTCGGTGCCGACTCCCTGATGACGGCGATCGTCGCGGCCCTGTACTCGCAGGACAGCTGGAGCTATCTGACCCAGGCGCTCAGCGACGTGCTGGGCGGCGACGCGAGCGTGGCGTTCCAGCTCGTCGACTTCTACTACAACCGTCAGGACGGCACCTACCTCGACAACCAGACCGAGGCTTTCCGCGCGTACAACTGCATGGACTACCCCGTCGATGCGACTGACGAGCAGCAGGCACAGGCTGATGCGCTGCTGGCGGCGGAAGCGCCGACGATCGCCCCGTACTGGGACGGGCCCGACCCGTGCGAGGTCTGGCCGTACCCGGCAACGGGCGTGCGCGAGCGCATCACAGCCGACGGCGCGGCCCCGATCGTCGTGGTGGGCACCACCAACGACCCCGCGACGCCGTACCAGTGGGCGGTGTCGCTGGCCGACCAGTTGTCGTCCGGTGTGCTGGTGACCCGCGTCGGCGAGGGGCACACCGGCTACAACAAGGGCAACTCGTGCGTCGACGACGCCGTGAACACGTACCTGGTCGACGGCACGCCGCCCGAGGACGGCCTGCGCTGCGAGTGATCCCGCAGACGGGAACGGGGTGGATGCCGCATCGGCATCCACCCCGTTCTGCTCGAGTCGTCAGCGACGCAGCACGCGACGGGCGAGCGCGTTGCCGAGGAACTGCACGACCTGCACGATCACGATGATGACGAGCACGGCCGCCCATGTGACCCACGGGTTGAACTGCTTGAATCCGTAGACGATCGCGAACTCGCCGAGGCCTCCCGCGGCGACGGCGCCGGCGATCGCCGTCATGTCGACGAGCGCCACCACGATGAACGTGTAGCCGAGGATGAGCGGGCCGAGCGCCTCGCGGGGCAGCAGCCGCAGCAGGATGCGCGACCGGCTCGCGCCCGTCGCCCGCGCCGCCTCGATCACACCGGGGCGCACGGTGAGGAGGTTCTGCTCGACGATGCGGCTGATCGCGAACAGCGACGCGATCGTGATGGCGAAGATGCCGAACACCGGTCCGATGCCGGGGATGCCGAGCGCCCGCGCGAGCGGCTGGACCGCGGCGAGCAGGATCACGAACGGGATCGGCCGGAAGAAGTTCACGACGACGTTCAGGGTGCCGAACAGGAACCGGTTGGGGAACAGGCTGCCGGGACGCGTCGCGTACAGCGCGAGGCCGACGAACAGTCCCGCGATTCCGCCGAACACGAGGCTCAGCGACACGACGTACAGCGTCTCGGCGGTCGCCTCCCACAGGTCGGGGAGCAGGTCGATGAGCCTATCCACGGGCATCCTCCTCGATGAGCGGCGCGAACGCCGAGACCGCGTCGATCGCGTGCTGGACGGCATCCGCCTCTCCGGTCAGTGCCAGCGTGAGATGGCCGAACACGCGGCCGCGGATGTCGTTGATGCCGCCGTGGATGAGTTCGAAGCGCACCCCGTGCGCCGCGAGCGCCGCGAACACGTCCGCCTGTGTCGCCCCGCCCGCACCGTCGGGTGCGACCTGTCCGCCGTCGCCGACCTGGCCGCGATCGCCGATCTGCAGGGTGACGATGCGGCCGGGATGCCGGTCGCGCAGGGTGCGCAGCTGCGCTCCTGACGGGACGTCCTCGATGATGCTGCCGACGAATCGCTGCGTCGCCGCATGCTGCGGGGATGAGAGCACGTCGAAGACGTCGCCGCTCTCGATGATGCGGCCGTCCTCCATCACCACGACGCGGTCGGCGAGCGTGCGGATGACGTCCATCTCGTGGGTGATGACGAGGATCGTGACGCCGAGCTCGGCGTTGACGCGCTTGAGCAGGGCGAGCACCTCCTGCGTCGTGTCGGGGTCGAGGGCGCTGGTCGCCTCGTCGGCGAGCAGGATGCGGGGGCTCGTCGCGAGCGCGCGGGCGATGCCGACGCGCTGCTTCTGGCCGCCCGACAGCTGCTCGGGGTAGCTGCCCGCTTTGTCGGCGAGGCCGACGAACCGCAGCAGCTCGTCGACGCGCGCGGCGATCTCGGCACGCGGGCGTCGGGCGACCTCGAGCGGGTAGGCGACGTTCTTCGCGACCGTCCGCGAGTCGAACAGGTTGAACTGCTGGAAGATCATGCCGATGTCGCCGCGCAGCGCGCGCAGCTCGCGCTCGCGAAGGTGAGTGATGTCGCGGCCGTCGATCTCGACGGTGCCGGCGGTCGGCGTCTCGAGGGCGTTCACGAGACGCAGCACCGTGCTCTTGCCCGCGCCGGAGTACCCGATGATGCCGCAGACGTGACCCGCGGCGACGGTCAGTGAGACGTCGTCCACCGCGACGACGGGGGCGCCGTCCTTCGACGACGGGGGAAAGGTCTTGGTCACGCCGGTGAGGCGGATGAGGGTCATTCGTGCTCCTCGGGGAACGCGTGTGCGGCCCGATCGCCTCTTGAGCGAGCGGGCCGCACACGACGGCGGTGCCGGATGTTACGAGTTGGCGCGGATGTCGTCCTCGACGTCGGTGAGCGACGCGACGAGGTCGTCCACGGGCGTCTTGACGAGCACGGCGGTGCCGCCGGACGCCTCGACCACGCCGTCCAGCACGGCCTGGGTGTTCTGGTAGATCTCGACGAGCTTCAGGTACGTCGGGTTGTCGGCGTCCTCGGCCTTGGCGGCGAAGATGTTGATGTACGGGATGGCCGCCGGGTCCGACGGGTCGTCCTGCGCGATCGCGTCCTCGGCCTTCAGCCCGGCGTCCTCGAGGAAGTCGTTGTTCACGATGGCCGCCGCCACATCGGGGAGCGACGTCGCGGTGAACGAGGCATCCAGGGCCTCGACCTTCACCTTGGAGTCCGGGAGCACGTCGGCGACGGTCGAGAACGGCGACCCGCCGTCTTCGAGCTCGATGAGACCGGCCGACTGCAGCACGAGGAGCCCGCGGGCCTGGTTCGATTCGTCGTTCGGCACGGCGACGGTGGCGCCGGTGGGGATGTCGTCGACCGAGTCGTACTGCGACGAGTAGAGACCGAGCGGGTAGATCGCGGTGGAGCCGATGGGCTGCAGGTCGTCGTCGCTGTTGACGTTGTAGGTCGCGAGGTAGATCACGTGCTGGAACTGGTTGAGGTCCAGTTCGCCCGCCGACAGGGCGGGGTTCGGCTGGGTGTACTCGGTGAAGTTCACCAGTTCGACGTCGATGCCCTCGTCGGCGGCGGCGTCGGTGAACGTCTCCCAGTACGGGTCGCCGGAGTTGACGACGCCGATGCGGACGGTCTTCTGCTCGTCGGTGCTGCCCGACGCGGAGTCGGTGCCGCTCCCGGCGCAGCCGGCCAGGAGGAGGGCGACGGGCAGGGCGAGTGCTGCGGCGGTGATGAGCTTCTTGGGCGTGGACATGTGTGCGTGCTCCTGTGGATCGAGGCCCGTCGGGGCTTGTGACCGCGTGCACGATCCACCGGACCGCGCACGCTTCGTCGCGGGCCGCCTTCGACGCTACGAGGGTCCGCGCGGATCCCCGAACCGGCGCGTAACACGTCGACACCATGGGCGGTCTCGCCTGCAGCGGAGGAGTGGACGGATGCCGGCACCCGGCGTGGTTCGCGAGCACTCCGCAAACCCTGTAAGATCGATGCTTGTGCAACGCGCAAGCGAAGCGCGCCACCTTAGCTCAGTGGTAGAGCATCCCACTCGTAATGGGAAGGCCGTCAGTTCAATCCTGACAGGTGGCTCAGATGTGAAGACGGCCGCAGATCTGCGGCCGTTTTCCGTATCCCGGAGAGGCAGGCCCGGTGTCCGACACGATCGACGCCATCGCTGAGATCTTCACGTGGATCGGATTCGGGCTCGGTGTGGTTCTTGCCCTCGTCGCGCTCATCCTGCGCATCGCCGACGGCACGTGGGTGCGCACGCAGGGTGTCGTCGACGACGGGCCGCACGGGCGCCTCGTGCGGTGGTTCGACGACCACGCGGGCGGCGTCGGCACCGCCTACCTGAGCCACGACCAGGAGCGACGCATCGGGGATGCCGCGACCGCCGACATCTACGTGCGCCCGGGGCGGCATGACCGGGTGCGGCTGGCGCCGGGCTCGCCCGCCGTGCGGGCCGTCGGGCTGCTCGCGGCGGGGCTGCTCGCACTCGGCGTGGTCGCTCTGGTGACCTCCCTCGTGCTGCTGTTCGTCCGGGGCTGAACCGCGCGCCTCAGTCGCCCGGCCTCACGCCAGCGCGAGCATGCCGCCGGCGACGAGCGCCAGGCCGAGTCCGGCCCACTGAACCGCCGCGACGCGTTCGCGCAGCACGATGGCGGCGAGCAGGATCGTCCCGGCGGGGTAGACGGCGGTGAGCGCCGACACGATCGACAGGTCGCCCTCGCGCAGGGCGAGCAGCATCAGGGCGTTCGCGCCGGCATCCGCGATGCCGCAGATCGCCGCGAGCCACCACGCCCGCGCGGCCGAGGGTGTGGCGGCGATCGATCCCGTCGTGGCGTGCTCGAGGTCGGCGTGTCCGCTGGGCATCGCTCCCAGCGGCGGGCCCGCGACGGCGAGCACGGAGCGCGCCCGCCGGCCCCGGCGCAACGCGGTGAGGGCGAGGATCCCGACCACTGCGGCGGTGATGACTCCGCTCGTGGCGCGGCTCGCGACGAGCGGCGCGAGTCCGCTCCGCTCGGAGGTGTGGTCGAGGATGATGAGGAACGCCCCGATCGCCAGCCCCGCGCCCAGCGCCATCAGGAGTCCGCGTGCGGACGGCCGAACGATGCGCTCGCCGGGCACGAAGCCGACGAGCACGACGGCGACGAGGGCGAGCCCGAGGCCCGCATAGCCGAGCGGTGCGAGAGCCTCGCGGTTGACGAGCAGTCCCCACAGCATCGGGGCGACTGCCGAGACGACGGCCGTGAGCGGCGACAGGATGCTCATCGGCCCGATCGCGAGGCACGCGTACAGCAGTGCGATCGCGACGACGCTGACGACGCCGCCGAGCACGCCCCACGCGAGGTCGGCGCCCGTCCAGACGCCGCCCAGCAGAGGCTGTGCGACGCAGAGTGCGACGAGACCGGAGAGGGCGGCGATCGCCGTCACGACGATGGAGCGCAGGCGTTTCGCGGCAAGCCCGCCGAGGAAGTCAGCCGATCCGTAGACGAGCGCACCGATCACGGCGAGGGCGGCGGAGAGCATCGTGGGGGAGCCTAGCCAAGCCCGGGCGTGCCGAGGGCCGATCACCGCGGAACTGAGTTGCGCGATCACCCAAGTTGCTAGATAAGCTAGCGATATGACGCAGCCTCATCACGCGAGACGAGTACCGACGCGCTGGTTGCGGATCGGCATCCCGGTCCTGCTCGTCCTCGTGTGGCTCGCGGCCGGATCCATCGGCGGGCCGTACTTCGGCAAGGTCGACGAGGTGTCGTCGAACGACCGCTCGACGTTCCTGCCGCAGAGCGCCGACGCGACCCAGGTCAACGAGCGCCTCGCCGACTTCCTGGGTGAGGAGAGCATCCCGGCGGTCGTCGTCGTCACGGGCGACGGGGACCTGACCGCGGACCAGATCGCCGACGTGCAGGCCTTCGCCGACGACGTCGCCGACCTCGAAGACGTCGCCGGAGACATCTCTCCGCCCATTCCGTCCGAGGACGGCGAGGCTGTGCAGCTCTTCGTGCCGATCGATGCGTCCGGCGAGGTCGGCGACACCGTGGCCGAGATCCGGGCGATGGCCGCCGACGACCTCCCCGACGACCTGACCGCGTGGGTCACGGGTCCTGCCGGGTTCACCGCGGACCTCGTCGAGGGATTCCTGGGCATCGACGGCCTGCTGCTCGGCGTCGCGCTCGGCGCGGTGTTCCTGATCCTCGTGATCGTGTACCGCTCGCCGCTGCTGCCGGTCCTCGTGCTGGCGACGTCGATGTTCGCGCTGTGCGTGGCGCTGCTGACGGTCTGGTGGCTGGCCTACGCCGGCATCGTCGTGCTGAACGGCCAGGTGCAGGGCATCCTCTTCATCCTCGTGATCGGCGCGGCGACCGACTACGCCCTCCTGTACGTCGCACGGTTCCGGGAGGCGATCTCGACGGGGGCGCGGAGATGGGATGCCACCCTCTCGGCCTGGCGCGGCGCCTTCGAGCCGATCCTGGCGTCGGGTGGCACGGTCATCGCGGGCCTGCTGTGCCTGCTGCTGTCGGACCTCGCCACCAACCGTGCGCTCGGCCCCATCGCCTCGATCGGCATCGTGTTCGCCGTGCTGTCGGCCCTCACGTTCCTGCCCGCCCTCCTGGCGCTCTTCGGGCGGACCGCGTTCTGGCCGTTCATCCCGAAGCACGCGTCCGCCGCCCTGCCCGACGACCTGACCCAGCCCGTGAAGGGCCTGTGGCCCCGCCAGGCCCGCTTCATCGCTCGCCACGCCCGCGTCGTGTGGGTCGTGTGCACGGTGGTGCTGCTGGCAGGCGCCATCGGCATCACACAGCTGAAGGCCGACGGGGTGCCGACGAGCGACCTCGTGCTGGGCGCCTCCGAGGCACGCGACGGGCAGCAGGTGCTGTCGGAGCACTTCCCGGCCGGATCGGGATCGCCTGTGTACGTCGTGGTGCCCGAGGGTGACCTCGCCGGGACCGTCGAGGTGCTCGAGGCCTCGGACGGCATCGACTCGGTCTCGGTGGCTTCGAGCGATTCGCCGACCGGTCAGGCCGCCGTGGAGGTCCAGGGTGGCGAGCCCGTGTTCACCGCGGTCGGCCCGCCGGGAACTCCGGCCCCCGCGCCGACGGTGTCGGACGGCGACGTGCTCGTGATCGGGACGTTGACGGATGCCGCCGACTCGGCAGCCGCCGAGCAGACCGTGCGCGCACTGCGCGTCGACCTCGACGAGTCGCTCGGTGCGGACACCGCCCTGGTCGGCGGCGAGACGGCCACCGACGTCGACACGAACGACACGTCCACACGCGACCGCACGCTCATCATCCCGGTGATCCTCGCCGTGATCCTGGTGATCCTCATGCTCCTGCTGCGGTCGATCCTCGCCCCGGTGCTGCTCATCGCGACGGTCATCCTGTCGTTCGCGACGGCGCTCGGAGTCAGCGCGCTCGTTTTCAACGGCGTGTTCCAGTTCGCGGGCGCCGACCCCGCGGTGCCGCTGTACGGCTTCGTCTTCCTGGTGGCGCTCGGCGTCGACTACAACATCTTCCTGATGTCGCGCGTACGCGAGGAGTCGCTCGTGCACGGCACGAGACCCGGCATCCTGCGCGGCCTCGTCGCCACGGGTGGCGTCATCACCTCGGCTGGTCTCGTGCTCGCGGCGACCTTCGCGGCGCTCGGCGTCATCCCGATCCTCTTCCTCGCGCAGCTGGCGTTCATCGTCGCGTTCGGCGTGCTGCTCGACACGTTCGTGGTGCGTTCGCTGCTCGTGCCCGCCCTCTCGTACGACATCGGGCGCGCCATCTGGTGGCCGTCGAAGCTGTGGAGATCGGATGCCGGGGCTCCGGCTGAGCCCGCGCCCGCCACAGCCGGCCGCTCCCGGCGTACGCTCGAACCATGAGCAAGGCACTGTTCATCGTCGACGTACAGAACGACTTCACCGAGGGCGGCGCGCTGGGCGTCGAGGGCGGCGACGCGGTCGCCCGGGGCATCTCGCAGTTCCTCGTGACGCACGCCGAGGACTACGCCGTGGTGATCGCGTCGCGCGACTGGCACGACGGCGACAACGACAACGGCGGCCATTTCGCAGCCGGAGAGCCGGACTTCGTCGACACGTGGCCGGTGCACTGCGTCGCCGGCACCGAGGGCGCCGCGTACGACCCCGGACTCGACACGGCCGCCGTCACGCATCACGTCAAGAAGGGGCAGGGCAAGCCCGCCTACTCCCTGTACGAGGGTGTGACCGACGACGGCGAGACGGTGTCGCAGCTGCTCGACGCGCACGGCGTGGTCGACGTCGACGTGGTGGGCATCGCGACCGACTACTGTGTGCGCGCCTCGGCCCTGGATGCGATCGAGCACGGCCGTCATGTCCGCGTGCTGACCGACCTCGTGGCCGGCGTCGCGCCCGAGTCCAGCGAGGCGGCGCTGGCCGAGCTGGCCCATGCCGGCGCCGAACTCGCCGAAGCGGCATCCGGCGACTGAGTCCGGGCCCCGGTCCACCCGCGTCACCGCACGGGGAACCGATACCCTCTCGATCGTGACGACGATCCGCCCCGTGCTCCCCACCGACCGTGACGCCTGGCTGCCCCTGTGGCGCGGCTACCTGGACTTCTACGAGACCGAGCTCTCGGACGACCAGACGGCCCTCACGTGGAACCGCCTCCTCGATCCTCAGTTCCCGATCCACGGCGCCGTGGCTGTGGACGGCGACGGCCGCGTGATCGGGATCGTGCACTGGCTCACGCACGCCGCCACCTGGACGGCCGAGCCGTACTGCTACCTGGAGGACCTGTTCGTCGACTCGGCTGTCCGCGGCGGAGGAACCGGGCGCGCCCTCATCGCGCACGTCGTCGACTGGGCGCGTGAGCGCGGGCTGCCCCGGGTGTACTGGCTCACGCAGCAGCACAACGCGACCGCTCGCACGCTGTACGACAAGGTGGCCACCGACACGGGCCTCGTCCACTACCAGATCGCCCTCGAGAGATGACCGCGGGCCGTCCGGCGGCGTGCGGCTAGACCATCCGCCGGATGCCCGTCAAGACCGGTTCGCGTCAGCGCCCCCGGTGCCATCGTGTGTGATGCACGAGGAGGGGAGCCGTTGGAGTGAAGCGCACGCGGCGGTCGGTGGTCGGGCTCGTCATCGTCGGCGCGCTGGTGTCGGGGTGTGCCGCCTCGACGTCCGACATCCAGCCCATGGCCGCCGACGCGCTCTCGGCGGCGCAGTCTGCGGATCTCGGCATCCGCATCGACGAGGCGGGACGGACCTTCCCCACGACGGCTCAAGTCGTGCTCGACGACATGGCCACTCAGCTGAGCGAGGTCATCACCCAGCTGGAGCAGACGCAGACCGCGGACGAGGCTGCCGAGCGTGCCCGCAAGGACGCCCTCGACGCCTCACGTGAGGCGATCGACGCCATCCACGCCGCCCAGCGCGGAGACGTGGCAGCCGCTCAGCGCGCCCTGGCCTCGGCGATCGAGGTGCTCGATGAGGTGGCGGGGGAGCGATGAAGAAGCTCTTCGCCGTCGCGCTCGGCATCCTGACCGCCATCGGCGGCTTCGTCGACATCGGCGACCTCGTCACCAACGCCGTCGTCGGGTCCCGCTTCGGCATGGGACTGACGTGGGTCGTCCTCGTCGGCATCGTCGGGATCTGCGTGTACGCCGACATGTCGGGCCGTGTCGCCGCGGTGAGCGGCCGGGCGACCTTCGAGGTCATCCGCGAACGGCTCGGTCCCCGCGCGGGCCTCGCGAACCTGACCGCCTCGTTCCTCATCAACCTGCTGACCCTCACCGCAGAGATCGGCGGCATCGCGTTGGCGCTGCAGCTGGCGGCGGGGGTGGGCCCCGGCATGTGGATCCCTGTGGCGCTGTTCGCGGTGTGGATCGTCGTCTGGCGCACGAAGTTCTCGATCATGGAGAACGTCGCGGGGCTCCTCGGGCTGTGCCTCATCGTATTCGTCGTGGCCCTCTTCCTGCTCAAGCCCGACTGGGGCACGCTGGCCACGCAGGCCGTGCAGCCGTGGAGCGAGACGTCGGGCAACCCGCTGTCGTACTGGTACTTCGCCGTCGCCCTGTTCGGCGCCGCCATGACGCCGTACGAGGTGTTCTTCTTCTCGTCGGGTGCGGTCGAGGAGGGCTGGACCAGCAAGGACCTGTCGACCGAGCGCGCCAACGTCTTCATCGGCTTCCCGCTCGGCGGCATCCTCTCGATCGCGATCGCGGCATGCGCCTCAGTGGTGCTGCTGCCGAAGGCGATCGAGGTCACCTCGCTGTCGCAGATCGTCCTGCCGGTGGCCCAGGCGGGCGGCCAGCTCGCCCTGGCGTTCGCGATCGTCGGCATCCTCGCCGCGACCTTCGGCGCCGCTCTGGAGACCACGCTGTCCAGCGGCTACACGCTGGCGCAGTTCTTCGGCTGGAGCTGGGGGAAGTTCCGCCGGCCCGCGCAGGCGGCGCGGTTCCACCTGTCGATGATGATCTGCCTTCTCGTCGGAGGCGGCATCCTCGCCACCGGCGTCGATCCCGTCGCGGTGACCGAGATCTCGGTGGTGTTCTCGGCGGTCGCCCTGCCGCTCACGTACTTCCCGATCCTCGTCGTCGCCAACGATCCGGACTATATGGGCGACAAGGTGAACGGGCGCGTGCGCAACGGCCTGGCCGTCGTGTTCCTGGCGGTCATCCTGGTCGCGGCGATCGCCGCGATCCCGCTTCTCATCATCACGGGGATGGGCTCATGAGGCGAGCGCTCACGCCGCAGCATCCACTCGGCTGGTACCAAGATCCGGACGGCCGCGCCGTCGACGCGCGCCTGCACCTGCTCGACCGGCAGATGCTCGACCGCGACGATGTGCCCATCAGCACCGTCGACGACATCGAGATCGCCGGGGTGGAGCTGGGCGAGGCGGTCGACCATGACCGCGCCCCGACGGTGGCGGCGGTCCTCGTCGGGGCCGCCGTGCTGCCCAGAGTCTTCGGAGGAAGCATGCCTCGCTCACGATGGGACCGCATCGAGTGGCGGCTCGTGCGCCGGCTGGACACCGTTCTGCGAGTGGATGCCGCCGCCGACGAGCTCGACGCCACCTGGCTGGAGCGATGGATCCGCGACCGCGTGATCGCCCGCATCCCTGGAGGCCGCCATGCTCCTGAGTGACCTGCTCGACCTGCCGGTGGTCGATGTGGACGGGAACCGGCTCGGCGTGGTCGTCGATGTGCGGTTCCGTCGCGCCGCGCGCCGCCACGATCACGAGGGCGACCTCGAGCTGATCGCACTGATCGTCAGCCCGCACAGCAGGATGTCGATGTACGGCTACGAGCGCGGTCGGGTCAACGCGCCGGCGGTCGTCGCTCGCGTGATCGAGTGGCTCCATCGCCGGTCGCGCCTGATTCCGTGGGAGTGCGTGCGGCGCGTCGACCCGGATGCGGTCATCCTCGGCGTCGCGGCACCACGCATCCCGCTGGACGCCCGGCGCGGGGTCGGGGAGGATTCCGGCGCGGGAGCGTGAGCGACACGCGGGCCACGTGAATGATGAGGGGCGGCCGCTGCGGCCGCCCCTCATCGATGTGGGCCCCGTGGGGCTCGAACCCACGACCCGCGGATTAAAAGTCCGATGCTCTACCGACTGAGCTAGAGGCCCTCAGCGCTCCAGCCTACTTGCCTCGGGGGAGCGTGACGTCCGGATCCGACGGCCGGCCTCAGCCCTTGCCCTTGCCGTTGCCCTTGCCGCTGTTGCTGCCCGGTCCGTTGCCGTTGCCGTTGTTGTTGCCGGGACCGCTGTTTCCGCCTCCGCCCCCGGTCGTGGCGGTGTCTGCCGGAGGGACCTGTGCGGGCGGCGCCGGGTCGGAGGGCGCGTTCACCGGCGCCTGCTCGACGGGAGCCTCCTCGGTCGGCGTGGGCGTGACCTGCTCGGCAGGGGTGGTCGGCTCCGGTTCCGGGAGGACGGCCCAGTTGCTGGCCAGCCAGAGCGACCCGAGCGCCAGACCGACAGCGAGGAGGGCTGCGATCACACCGCCGATGAGGAGCGCCCGCCGAGAGGGTCGACGTTCCTCATCCGACACGACGCGCTTCCTCGGGCTCGTCGGCAGGTCGTCCGGCGGCGAGGACTCTTCGCGGTCCGCATCCGAGGCGCGCGCGTCCCGGCGCAGCGCCCCCGGTGCGACGAGGGGGGAGGCGGAGGGCGGCGAAGGGAAGAGCTGCGTCGGACCGGTGGCCGGTGCGGCGACGGGGCCGGCGATCGGCGCTGTCGAAGGGTCGGCCTTCTCGCGGGCGAGCGTGTTCTCCATGGCGGCGAGACGCGACGCCGCCGCCACCACTTCGAGCGCGGTGGGGCGGTCGTCGGGGCGGATCGCCGTCATGCCGCGCAGCAGACCCTGCCAGGAGGGGTGGAGCGACGCGGGGATCTCCGGCGCCGCCGACAGCCGCGCCATCACGGTGGCGATGCCCTCGGCGTCGCCGAACGGGCGCTCGCCGGTGAGCGCCTCGATCAGCAGCAGGCCGAAGGCGTAGATGTCGGCGGCCGGTGCCGGTGGGACGCCGCGAGCCTGCTCGGGGGCGACATACGCCATTGTGCCGACGATGACTCCTGGGGTCGTCACCCGGGCGGAGTCCATCAGGTACGCGATGCCGAAGTCGCCCAGCTTCGCCCGCCACTCCCATCCGGGACGCGGTGACGTCCGGAGCATCACATTGGAGGGCTTGATGTCGCGGTGGACGACACCGTGCTCGTGTGCGACATGCAGGCCCTCGGCGATGTCGATCGCGATCGAGGCGACGACGCGGGGATCGACCGGCCCCCGGGCGATCAGATCGCGCAGGGTGACGCCGTCGACGAGCTCCATCACCAGATAGCTCACGGCGTCGTTGCCGATCCGGGCATCGAACACGGTGACGAGGGAGTGATGACTGAGCGAGGCGAGCAGCGTGGTCTCCGACAGCGCGCGCTCCACCGAGTCGATGCCATCGGTCGGCTCACGGAACACCTTCACGGCGACCGACCGCCGCAGATGCGTGTCTTCGGCGCGATACACCCTCGCCATTCCGCCTTCGCCGATCCGCTCCCGCAGCAGATAGCGCTCGTCGAGCATCTCTCCGGTGGAGAGCTCTCCGGGCACGAGCAGGTCAGTCACAAGTCCTCCCACCCGATGCGCGCACCCCTCCGGCGCCGCACCGGACCTTCCACAACGGTACGAAACGGGCCTTCCGGTCACAGTGGGCTTGACGACTCGCCCTCGACATGCAAGGAGCGGCCGCCGGCAGCCCGTAGGCTCCGGCGGCCGCGCCGCTCGCTGTGCCGGCGTCGCCGGCGTCGGGTCACTGTGCCGGGGGCATCAGCACCGAATCGATCAGGTAGACGGTCGCGTTGGCGGTCTGGACGCCTCCGCAGATCACGTTGGCGTCGTTGACCATCCACGAGTCGCCGCTGCCGGTGACCTCGAGGTCCGCGCCCTGCACGGTGGTGTGCGTGCCGGCGATGTCGGCGGGCTCGATCCGTCCAGGCACGACGTGGTAGGTCAGGATCGACGTCAGAGTGGCGCTGTCGGTCTTCAGCGACTCGATGGTGGCGGGGTCGATCTTCGCGAATGCGTCGTCGACGGGCGCGAACACCGTGAACTCGTCGCCGTTGAGCGTGTCGACGAGGTTCACGTCGGGGTTGAGCTGCCCGCTCACCGCGGCGGTGAGCGTCGTCAGCATCGGGTTGTTGGATGCCGCGACCGCGACAGGATCGCCCGACATCCCCTCGATCGAGCCGGCGCCGTCCGGAACGGCTTCGGCGTACGCGGCGCACCCGGGACCGACGAGGTCGGCAGCGGGGTCCGCGGTGGCCATGGGTTCCTCGCTCGCCTCCATGGCAGGGGTCGAGGGGTCGGTCGTGGGCTCCGCCGTCGATCCGCTCATGGAACAGGCGGACAACGCGAAGGTCGCGGCGATCGCCAGGGCCAGCCCTGCCGTGACGCGCTTCCCAGTGATGCGAGACATGTCTTCCTCCTCTTGGCGGCCGGTGCGACCGCTTCGTGTGGCTCCCGGAGGGAGCGTGCCGCGGGAGCGGCTACACGGACTGTTCGGAGGCCTGCGGGGATCGGATTGCATTTCGTCGGCGGGCGGACGACGGATCCGGCCGGTCGACGTGCGGGCACCAATCCGAAGCGGGCTCGGGTGCGAACAGAAGTCGACGTGCACGAGGGGGAGACAGAGACATGCAGTTGGTCATCATCGGTCTGCTGGGCGGACTCATCACGGGGATCTCGCCGTGCATCCTTCCGGTGCTGCCGGTCATCTTCCTCACGGGCGGGGCGCAGTCCGCCCGGTTCGACACGGAGGGCACGGACGGTCTCGTCCCCGCGTCCCGGGCGCGGCCCTACCTGGCGATCGCGGGGCTGATCACGAGCTTTACGCTCGTGACGCTGCTGGGATCGCTCGTCCTGGGGGCGCTCGGCCTGCCGCAGGACGTCCTGCGATGGGCGGGCATCGCCGTCCTCGTGCTCATCGGCGTCGGACTTCTCGTCCCCCGATTCGAGCGCGTGCTCGAGCGGCCGTTCCAGAAGCTCGCGAGACGCAGCGAGGTGGCGAACCGCGGCAGCGGCTTCGGTGTCGGCCTCGCGCTCGGCACGGTCTTCGTCCCGTGCGCCGGGCCGGTGCTCGCGGCCATCATCGTCGCCGGCTCGACGGGCCGCATCGATGCGGGGACGGTCGTGCTGACGCTGTCGTTCGCCGTGGGCGTCGCCGTCCCGCTGCTGTTCTTCGCCCTCGCCGGCCGCGGTCTCGTGGAGCGCATCCGCGCGTTCCGCCGGCGCGAGCGGGGGCTGCGGATCGCCGCCGGAATCGCGATGCTCGCCCTCGCCGTGGGCCTCGTCTTCAACGTGCCGCAGGCGCTGCAGCGTCTCGTGCCCGACTACACCGCCGAGGTGCAGCGTGGGCTCACCGACAATCCCGAGGCGCGGCGGGCGCTGGATCTCGGTGGTCTCGTCAACGACGAGAACAAAGACCTGGACAAGTGCACCAACGGCGCGTCGGAGCTGGAGTCGTGCGGAACGGCGCCGTCCATCCGCGGCATCGAGTCCTGGCTGAACACGCCGGGCGGCGCAGCCGTCGACCTCGCCGATCTTCGCGGGAAGGTCGTCCTCGTCGACTTCTGGGCGTACTCGTGCATCAACTGTCAGCGGAGCATCCCGCACGTTGTCGCGTGGGATGCGGCCTACCGCGACGCGGGGCTGCGGGTCATCGGCATCCATTCTCCCGAGTACTCGTTCGAGAAGGATGCCGGCAACGTCGCGGCAGGAGCGAAGGGCTTCGGGATCACCTACCCGGTCGCGCTCGACAACTCCCTCTCCACGTGGACGAACTACCGCAACCGGTACTGGCCCGCGCACTACCTGATCGACGCCGACGGGACCGTTCGCCACATCGCCTTCGGCGAAGGCAACTATGCGGCGACGGAGAAGCTCATCCGTGAACTGCTCCAGGACGCCGATCCCGGGGTCGAGCTGCCCGACCCGACCGACGTCGCGGACGACACCCCGCAGGCAGGCACCCGGACGCGCGAGACCTTCCTCGGCTCGGCCAAGGACGTGAATTACGGGGGAAGCGGCAGCTACCGGGCGGGCGAGCACTCGTACACGATCGGCGAGGACCAGGCGGACGACACCTTCGCGCTGGACGGCACCTGGCACATCGAGACCCAGTTCGCGACGCCGTCCGGAGGCGAAGGCGGCAGCATCCGGCTCCGCTTCCACGCTGAGGAGGTGCGCATGGTCCTCGCGGGCGAGGGGGAGGTGAAGGTGCGCCTGGACGACGGGACGGCGCAGACGCTGCCGGTCTCGGGGACGCCTCGTTCGTATCGGGTGGCCGAGATCGCGGATGCCGGCGCCCACGTGCTGGACGTCGATGTGTCGCCCGGTGTCGAGGTGTACTCGTTCACCTTCGGGTGAACCGCGCGCGGCTTCGAGGAGGTGATGGGGCATGCTGGTGGACATGGTGATCGACGGGATCGACGTGCCCGAGGACGGCGCGACGCCCGTCGACCATGTCGCCGAGCTGCTCGAACGCGTCGCCGGTGGCGATGAGGCGGCGTTCGCACGCCTCTACGATTCGCTGTCGGCGAGGGTCTTCGGCCTGATCCTGCGCGTCCTCGTGGACCGTGCGCAGAGCGAAGAGGTGCTGCAGGAGGTGTTCCTGGAGGTGTGGCAATCCGCATCGCGGTTCGCTCCGAACAGAGGTCAGGGACGCACCTGGGTGCTCACGATCGCGCACCGCAGGGCCGTCGACCGGGTGAGGTCGTCACAGGCGAGCACGGATCGCGACGTGCGCGTGGGCTTCCGTGACCTCGACGTGCCGCATGACGGGGTCGCGGAGCAGGTCGAGCTGCGCATCGAGGGGAAGCGGGTCGCCGCGGCCCTGTCGGGCCTCCCCGAGGCCCAGCGGGAGGCGCTGACGCTCGCCTACTACGGCGGTTACAGTCAGAGCGAGATCGCGGCGCTGCTGGGTGCGCCGCTGGGGACGATAAAGACGAGGATGCGCGACGGACTGTCGCGCCTGCGGACGGAGATGGGGGTGATCGCGTGATGGACGAGCAGGAGTTCGCCGAACTGGCCGCCGGTGCGGCGCTGCACGCGCTGTCACCCGCGGACCAGGTCGCCTTCGAGGCGGCGCGCGCCCAGCACCCGGAATGGGAGCACCTGGTGCAGGCGGATGCCGCGACCGCGGCCGTGCTGGCCGAGGGCGCACCCGAGTCGGTGCCCCCGCCTGCCCTTCGCGCCCAGCTTCTGGCGCGGGTGGCGACCACGCCGCAGTTCTCCGCGGACGCCGGACCGGCGGTCGCCCAAGCTCCATCCGCCGCGCCGACCGGGCGCCGGCGGTGGACGCGGGCGCTGTTCGCGCTCGCTGCATCGGTCGCGCTGCTGGCGGCCATCGGCGTCGGCGCCGCGCTGATCAGCGACTGGCTGAACCGGTCGCCCGCTGTGGTCGCGCTGGAGCAGATCGAGGACGCTCCCGACGCCCAGTCGGCCACGGCCGACGTGGCCGACGGCGGGACGGCGACCGCTCACTGGTCGGAGTCGGTCGGGAAGGTCGTGCTGGTGTCCGACGCGCTGCCGCCGATCGCACAGGATCAGAGCTTCGAGCTGTGGTTCGTCCGGGACGGAGCTCCGATCGCGGCCGGCACCTTCGAGTCGACGTCCGAACCCACGACCGCCCTGCTGGAGGGCACGATGCAGCCCGGCGACGTGATCGCGGTCACGGTCGAACCGCAGGGCGGCTCACCGACGGGCCAGCCGTCGTCCGAGCCGATCGTGGCGATCCCGACGTCCTGACGACACCCCGACAAGGCGTCCTCTCAGCCTGTCGCGGGTCCCGTGCGGCATGCTGGAAGCATGACGGGGGATGGGGCGCGAGAGCTGGATGCCGCAGATCAGGGCGTCGAATCACTCATCCCACCGCTTCCCGACGTCCCGGCGGCCGCGGCCGCCGCGGCGCCTCCCGTGACCAGCCACGGCCTCGTCACCGACACCATCACGATCCAGGCGCAGAGCCGCCGCAACTGGGGGCGCGTGATCGGGGGATTCGCAGCGTCCCTCGTCGTCCTCACCGCGGTCGGATTCGGGGTCGCGACACTCAACGAGCGGTTCCACCTGTCGCCGGAGGCGGCCGCCCTCTCGCACGTGCAGGAGGCGGCCGACAACGCGTCGGCGACGGTCAAGGTCGTGGGCGGCGGCATCGCGACCGCGCACTGGTCCGACGACGCCGGACTGCTCGTGCTGGTGGCGCAGCGCATGCCCCAGCTCGCCGACGGCGAGACGCGGGCCGTCTGGGCGATGCGCGACGGCGATCCGTTCGAGGCGGGAACGTTCGACACCGACGCCGCCGGGGCGGCGACGCTCGTCGTCGACGACTGGAAGCCGGCGGACGGGCTCATCGTCACGGTGGAGCGCGCCGACGACATGGCGGACCGCCCCCTCGGCGACACGGTCGCGCGCATCCCGACCGAGTGATGCTTCGGTAGCCTGGGGCCGTGGCATCCGCCCCCCAGAAGACCTCACCGACGCAGACGATGCAGACGCTCGCGCACCTGCGGCGCGCTCGCGATCTGATGGACCGCGACTACGCCGAACCGCTGGACGTGCCCACGATGGCGGCGAAGGCGCTCATGTCGCCCGCCCACTTCTCACGCGAGTTCAAAGCCGCGTACGGCGAGACGCCGTACGCCTACCTCATGACGCGACGCATCGAACGGGCGATGGCGCTGCTGCGCGACGGTGCATCGGTGACCGACGCGTGCACCGCCGTCGGGGCCACGTCGCTGGGCTCGTTCAGCTCGACCTTCACCGAGATCGTCGGCGAGACCCCGAGCTCGTACCGCTCGCGGCCGCACGACGCGGCCGAGGCGATGCCGCTGTGCGTCGCGAGGATCCTCACCCGGCCCACGCGCTACGCATGAACCGGGCAGGATCGGAGAAGCGCGGCTGGCGCCCGGTCCGTAGCGTGGCAGCCATGACGAACATCTCACTGGCGTACAGCCCCATCACCGTCGACGACGTCGACGCCGCCATCCCCTTCTACCGCGACGGACTGGGCCTCGAGGTGGTCAACGACGTCGCGTACGACGGCCACCGCTGGGTGAGCTTCGGCTTCCCGGGACAGCCCGGCCTCTCGCTCGTCGTGTCGGACCCGACCGCCGGGCGCTCGCCCGACGACGGCGACGCGCTGCTGCGCCTCGTGGTGAAGGGATCCGGCCCCGGACCCTACGTCTTCACGACAACGGACCTCGACGCCACGTTCGAGAAGCTGCGCGCGTTCGGCGCCGAGGTGCTGCAGGAGCCCAAGGAGCAGGGGTGGGGCCCGCGCGACGCGGCGTTCCGCGATCCCGCCGGCAACCACATCCGGATCAACCAGGTCTGAGCGGCGACCGACATGTGCCTGCCGTGGGTCGCCGCGATGCAGCGCGAACAGGATGCCGCGGCCGAGCGTGTGCTCGTGGCGGCGGGTAGCCTGGAGGGGATGAGCGATTCGTCCCGTGAGTTCCACAAACCCGTCCGCCGGCCCGCAGAACTCTTCGACCGGACGTTCTCGGCCGAGGACCCGGCGGAGGTCTCGCGCGTCGCCCACACCACCGCGCACGCGCTGCTCGCGCGCGTCCGGGCCGACCCCGACGCCAGCACGGTCGACCGCCTGGTCGCGTTCACGGACGAGCACGGCATCGACGACCTCGCGGAGCTGTGGTCGCGCGCGCCGTCGCGCAGCCTCCCCGGTGCGCTGTGGCGGCTGTACCTCGTGCAGCTCATGATCCACGACGATCCGCGCACGGCCGCGCTCCTCTACGAGCGCGGCCGTGCCGAGCTCGCGTCGGTGGACGACGTCGTCGCGGGCGCCCCGTCGCCTGCCGGTCCCGAAGAGCTCGTCGCACTCGTCGACACGATCCTGCGCGGCCTGTTCGAGGGCGACTTCGCCGTCGCGCTCGATCGCGCCGCCGCGTTCTGCCGCGTGCAGGCGTCCGGCGCGACGCATGTCGCCGACGACTATGAGAACACCGAGCCCGAGCGGGCCTCGGCGTTCACGACCCGAGCGCTGCGCCTGTCGGACTATGCCGCCGATCTGTCGGCGTGTGCGGCGCTGTGGCGTCGCGACGCCCTGAGCTGAGGCATGAAAGTGCCGGGCCGCAGAACGCCTCTCGGCGCGGCGCCGCTCGCAGCGGCAAAAGTTGGAGCCCGGGGTTACTGCGGCCCGGCCGATCCAGTGTAACCGAGTCGAGGCCCGCCGCATTCCCGAGCGCCTTAGGCTCGGGGGATGACCCTGCGTTTCGCGCTCGTGATCGAGCCCGCGGCCTCCGACGCCCGCCCCGACTTCGCGGAGACCTTCCGTGCGATCGACCCCTCCGCCCCGGCGTTGAGCGTCGGCGAGCTGAGCACGCAGCGCGGCGACGGGATCTTCGAGTCGATCGGCGTCGTCGACGGACACCCGCAAGAGACGCAGGCGCATCTGGAGCGTCTCGCGCACTCGGCGGAGATCTGCGATCTGCCTGCGCCGAACCTGGAGCAGTGGCGGCAGGCGGTGACGATCGCCGCGGCCCATGCGCCGCAGCAGGGGGAGGGCGTGATCAAGCTCATTCTGAGCCGCGGCGTCGAGCACGGGCCGGCGCCCACCGCATGGGTGACGGCGGCCTCTGCGGCCGACAACACGGCGGCGCGGGAGCACGGCATCCGCGTCGTGACGCTCGACCGCGGCTACGGCATCGACACCCCGGCGAAGGCGCCGTGGCTGCTGCTGGGCGCGAAGACACTGTCGTACGCCGTCAACATGGCCGCCCTTCGCGAGGCGCGCCGGCGGGGCGCTGACGACGCGATCTTCGTGACGTCGGACGGGTTCGTGCTCGAGGCGCCCACCGCGTCGCTCATCGTGCGGCTGGACGGGCGCTTCGTGACGCCTGCGCCGAACGGCGGCATCCTGCACGGCACGACGCAGCTGAGCCTGTTCGCGCACCTCGAGTCGGAAGGGCACGAGACCGGCTATGCGACGCTCCCGACGCGGACGCTGCAGGAGGCGGATGCCGCATGGCTGGTCTCGAGTGTGCGCCTGGCCGCACCGATCACGGCCATCGACGGCGCCGCCGTCGCGGTGGACGCCGGGCTGACGGCATCCATCAATCGCTATCTGCTGAGTCCGCGGGACTAACCCTCCCGTCGCCCCCTTTGTTAGGGTGCGCACGCGCGTGCACGCGCGTGCACGCGCGTGCGCGCGCGGCTCGCCGACGTGTACGCGGGCCGGGAGAGAACATCCTCTCGTCTCACCGCGGAGCGGGGATCACCCGAAGCGGCCCGAGACGTAGTCCTCGGTGGCCTGCACCGACGGGGTCGTGAAGATCGTGGAGGTGTCGTCGTACTCGATGAGCTTGCCGGGCTTGCCGGTGCCGGCGATGTTGAAGAACGCCGTCTTGTCGCTCACGCGCGACGCCTGCTGCATGTTGTGGGTCACGATCACGACCGTGTACTCGTTCTTCAGCTCGCCGATGAGCTCCTCGATCGCATAGGTCGAGATCGGGTCGAGCGCCGAGCACGGCTCGTCCATGAGGATCACCTCGGGCGACACCGCGATCGCGCGGGCGATGCACAGACGCTGCTGCTGCCCGCCCGACAGACCGGCGCCCGGCTTGTCGAGGCGGTCCTTCACCTCGTTCCACAGGTTCGCACCGCGCAGCGACTTCTCGACCAGGGCCTCGGAGTCCGACTTCGAGATGCGCTTGTTGTTGAGCTTGACGCCCGCCAGCACGTTCTCCCGGATCGACATCGTGGGGAACGGGTTCGGACGCTGGAAGACCATGCCCACCTGGCGGCGCACGAGCACGGGATCGACGTTCGCGCCGTAGAGGTTGTCGCCGTCGATCATCACCTCGCCCTCGACACGGCCGCCGGGGATCACTTCGTGCATGCGGTTGAGCGTGCGCAGGAACGTCGACTTGCCGCAGCCCGAGGGGCCGATGAACGCCGTGACGCTGCGCGGCTCGATGTACAGCGAGACGCCTTCGACGGCGAGGAAGTCGCTGTAGTAGACGTTGAGGTCGTTGACTTCGATGCTTTTGGACACCTGTGGGCGGCCTTTCGTACTAACGGGTCTTCGGCGCGAAGAGCTTCGCGATGATCCGGGCGATGAGGTTGAAGATGACGACGAGGATCACCAGCAGCAGCGCGGCGCCCCACGCCTGCGCCTGCGAGGCGTCGATGTCCTTCGAGGGGAAGCTGTAGGCCGTGTACGCCATGACCGGCAGCGTCTGCATGGGTCCTGAGAACGGGTTGGCGTTGAAGTTGTCGGTGAAGCTCGCGGCGATGAAGATCGGCGCGGTCTCGCCGACGACGCGCGCGACGGCGAGCACGACACCGGTGACGATGCCGCTGGCCGCCGTGCGCAGCACGACCTTGAGGATGGTGGCGGACTTGGGCACGCCCAGGGCCAGCGACGCCTCGCGCAGGTCCGCGGGGACGAGGCGGATCATCTCCTCCGTCGAGCGGACGACGATCGGGATCATGAGCACGCACAGCGCGATCGACGCGGAGAAGCCGCTGAAGGCCTTGGGGCCGACGATGAGGCTGAACAGCGAGAAGGCGAACAGACCCGCCACGATCGAGGGGATGCCGGTCATCACGTCGACCAGGAACGTGATGGTGCGACGCAGCGGGTTGGTCGGCAGCGCGTACTCCGTGAGGTACACCGCCGTCAGGATGCCGATCGGCACCGAGATGAGCGCGGCGATGCCGGTGATGATCAGCGTTCCGACGATCGCCTGCAGCGCACCGGGGGTGCTCGTGACTTCGAGCGTTTCGGGGTTGAACGTCGACTCGGTGACCGACGTGATGAACTGCCAGTTGACGACCTCGGCGCCCTTGGCGATCACCGTCCACAGGGTCGAGATGAGCGGCGCGACGGCGAGCACGAAGAACGCCGTGACGATGCCTCGGATGACCCGGTCGGTCGCCTTGCGGCGCCCTTCGACGATCGAGGCGCCGACGCCGATCGCGATGAGGTAGAGCACCGCCGTGACCACCAGCCAGATCGGGATGCTCAGGGTCTGCGTCAGGACGAACATCACGAGCCCGACGAGGATCGCCACCGCGACCAGCATGACGGGCTCGATGAACCGCGGCAGACGACCGCTGGTCAGCCGCATCGGCTGCCGCACCTGCGCGGGCGAGGGGGTCATCGTCGCGGTCATGCGCCCTTTCCTTCCGTGCGGCGGCGCTTGCGCGCAGGCTTGGGTCCCTGTGCGCCGATGATGTAGCGGGCGACCATGTTCACCGCGAACGAGATGACGAAGAGCATCAGGCCGGTGCCGATGAGCGCGGAACGCTGGATCTCGGTCGCGACCGGGAAGTTCAGGGCGATGTTCGCCGCGATGGTCTGCGAGTTGTACCCGTCGGTGAGGATGCGCAGCGAGTACAGGAGCGACGGCGAGATGATGAGCGCGATCGCCATCGTCTCGCCGAGCGCGCGACCGAGCCCCAGCAGCGTGGCCGAGATCATGCCGCTGCGTGCGTAGGGGAGCACCGACAGGCGGATCATCTCCCAGCGGGTGGCGCCCAGCGCGAGGGCGGCCTCTTCGTGCAGGCGCGGCGTCTGCAGGAAGATCTCGCGCGTGATCGAGGTCACGATCGGCAGGATCATGACGGCCAGCACGACGCCACCGGCCAGCATCGTGGAACCGGTGGTCGACACCGGGCCCGCGAAGAGGGGGATCCAGCCGAAGTACTGATTGAGGAACTCCGAGAGCGGCAGCAGGAACGGGCGCATGACCGCGATGCCCCACAGGCCGAACACGATCGAGGGGACTGCCGCGAGCAGGTCGACGATGTAGCCGAGCGCGCCGGCGATGCGACGCGGGGCGTAGTGCGAGATGAACAGCGCGATGCCGATCGCGACGGGCGCACCCAGCACCATCGCGATGAGCGCCGAGAAGATGCTGCCCCACAGCAGCGGACCGACGTACTCCCAGAAGCTCGTCCACGGCACCTGCGCGGGATTCTGGATCGAGCTGAGATCGGCGTTGTCCGACCAGTTCGCCGTGATCGCCGGAAGCCCCTGGATGATCAGGAAGATCGCGACGCCCGCGAGGATCACCATGATCGAGACGGCGGAGGTGGCCGAGAGGCCGAGGAAGACGGTGTCGCTCAGGCGGCGCGTCGATCGGCTGCGGGACGCGGCGGGCGCGGGCGGGCTGATCGTGTCAGCCATGACGGGTCCGTCGGTGTCGCATGGAGGAGCTCCTGTCGGGTTCTGGCAGGTCGGGGGCGGCTCAATTCCGCCGCCGAACGTGTCGGAGACGGAATTCAGCCCGTCCGCCCAGGCATCGCCTGGACGGACGGACCGACGTGGATCACTTGATGGCGTCGATGGTCTTCTGCGCCTCTTCGAGGATCGAGTCCGGCAGTGCAGCCGAACCGGCGTTCTTCGCCGCGACCTGCTGGCCCAGCGAGCTGGCGACGAACCCGAGGTACGACTTGGTCACCTCGGCCTGCGCCTCGTCCTTGAACGTGGTGCAGGTGATGGCGTACGAGACGAGCGGGATCGGGTAGGTCTCGGTGGTGAGCTTCGAGTAGTCGAACTTCTTCGACAGGTCGCCCTTGACGCCGTTGGAGGCGTCGACGGCGGCGACCTCGAAGGTCTTCGCGACGGCCTCGGCGCTGAACGGGATGGCCGTGTCGTCCACGACGATCTCGGCGGCGTTCAGGTCACCGATGGCCGAGTGGTCCGCGTAGCCGATCGTGCCCGAGCCGGCCTTGACGGTGTCGACGACGCCCGAGCCGCCCTTCTGGAGCGAGACGTTGCCCGCCACCGGCCAGTTCTTGCCCGCCGGGTACGGCCACGCGGCGGCCTGCGTGCCGACGAGGTAGTTCGTGAAGTTGGCCGTCGTGCCGGAGCCGTCCGAACGGGCGACCGTCGTGATGGGGCCGGCCGGGAGCGCGGTGCCGTTGTCGGCGGTGATGGCCGGGTCCGACCAGTCGGTGATCTGCAGGTTGAAGATCTTCGCGATCGTCTCGCCGCTGAGCTTGAGGCTGTCGACACCGTCGATGTTGTAGATGATCGAGACGCCGTCGAGGTAGACGGGGATGTTGACGCCGCCCTCGGTGCACAGGGCCTGCGACTGGGTGGTCTCGTCGGCCGACAGCGGCGAGTCCGAGCCGGCGAAGTCGTACGCGCCGCTGAGGAAGTTGGTGACGCCGCCGCCGGAGCCCTGCGACTTGTCGTAGTTGATGGTGACGCCGCTGACGGTCGCGTTGTACGCGGTGGTCCATGCGGCCTGTGCGTTGCCCTGGGCGCTGGAGCCGCCGGAGGTGATCGTGCCCGTGAGGCTCGAGTCCAGCTCGACCGTGACACCCGAGTCCGCAGCGGACCCGCTGGCCGAGGGTGTGTCGCTCGGGGTGTCGTTGTTCGAGGCGCAGCCGGCGAGGGCGAGGGCCGCGATCGCGGCGACGGCGCCCACCTGGGCGAGGCGAGAGATCTTCACTGTGTGAATCCTTCACGTGTCAGGGAAATCAGACCTTGGTGCAGGCCTGCGGGTACGAAGCCCAGTGCGGGTTCGCTCTGAAACGTAGGCTCGGACTCTTAAGAGAGTGCGGTCCCCGGGTGAACGGAAGGTGAACGGGAAGAGGTGCGCCGGGGTCGGCGGACGGGAAGCGGCGGTGCGCTCAGGCCTTCGGCTCGTGCGTCTCGATCGTGACGATGCCCGATCCCGGATTCGCGACCGACAGATGAACGACCGAGAACGCACCGGGCTCCAGCGCCGACGCGCTGCCGAGGTACGAGCCGCGCAGCGTCCCCGTCGCCAGCGCCAGCTCGCTCAGGATGTCGGGCAGCACCGGGCCGTGGCTGCACAGCACGGCGGGCTTGCGCGAGCGCACGCGCTCCCCGATGACGCTGCGCGCATCCGACTTGCCGTCCTCCCAGGCGTCCTGGCTGATGAGCTTCGTGGTGTCGATCTTGCGCCCGAGTGCCTCTGCCAGCGGAGCGACGGTCTTCACGCATCGCACCGCGGGGCTCGACACGATCCGGCGCACGCCGAACGCGCGCAGCGGACCGACGATGGCCCGCGCCTGCTTGCGCCCGCGCGGGGTCAGCGGGCGAGCGGCATCCTTGCCGTCCCACTCCTCGCGGGGGAGCGCCTTGCCGTGACGGAGCGCGACGATGGGGAAGGTGCGCAGCACGCGCTCATCGACCAGGTGCAGGAAGTTCTCGATGATCTCGACGTCGACCGGATAGCTGAGCCGCGAGATCGCCTTCTTCGGGGTGACCCATTCGATCGCCGCGATCTCTTTGTTCGGCACGAACTCGCTCGCGCGGATCGCGTCGTCCGTCGCCTCGGCCGCCCAGTAGTGCACGATCTTGGTGCGCTTGCTGGGCATGCGGTAGCGCGAGACGCCGACGGGCACGCCGAGCGAGACGCGGATGCCGGTCTCTTCGTGGATCTCGCGCACGGCCGTCTCAGCGAGCATCTCGCCGGGATCGACCTTGCCCTTGGGAAGCGTGACGTCGCGGTACTTCGTGCGGTGGATGAGGAGCACACGCAGCTTCTCGTCCACGATGCGCCAGACGACACCCCCTGCCGCGTACACCGCGGTCTCGGTCATCGCACCGCCCGTGCGCGCCGGCGGCGCTGCACGTTGGTCATGGTGCGGTCCTGGATGTCGAGCAGCGGCCTGCCCTCCGCATCCTCGTGGTGGCGCACCCACTCGCCCTCGGGCCGCAGGTGCCACGAGCTGGTCGTGTCGCTCATGGCGAGCGTGAAGAGGTCTTCGAGCTCCTTCACGTGCGCGGGCGACGACACGCGCACGAGCGCCTCGACACGGCGGTCGAGGTTGCGGTGCATCATGTCGGCGCTGCCGATGTAGACGATGGGCTCGCCGTCGCCGCCGAACGCGAAGATGCGCGAGTGCTCCAGGTAGCGCCCGAGGATCGAGCGCACCGTGATGTTCTCGCTCATGCCCTCGACGCCGGGCTTGAGCGCGCAGATGCCGCGCACCCATACCTCGACCTTCACGCCGGCCTGGCTGGCACGGTAGAGCGCGTCGATGATCTGCTCGTCGACCATCGAGTTCACCTTGATGCGGACGCTCGCGGGCTTGCCGGCGAGCGCGTTGCGGCGCTCCTTCTCGATGAGGCGCAGCAGTCCCTTGCGCAGGTGCAGCGGGGCGACGAGCAGACGCTTGAACTTCTTCTCGATGGCGTAGCCGCTGAGCTCGTTGAACAGACGCGTGAGGTCGCGACCGACCTGGTCGTCGGCGGTGAAGAGGCCGAAGTCCTCGTAGATGCGGCTGGTCTTGGGGTTGTAGTTGCCGGTGCCGACGTGGCTGTAGCTGCGCAGCACGCCGCCCTCCTCGCGGATCACCAGCGCCAGCTTGCAGTGGGTCTTCAGACCGACGAGGCCGTACACGACGTGGACGCCGGCCTTCTCGAGCTTGCGCGCCCACACGATGTTGTTCGCCTCGTCGAAGCGGGCTTTGATCTCGACGAGCGCGAGCACCTGCTTGCCCGCCTCGGCGGCGTTGATGAGGGCCTCCACGATGGGGCTGTCTCCGGAGGTGCGATACAGCGTCTGCTTGATCGCGAGCACGTGCGGATCCTTGGCGGCCTGGTCGAGGAACGCCTGAACGCTGGTCGCGAACGATTCGTACGGATGGTGCACGAGCACATCGCCCTTGCGGATGGCGGCGAAGATGTCGGCGCGCTCGTTGTTGTCGCCCGGCTGGAACGCCAGCGCGGTCGTCGGCAGGTGCGGCTTGAAGTGCAGGTCGGGCCGGTCGATGCGGGCGAGGTCGAACAGGCCGCGCAGGTCGAGCGGACCGGGGAGGCGGTAGACCTCCTGCTCGGTGATGTCGAGCTCCTTGATGACGAGGTCGAGAGTGACGTCGTCCATGTCGTCGGTGATCTCGAGGCGGATGGGCGGGCCGAAGCGACGGCGCAGCAGTTCGGCTTCGAGCGCCTGGATGAGGTTCTCGGTCTCGTCCTCCTCGATCACCATGTCCTCGTTGCGGGTGAGGCGGAACGCGTGGTGGTCGAGCACCTGCATCCCGGGGAAGAGGTCGTCGAGGTGGTTGGAGATGAGGTCTTCGAGCGGCAGGTAGCGCACGGTGCCGCCGACGGGCGGCAGCTCGACGAACCGGGGCAGCATCGGCGGCACCTTCAGGCGCGCGAACTCCTGGCGGCCGGTGCGGGCGTTGCGGATGCGGATCGCGAGGTTGAGCGAGAGGCCCGAGATGTACGGGAACGGGTGCGCCGGGTCGACCGCGAGCGGCATCAGGACAGGGAACACCTGCGCCTGGAAGTAGTCGTACAGCTGGGTGCGCTCGTCGACGTCGAGGGAGTCGTACGAGACCACCCGGATGCCGGCATCCGCGAGAGCCGGCTGCACGAGGGTCATCCACGCGTCGGCGTGCCGCAGCTGCAGGCGATGCGCCTCGGCCGAGATCTCGGCGAGGACGTCCATGGGGGAGGTGCCCACGTTCGTCGGAACGGCGAGGCCGGTCATGATGCGGCGCTTGAGCCCCGCGACGCGCACCATGAAGAACTCGTCGAGGTTGCTGGCGAAGATGGCGAGGAAGTTCGCACGCTCCAGCGCGGGCACCTTCGGGTCTTCGGCGAGCTCGAGCACACGCTGGTTGAAGGCGAGCCAGCTGAGCTCGCGATCCAGGTAGCGATGATCCGGCAGCTGGGAGTCGAACTCCTCCGACATGTCGAAGTCGTCGTCGTCCGCATCTCCCAGGCCGGTGTCGAGCACCTCGGGTTCGATCATCCCCTCATCATTGCAGGGTCATGTGACCGGAGTGTGAACGAGTCCGCGAACGCCGGGATGAGGCATCCCCGCCCCACCGGTGTCCGGTGCTACGCGTCGGTCTTCTCGCGGGGCGCCGGCTCGGGCTCGTCCTCGTACACGTTGAAGCGGTAGCCGACGTTGCGGACGGTGCCGATGAGCTGCTCGAGGTCGCCGAGCTTGGCGCGCAGGCGCCGCACGTGGACGTCGACGGTCCTCGTGCCGCCGAAGTAGTCGTAGCCCCAGACCTCGCTCAGCAGCTGCTCGCGAGTGAAGACGCGGGACGGGTGCGTGGCGAAGAAGTGGAGGAGCTGGAACTCCTTGTAGGTCAGGTCGAGCGGCTTGCCGTGCACCTTCGCCGAGTACGAGGACTCGTCGATGGTGATTCCCGAGGTCTGGACGCGGGTGGACACCTGCTCGGCGGACTGGCGGCCGACGGCGAGGCGGATGCGGGCATCGACCTCGGCCGGCCCGGCCGTCATCAGGATGACGTCGTCCACGCCCCAATCGGGCGACACCGCGGTGAGGCCGCCCTCGGTGACGACCAGCAGCAGCGGCGCGTCGAGCCCCGTCGTGTTGAGGATCTTGCACAGCGACTTGGCGCCGACGAGGTCGACGCGGGCGTCGACCATGATGATGTCCGCGCTCGGCGCGTTCACCAGCTGCGCGGGCTCTGCGGGGATCTGGCGCACGCGGTGACTCAGCAGTTCGAGCGCGGGCAGGACAGGACCGCCGCCGTGCGTGGAACTGAGAACCAGGAGCTGAGCCAAAGGATCGCCTTCCCGGCGTGCGGGGGCACGCCGCGAACCCCAGTGTAGAGCGCGCGGGGCGCTGGTTTCGCCGCGGGTCGCTCGAGCCCCGTCGTGCTGCGGCCGGTCCGAGGGTGCGTCTCCCGCGGCTTTGAGAGATGATGGCCTCGTGGCCGTGCCAGAACTCGCTCCTCGCCGCACCCTCGGCGGTCTCATCGCCGTATGGGTCTTCGCAGCCGTGGTCGCCATCGTCATCGGCGTCTTCTCGACGCCGGACTGGCGCGCCGCGTGGCTGGGCGTGGGGTTGGGCGGATGCCTCCTCGCGGCGTTCGCCGTGCAGCTGTGGACGGGGCGCGCGGCGGGCTTCACCGAACGGGTCGCGGCGAGCGTCCTGGGCGCGGCGCTCGTCATGGGCGTCATCAGCCTCGGATTCGGGCTGGCCGCGCTCGTGCCCGGATGAGCCCGGGTCACGGTTAGACTTCACGTCATGGATACCGTCGCGCTCGAACTGTTCTTCGTGGGCCTGCTCGGACTCGCATCGCTGTCGATCGTGTTCGTCTCCGTGGTGGTCGTCAAGAACCTGTACCGCGGCCAGCGCTGACGGACGCGTCGTGCTCGAGATCCCGACCGACCTGCCCGCGGAGCTCGTTCCGCTGTCGTGGCTCATCGGAGTGTGGGAGGGCACCGGCGTCATCGACTACGGCGACCACGCCTACACCGGCGAGTTCACGCACCGCGTGAGCTTCAGCCACGACGGCGGCGACTATCTGAACTACTCCGCCGAGGCGTGGATCGATGATCCCGCCGATCCTGACGTGCGCACGCGTCTGGTCGCCGAACTCGGCTACTGGCGTCTCGCCCGCACCGCGGCGGACGCCGATGCCGGACCGGGGCTGCTGCCCCCGGCGGCACCGCCGGTCGTTCGCACCGCCGACGACATCGAGGCGCTGCGCAACGCGGACGGCGGCTTCGACATCGAGGTCGCGCTCGTCCACGCCGATGGCGTGAGCGAGCTGTACCTCGGCCAGATCAAGGGCCCCCGCATCGACATCGCGACCGATGCGGTGGTGCGTCCGGCCGGAGCCAAGGCGTACTCCGCGGCGACCCGCATGTACGGACTCGTCGACGGCCACCTGCTGTGGGCGTGGGACATCGCCGCGCTGGGCTTCGAGCTCGGTGCGCACGCGTCGGCCCGTCTCGCCAAGGCCGACTGATGGCAGACGTCTTCGCGGCCGTGCCCGGCGCCGTCGTGGATGAGAACGGGCTGCAGCACCTCGGCAATCCGCTGATCGAGCAGCGCCGCCTCGCCGAGGGCACCGCCTTGGCGCCGCGCGGCGATCGTGCCGTGATCGCGGTGCCGGGTGAGGACCGCCTGACGTGGCTGGACTCGCTGTCGTCGCAGGCGCTGGCGCGGCTCGCGCCCGGCGTCGGCACCGAGCTGCTGATCCTCGATCCGCAGGGGCACGTCGAGCATGCGGCATCCGTTCTCGACGACGGCGAGACCACGTGGCTGATCGCCGATCGCTCCGATGTCGAGGGCCTGTACGACTGGTTGCGCAAGATGCGGTTCCGCCTGCGCGTCGACCCCCGCATCGCCGAGGAGTACGCCGTGATCGGCGGCACGGAGTCCGCGCTCGGCAGCGTGTCGCCGGCAGCGCCCGCGGGCTTGCCGCTGGTGTGGCGCGACCCGTGGCCCGACGTCACCCCCGGCGGCTGGGCGTACGCACCCGTCGACCCCCATCCCGGTGCCGAGCGCGACTGGGCCGAGGCGATCGTCTCGCGAGACGAAGAGGCGCGGATCGCGGATGCCGCCGCCCGCGGCGACCTGCAGCTCGCAGGCCTCGCCGCCGTCGAGGCGCTGCGCGTTGCCGCATGGCGTCCGCGCTGGCAGGCCGACGTCGACGAACGCGCCCTGCCGCACGAGCTGGACTGGCTGCGCACGGCGGTGCACCTCGACAAGGGCTGCTACCGCGGGCAGGAGACCATCGCGAAGGTCCACAACCTCGGGCATCCGCCGCGCCGCCTCGTGGCGCTGCAGCTCGACGGCTCGGGGAGCGTGCTGCCCGAGCACGGCGCGATCGTCCGCGTCGGCGACGACGAGGTCGGGAACGTGACCTCGGCGGCCCTGCACTACGAAGAAGGACCCATCGCGCTCGCCGTCGTGCGCCGGTCGACGCCGGTCGACGCGGCGCTCACGGTCGACACCGCCGACGGTCCGGTCGCGGCGGCCCAGGAGGTCGTCGTTCCGCCCGATGCGGGGCGAACGGCGAACGTGCCGCGCATCCCGCGACTCGGCCGTCGCCAGGCAGCCCCGTAGGCCTGCCGGTGAGCGGCGACGGCGACACCGCCCCGATCACCCAGGCGGTGCCGACAGGGTGGCGCACCCGTCTCGATCTTCGCCCTCACCTGGCACGCGTGCGCGGGTCGGCGATCGCGATCGTGCAGATCGTGGTCGCGGCCACCGCTGCCTGGGCCTTCGCGCACTACGTCGTGGGGCATCCCGCGCCGCTGCTGGCCGCCACCGTCACGATCACGAGCCTCGGGCTGGTGCGCGACGCGCGCCCGCGTCGCGTGCTGGAGACCGTCATCGGGATGCTCGTCGGCATCCTGGTCGCCGAGGGGTTCGTCGTGATCGTCGGGCCGGGGTGGTGGCAGCTCGCGCTGGCGCTCGCGGCGACGCTGTTCGTCGCGCGGTTCCTGTCGCCGTATCCGCCGTTCGCGATCATGGCCGGGGTCCAGGCGTCGATCGTGATGTCGCTGCCCGCCTCGCAGCCGTTCTCGCGTCTCGTCGACGGCATCATCGGCGGCGTCGCGGCGCTCCTGGTGACGGCGCTCATCCCGCGCAATCCGCGCCGCGAAGAGGCCCGTGACGGGCACGCCGTCTTCGCCGCGGCGGACGACGCCGCCCGCACCGTCGTCCAGGCCCTGCGCCGCGGCGACCCGCTGCGCGCGACGCGCGGGCTGGAGAAGGCGCGCGCGATCGCACCGCGCATCGACGAGTGGCGCACGTCGCTGGACTCGGGACTCGCTGTCGCGGGGTTCTCGCCGTGGCTGCGCCCTCAGCGCGCCGAGCTGCGGCGGCACCACACCGTGCTGCAGTCGATGGACTTCGCGACCCGGAACCTGCGCGTGGTCGCCCGCCGTGCCGTGTACCTGTGCGACGACGGCCAGCGTCGGCCGGTGCCCGCGGAGCTCCTCGCCGAGCTGATGCGAGGGGCGGGACTCATCGCCGACAGCCTTGACGACATCGCGATGCAGCCCGTGGCGCGCGAGGCCGTGCGGGCCGTCGCGGCGCGGCTTGATCCGGCGGCGATCCTCCCGGACGGCTCGCAGAGCGAGCAGAACCTCGTGACGGCGCTGCGGCCGCTCGCCGTGGATCTGCTCACCGCCACGGGCATGCCCGGCGATGAGGCGCGCGCGGTCCTGCCGCGCGTGTGATCGACGGATGCCGGGGTCGTGAGCGTCCCGTCTGTGTGGGGGAGAGGGATCAGCGGGGCGCGACGGCGCTCCACGGCACCGTGACCTCGCCCAGGCGCCAGCGTGAGCGTTCCAGGAGCGGCCAGCCCGCCGCCTGCATCGCGGCCAGCGCGGTGCGCCACCGGTGGACGGCGCCGAACGGCGAGACGCTCGCCGCGCGGTCCCACTCGGAGTCCAGTGCGGCGAGGAAACCGTGCACCCGCTCACCCGGAACGTTGCGGTGGATGAGGGCCTTGGGCAGCCTCTCCGCGGCGATCGACGGATGCTCCAGCTCCGCGAGCCGCAGCGATACGGTGAGCGACCGCGGCACGGTGTCCGGGCCGACCGCGACCCACGTCGCGATGCGGCCGATCTCGTCGCACGTCCCCTCGACCAGCAGCCCGCCGGGCGCCAGACGCGCCGTCATCGCGGTCCATGCGGCGGCGACCTCCGACTCGTCGTACTGACGCAGCACGTTCATCGCCCGGACGATCGCGGGGCGTCGGCCGCCGGGCACGGGAACCTCGAACCCGCCGCGCGCGAACGACACCCGCGAGTCGGGGGCGAACGGCGTCGCGCCGGCGCGCACCTGCTCGAGCTGGGCCCGCGCCCGCGCGACGCGCGCGGGGTCGATCTCCAGACCGAGCACCTCGACATCGGGCCGGGTGTGGGCGAGCCGGGCGAACAGCTCGAACGCGGTGACGCCGCTCGCGCCGTACCCGAGATCGACCACGAGAGGGTCCGTCGCGCGGCGCAGTGCGGGATGCCGCGCGATCCACCGATCGATGCGGCGCAGCCGGTTGGTGCCGGTGGTGCCGCGCGTGATCTGCCCGACCGGTCCGCGCGCCATCCCCCGATAATATTGGGCGCATGACCGCGCCCTATACGCTCATCCTCCTCCGCCACGGCCAGAGCGAGTGGAACAAGACGAACCAGTTCACCGGGTGGGTCGACGTCCGGCTCACCGACCAGGGCAAGGCCGAGGCCCAGCGCGGCGGCGAGCTGCTCGCCGAGTCGGGGATCCTCCCCGACGTCCTGCACACCTCGGTGCTCAGTCGCGCGATCCAGACGGCGGACATCGCGCTCGACGCCGCGGACCGCCTGTGGATCCCGGTCAAGCGCTCGTGGCGCCTCAACGAGCGTCACTACGGCGCTCTGCAGGGCAAGGACAAGGCGCAGACCCTCGAAGAGTTCGGCAACGAGCAGTTCATGCTGTGGCGCCGCTCGTTCGACGTGCCGCCGCCCCCGCTCCCGGCCGACGACCAGTACAGCCAGGTCGGCGACCCCCGCTACGTCGGCATCGACGGCGAGGTGCCCGACACCGAGTCGCTCAAGATCGTCATCGACCGCATGCTGCCGTACTGGCACAGCGACATCGTGCCCGACCTGAAGGCCGGCAAGACGGTGCTCGTGACCGCCCACGGCAACTCGCTGCGCGGCCTCGTGAAGCACCTCGACGGCATCAGCGACGCCGACATCGCCGAGCTCAACATCCCGACCGGCATCCCGCTCGTGTACCGCCTCGACGAGAACCTGCAGCCGCTCGGCCCGGGCGAGTACCTCGACCCCGAGGCCGCCGCCGCCGGAGCCGCCGCGGTCGCGAACCAGGGCAAGGCCTGATCTCAGCAGCACGAAGAAGAGTGGATGCCTCGACCCGAGGCATCCACTCTTCTTCTGTCTGTGCCGAAAGGCCTACAGCTGGTCCGGCGAGACGATCTCGATCGTGTCGGTCGACGTGGTCCAGTCGCCCGTGGACAGGTACGCCACCTTCTTGGCGACGGACACCGCGTGGTCGCCGAAGCGCTCGTGATAGCGGCTGGCGAGCGTGGCGTCGACAGTGGCCGACGGGTCGCCCTGCCAACTGTCGCTGAGCACCTTCTCGAACACCGAGACGTGCAGCTCGTCGAGGTTGTCGTCGGCGTTGCGGATCTGCTCGATGAGATCGCCGTCCTGCGTGCGCAGCAGCTCCGTCAGCTGACGGGCGGCCTCCACGTCGAGCTCGCCCATCTTGAGGAACGTCGACTTCAGGCCCTTGGGGATGGCGCGCTCGGGGAAGCGCATGCGGGTGAGCTGGGCGATGTGCTCGGCGATGTCGCCCATGCGCTCCAGTGAGGCGCTCATGCGCAGCGCGCTGACGACGATGCGCAGGTCGCGTGCCACCGGCTGCTGACGCGCGAGGATCTCGATGGCCAGCTCGTCGAGCTCGACCGCCTTCTCGTCGATCACCGCGTCGGCTTCGATGACCTCCTCGGCGAGGGCCACGTCGCTCGTCCCGAACGCCCGCGTCGCCTTGTCGATGGCCACCGTGACGAGCTCGGCGATCTCGACGAGACGCCCCTGCACGTCCTCTAGGGACTGGTGGAAGACTTCGCGCATTCCGATGCACCTTTCGTGGTTTTCGGGCAGGCGTCCGCCCGCGGCCTCGGCGATTCTCGTCAGAGAAGGTTAACGGACGGTGCCGGGGTGGTGAACAGTCGCGGGAACGTGGCGCACCCGCGGGCTCCCGGGCGGAATGCGCCCGGCGGGTGCCCCTACGCTGGGACGCATGGACTCCACGCAGCTCGCGCTGCTCGCCCTTCTCGTGGGGGTCATCGTCGGCGGATCGGTGTCCGCCGTGACCGTCGCCGCGTTGCGCGCCCGTGACCGCGCGCGGAACGAGCAGGTGACGGACGTCCCCGAAGGAGTGCGTGAGGTCCTCCACGGGATGGACGATGCGGCCGTCGTGATCGACTCGTCGTTCACGGTCCTGGCGGCCTCCGCGGCGGCGACACCCTTCGACCTGATCGAAGGGACGGCGCTTCCCACGGAGGAGCTGAGGGCTCTGTCGCGGCGAGTGCGCAACAGCGAGGCCGCGGTCACCGCGCCGTCCGCCACCGAGACCATGCGGCTGCGTCGCGGCGCGCTGCCTGCCGAGCCGCGACTGGTGGTCGTGCGGGCCACCCGTATCTCCGCCCGGCTGACACTGCTCGTGCTGCGCGACATCACCGAGCGCGAGCGGGTCGAAGAGATGCGGCGCGACTTCGTCGCCAACACGAGCCACGAGCTCAAGACGCCTGTCGGAGCGGTGAGCCTGCTCGCCGAGGCCATCGAGTCGGCCGCCGACGATCCGCCGCAGGTACGCATCTTCGCCACGCGGCTGCAGGCCGAGGCGTCCCGTCTCGCGCTGCTGACGTCGCGCATCATGAACCTGTCGCGCCTGCAGGCGGCCGACGAGCTGACGCTGCGCGACGTGTCAATCGACGAAGTCGTCGCCTCGGCGCTGGACGCGCACGCCATCCAGGCGGACTCCGCCGGCGTCGAGGTGGTGCGCGGCGGCAGTCGCGGCCACTACGTGCAGGGTGACGCTCAGGTGCTGAGCGAGGCCGTCGGCAATCTCATCGCCAACGCGATCGCCTACTCGCCGCGCGGATCGAGCGTCGGAGTCGGCGTGAAGTCGGTCGACGGCGTGATCGAGATCGCCGTGACCGATCGGGGCATCGGCATCGCCGAGGGGGATCAGGACCGCGTGTTCGAACGGTTCTACCGCGCGGATCCCGCGCGGGCCCGCCGCACCGGGGGCAGCGGACTGGGCCTGTCGATCGTCAAGCACGCCGTGCAGCGCCACGGCGGCGAGGTGCGGCTCTGGTCGCGGCCCGGCCGCGGCTCGACGTTCACGATCCGCCTGCCCGAGTCCGCGGCGCCCGCAGTCGAGCCGGCCCCCAAGCGCGGCCGCAAGAAGAAGCGGCCGGCCCCTGCGAAGCCGGCCGTCGCGCCGACCCCTGAACCCGCTGCGAATGGAGAATCCGCATGACCCGCGTCCTGATCGTCGAGGACGAGCCCGACCTGGCCGACCCGCTCGCCTACCTGCTGCGCCGAGAGGGGTACGAGGTCGAGATCGCCGACGACGGCCCGGCCGCGCTCAACGCCTTCCGCGACCGCGGTGCCGACATCGTGCTGCTCGACCTCATGCTGCCGGGGATGCCGGGCACCGAGGTGTGCCGTCAGATCCGCACCACGTCGGCGGTTCCGATCATCATGCTCACCGCGAAGGACTCCGAGGTCGACATCGTCGTGGGGCTCGAGCTCGGCGCGGACGACTACGTCACGAAGCCGTATTCGGCGCGTGAGCTCCTGGCGCGCATGCGGGCGGTGCTGCGCCGCTTCTCGCAGATCGACGCCGACCTGGAGGACCGCGTCCTCGAAGGCGGCCGCGTGGTCCTCGACATCGACCGGCACACCGTCGCGGTCGACGGCGACGAGATCAACATGCCGCTCAAGGAATTCGAGCTGCTCGAGGTGCTGATGCGCAACGCCGGCCGGGTCCTCACCCGTGGCCAGCTCATCGACCGCGTGTGGGGGAGCGACTACTTCGGCGACACCAAGACGCTCGACGTGCACATCAAGCGCATCCGGTCGCGGATCGAGCAGAACCCCGGATCGCCCGAGATGCTCGTGACGGTCCGAGGCCTCGGCTACCGCTTCGAGGGCTGAGACGAGAAAGACGGAGTGGGGCGCGTCGCAGGACGCGCCCCACTCCGTCTGTGCACGGACGACCCCGGGTCAGGGGGCCAGTGCCGAGAGGTAGTCGAGCGAGCCGTCGAGCACCGGGATCGAGACCAGGGCCCCGTCGGCGTCGCCGGACTGGAAGAACGCGGTGACGTCGGTGCCGGGGAGGCCCTCGAAGTCCTCGATCTCGAGCGGCTCGTCCTCGTCGGAGCCGAGGCTGACGGTCGTGTTCGCGGGCACGCGGATCTTGAGGGTCGGACCGCCTTCGCCGAGTTCGACGTTCAGCGTGTGCGACTTCTCGGTGTCGTTGATGATCGCGGCGACGAAGTTGCCGGCCGTGCCCTCGTCATTGGCGACGATGAACGCGTTGCGCACCTCGAGCGGGCCGGAGCCGTGGACGTTGGTGCCCTCGGCGGCCGAGTAGGGGATCGTCGTCGCCTGCGGCGAGATCATGCTGCAGCCGGTGGTCGTGAGCACGAGCGCGGCCCCGACGGCCAGCGACGCGATGAGGCGGCGGTTCACAGATCCTCCCAGGACGTTTCGGTACCCCGCCAGTCTAGGGGTTCGCGCCCGCCCGCGCGGAGCACCGGGCGCCCCGTGGAGCCCGGGCGCCGGCCCGAGGACGGAGAACCTTAGCGTATTTCTCCTGTGGTATCCTGGAGGTTGCCGAAAGGACATAACTCCATGCTTTTTGAGGTTGGCGAGACGGTCGTCTACCCCCACCACGGGGCGGCAACGATCATCGAGGTCAAAGACCGGATCATCAAGGGCGAGACGAAGAAGTACCTGAAGCTCAACGTCACGCAGGGTGATCTCATCATCGAAGTACCCGCAGAGAACGTCGACCTTGTCGGGGTTCGCGACGTCATCGGCAAGGAAGGCCTCGACAGGGTCTTCGAGGTGCTGCGCGCGCCCTTCACGGAAGAGCCCACGAACTGGTCACGCCGGTACAAGGCCAACCTGGAGAAGCTCGCCTCCGGTGACGTCATCAAGGTCAGCGAGGTCGTGCGCGACCTCTGGCGCCGCGACCAGGATCGCGGCCTGTCGGCAGGTGAGAAGCGGATGCTGGCCAAGGCCAAGCAGATCCTCATCTCCGAGCTGGCGCTCGCAGAGAAGACCGACGAGGAGCAGGCCAGCGTGATCCTCGACGAGGTCCTCGCAAGCTGAGACTTCTGAAACGGCGCCCCCGGCAGGGGGCGCCGTTTCACTGTGTCCGGACGCCGGCGCCGGACCCCGCTCGCGGTAGCGTGATCGGGTGAGCATCCTCCCCGTTCCGCGTGTCGGCATCGTCGTCGTGGCCGCTGGTTCCGGCACCCGCCTCGGCGCGGGAGGACCCAAGGCATTCGTCGGCATCGACGGGCACAGCATCCTGCGCCATGCACTCGACGGCATCTTCTCGGCGCCGGCCGCGCAGGTCGTGATCGTCGCGCCGGCGGGGCGCGAGGGCGACGCCCGCACCGAGGCGCTGGCGGCCGCAGGGGACCGTGGCGACCTCGTGACGGTCGTCACCGGGGGCGGCACGCGCCAGGAGTCGGTCGCGGCGGGTCTCGCCGCGCTGTGGGGCGATGTCGAGGTGGTGCTGGTCCACGACGCCGCCCGCGCACTGACCCCGCCCGAGGTCTTCTCCCGGGTGATCGCGGCGGTCGACGCAGGTGCCGCGGGCGCCATCCCCGTGCTGCCGGTCGTCGACACCATCAAGCGGGTGGCGGGCGACGAGATCGTCGGCGTCGTCGACCGTTCCGAACTCGCTGCGGCGCAGACGCCGCAGGGCTTCCGCCGAGACGTGCTCGACACGGCATACGCGGCCGCGGCCGACGACTTCACCGACGACGCGGCGCTCGTGGCGCAGGCCGGGCACCCGGTGTCGGCCGTGCCGGGGCATTCGCTCGCCTTCAAGATCACCACCGCCGCCGATCTCGACCGCGCACGGCACCTCGTGGCGGCCGTGCCCGTCGAGGTGCCGGCGCCGCGCATCGGCGTCGGCACCGACGTCCACGCGTTCGGCGGCGACGGCACGCTGTGGCTCGCGGGACTCGAGTGGCCGGGCGAGCAGGCGCTGTCGGGGCATTCCGACGGGGATGCCGTCGCCCACGCGATCGTCGACGCCCTGCTCGCGGCGGCGGGGCTGGGAGACATCGGCACGCATTTCGGCACCGATCAGCCCGAGTACGCCGGGGCGCACGCGGAGGCCTTCCTCGCCCGAACGGCCGCGCTGCTGCGCGAGGCGGGGTGGCGCGTCGGCAACGTGTCGGTGCAGGTGCAGGCCAACCGTCCGCGGTTCGCCGCCCGGCGGGAAGAGGCCGAGCGGACGCTGTCCGCCGCCCTCGGCGGAGCACCGGTCTCGGTGTCGGCGACGACGACGGACGGGTTGGGCTTCACGGGCCGAGGCGACGGCGTCTCGGCGTACGCCGTGGCGCTCGTCGTCCGCAGCTGACGCGTCAGAGCGTCAGGGTCATGAATACCGAGTGCGGGTCGGGCAGATAGCTGCCGAAGGGTCCGCAGTCGACGAAGCCGGCGCTCGCGTAGAGCCGGTGGGCGGCGGCGAAGTCCTCGGTCGTCCCGGTCTCGAGCCACAGGCTCGTCATGCCCCGCTCACGGGCGATGCGGACGATGTGTTCGAGGATCGCACGGCCCACCCCGGCACCGCGGAAGCCGTCCGCCACCCGCATGGACTTGATCTCGCCGCGTTCGGCGTCGAGTTCGCGCAGCGCGCCGATGCCGGCGAGGCGGCCGTCCACCCACGCGGACCACACCGTGATCGACGGCTGCCGGAGGGCGTCGACACCGAGCGCGTGGATGCTCTCCGGCGGCGCAGTGGTCGACAGGGCGCTCAGGTGGAACGCGATCAGGCTGCGGGTCGCGTCGTCGGTGAGGTCGTCGGGGCGGATCTCGATGGTGCTCTGCATGTCGCGCCTCAGTGTGCCACGCGCACGTTGCGCCGGTGTTTCGCGGGCGGTGTTCTCACGCCTCGACCGCGAACGGCTCCGGATCGCGAGGGGCCCGTGATCCCCACGCGAGCATGGCGAGCCCGGCGGCGAGCACGACCAGCCCGACGATCGCGAGCGCCGACAGCCGTTCGCCCAGCACGGCGATGCCCAGGATGCTGGCGGTCAGCGGCTCGCCGAGGGTGAGGGTCGCTGCGGTGGCCGCCGTGAGGCCGCTGAGGCCCCACGTGAACATCACATAGGCGATCGAGATGGTGCCCAGGCCGAGCCACAGCGCCATGGTCAGGCCTGCGGCCGTGCCGAGCCACGCGAGGTCCACGAACGGGACGGCGAAGGCGCACAGCACGGCGGCGCTCGCACCCATCGCGCCGACGACGGTGAACGGGTCCCACCCGTCGTCGAGCAGGCGGCGCTGCGCGTTCGCGATGACGGCGAACGACGCGCCCGCGCCGATCGACCCGAGAAGGCCCAGTGGATCGGTGCCTCCGGTCGACCCCGCCTCGCCGCCGAAGCCGAGCAGCACGACGCCGACGGTCGCGAGCGCCGTCGCGCCCATCCACGTCGGGCTCGGCATCCGCCGCGTCAGCGCCCACTCCAGCAGCCCCGCGAGGATCGGGGCCGAGCCGAGGGCGACGACCGTGCCGACGGCGACGCCGTTGCGGGCCGTGCCGAGGAAGAACAGCGGCTGATACAGCGCCAGGCAGGCGCCGGTCAGCACCATGAGCAGCAGCGGACGGGCCGTCAGCCGCGGTCGCGCAGCGCCGGGGTTGCGGCGGGAGTGACGCGCGGCGAGGACGAACGCGAAGACCGCGAGCCCCGTGCCGCCGATCACCATGCGCATGACGCCGATCGACAGCGGCGTGGTGCCCTCCGGTCCGAGCGCCTGCGAGGTGCCGGTGGTGCCGAACAGCAGCGCGGCGGCGAGGACGGCGAGGACGTGCAGCACGGTCACGTTTCTACCAGGCGCACGGCGGTCATGACCCGCGGGTTCCCAGGGGCGCGCCGGTAGGCTGGTGCAGTGACGGTTCAGCTCTATGACACCAAGGCGCAGGCCCTGCGCGACTTCGTGCCGCTCGACCCCGGGAACGTCACGATCTACGTGTGCGGACCGACCGTCCAATCCGGTCCCCACATCGGGCATCTGCGCGGCGCCCTGAGCTTCGACATCCTGCGGCGATGGCTCGCGCACCGGTACGGCCGTGTCACCTTCGTGCGCAACGTCACCGACATCGACGACAAGGTGCTCGCGAACGCCACCGACGGCGAGCCGTGGTGGGCGCTCGCGTACCGCATGGAGCAGGAGTTCACCCGGGCCTACACGGCGATCGGCATCCTCGCGCCGACGTACGAGCCGCGGGCGACGGCATCCGTCCCACAGATGCAGGAGCTGATCCAGCGTCTCATCGACGCCGGGCACGCGTACCCTGCCGCCGGGGACTCGGATGCCGCGGGCGACGTGTACTTCGACGTCCGCTCATGGCCCGCCTACGGCTCGCTCACCAACCAGTCGATCGACGCTATGGAGCCCGCCGCCGATGCCGATCCGCGCGGCAAGCGCGACCCCCGCGACTTCGCCCTGTGGAAGGGCGGCAAGTTCGACGAGCCCGAGTCGGCCAGCTGGGACTCTCCGTGGGGCGCGGGCCGGCCGGGCTGGCACATCGAGTGCTCCGCGATGTCGCGCCGCTACCTGGGCGCCGAGTTCGACATCCACGGCGGCGGCCTCGACCTGCGCTTCCCGCACCACGAGAACGAGCTCGCCCAGTCCACCGCGGCCGGCGACGGCTTCGCACGGTACTGGGTCCACAACGGCCTCGTCACCGTCGCCGGGCAGAAGATGTCGAAGTCGCTCTTCAACTTCATCCTCGCCGAGGACGTGCTGCGCGAGCGCGACCCGCTCGTCGTCCGCTACGCGCTCGCCGCCGCCCACTACCGCTCGAGCCTCGACATCACCGCGTCGACCTTCGACGAGGCCGAGGCCGCGATCGACCGCATCCGCACCTTCCTCGAGCGCGCCGTGCGGACGCTGCGCGACGACGCCGACGACGTGATCGTGGATGCCGTCGTGCCGGCGCGCTTCGGGGCCGCGCTCGACGACGACCTCGGTGTGCCGCAGGCGCTCGCGGTGCTGCACGAGACGGTGCGCGACGGCAACACGGCGCTGGATGCCGGTGACCGCGACGCGGCGCTGCGGGCCTTCGCGGACGTCGCCGTGATGACAGGCATCCTCGGGATCGACCCCCTCGACCCGTCATGGCGCACGGCGGACGCGTCGGCTGCGGCATCCGCGCTCGACACGCTCGTGAAGACGATGATCGCCCAGCGCGCCGATGCGCGCGCGGCGAAGGACTGGGCGGCGGCCGACCGCATCCGCGACGCGATCGCGGCGGCCGGTATCGCCCTCGAAGATTCAGCAGACGGAACACACTGGAGTTACAGCGATGGCTAAGCCAGCACGCCCCGGCGCGGGCAACAGCAAGAAGAAGGGCGCCCAGAAGGGCACCGGAGGCAACGGCCGCAAGTCCCTCGAAGGACGCGGCCCGACACCCAAGGCAGAGGACCGCGCCTGGCATGTCGCCGGCAAACGGAAGGCGGCCGCCGAACGCTACGCCGCCGCGGGCGGCAAGGGCAAGCCGGGCCAGAAGCCGCAGAGCTCGAACCCCAACCGGTCGGGCAAGTCGAAGGCCGGTGACGACACCGAGACCGTGACAGGCCGCAACTCGGTGCTCGAGGCGCTGCGCGCGAAGATCCCCGCCACCGCGTTCT
>PJUC01000127.1_pt1 | contig 54004 bp, 49 predicted proteins | sample 1512161 | NCBI WGS metagenome assembly PJUC01 (sample SAMN08177676, study PRJNA422409) | Soil metagenome, whole genome shotgun sequencing project. | isolation source: Soil enriched on filter paper | place: USA: Madison | collected 2015-01-15 | reverse complement strand
TACCCGGATGGGCCCCCTGTCTCGCTGAGGGTCCACTCGCCCGGAGCGATCGGTGCCCGAGTGACGGCCTCGGAGTTCCCTGGTCCTGAGACTGTGGTAGTTCCATTGGTCGCACTGAGCGTCCACGCTGAGGGGAGAGCGGGTGCTCCGAAGGCGGAGGCGACCTGCTTGCGCAGGGTGATGGTGGATTGCGTCCACCGGTTCGTGACGGTGCAGATGACGCTCTCGTCCGGGCCGACCTCGACGTTGCCGCTCGTACTGACTACGGCCCCGTCGTCGTTGACGCACTCCCACCCGTCGGTGGCGTATCCGCCGGCTTCGGGCGCGGTGCTGCTCTCTGCGAGGGTGAACGTGCCAGGTTGGACCGTGGCGAAGCTCACCGCCGGCGACCCGGACACCCCGATCAGAGCCTGGTCGAGCGAGGTGGCGGACAACGTCCAGTCCTGTGCTTCCAGTGGGCCTCCGCCGTTGTTGATGACGTTCTTCACGAGCGTCAGCTGGCCGACTTCAAGCGTGTTCGTGACCGTGCAGGTCACGTCGCCACCAGCGGCGACGGTCACGGTGTCCGCGTTGAGAGCGCCGCCCGTGCATGACCATGGTCCGGCGGCGTACCCGGATGGCCCGTCGGCCTCCGCCAGCGTGTAGTCGCCGGCGGGGACGGGTACCCGTGTCACGGCGGGGGAGCCTGAAGCTCCGCTGACGGTTGCCGTCCCGATGGCGGTGAGGGTCCAGGAGCTGGCGGGCTGGTCGCTGCCGACGACCGTCTTCTGCAGGGTGAGCCAGCCACCGGTGAAGAGGTTGGTGATGGTGCAGGTGATGTCGGAGTTGTCCCGGACGTACAGCACGGGACCGTCCAGGCCGCCTTCGCCGTTGGCATCGACGCACGACCAGTCGGCGCCGGTGTACCCGGCTGGGCCGCTCTCGCTCAGGGAGTACTCGCCGGTATCGATCGATGCGTGGTCGACCGCTGCGGATCCAGAAGGTCCCGAGATGGTGGTCGGGCCATTCGCGGTGAGAACGAAGTCCGCCGGTGTCGCCAACGGATAGCCCGTGGAGGCGGGGTCTACGACCTGTTTGACGAGGGTCAGGTGGGGAAGGTCCCCGGTGTTGGTGATCTGGCAGGTGACAGCACCACCCAACTCGATCTCGACCTGGTCGTTGCTCACCGGAAGGCTGGTGACGGCACCGGTGAGCAGGTCTCGCCGCTCGCACGTCCAGGGCCCAGGTGTGTAGCTTGCCGGCCCGCCCGACTCGCTCAACGTATAGACGCCGATCCGGACCGGCTGATTCTGGATGGCCGCCGACCCGCCCGCACCCTCGAGGTTCGTCGGCCCCTGGGCGTGCAACGTCCACTCGGAAGGTGCCGCGCCGCCGCCGGCCACGTTCTTCCCCAGGGAGAGTCTGCTGCGGACAGCGTTGTTCTGCACGGTGCATGTCATCGACTGACCTTGAGCGATGGTGATGGTGCGCTCGGGCTCAGTCGTCACGCTCCCGTCGCAGTTCCACGAGAAGAACGCATACCCGGCGACGCTGCCGGTCTCGAAGATGCGGTACGTGCCCGGCGGGATCAGCCTGGACTGGACTCCGTTGAGCCCGTCACCGCTGAACTCCTCGCCGGTCGCGACGTTGACGGCGTGCATGGTCCACAGCGTGCGGTCGCCGAGGCTGGCACCGGTGTCGAGGTTCTCAATCGCCTTGAACAGCGACAGACGAGCGGTCGGTTCCGCTGCGACGGCGGGCGCTGCACCAACGGCAGCCAACAGCCCCACGATCACGGTCACAGCTGCCCACAGTCGGGTCGCTCGCATAGTCGATTCATTCCCCCCGGATTGAAACGGACGTGGCCGCCCTCATTCCAACGTATCCGGCGGCCCGTCGCCGGGCCAAGGAACGCAGCCTGCCGCCGTTTGGCAGTATCGCGGCATCGGTAGCCGGCGAGAAGTCGATACCCGCCCGCGCCGCCAGGCGGCTCGCGAGTGGCGCAACCCATGAGCGAACTTGGCTCGGCCATCCGCGCGCGGAGCCAGCCGACTTCCAGTCAGGGATGATCGAGCGCCGCTGACGGGGATGCGAGCGCGTGTGCAGCGCGCTTCGCGTACATCAAGGCGACGGAGGGCTCCTCGTCGATCGATTCGCAGTTCGCCGCGAACTGGGCAGGAGCCTCGCGGACGAGTCTGCTGATGGGGGCATACCACTTCGTGAGCTTCGAGAGCAGCGGCGAGGCCCAGGCTGCGCACGTGATCGACACCGTCCCGGAAGATGCGACGCTGCCCATCGCCCTGGATCTCGAGTTCTACGGCGAGTTCTTCGCGCACCCGCCGACGCGTGAGCAGGTGGACGAGATCCTCCACCCGCTGCTGGAACGACTTGAAGAGCACTACGGCTCGCCACCGGTGATCTATGCGACACCGCAGGCCTACGATCGCTACCTGTCCGGCGGGTACCCGAAGAACCCGATCTGGATCCGTTCGCTCGTCCTCCCACCGCGCCTGGGCGACGATCGGGACTGGACCATCTGGCAGTACTCGGACCGCGACCGTCTCCGCGGGTACGTCGGCGTCGAGCAGTACATCGACATGAACGTCTTCCACGGCACCCGCGATGAGCTCGCGGGACTCGCCGGCTGAGGCGCGGCGCGGCGTCCCTCCTCGGCGGCCTGCGGTCAGCCCTGCATCCGCGGGTCCTCGGTGGGGTCGCGGTACGGCCGCGGGCAGCCGTTCTGCACGGCATCCGGGCGCAGCTCGAAGTGCCACGCCTCGTTGTCGTACGTGCGGCACAGCCCGTACTGCGCCCCGTGCGCGATCATCCAGTCCGCGGCCGCGTACGGCCCGATGTCGACGGCCTCGCCGGCGACGTGCGCAGATGTGGCGGGGCTGGCGACCCAGCGCGCGGCCTCGGCCTCGGAGCCGTACTGGGCGACGGCCTCACGCACCAGCTGCTCCTGGTAGTCGATCGATCGCCAGCCGCTGTTGACCTTGACGTCGATCCCGTCTGCGGCGGCATCCTCGGCCGCCCGGCGCAGCGCGTCGAGCAGGTCGGGCTGCAGACGGGTGATGGCGGCGAGCGTGTCGTCGAACGGGCTCGCGGCGTCGACGAGGAGGCCGTCGGCCTCGGTCACGGCGCCGTCCCGGGGCTGATCGACCGAGGGCGCCGTTCCTCCGGCCGGCGGGTTCTCGGCGGCAGCCGAACGGTAGGCCACGACCCCGACGGCCGCGGCGAGGAGCACTGCCAAGGCGAGGACGACGCCCATGAGCATGCGACGGGCGCGTAGGGACCGGGACGGGACGCTGTTCATGCCTCCACCCCACACGCGCGCGCGTTGCAGGGCCGTATGAGGTTTTCGCTACACGGACGATATGCGCAGCCTCGTAGCATCGAGGCATGCGCGTGCTGGTGGTGGAGGACGAACCCCTGATGGCCGAGGGCATCCGCGACGGCCTCCGCCTCGCGGCGATCGCGGCGGACGTCGCGGGTGACGGCGACACCGCGATGGAGCTCCTGAGCGTCAACGCGTACGACATCGCCGTCCTCGACCGCGACATCCCCGGCCCCTCGGGCGATGAGATCGCGGCGCATCTCGTCGCATCGGGGACCGGCATCCCGATCCTCATGCTGACCGCCGCCGACCGCATCGACGACAAGGCGACCGGTTTCGAACTCGGCGCAGACGATTACCTGACCAAGCCGTTCGACCTGCAGGAGCTCGTGCTGAGGCTGCGCGCCCTCGACCGGCGCCGCGCGCACAGCCGGCCGCCGGTGCGGGAGCTGGCGGGTCTGCGGCTGGATCCGTTCCGTCGGGAGGTGTTCCGCGACGGCAGATACGTCGCGCTCACCCGGAAGCAGTTCGCCGTGCTCGAGGTGCTGATCGCCGCCGACGGCGGTGTCGTCAGCGCGGAGGAGCTGCTCGAGCGGGCCTGGGACGAGAACGCCGACCCGTTCACCAACGCCGTGCGGATCACCGTGTCGGCGCTGCGCAAGCGTCTGGGGGAGCCGTGGGTGATCGCCACGGTCCCCGGTGTGGGGTATCGCATCGAGGCTGCCGGCGCCGAGGGCACGCGGGATGACTAGGCGTCCGGGCATGAGCGTGCGGCTGAAGCTGACGCTCAGCTACGCCGGATTCCTGATGGTCGCGGGTGCGCTCCTGCTCGCCGTGGTGTGGCTGTTCCTCCTGAGGTACGTGCCCGACGGCAACCTCACCGGTCCCGGCCCCGTCGTCCCCAATCGCGGCGACCTGGAGCGAGCCTTCGTGCCCCGTGCGGTGTGGGCGCTCGTGGCGCTCCTCGTGTTCGGGCTCGTCGGCGGGTGGATCCTCGCCGGCCGCATGCTGGCGCCGCTGCGACGGATCACGGATGCCACGCGGCGGGCAGCCGCCGGGTCGCTGTCTCACCGCATCGCGCTGGAGGGCCGCGCGGACGAGTTCCGCGAGCTCGCCGACAGCTTCGACGCGATGCTGGCGCGGCTGGAGGCGCATGTCGACGAGCAGCGGCGCTTCGCCGCCAACGCCTCGCACGAGCTGCGCACGCCGCTCGCCATCACCCAGACCCTGCTGGATGTCGCACGCAAGGACCCCGACCGCGACGCCGATGAGCTCATCGCGCGGCTGCGCGAGGTGAACACCAGGGCGATCGACCTCACCGAGGCGCTGCTGGTCCTCAGCCGGGCGGAGCAGCGATCCTTCGTGCGCGAGCCCGTCGATCTGTCACTGGTCGCGGAGGACGCCGCCGAGACGCTGCTGCCGCTGGCCGAAGCACGCCACGTGACCGTCTCGACATCGGGCGATGTCGTGTCCACGCTCGGCTCGGCGGCACTGCTGCGCCAGCTCGCGACGAATCTCGTGCACAACGCGATCGTCCACAACCTCCCGGCGGGCGGGACCGTCGAGGTCGTGACAGGGCGGGACGGGGATGCTGCGCAGCTGGTCGTCGAGAACACCGGCGAGCTGTTGAGCCCGATGCTCGTCAGCACGCTCGCGGAGCCCTTCCAGCGGGGCACCGACCGCGCCCGCAGCGACCAGCACGCCGGCGTCGGTCTGGGCCTGGCGATCGTGAAGAGCATCGCCGAGGCCCACGACGGGCGCCTCATCCTCGCCGGCCGTCCCGACGGCGGGCTCCGGGTGACCGTGCGGCTGCCGCTCTCGCAGGGTTGACATCCGCGCGACCCGTTGCGCGGTCCGCGGGCGTCCGCGAGGGTGGGAGGCATGACCGACGTCACCCCGTTCCTCTGGTTCGACGACGCGGCCGAAGAGGCCGTCACCTTCTACACCGCGCTGGTGCCGGGCTCCGAGATCGTCACGCTCAGGCTCTACCCCGACCAGGTGCCCGGCATGGGCGGCAAGGTCATGCACGTCCACTTCCGGCTCGCCGGCCGCGACTACTTCGGAATGGATGCCGGTCCCCAGTTCCCCTTCACCGAGGCGGTGTCGCTCTACGTGTCGTGCGGAGACCAGGCCGAGGTCGACCGCTACTGGGACGCGCTCGTGGCGGACGGGGGCCAGGAGCAGCCCTGCGGGTGGCTCAAGGATCGCTGGGGTCTGTCGTGGCAGATCATCCCCGACCGGCTGGTCGAGCTGATCCGGCATCCGGATCCCGAGATCTCGCACCGGGCCGTGCAGGCCATGCTGCGCATGCGCCGGATCGACATCGCCGCACTCGAAGCCGCCGTCGCAGGCGAATGATGCCTCGCGCCCGTGTCGCGCTGATCGGATGCCTCCTCGTGCTGGCATCCGTGGTGGCGACCGGGTGCACCGCCCCGTCGTCGCGGCACTCGCCGTCGCCGGCCTCGCCGACGGTCGGTTCCTCGGTCCCGGCGTCGGACGCGGCATGGTGGCGGGCATCGTCCGATGTCGCGACCCTCGCGACCGGTCTCGCAGCTCCCTGGTCGGTCGTGCCGCTGCAGGGAGGCGGCGCGCTCATCTCACAGCGCGACGACGGCACCGTGCGGGAGCTGACGAGTGACGGCCGGCTGCGCACTGTCGGGGCCGTGCCCGGCGTCGTCTCGGGCGGCGAATCCGGTCTGCACGGCCTGGCGCTCCTCGACACCGACGGCAGCACCCTGCTGTACGCCTACTTGGGTTCGGCCGACGACAACCGCGTGGTGCGGATGCCGCTGCTCGGCGACGCGGGATCGTACGAGCTGGGGGAGCCGGACGTCGTGCTCGACGGCATCCCGAAGGCGGCCAATCACGACGGCGGACGCATCGCTTTCGGCCCGGACGGATACCTGTACGTGACGACGGGCGACGCGGGACGGCCCCAGGCGGCACAGGATCGTGATGCCCTGGGAGGCAAGATCCTGCGCATCACTCCCGACGGCGACGCCGCACCGGGGAACCCCTGGTCCACGCGCGTGTGGTCGATGGGCCACCGCAACGTGCAGGGGATCGCGTGGACCGCCGACGGCACGATGTGGGCGAGCGAATTCGGCCAGAACACCTGGGACGAGCTCAACCGCATCGAACCGGGGGCGAACTACGGCTGGCCAGTGGTGGAGGGCGTCGCGCAGCGCGAGGAGTACGTGGACCCGGTCGCGCAGTGGCCGACCAGCGAGGCGAGCCCGAGCGGGCTCGCTGCGGTGGGCGCGACGCTGTTCCTCGCGAGCCTGCGCGGGGAGCGCCTGTGGCAGGTCGACACGACGGAGGGTGCGGCGACCGGCGAACCCGTGGCCGCGTTCGCCGGAGAGTTCGGCCGTCTGCGCGACGTCGTCGCGATGCCGGACCGATCTCTGTGGGTGCTGACGAACAACACCGACGGCCGAGGCGAACCGGGGCCGACCGACGATGTGCTGCTGCGGGTGCCGCTGACGCCGTCGCCCTGACGCGGAGTGGGGGGCGCGCTGTTGCGGGGGAGCAGGCACGCTACGGTGAGACGGTGAGCTCGCAGCCCCGCTGTCCGCATTGCCGCCACTTCGTGTATCTCGACACCCTGCGGTGTCCGAACTGCGAAGCCGAGATCGGCTACCACCTGCCGTCCCGCGAGTTCGTGGGGCTGCGCAACGGGCAGGCGGCCGTGGAGGGCGAGGTCTGGTACACCTGCTCGAACCGCGAGTGGGCGTGCAACTGGCTGGTGTGGGAGAACGCCCCGGCCGGTCGGTGCTTCTCCTGCCGGCTCACCCGTCGCAGCCCTGCCGCGAACGACACCGTCGCGCTGGAGAAGCTCGCCAAGACCGAGGAGGCCAAGCGCCGCCTGCTGCTGCAGCTCGCCGACCTCGGCCTGCCGATCGTCGGCTGGGACGTCGAGAAGGGCGGGCTCGGCTTCGACCTCATCTCCAGCCTCTCCGACGGCAAGCGCGTCACGATCGGCCACGCGAACGGCATCATCACGATCGACCTCGCCGAGAGCCTCGACGACAGGCGCGAAGCGCTGCGGGTGAAGCTCGGCGAGCCCTATCGCACGATCCTGGGGCATCTGCGCCACGAGGTGGGGCACTACTACCAGAACGTGCTGCTCACCGACCCCGCCCTGTGGGACCGCTGTCGCGAGCTGTTCGGCGATGAGCGCGCGAGCTACCGCGACGCCCTGCAGCGCCACTACAAGCTCGGTGCGCCGGCCGACTGGCACGAGTCCTTCATCTCGGAGTACGCCACGATGCACCCGTGGGAGGACTTCGCCGAGACCTTCGCGCATTACCTGCACATCACCGGCACGCTGCAGACGGCCGCGGTGATCGGCATCCATCTCGACGCCGCCGTGACGAACCTTCGCGACACCGACGTGGTGCCGCTGGACTCGTACGAGGACGAGCCGATCCAGCGGCTGCTGACGGACTGGGAGTGGATGTCGCAGGGGTTCAACCGGATCAACCGCTCGATGGGCTTCGGCGACCTGTACCCGTTCACGATCGTCACTCCAGTGCGGCACAAACTGGCGTTCATCCACGACATCGTCACGCGCGCGCCGCTCAGCCCGCGCGAGCAGTACGCCCTGGCCACGGCAGGAGACACGGAGCGGTCATGACGACGTTCGCCCGTGGGCAGCGCGCCGTCGGCGCCGCGACGCACGATGTCGAGAACCAGGCGCCGTGGCGGGTCGACATCGACGAGTACGGCTCGAACGCCCCGCTCGTGTCGGCGGTGGGCGCCCTCGGCGGCGGTTGGGCGGACGAGAGCCTCCGCGAGGCGGGAGCCCTGGTCGGATCGGGCGCGTTCCAGCGCGACGCCGAGCTCGCGAACATCCACACCCCAGTGCTGCAGACGCACGACCGGTGGGGCTACCGGCTGGACGAGGTGGAGTACGACCCGTCGTACCACCGGGTGATCGGCGAGGCGGTCGCGCGCGGCGCGCACACGTCGGCGTGGGCCGACCCTCGTGAGGGCGCATCGGTGGCCCGTGCGGCGATGTTCATGCTGTTCGCCCAGGTGGAGCCGGGCCACGCCTGCCCCGTGTCGATGACGCACGCCGCCGTCGCGTCGATCGAGGGCTCGCCGTGGGTGGCCGACGAGTGGATCCCGCGCCTGCTGTCACGCGAGTACGATCCCCGGCTCGATATCCCCGGCGGTAAGCGCAGTGCGCTGGTCGGCATGGCGATGACCGAGAAGCAGGGCGGTTCCGACGTCCGCGCCGGCACCACCACCGGCGAGCACATGGGCGGCCACGCCTATCAGCTGACGGGACACAAGTGGTTCTGCTCCGCGCCGATGTCGGACGCGTTCCTCGTGCTCGCACAGACGAGACGCGGCGGGACCGACGAGGGACTGTCGTGCGTGTTCGTCCCCCGGATGCTGCCGCACGGCACGCCGAACGTGTTCCGCATCCAGCGGCTGAAGGACAAGCTGGGAAACCGTGCGAACGCGTCGTCCGAGGTGGAGTTCGACGGCACCGTCGGCTTCGTGCTGGGCGAACCCGGCAGGGGCGTGCGCACCATCATCGAGATGGTCCAGCGCACCCGGCTGGACTGCGTGCTCGGCACCGCGGCGGGCATGCGGCAGTCCGTTGCCGAAGCGGTCTGGCACGCTCGCGGCCGGAAGGCGTTCGGGCGGCTGCTGGTGGATCAGCCGGCGATGACGGCGGTGCTCGCCGACCTGGCGCTCGAGTACGAGGCGGCGATGCTCACCGGGCTGCGTCTCGCCCAGCTGTTCGAATCCCGAGCCTCTGATCGCGACGCGGCGCTGCGTCGCCTGGCCACCCCGGTCTCGAAGTACTGGATCTGCAAGCGCGGCCCTCACCACGCGTACGAGGCGATGGAATGTCTCGGCGGCAACGGATACACCGAGTCGTTCCCGCTGGCCCGGCGCTATCGCGAGCAGCCGGTGATGGCGATCTGGGAGGGGTCGGGCAACGTCATCGCCCTCGACGTGCTGCGTGCGCTCACACGGGATCCCGATTCCGCCGCCGCGTTCGCCGACGAGCTGTCGACCACGACCGGCGCCTCCCGGCACCTGGACGCCCATGTCGACCGCACGCTCACCCTCCTCGGGCGGCTGTCGACCGCCGACGCGGACGAGGCCGCCGCGCAGGCCCGGCGCCTCAGCGAGAGCCTCGCCCTGGCGTTCCAGGCGTCCCTCATGCTGCGCCACGCCCCGTCGAACGCCGCCGAGGCGTTCATCGCCGCCCGCCTGAGCGAGGACCGCGGCGCCCAGTACGGCGTGCTGCCGACGGGGACGGATGCCGCCGCCCTCGTCGCGCGCCACTGACGTCGCCGCGGCCTACCCTGGACAGATGAGGTCTGCAGGGAGGGTGGGGGCATGCGCTCTCGCGCTGGTCCTCGCCGTCGCGGCCGGCGCCGCCTCATCCGCGCCCGCGCTCGCCGCGCCGCAGAGCTCCGGCGTCACCGTCCAGCCCGCCGGCGCCGATGCGCTCGCCGCGGCCGCCCGCGACCGAGTGGCAGCCATGAGCCTCCGTGAGCGCGCCGCCACCGTCGTCATGGGGCATATCCCGACGACGGATGCCGCCGCCCTGGGGTCGTACATGCAGTCCACCGGCATCGGCGGCTTCCTGCTGATGGGCGCGAACATCCCCGGCGACGAGGCGTCGCTGCGCGCACTCACCGCGGCACTGACGATCGACCCGGCGCTTCCCCCGCTCATCGCGGTGGACCAGGAGGGCGGCGATGTGTCGCGGCTGCCCTGGGATGTCTTCCCCTCCGCACTCACGCTCAAGGGCGCGTCGGCGGCCGCGGTCCAGGACGCATTCGCCGGCCGTGCCGCGATCGTGCGACGAGCGGGCATCGGGGTCAACTTCGGCATCGTCGCCGACGAGACGGACGACCCGGCCTCGTTCATCTACCGGCGCGTGCTGGGAACCGCCCCCGCCGCCGCAGCGTCGAGCGTCGCCGCAGCGGTCGCCGGCGAAGAGGGGGCCGCGGCATCCACCCTCAAGCACTTCCCCGGGCACGGCGCGACAGAGGCCGACTCGCACGCGACCATCCCGGTCACGCCGCTCTCGTACCAGGAATGGCAAGCGACCGACGGCGTGCCGTTCGCGGCCGGGATCGATGCCGGCGCGCCGTTGCTCATGTTCGGGCACCTCGCGTACACCGCTGTCGATCCGGCGCCGGCGAGCTTGTCGGCCGAGTGGCACCGCATCGCCCGGGAGGATCTGGGGTTCACCGGCATCGCCGTCACCGACGACCTCGGCATGCTCCAGGCGTCCGGTGGTCCGCGGTACGCGGATCCGGCGGCGAACGCGGTGGCAGCTCTCGCCGCCGGCAACGACGTCGTGCTGACGGTGGTGTCGTCGACGGCCGACACGGCGCCGGCCATCGTCGATGCGATCGTCGCCGCCGTCGACTCGGGCGCCCTCCCCGCCGACCGGCTCACGGAGGCGGCGGAGCGGGTCACGGCGCTGCGGCTGCGTCTGGCGGCCGACGGCCGCGGGCTCGTGCCGTGTGCCGACTGCGCACCCGCGGGATGAGTCAGGCGTCGGCGATCTCGAGCAATCGCGCTCGCAGCGTCTGACCGCGTTCGGCGAACCCGCGCTGGGCGCGCACGTACGCCGCCTTGCCCTCGGCGGTCTCGATGTGCACCGGGTCGTAGCCCCAGTCCGCGAGGTCGTAGGGCGAGGCCCGCATGTCTAGGACACGGATCTCGCGCGCGAGCTCGAACGTGTCGAGCAGCAGGTCGCCGGGCACCAGCGGGCCGAGCTTGACGGCCCACTTGTACAGGTCCATTCCCGCGTGCAGGCAGCCGGGCTGCTCCATCGCCGCCTGACGCTCGCGCGTCGGCGCCTCGCGGTTGAGCGGCACCGCCTCGGGTGTGAAGAAGCGGAACGCGTCGAAGTGCGTGCACCGCAGGTCGTGCGCCTCGACGACGGCGTCGGTGCCCTCGCGCCCGAGACGCAGCGGCACGGGATGCCGGTGCTCGCGCTGCCGGTAGACCATGGCCCACTCGTGCAGGCCGAAGCACCCGAATCCGGGCGCCCGTCCGGCGGTGGCGCGCAGGATCGTGCCCACGTTCGCGATCAGGCCGCCCCGCTCGGCCCGGAAGGACTCGCCGTCGACCACCAGCGAGCCGGGGGACCGTCCGGGGACGTACCAGCGCCACGAGGCGCGGGCGTCGGCTGCGGCTTCCCTCAGCTCGACATCCTCACCGGGATGCCAGCGGTGCAGGACCGCCGGCTTGTACGAGTAGTACGTGAACAGGAAGTCCTCGACCGGGTGCGGCTCGTGGCGCGCAGAACGCTCACGATGCGCCGACGTCAGCGCGTGTGCGCGCTGCGTGTGCGCCGCCTCGCGCGCCCGCCAGTCGTCGGCGACGAGCACCGTGGGGGGCGAGGGAGCGATGGTCACCGCTCGAGGATACGCGGGCGGCATCCGCCCTCCCTGAGCGGGGCGGATCGGGTCAGGCCTCGACCGGCTCGATGAGCTCGGGGGAGTTGTTGCGCACGTTGCCCACGGCCTTGGACACGACATGGTCCTCGAGTGTGTCGGCCAGTGCGGGCGCGGCGTCGATGGCGGCGTCCAGGACGTCGCGCACGTTGTCGGTCGTCGGGTCGAGCCAGGCATCCGCGTGGTCGGGGTCGAGGAACAGCGGCATCCGGTCGTGTATCGACCCCAGGTGGCCGATCGAGTCGCGGGTGAGGATCGTGAAGCTCAGCAGCCACCGGTCGGGATCGTCGTCGCCCTTCGTCTGGTCGCGCCACCACTCGTACAGCCCGGCGAGGAACAGCGGCTCACCGTCGGCGGGGTGGATGTAGTGGGGCGTCTTGACCCCGTCGACGGTCTTCCACTCGTAGTAGCCCGACGTCGGCACGACCGCCCGGCGCTTCTCGAGCGCGCCGCGGAACATCGGCTTGTCTTCGAGCTCTTCCGCACGGGCGTTGAACGCCCGCACACCGATCTTGGTGTCTTTCGCCCACGACGGGATGAGTCCCCAGCGCGCGGACTCCAGACGCCGCGTCGGCGGTTCGGTCTTGGCGGAGTCGAGCACGATGGCCGCCCGGTCGGTCGGGGCGACGTTGTACGAGGGCTCGGGGAGGTCGTCGCCCTCGACATCGACGCGCAGCACGCCGACGAGATCGGAACCGGCACTGGCCACCACGAAGCGTCCGCACATGATCGTCAGCCTACGCGCGGGCTCCGACGTCGGACGCGGCTCAAGCCGGTGCGCCGCCGATGACGCCGACGTCCTCTAGGCGTTCCAGCAACCCGGCGCCGTCGCTGTCGCTCACCCACGGCACGGCGGCGGCGGCATGGTCGTTGACGGCGGTGCGACCGCCGGCCAGGACGGCCTCTGCAGGAGAGAGCCGCCGGATCGCGACGGCGACGACCTGGCTCGGGTGCTCATCCGTGAACGTCGTGTAGATCGCGTCGTCGCGCTGCCCATCGTCGCCGATGAGGAGCCAGCGCACCTGCGGGAACTCCTCGGCGAGGCGGCGCAGGTTCGACAGCTTGTGCGCCATGCCGCTGCGGAACCAGCGGTCGTGCGTCGGCCCCCAGTCGGTCAGCAGCATCGCACCGGGCGGGAACACGTGTCGTCCGAGGAACCGCAGGAGCGTCGGGGCGATGTTCCATGCGCCCGTGGAGAGATAGATGAGCGGTGCGCCGGGATTCTCGCGCACCACGCGCTCCATGAGCACCGCCATGCCCGGAACGGGCTGACGTGCGTGCTCGTCGACGACGAACGAGTTCCAGGCGGCGAGCAGCGGCCGGGGGAGCGCGGTGACCATGACGGTGTCGTCGACGTCCGACACGACGCCGAACCGAACCTCGGGCGCCACGATGAACGCACGGGTCTCGACGGGCTCGCCGCCCTCGACCGTCATCGTGAAGGTCTGCCATCCCGGCTCGAGCTGCGCCGGGATGCGGGTGTCGATGACCCCGCCGCGGTCGGCGACGACCTCATGCTCGATCCCGGCGATCGTGACGGTGACCTGCGCGTAGCCGATCGGCACGGCGACGAAGCTGCGCCAGCCGCGCACGCTCGCGTACTCGCCCTCGCCCACCGGCTTCACCGGCGGGACGATCATGACCCGGCCGAGTACCCGCACCCAGTCGGGGGCGCCGTAGCCGGGGAACGGGGTGACCGTCGGCGTCTGCCCGCGCCGGCGTGCCCGACGCTCGCGCCACGCGTGGAACCGGTACTCCAGACGCGCGAGCCACAGGACTTTGGGGCGCGCGGAGGACGTGTCGTTCTCGGGCATCCCCCTCAGTCTTTCACGTCCGGGGCCGGCGCTCCGGCCGCGTCATCGGCCGCGGGCCCGTTCTCGAGGTGCCGGCGTTCGCTGCGCTCGATGATCTTCTTCGCCACGAAGACCAGCACGAGGAACACCACGATGACGGCGACGAAGATGTACCCGGCGTAGTGCAGCCGGTCAGCCAGCTCCCGGTAGGTGCCGGCCGCCGCGGCCGCCACGGAGATGTACAGCGTCGACCAGATGACGCATGCGGGGATCGTCCACGCGAGGAACCGGCGGTACGAGTATCCGCTCATCCCGACCGTGAGCGGGACGAGCGAGTGCAGTACGGGCAGAAAGCGCGAGAGGAAGATCGCGGGCCCGCCGCGGCGCTGCAGGTAGCGTTCCGACCGGGCCCAGTTCTCCTCCCCGATCCACGCGCCCACCCGCGAGTGGCGGATGCGGGGGCCGAGTACGCGGCCCAGCCAGAACCCGATGCTCTCGCCGGCGATCGCCCCCGCCACCACGGCGAGTCCGAGCAGCACGCCCTCCAGGGGTGACGAGACGGCCGTCGCGGCGACGATCACCACGGTGTCGCCGGGGACGACGAGCCCGATCAGCACGCTCGTCTCCAGCATGATGGCGAGCCCCGCGAGGAGCGTCCTGACGAGCGGGTCGACGCTCTGCACGGCGTCGAGCAGCCACGTGAGGAACTCGTTCACGGCACGAGCCTAGAGGGCGCGCCGTCCCTCTAACCTGGGAACATGTCGGAGGCTCTCGTCGCGGTCGACCTGCCGGTATGGGTCGACCCGGCGGACGCCTTCGCCGCCCTCTTCGCGGATGCTCCGCACGCCTACTGGCTGGATGCCGGACCGGGCGCGGCGACCGGGTCCAGCTGGATGGGCACGGGCTTTCCCGACGATCCCGCAGGCGTCCGGGAGACGCTCATCGAACCGCACGGCTCCGCAGGGTTCCGCGGCGGCTGGGTCGGCTGGTGGGGCTACGACGAGGCGGCCGAGCGGGCGGGTGCGCCCGCCCGACACGACGACCGGGCGGGTGCGCCGCAGCTGTGGCTGCGCGTGGACCGCGTCGTCGCGTTCGACCACGCGTCACGTCGCGTCACCGTGCATGCCCCGGCGGAGGCCGCCGCACGGCTCGTGACGGCGCTGCGGGCGGTCGCGGCATCCCCTCCCGCTCTCGCACCGCACGATCAGCCTCCGCTCGTCGCCCGCGCCCGCCATACGCCGGAGCACTACGCCGCGCTCATCGAGCGCTGCCGCGATGCCATCCGCGACGGGGACGCGTACCAGCTGTGCCTCACGACGCGGTTCGAGGTCGAGGGAGCCGTCGATCCCCTTCCTGTCTATCTGCGGCTGCGCCGGGCGACCCCGGCGCATCACGGCGGATTCGTGCGGTCGGGCCGCGTCGCGCTCCTGAGCGCGAGCCCCGAGCAGTTCCTCGAGGTGGCCGACGACGAGGGCGGCGCGGTGGTGCGCACGAGGCCGATCAAGGGGACGCGTCCGCGCGGAGCGGATGCCGCCGCCGACGCCGCGCTCGCCGCAGAACTGCGCGCGAACGAGAAGGAGCGCGCCGAGAACGTCATGATCGTCGACCTCATGCGCAACGACCTGTCGCGCGTGTGCGAGCCGGGGACCGTCGGGGTGGACGCGCTGCTCGAGGTCGAGTCGTATCCCGCCGTCCACCAGCTCGTGAGCACGGTGTCGGGTGCGCTCGTCGCGGGGACGACCGTCGGCGCCCTGCTCGACGCGACCTTCCCGGCCGGGTCGATGACGGGCGCGCCGAAGCTCTCGGCGATGACGATCCTCGAACGGCTGGAGCAGGGTCCGCGGGGCGTGTTCGCGGGGTGCTTCGGGTGGGTGGGCGACGACGGCACGCTCGATCTGGCCATGGTGATCCGGTCGATCGTGGTGCACCCGGGCGGTGCCTACGTGGGAGCCGGCGGCGGCATCACGTGGCGATCGGATGCCGCGGCCGAGGTCGCCGAGGTCGGCATCAAGGCCCGGGGCCCGCTGGGCGCACTGGGGGCGAGCCTTCCGCCGGGCTGGTGAGGCGGCTGGTCCGCTAACCTGGAAGGTGCGTTGCGCGGCGCCTTCTGTGCCGTGCCCGCATTCCAGCTTCCCAGGATTGGTACTTCCCACGTGAGTCAGACCATGTCTTCCGACACCACTGCGCCCGCCGAGGGCTACGACGCGTATGCGATCCAGCAGAAGTGGCAGGCGCGCTGGGCCGAGGCCGACCCGTTCCGCGCGGGCGGCGCAGAAGACACCCGGCCCCGCAAGTACGTCCTCGGCATGTTCCCGTACCCGTCGGGCGACCTGCACATGGGCCACGCCGAGAACTATGCGTACGTCGACGTCGTGGCGCGCTTCTGGCGCCACCGCGGCTACAACGTGCTGAACCCGATCGGGTGGGACTCGTTCGGCCTGCCGGCCGAGAACGCGGCCATCAAGGGCGGCGCCGGCTCCGACCCGCGCGAGTGGACGTACGCGAACATCGAGCAGCACAAGAAGAGCTTCCGCGAGTACGGCTCGTCCTACGACTGGTCGCGCATCCTGCACACCAGCGACCCCGAGTACTACCGCTGGAACCAGTGGCTGTTCCAGCGCCTCTACGAGCGCGGGCTGGCATACCGCAAGGCGAGCCCGGTCAACTGGTGCCCCAACGACCAGACGGTGCTGGCGAACGAGCAGGTCGTCGACGGCCACTGCGAGCGTTGCGGCGCCGAGGTCGTCAAGAAGAACCTGACGCAGTGGTACTTCAAGATCACCGACTACGCCGACCGCCTGCTCGACGATCTGAACCAGCTCGAGGGCTTCTGGCCGCAGAAGGTCCTCCGCATGCAGCGGAACTGGATCGGCCGATCGATCGGCGCCGACATCGACTTCGAGATCGAGGGCCGTGCCGACAAGGTCACCGTGTTCTCGACGCGCCCCGACACGCTCTACGGCGCGACCTTCATGGTCGTCGCACCCGACAGCGACTTGGCCGCGGAGCTGGCCGCGGGCTCGACCGCCGAGGTGCGCATGCGCTTCCAGGACTACCTGGAGCGCGTGCAGCGCGAGACCGACATCGAGCGGCAGTCCACCGACCGCCCCAAGACGGGCGTCTTCCTGGACCGCTTCGCGATCAACCCCGTGAACGGCGACCGTCTGCCGATCTGGGCCGCGGACTACGTGCTCGCCGACTACGGTCACGGCGCCGTGATGGCCGTGCCCGCGCACGACCAGCGCGACCTGGACTTCGCCCGCGCGTTCGACCTGCCCGTGAAGGTGGTCGTCGACACGACGGCATCCATCACCGGCGCGATCCCTGTGATCGAGCTCGACGACGAGGGCGTCCCGCTGGACCCGGGTCCCCTCGAGACGCTGGCCGATCTGGACCCCGCCAAGACGGGCATCGCCCTGACCGGCGAGGGGCGCCTGATCAACTCGGGTGCGCTCGACGGCCTGTCCAAGCGCAACGCGATCGCGCGCATGATCGAGCAGCTCGAGGCTGCGGGCACGGGCCGCGCCGCGAAGTCGTACCGCCTGCGCGACTGGCTGATCTCGCGCCAGCGCTTCTGGGGCACGCCGATCCCGATGATCCACACCGAGGACGGCCGCATCGTGCCGGTGCCCGACGACCAGCTGCCGCTGGAGCTGCCCGACGCGCGCGAGCTCGACCTGAAGCCGAAGGGCACGTCGCCGCTGGGCGCCGCGACCGAGTGGATGCAGACGACGGACCCCGAGACGGGCGAGCCGGCGCTGCGCGACCCCGACACGATGGACACGTTCGTCGACAGCTCGTGGTACTTCCTGCGCTTCCTGGCGCCGAACGACCACGCCGAGGCGTTCCCGTCCGCCGAGGCGGCCCGCTGGGCGCCCGTCGACTCGTACATCGGCGGCGTCGAGCACGCGATCCTGCACCTGCTGTACGCGCGCTTCATCACGAAGGTGCTGTTCGACATGGGCCTGATCGACTTCACGGAGCCGTTCACGAGCCTCATCAACCAGGGCATGGTGCTGCTGGGCGGATCGAAGATGTCGAAGTCCAAGGGCAACCTCGTCGAGTTCGCCTCGAGCATGGTCGACCCGGGCGCCGACGCGTCGCGCGTGGCGATGGTGTTCGCGGGCCCGGTCGAGGACGACATCAACTGGGAGGACGTCTCGACGACGGGCGCCCAGAAGTTCCTGGCGCGGGCCTGGCGTGTGGCGAACGACGTGACGAGCTCGCCCGACGTCGTGTGGGCCGACGGCGACGAGGCGCTGCGTCGCGTGACGCACCGCCTGCTGGCTGACGCCCCCGGGCTCGTCGAGCAGACCAAGTTCAACGTCGTCGTCGCCCGCCTCATGGAGCTCGTCAACGCCACCCGCAAGGTGATCGACACCGGTGCCGGCCCCGCCGACCCGGCGGTGCGCGAAGCGGCAGAGGTCACCGCGATGATCCTCGACCTGTTCGCTCCGCACACCGCGGAGGAGATGTGGGAGATCCTCGGCTACGACGGCTTCGTCGGCCTCGTGCCGTGGCGCACCGCCGACCCCACTCTGCTGGTCGAGGAGCGCGTGACCGCGGTGGTGCAGGTCGACGGCAAGGTGCGCGGCACGCTGCAGGTGTCGGCGCGCATCGACGCCGCCGAGCTCGAGCGTCTCGCCCGCGCGGACGAGAAGGTTGTGCGCGCGCTCGGCGATCGCGAGATCGTCCGCGCCGTCGTGCGCCCGCCGAAGGTCGTGAGCTTCTCCACGAAGTGACGTCTGTGCGATGAACGGATGCCGTGCCCGCGCCCTGTGGGCACGGCATCCGTCGTTCGGCGCACCGGGCGGCGGTCGCGCACCGTCCTCCCCAGGGCAGGCATCGCCCGACGTGTCCACAGACGCGCCGGCACGCACGTCGGGGAGCCTGAGCGGCGCCTAGCGTGGCGGCGTGACCCCCGGTGAGCCCGCTGTCTCCGAAGCCGCCGCTGCTGCCGTCTCTCCGCGCAGGAGGCTCGGAGTGGGGGCGGTGGTGGTGCTCGTCGTCGCGGCTGTCGCCGTCACCGTCGGCATCGGCATCCTGCGCGGCGCGCTGACGCCCGCAGAAGAGGTGGCGATCGACGTGACGCCCACCGGTACGGCCGCGGCGACCGCCGACCTCTACGTGCACGTGTCGGGGTCGGTGCGCTTGCCCGGGCTGTACGTGCTGCCGGCGGGTTCCCGCGTCGTCGACGCCGTCGCGGCCGCCGGAGGGTTCGCCGACGATGCCGACAGGAGCGCGGTCAACCTCGCCCGTGTCGTCACCGACGGAGAGCAGCTGCCGGTTCCCCGCGTGGGCGAGAGCACGGCGGAGTCGCCCGGCGCCCCGACGGCCGCCGACGGCCGTGTCGACCTCAACACGGCGGATGCCGCGCAGCTGGAGGAGCTGCCGCGGATCGGTCCCGCCCTCGCCGAGCGCATCGTCGCGTGGCGCGACGACAACGGGCGCTTCACCAGCGTGGACGACCTGCTGGCGGTGCCCGGCATCGGCGACAAGATGCTCGCGTCGCTCCGCGACCTCGTCACGGTGTGACGTGACGACGGCACGGAGGCTGCGGCTCGTCCCCGTGGCGGCGACGGCATGGGCCGTCGCCGCGGCAGCGATCCTCCTGCCGTCGTGGTCGTCCGGGGCCGCGATCACGTTGTGGGTCGCCGTCGCCGCGGCCTTCGCGGCCGTCGCGATCAGCCGGCGGCGCACGCCGTCGAAACGGCCGTCGACGGCGGTCCTGGTCGTGATCCTGGCGCTGGCCGCGGGCGCGGCCGCGGCGTCGCACGTCGCCTTCGCCCAGCCGGCGCGGACGCAGGTGACCGCCGGCGCGCTCTCGGGAGGCCGTGCAGTCGATGTGACGGCGACCGTCGTGGGCAAGGTGGAACGGCGCATCGACGGGACGCTCGCGTTCGACGCGCGCGCGAGGAGCTTCGCGACCGGATCCACGCGGCGCGACGCGGACGTCGAGATCGTCGTGCGCGTCGCGCCGGAGGACGTCGATCGGCCGGCGCAGCTGGATGTCGGCGCCGCCGTCATCGCCCGCGGCACCGCGAAGCCTGGGCGTCCGGGGGAGCGGGCGGTCGTCACCGTGTGGGCCTCGCGCGGCGTGGAGGTGACCACCGCACCCACCGGCGTCACGGCCGCGGCCGCGGCCCTGCGCAACGGGCTCGTCGCGGCCGTGGACGGATTGCCCGGGCAGGGCGCAGGACTCGTGCCCGGCCTCGCGGTCGGCGACACCTCGATCGTCTCGCCCCAGCTCGACGCCGCGATGAAGGCGTCGTCGCTCTCGCACCTCACCGCTGTATCTGGCGCCAACTGCGCGCTGGTCGTCGGCATCGCCTTCGCTTTCGCGGCACTGCTCGGTGCATCGCGCGCGCTCCGCGTCGGCGTCGGGCTGGCGGTGCTCGTCGGGTTCGTCGTGCTGGTCACCCCCGAGCCCAGCGTGGTGCGCGCAGCGGCCATGGCCGCCGTCGCGATGCTGGCGGTGCTCCTCGGACGCACCGGGGCCGGCACCGCCATCCTCGCGCTCGCCGTGACGGTGCTGCTCGTGCTCGACCCCTGGCTGGCGGCATCTCTCGGCTTCGCCCTGTCGGTGACCGCCACGGGCGCGCTGCTGCTGTTCGCACGCCCGCTCGCCGCGGGCCTCGCGCGATGGATGCCGCGCCCGCTCGCGCTCGCGCTGTCGATCCCGCTCGCCGCACAGCTGGCGTGCGGTCCGCTGCTGGTGCTGATCGAGCCCAGCGTCCCGGTATACGGCGTCCTGGCCAACCTGCTGGCAGAACCCGCCGCGCCGGCGGCGACGGTGCTCGGCCTCGCGGCGTGCCTGGCCATGCCGGTGCCGTGGCTGCAGTCCGGACTCGCCGCACTCGCCTGGCTCCCCGCCTCGTGGATCGCCGCGACGGCGGACACGGTGGCCTCGCTTCCCGCCGATGCGCTGCCGTGGCTGGAAGGCTGGCCCGGGGCCGCCGCGCTCGCCGTGGTCGGCGTCGCGATCGGCGCGATCGTGGTGCTCCCGAACGGAGGCTCGGGCGTGCGCCGCGCGCTGCGGGGAGGATCGGTCGTCCTGGTGGCCGTGCTCTCCGGCGGAGCGCTGGGCTCGGCGGCGCTCGCCTCCGTCGCCGGCCCTCGGACCGTTCCCCGCGACTGGGCGGTGCTGGCCTGCGACGTGGGCCAGGGCGATGCCGTGCTGCTGCGGTCGGCCGGGACCGTCGCACTCGTCGACACCGGTCCCGAACCCGAGGACCTCACCGCGTGCCTCGATCGCGTCGGGGTGTCGCGGGTGGACCTGCTTGTGCTCACGCACTGGGATCTGGACCACCGCGGGGGAGTGCCCGCCGTCGTGGGTCGCGTCGTCACCGTGCTGCACGGCCCGGTCGACGCCGTCGGCGCCGCAGTGCTGCGCTCGCTCACCGACGCCGGCGCGCGGTCGGTGGAAGGATCCGCCGGTATGTCGGGCAAGCTCGGCGAGGCGACCTGGCGCGTTCTCTGGCCGAAACCCGGCGGCAGCCGCGGGTTCGGTGTCGGCAACGACTCCAGCGTGGTCCTGGACGTGCGCGGCGGTCCGATCCCGCCCACCCTGCTGCTCGGCGATCTCTCGGCTTCGCCGCAGCAGGCGCTGGCGGCATCCGGAGCCCTCGCCCCGCCCTACGCGATCGTGAAGGTCGCCCACCACGGCAGCGCGGATCAGGATGCCGCCCTCTACGCCGAGGCAGCGCCCGCCGTCGCTCTCATCACGGTGGGAGCCGGCAACGACTACGGCCACCCCCGCGACGAGACGCTGGCGGTGCTCGACGGTGTCGGCGCCCGCATCGCCCGCACCGACCGCGACGGCATCGTCGCACTGTGGGCGGGCAGGGCGGGCGTCACGGCGTGGCGCGACCGAGGTGGCTGAGAGGTCGTCGATGTCGGCGGCGTCGGTAGGCTGGAGCAATGGCATCCCCCGCGCGTCGCCCCGCTTCGAAGGCCGCGCGCAGCGCCATCCCGCAGCTGTCGTGGCGTGCCCCACAGCCGGCACCGATCGTCCTGGTCTCGGGGCCCGAAGAGGTGTGCGCCGAGCGCGCGATCGCCGGGGTGCGCGACTACCTGCGCGCCGAGGATCCGACGCTCGAGGTCTCCGACATCCGTGCGGACGACTACGCCGCAGGCACCCTGCTCGCTGTGACGTCGCCGTCGCTGTTCGGCGAGCCGAGGCTGGTGCGCGTGAGCGGTGTCGAGAAGTGCTCCGACACGTTCCTGGCCGAGGCCGTCTCGTACCTCGCCATGCCGCAGGACGGCGCGACCGTCGTGCTGCGGCACACGGGTGCGAGCGTGCGCGGCAAGAAGCTGCTCGACGCCATCCGGGCGGGGGAGGGCTCGGGGGTCGAGATCGCCTGCCCGGCCGTCAAGCGCGATTCCGACCGCTACGACTTCGCGGCGGGCGAGTTCCAGGCCGCCAAGAAGCGGATCGCGCCGCCCGCGCTCCGCGCGCTCGTGTCGGCCTTCAGCGACGACCTCACCGAACTGGCGGCTGCGTGTCAGCAACTCATCGCCGATGTGCCCGGTGACATCACCGAGCAGGTCGTCGAGCGCTATTACGGCGGCCGGGTCGAGACGTCCGCGTTCACGGTGGCCGACACCGCGATCGCCGGCCGCTACGGCGAGGCGCTCATCGCCCTCCGTCACGCCCTCGCCTCGGGAGCGGACCCCGTGCCCCTCGTCGCTGCGGTGGCCATGAAGCTCCGGTCCATGGCACGGGTCGCGGGGTCGCGCGAATCCTCCGCCGCCCTCGCGGCGCGCCTGGGCATGAAGGACTGGCAGGTCGACCGGGCCAAGCGAGACCTGGTGGGCTGGAACGAAGAGAGCCTCGGTCGCGCGATCCAGGCGGCGGCGCGAGCGGATGCCGAGGTCAAGGGCGGCTCGCGCGACGCCGTGTTCGCCCTCGAGCGCATGATCACCGTCATCGCGACGCGCGCGCCGTACGGCTCCTGACCCGGCTGCATCCGCGGACGAGAAAGGCCCGCCCCTTGCGGGACGGGCCTTTTTCAAGCTCGTGTGAGCGGGCGATGCGTCAGAGCGCCGCGACCTGCTTCGCGATGGCCGACTTGCGGTTCGCGGCCTGGTTCTGGTGGATGACACCCTTGCTGACGGCCTTGTCGAGCTTCTTCGACGCGGTCTTGAGCGCCTTCTCGGCGGCGGCCTTGTCGCCCGAGGCGATCGCCTCGCGGGTGCGGCGCACCTCGGTCTTCAGCTCGCTCTTGACGGCCTTGTTGCGCTCGCGGGCCTTCTCGTTGGTCTTGTTGCGCTTGATCTGCGACTTGATGTTCGCCACGTGTCGACGGTTCTTTCGTTCGGAGGTGAATCGGATTGATTGTGCCGTTCGGCGAGAGAGGGCGCCTCGCGGCGGTCGTGAGGGACGAACCCACACGCAAGCCAAACAAGGATTCTATCAGGTCTGCTCGAGCGTCGTGATCGCGAGCTCCAGGAGCGCGTTGAACACGCGCGGCCGCATGGCCGTCACGAGGTGGCTCGTGCGGGGGACGACGATGAGTTCGGCGTCCTTCGCGATGCGCATGAACAGCTGCTCGTTGACGCGCAGCTGGTCAAACTGGCCGTTGATGAACCACAGCGGCACATCGATGCGCTGGAGGGCGGCGAGCAGGTCCAGGACCGACAGGCTCCGCAGCGCGATGTCCTGCGCGTCGAACGCGTACCCGCCGGCGCCGAAGTCGGCGCGGGTCTCGGGCGGGAGTGTGCGGTCGAGCACCCGGTCGGCCAGCCACATGCCGCGGTCGGGGAGCGAATCGAATCCGCGGGCGAGCAGTCGGTAGGTCGCCAGCCCCACGCCGCGCGGGATCGCGGTGCAGGATGCCGCGATGAAGGCGTCGACCGGCGGCGGATCCTCGCGACCGACGTAGTCGATCGACAGCAGCCCGCCCATGGAGTGCCCCACGAGGAGGACGGGTCCGCGGGTGGCGGCATCCCTCACGGCGTCGTCGATCGTGGTGAACGCGCCGTCGAGCGTGAACGTCTCGGCCATGCGTGTGCCGTGACCCGGCAGATCGACCGCGACCACGGGGTTTCCCCGTGCGTGCAGATACTCCTGCTGCGCGCGCCACATGGTCGCGGACGTCCGGATGCCGTGGACGAGGACGACCTGAACCACCATGCAGCCAGGCTAGTCATCGGTCTCGCAGGGTCGCGGCATCCGGCACCCGTAGAATCGTCTCGACATGTCACCGCGCGCCCTGAAGCCTCTCGAGCCGTCTGCGACCCCTCCTGAGCTGATCCGCAATTTCTGCATCATCGCCCACATCGACCACGGCAAGTCCACGCTGGCCGACCGCATGCTGCAGATCACCGGCGTGGTCGCCGAACGCGACATGCGTGCGCAGTACCTCGACCGGATGGACATCGAGCGCGAGCGCGGCATCACGATCAAGTCGCAGGCGGTGCGCATGCCGTGGGCGACCACCGACGGCACGTTCGCGCTCAACATGATCGACACGCCCGGCCACGTCGACTTCACGTACGAGGTCAGCCGCTCGCTCGCCGCGTGCGAGGGCGCGATCCTGCTCGTCGACGCGGCCCAGGGCATCGAGGCCCAGACGCTCGCGAACCTGTACCTCGCGCTCGAGAACGACCTGCACATCATCCCGGTCCTGAACAAGATCGACCTTCCGGCCGCCGACCCCGAGAAGTTCGCCGCAGAGCTCGCGAACCTCATCGGCGGCTCGCCCGATGACGTGCTTCGCGTGTCGGGCAAGACCGGCATGGGCGTCGAGGAGCTGCTGGACCGCATCGTCGAGCAGATCCCCGCCCCGACGGGCAACGCGGACGCCCCGGCGCGCGCCATGATCTTCGACTCCGTGTACGACTCGTATCGCGGTGTGGTGACGTACGTCCGGATGGTCGACGGCAAGCTGGAGCCGCGCGAGCGCATCCAGATGATGTCGACCAAGGCCACCCACGACCTGCTCGAGATCGGGGTCTCCAGCCCCGAGCCGATCCCCACCAAGGGACTCGGCGTCGGCGAGGTCGGGTACCTCATCACCGGGGTGAAGGACGTCCGGCAGTCCAAGGTCGGCGACACGATCACCAACGCCCGCAAGCCCGCGACCGAGTCGCTGCCCGGGTACACGGACCCCAAGCCGATGGTCTTCTCGGGCATCTACCCGATCGACGGCAGCGACTACGGCGACCTGCGCGAGGCGCTCGACAAGCTGAAGCTCTCCGACGCCTCCCTGCAGTACGAGCCCGAGACCTCGGTCGCGCTCGGCTTCGGGTTCCGCTGCGGGTTCCTCGGCCTCCTGCACCTCGAGATCATCACCGAGCGGCTCTCGCGCGAGTTCGACCTCGACCTCATCACCACGGCGCCCTCGGTGATCTACGAGGTCACCACCGACACCGGCGAGCACGTCACCGTCACCAATCCGAGCGAGTACCCCGACGGCCGTGTGGCGTCGGTGTCGGAGCCCATGGTGAAGGCCGCGATCCTGCTGCCGAAGGACTATGTCGGCACCGTCATGGAGCTGTGCCAGTCCCGTCGTGGGAGCCTCCTCGGCATGGAGTACTTCAGCGAGGAGCGCGTGGAGCTGCGCTACAACATGCCGCTCGGCGAGATCGTCTTCGATTTCTTCGACCAGCTCAAGTCGCGCACGCAGGGCTACGCGAGCCTCGACTACGAGCCCGCCGGCAGTCAGGAGTCCGACCTCGTGAAGGTCGACATCCTGCTGCAGGGCGACAAGGTGGACGCCTTCAGTTCGATCGTGCATCGCGAGAAGGCGTATGCGTACGGCACGATGATGACCGAGCGGCTGCGCAAGCTCATCCCTCGGCAGCAGTTCGAGGTGCCCATCCAGGCAGCGATCGGCGCCCGCATCATCGCCCGCGAGAACATCCGGGCGATGCGCAAGGACGTCCTGGCCAAGTGCTACGGCGGTGACATCACCCGCAAGCGCAAGCTGCTCGAGAAGCAGAAGGAGGGCAAGAAGCGCATGAAGATGGTCGGTCGCGTCGAGGTGCCCCAGGAGGCGTTCATCGCCGCGCTGTCGGGCGACGTCGAGGGCAAGGGCGCCAAGTAGGCTGGTTCATATGCGTCGAGGAACATTCCGGGACGACACCGTCGACTACGCCGCCGTCGGGGCGACGCAGGCGCCGGATCTCATGCAGTATCCGCCGGAGCGCAGCATCCCGGCGGAGGAGTCGTGGCGCATCGGCAGCGGCGAGACCCGCTTCCGCGCCGCCTCCGAGGCGCTGATGTCGTGGACCGCGCAGCGCGGCGCGGGCCTGGAGATCAAGGATGTCCGCCCCGCGTCCGGACCCGCGTACCTCGGCGTCGGCTTCGACGCCGAGGGCAACCCCATCGCGCCGAGCCGGTCGGAGGCCGAGCAGCGGTTCGACGCCGACGGCACACCCTACGTGGGCGCCGGCGCGACCGTTCGCCTCGACGGACGGGTGAAAGGGCTGAAGGCGGACGCCGAACTGCGGGTCATCTTCGCCGTCGAGGAGCCGCGACGTGTGGGCTTCGCGCTCGGCACCGTGAGCGACTCGGTCGTGAGCGGCGAGGAGTCGTTCATGCTCGAGTGGTACGAGAACGACGAGGTGTGGTTCACCGTCCGTGCGTTCGATGCCCCGCACGCGTTCCTGTACAAGGTGCTCCCCGGTCTGACCAAGCGCCGCCGTCGCGAGCTGTTCACGCGCTACCTGCGCGCGATCTCGCCGCTGTACTCGACGCCCGCGTGAACGCGAGAGCGTGATGGGGTCGGCTCTGCCCCTGGGTGACCCGATGCCGTCGGACGGAGCGCTGCCCGACGGCATCCGCGTCGATCCCGCCGTGCCGTTCGGCGTGTACCTCCACGTGCCGTTCTGCCGCGTGCGCTGCGGGTACTGCGACTTCAACACCTACACGTCGTCGGAGCTGCGCGGTGCGCGCCAGGATCAGTACGCCGACACGCTGCTGCGCGAGGTGGAGCTCGCGACGTCGGTGCTGGGCGCGGCAGGCGGTCTGCGGCCCGCGTCGACCGTGTTCTTCGGCGGTGGCACGCCCACGCTGCTGCCGCCGGGGGACCTCGCCCGCATGCTCGACGGAGTGCGCGGCGCGTTCGGGCTGGCCGACGGGGCCGAGGTGACCGTCGAGGCGAACCCCGATACGGTGTCGCCGGCCGTCGCGCACGAGCTCGCCGCCGCGGGGGTCACCCGCCTGTCGATCGGCATGCAGTCCGCGGTGCCGCACGTGCTGGCCGCGCTCGACCGCACTCACGACCCGGAGAACGTCCGCACCGCCGTCGCCGCGGCGCGCGAGGCGGGCCTCGACGTGAGCGTCGACCTCATCTACGGAGCGCCCGGCGAATCGCTGGAGGACTGGCGCGCGTCGCTGGAGGCCGCATCGGCGCTGGACCCTGATCACATCTCGGCCTACGCGCTCATCATCGAGGACGGCACGAAGCTCGCACGGCAGATCCGCCGCGGCGAGGTGCCGGCGCCCGACGACGACCTTCAGGCCGATATGTACGAGCTCGCCGACGACCTGCTCGGCTGCGCCGGATACGACTGGTACGAGGTGTCGAACTGGTCGCGCGGCGTGGAGCACCGTTCGCGGCACAACCTCGCGTACTGGACCGGCGCCGACTGGTGGGGCTTCGGTCCCGGCGCGCACAGCCATGTCGCGGGAGTGCGCTTCTGGAACGTCAAGCATCCGGCCGCCTACGCGCAGCGCCTCGCCGCGGGGGAGTCGCCCGGCGCCGGGCGCGAGATCCCGGATGCCGCGGCCCGCGCCCTCGAAGGCGTGCTGCTGCGCACCCGCATCCGCGAGGGGCTCGACGTGTCGGAGCTGCTCGGCGAGGGGCGCCACGCGGTGGCGGCGCTGATCGCGGACGGGCTCATCGAGGGTGCGGACGCGCTGCGCGGCCGGATCGTGCTGACCCGCCGCGGCCGGCTGCTGGCGGATGCCGTCGTGCGGGCGCTGACCGACTGACCCGGGCTCCTCGACTCGCGCCATGCGCGCGGCGATCCCGGGATGCCGATCGGATAGAATTGGCACTCCAGACATGTGAGTGCCAGCAGTGCACGGCGTCCACGGCGAGGCGGGAGGCGGGATGGTCAGCGAGCGAGGTCTGCAGGTGCTGCGGGCGATCGTCCAGGACTACGTCGACACGCGCGAGCCGGTCGGCAGCAAGGCGATCGTCGAGCGCCATGCATTCGGCGTGTCGGCGGCGACCATCCGCAACGACATGGCGCTGCTGGAGGACGAGGATCTCATCGTCGCCCCGCACACCTCGTCGGGCCGCGTGCCCACCGACAAGGGGTATCGCGTCTTCGTCGATCATCTGGCGGAGCTGCGCCCGCTGAGCACAGGCCAGCGCGCCGCGATCGCGTCGTTCCTCGACGGCTCCGGCGACCTCGACGACGTCCTGGTGCGCACGGTGCGCGCGCTCACGCAGCTGACCGGCCAGGTCGCGATCGTGCAGTACCCGTCGTTCGCGCGCGCGCACGTGACCCACGTCGAGCTGGTGCAGCTCGGCGGCGGGCGGATGCTCGTCATCGTCGTGACCGACACCGGTCGCGTGTCGCAGCGCCTGACGTTCGTGGGCGACGAGTTCGACGAGGCCGACTTCGCCCGCATCCGCGCCGAGCTCGGCACCCTCCTGGTCGGCCGCCCGGTCCGCGAGGGGCTGCAGCGCATCGCCGATCGGCTCGCCGCCCCGTCGGCTCAGGCGCCCTCCCACGTGCGCGCGACCGACGAGATCGTGCGGGCGGTCGCCGAGGAGCTCGAGGAGTTCCGTCAGGACAAGCTGGTGATGGCGGGCAGCGCCAACCTCGCCCGGCGCGAAGCAGATTTCCGCGGCAGCATCTACCCGCTGCTGGAGGCGATCGAGGAGCAGGTGACGCTCCTGCGCCTCATGGGCGAGATGGTCGCCGACGAGCAAGGGCTGGCAGCCAGCATCGGTCGCGAGAACGAGCCGTTCGGACTGGCCGAGGCGTCGGTCGTGACGAGCGACTACGACGCGACGGGCTCCCGGGCCCGCATCGGCGTGCTGGGTCCGACCCGCATGGACTATCCCACGAACCTCGCGGCGGTCCGAGCCGTCGCCCGCTATCTCACGCGCATGCTCGAGCAGGACGACACCTCCCGCTGAGGCAGACGCAGACACGATTCCGCGGCGCATCCGCGGCAGGAAGGCGAAAGTGGCTGACCACTACGAGGTCCTCGGCGTCTCACGCGACGCCACCCCCGACGAGATCAAGAAGGCGTACCGGCGTCTCGCGCGCCAGCTCCACCCGGACGTCAACCCGGGGGAGGAGGCATCCGAGCGGTTCAAGCTCGTGACCCACGCGTACGACGTGCTGAGCGACCCCGAGCAGCGCGCGCGGTACGACATGGGCGGTGGCGACTCTCCGTTCGGCGGCGGCGCGGGGGGCTTCGGCGGCTTCGGCGACATCTTCGAGACCTTCTTCGGGGCCGCAGGCGGCGGGCGCGGGGGACGGCCGCGCTCACGGCGAGAGCGCGGCCAGGACGCGCTGGTGCGAGTGACCCTCGACCTCGGCGACGTCGTCTTCGGCGTGCACCGCGACATCGAGGTCGACACGGCCGTCGTGTGCGAGACCTGTGACGGCTCGTGCTGCCAGCCCGGCACGACGCCCGTCACCTGCGACATCTGCCACGGCACGGGTCACGTGCAGCGCCAGGTGCGCAGCCTTCTCGGCAACGTCGTCACCACCCAGCCCTGCAACGTGTGCCAGGGTTACGGCACGACGATCCCGTACCCCTGCGCGACGTGCCAGGGGCAGGGTCGCGTCCGCTCGCGCCGGACGGTGTCGCTCGACATCCCGGCCGGTGTCGAGACCGGTCTGCGTCTGCAGCTGCCGGGCTCGGGCGAGGTCGGACCCGCGGGCGGCCCGAACGGCGACCTCTACATCGAGGTGACGGTGACGCCGCACGAGGTGTTCAGCCGCGACGGCGACGACCTGCTGGCGACGCTCGAGGTCTCGATGCCCGATGCGATCCTGGGCACCACGACGACGATCGAGTCGCTCGACGGGCCGGTCGACCTCGAGGTGCGCCCGGGCGTGCAGGCCGGCGACATCCTGACGATCAAGGGCCGCGGCATCACGCCGCTGCGCGGTTCGCAGCGCGGTGACCTCAAGGTCGGCGTGCATGTGGTGACGCCGACCCGTCTCGACCACAAGGAGCGCGCCCTCATCGAGGAGTTCGCGAAGCGCACGAAGGCGCCCGCCCCGAAGCTCGCCGAGTTCCACCAGGGACTGTTCTCGAAGCTCCGCGACCGCTTCCGGAACGGCTGACCGTGGCGCTGCACTTCCTGATCGACGGGGCAGCAGGCGCTCTCCTCGACGAGCCCGCGACGGCAGGCCCCGGCGACGCCGTGACCCTCACCGGCGCCGAGGCGCACCACGCCGCGACCGTGCGGCGCGTCCGCGTCGGCGAGGAGGTGACGCTCGGCGACGGCCGAGGTGCGTGGCTGACGGGCAGGGTCGAGTCGGTCGCGCCGCGCGAGGTGGTCGTGCGCATCGAAGGGCGATCGGATGCCGCCGCCCCGAGCCCGCGCGTCGTGCTGGTGCAGGCGCTCGCCAAGGGGGACCGCGACGAGCTGGCCGTGCAGGCCGCGACCGAGCTCGGCGTCGACGAGATCGTGCCGTGGCAGGCGTCGCGCAGCGTGTCGCGCTGGGATGCTGCCAAGGCCGCCAAGGGGCGTGCGCGCTGGGCGACGATCGCCCGCGAGGCCGCGAAGCAGGCGCATCGCGCGTGGCTGCCCGAGGTGTCGGAGCTGACCACCACGCGTGCACTCGCGCAGCGGGGTGCGGCATCCACGATCCTCGTCCTCGAGCCGACCGCCTCGGACCCGCTCAGCGCGCTCGAGCTCGACCCCGCCGACACACGCGACATCGTGCTCGTCGTGGGACCCGAGGGCGGGATCGCCGCCGACGAGCTGGAGGCGCTCGTCGCCGGCGGCGCGCGGCTGGTGCGCCTGGGCGACACGGTGCTGCGCACCTCGACCGCCGGGCCGGCCGCCATCGCGGTCGTCAGCGCCCGCCTGGGTCGCTGGTGAACGCCCCGTCCTGCGCCGTCCGGCCGGGTGGAGGGCCTCGTCGGTAGACTTGCGGGCATGAGCGAACCCTCGATCTTCACCCGCATTCTGAACGGCGAGATCCCGGCCGATGTGGTCGGCGAGACCGAGAACGCGGTGGCGATCAAGGACATCGCTCCCAAGGCCCCCGTGCACGTCCTGGTGTTCCCTCGCACGCAGGAGTACCGCAACGTCGTCGAGCTCGCCGCGGCCGACCCGGACCTGATGGCCGAGGTCGTCGGACTCGCCAACACCGTCGCCGCCCAGCTGTCGGACGGCGACTTCCGCCTCGTATTCAACACGGGCCCTGACGCGGGCCAGACCGTCTTCCACGTGCACGCGCACGTGCTCGCAGGCGGCCTCGATGAGAAGAGCCTCGGTGCCTGAACATCCCTCTGAGAACGCCGTCACGGACGTCGTCTACGCCGACGGCGTGGCCATGGTCCAGCTCCTCGGCCCGCAGGACCGCCTTCTGCGCGTGGTCGAGCGCGAGCACCCGGGCGTCGACGTCCACGTGCGCGGCAACGAGATCACGCTGACCGGTGAGGCCGATGCCGTTGCCGCTGCGCGCGCGCTCGTGGATGAGCTCCTCGCGATGACGAAGGCCGGGCACGCGCTCGGCGAGTCCGACGTGACGTCGTCGAACCGCATCCTGCGCAGCACCCCTGACGGCGGCCCCCGTCCCTCCGAGGTCCTCGGCGAGGCGATCCTGTCGTCGCGCGGCCGTGTGATCCGCCCCAAGACCCTCGGCCAGAAGGCGTACGTCGACGCGATCGAAGAGAACACGATCGTGTTCGGCATCGGCCCCGCCGGCACCGGCAAGACCTACCTGGCGATGGCGAAGGCCGTGCAGGCCCTGCAGCGCAAGGAGGTCGATCGCATCATCCTGACGCGTCCGGCCGTCGAGGCGGGGGAGCGGCTCGGGTTCCTGCCCGGCACGCTCACCGACAAGATCGACCCGTACCTGCGCCCCCTGTACGACGCGCTCAACGAGATGATGGACCCCGAGATCGTCCCCAAGCTCATGGCGACGGGAACGATCGAGGTCGCCCCGCTGGCGTACATGCGCGGCCGCACCCTCAACAACTCGTTCGTCGTGCTCGACGAGGCGCAGAACACCACGCCCGAGCAGATGAAGATGTTCCTCACGCGGCTGGGCTTCGGGACGCGGATGGTCGTGACCGGCGACATCACGCAGGTCGACCTGCCGCAGGGCGCGTCCGGCCTGCGCCTGGTCACGCGCGTGCTGAACGACATAGACGACATCCACTTCTCGTACCTCACCAGCGACGACGTCGTGCGCCACAACCTCGTGGGCCGCATCGTCGACGCGTACAGCGAGTACGACGAGCTGCGGCTCGCCGCCCGCCGCGAGCGTGACGAGGCATCCGAGTTCGCCAACCGCGCCGAGCGGCGCGCAGGGATGCCGCGCTCCGGCGGACCCCGTGACCACCTTCCGAAGCGAGGACGTTCATGACCATCGAGATCGGCAACGAGTCGGGGATCGCCGTCGACGAGGCGGTGCTGCTGCGTCTCATGGAGCACAACCTCGCCGAGCTCCACGTGAGCCCGGATGCCGACGTGGCGATCCTGCTCGTCGACGAGGGCGCCATGGAGTCGCTGCACGTGCAGTGGATGGACGAGCCCGGCCCCACCGACGTGCTCAGCTTCCCGATGGACGAGCTGCGCCCCGGCACCGAGGACACGCCCACCCCCGCGGGTCTGCTGGGCGACATCGTGCTGTGCCCGCAGGTCGCCGAGACCCAGGCGGTCGCCGCGAAGCACTCGACCCTCGACGAGCTCATCCTCCTCACCACGCACGGGCTGCTGCACCTGCTCGGGTTCGATCACGCCGAGCCCGAGGAGGAGCGCGAGATGTTCGGCCTGCAGCGCGAGCTCATCGCGTCGTTCCAGGCGTCCGAACGCCGACGACCCCGCGCATGACCGCTGCTCTCCTCCTCGTCGCCGCGGCGCTGCTGCTCGCGTTCGGCGCCCTGATGGTCGCGATCGACGCGGCCTTCGGCGTGACATCGCGGGCCGACCTCTCCGAGCTGGGCGCCGGCGGCCGCAACGCGAATGCGCTGCAGCGGATCGCCGCCGATCCCGAGGCGCACAGCAACGCCGTGCTCTTCATCCGCGTCCTCGCCGAGACGACCGCAGCCGTGCTCGTGACGGTGGCCTTCACGCTGCTGTTCTCGAACATCTGGTGGGCGATGCTCGCCGCCGCGGTGCTGATGACGGGCGTGTCGTACGTCGTCGTCGGGGCGAGCCCCCGCACCGTCGGCCGGCTGCACGCCAAGGGGCTGCTGCGTGGCGCCGCGCCGGTCATCCGGGGCGTCCGCATCATCCTCGGCCCGCTCGCCCACGGCCTGGTGGCACTGGGCACGCGCATCACGCCGGGCGCTTCGCGCGGCTCCTCGTTCGCGTCGGAGGAGCAGCTGCTCAGCATCATCGACGAGGCGGCCGAGAACGAGCTCATCGAGCAGGACGACCGCGAGCTCATCCACTCCGTCTTCGACTTCACCGACACGTTCGTCCGCGCAGTCATGGTTCCCCGCACCGACATGGTGACGGTGGATGCCTCGACCTCGACCCGTGAGGCGATGACGATCTTCCTCGAGAAGGGCGTGTCTCGCGTCCCGGTCGTCGACGACGACGCGGACGACGTGGTCGGCGTGCTCTACCTCAAGGACCTCGTGCAGTTCGGCTTCCGCGACGAGTCCGGCTGGCGGGATGCCCCGATCGCGCGGATCGCGCGCCCGGCGGTCTTCGTGCCCGAGTCCATGAAGGCCGAGACGCTGCTGCAGCAGATGAAGCGCGACGCCGTGCACGTCTGTCTCGTCGTCGACGAGTATGGCGGGGTCTCGGGTCTCGTGACGCTCGAGGATCTCATCGAGGAGCTCGTCGGCGAGATCTCGGACGAGTACGACCCTCGTGCCGAGGAAGTGACCGAGCTCGAGCCGGGCCACTACCGTGTCAGCGCGCGTCTCGGCCTCGACGAGGTCGGCGACCTGTTCGGCATGGAGCTCGAGGACGAGGACGTCGACTCGATCGGCGGCCTGCTCGGCAAAGCCCTCGGCCGCGTACCGCAGCCGGGAGCGACGGCCGAGTATGCCGGTCTGGTCATGACCGGGGGTGCTTCGCGGGGCCGCGGGCGAGGGATCTCGACCGTATTCGTCGAGCGCGGCGCCCCTACGGCCGACATCGGCCGTTCCCCCCGGACCGGGGAGATCCGCATCGTGAACCCGCGGACCGGAGAGATCCGGCTGCCGAAGAAGGAGGAGACGCCATGAGCGAGTCCCCGAGCACCCCCTCGTCCGCGGAAGCCGCCGAATCGGCGGAAGGACGGTCCGGCTTCGTCACGTTCGTCGGCCGGCCCAACGTCGGCAAGTCGACCCTCACGAACGCGCTCGTCGGCGAGAAGGTCGCCATCACCAGCGACAAGCCGCAGACGACCCGTCGCGCGATCCGCGGCATCCTGAACCGCCCCGGCGGTCAGCTGGTCATCGTCGACACGCCGGGACTCCACAAGCCGCGTACGCTGCTCGGCCAGCGTCTCAACGACCTCGTCGAGCAGGTGCTCGGCGACGTCGACGTGATCGGCTTCTGCGTGCCCGCGACCGAGAAGGTCGGCCCCGGCGACCGCCGCATCGCGGAATCGCTCGACGGCTACGGCCGCGCGAAGAAGGTGGCGATCGTCACCAAGACCGACGCGGCGTCGCGCGACCAGATCACCGAGCGGCTCATGGAGGTCGACAGTCTCCGCGAGGACTGGGCCGCCGTGATCCCGCTGTCGGCGTTCACGCGCGAGCAGCTGGACGTCCTGAGCGACGAGCTGCTGGCGCTCATGCCGGTGGGGCCGGCACTGTACCCCGACGACGTGGTCACCGACGAGTCGACCGAGGACCGGATCGCCGAGATCATCCGCGAGGCGGCCCTCGAGGGGGTGCGTGACGAGCTACCGCACTCCATCGCCGTCACCATCGACGACATCGCGGAGCGCGAGGACGGCGGGCTCACGGACGTCTACGCGAACATCGTGGTCGAGCGCGACAGCCAGAAGGCGATCATCATCGGCCACAAGGGCTCACGCCTGCGCGATGTCGGCACGCGGGCACGCGCGCAGATCGAGCCGCTGCTCGGCACGAAGGTCTTCCTGAAGCTCCACGTGCGCGTCGCGAAGGAATGGCAGCGCGATCCCAAGCAGCTGGGACGCCTCGGCTTCTGAGCGCCTAGCCGTCCATGTCGCGGATCGCGGAGCGGACGACCACGATGTCTTCGCCGTACTCCGCGTTCGCGGCATCCTGCCACGTGCCGTCGTCCCACACGACGTCGACCCAGAGCCAGCCGCCCTGCGGCGCCGAGGCCAGGTAGGAATCGCCCAGCCGATCGGGCAGCTCGTCCTGGATGGCGGCGAGCGTCGCCTCGTCGCCCTTCCCGGGCCGGCCGTCGGTCGGATCCGGCAGGGGGATCGGGTCGTACAGCGCGAGCAGGACGGGCGGCTGGGTCGACGTGAACGATTCGCCGTCGTAGGTGCCGCGGACGGCGTAGGCGCCCCAGGTCGTCTCGCCGGAGGTCTCAGCGCCGTCGAGCCCGTCCCACGACCAGCCGTCGAGCGGGATGCCGGAGCACTGGGGCGGGTACGACTCGGCAATCGGTCCGAGGCACAGCTGCACCTCTCCGCCCACGTCCAGCACCGTCCCGGTGGCGGTCACCTCGCCCTCCGGCGGCACCGGCGTGACCGCACCGAACGAGGCGCCCGAGGCTCCGGGGCCGGAGGAGGAGGCGGCGCAGCCCGTCGCCGCGAGCAGGACGAACGCACCGGCGGCGACGATGCCGAGCGGTCTGGGAACACGTCTCATACCCTGCTGGTGTCGGGGCGGCGCGGATCGTCTCAGGAGTGGCGGTGCGGCATCCTGTGTCGCCCGGTTCGCGCCGCCGCCGACCGCGGGTGTACTCTGGCTCCATGCGCTTCGGCGGGCTCCTTCTTCTTAGCCGCCGCGACGAGACCTCGTTCTAGGGCCTTCCTCGTCGCGGAGCTTCTTGTTGGCCCGCACCATCAGGCATCGACAGCCCCATCGGGGCGTCGGCGACGAGAGAAGCGACGAAACCATGGACAACACCCAGAAGCCTTCGGGCATGCCGATCCACAAGTACCGGCCGTTCCACGAGCAGATCCGGGTGGACCTGCCCGACCGCACGTGGCCCGACCAGCGGATCACGACCGCACCGCGCTGGTGCGCCGTCGATCTGCGCGACGGCAACCAGGCGCTCATCGATCCGATGAGCCCCGAGCGCAAGCGCATCATGTTCGATCTGCTCGTGCAGATGGGCTACAAAGAGATCGAGGTCGGGTTCCCCTCGGCGAGCCAGACCGACTTCGACTTCGTGCGCCAGCTGATCGAAGAGGACCTCATCCCCGATGACGTCACGATCCAGGTGCTGACGCAGGCGCGCGAGCACCTCATCGAGCGCACGTACGAGTCGATCGCGGGCGCCAAGCAGGCGATCGTCCACCTGTACAACTCGACGAGCGTGCTGCAGCGCGAAGTGGTCTTCCGCACCGACGAGCAGGGCATCATCGACATCGCGCTCGAGGGCGCGCGCCTGTGCCGCGAGTTCGAGAAGCGCATCCCCGAGACGAAGGTCTTCTACGAGTACTCGCCCGAGAGCTACACCGGCACCGAGCTCGAATTCGCGCTGAACGTCTGCAACCAGGTCATCGAGATCTTCGAGCCGACGCCCGAGCGCAAGGTCATCATCAACCTGCCCGCGACGGTCGAGATGGCCACGCCCAACGTGTACGCCGACTCGATCGAGTGGATGAGCCGCCGCCTGGCGCACCGCGAGAACGTCATCCTCTCGCTGCACCCCCACAACGATCGCGGTACCGCGATCGCCGCGGCGGAGCTGGGCTACATGGCCGGCGCCGACCGCATCGAGGGGTGCCTGTTCGGCAACGGCGAGCGCACCGGCAACGTCGACCTCGTCGCGCTGGGCATCAACCTGCTGACCCAGGGCATCGACCCGCAGATCGACTTCAGCGACGTCGACCAGGTCAAGCGCACCGTCGAGTACTGCAACCAGCTGCCCGTGCACGAGCGCAGCCCGTGGGCCGGAGACCTCGTGTTCACCGCCTTCAGCGGCTCGCACCAGGACGCCATCAAGAAGGGCTTCGAGGCGATGGAGGCGCGCGCCGCCGCGGCCGGCGTCACCGTCGACGAGATCGAGTGGGCCGTGCCGTACCTGCCGATCGACCCGAAGGACCTGGGCCGTTCGTACGAGGCCGTCATCCGCGTCAACTCGCAGTCCGGCAAGGGCGGCGTCGCGTACCTGCTGAAGACGGACCACTCGCTCGATCTGCCCCGCAAGCTGCAGATCGACTTCTCGGGCGTCGTGCAGGCCAAGACCGACGCCGAGGGCGGCGAGATCACGAGCGACCAGATCTGGAAGATCTTCACGGACGAGTACCTGCCGTCCGAGATCGCCGACGAGCGCTGGGGCCGTTTCGAGCTGCTGGCCACCAGCACCCGCAGCGACCTGTCGGGCGATGTCGCGCTCGACATCACGCTGCGCGACGGCGACGAGCGCCGCGAGGCCTCGGGCCGTGGCAACGGTCCGGTGGCCGCGTTCCTCGAGATCGTGCGCGCCCAGGGCTTCGAGGTGACGCTCTACGACTACGTCGAGCATGCGCTCAGCGCCGGCGGCGACGCCCAGGCGGCCGCCTACATCGAACTGCAGGTCGACGGCGAGCGCCTGTGGGGCGTCGGCATCGACTCAGACATCTCGACCGCGTCGCTCAAGGCGATCGTGTCGGGCGTGAACCGCGCCATCCGTACGCGGGAGCGCTCAGACGCCCTCGCGGGCGTCTGAGCGCTGACCGTCGACGGGTGTGCGCGGGCGATCCCCGCGTGCACCCGTCGGTGTGCGCCGGCCGCGGCACGCCGTGACGCGGCCGGGGTCGGACGGATGCGTCAGGGCTTGACGATCGGGATCGTCGAGGTCTCCACCGCCACCTTGCGCCGGTAGAGCGCACGCTGCTCGGGCAGCGAGATGTCGAAGATCACGGCGAGCAGGCGGATGACCGCCGTCACGACGATTCCGACCACCGCGGCGACGACGATGTTCACGCCGAGGCCGTGGGCAGTGGCCAGAACCAGGCAGCCGACACCCGCCGCCACCGCGTACAGCGAGCCGACGTGCATGATGGCGACCGGCAGTCCCATGATGATGTCGCGGAGGATGCCGCCGCCGACGGCCGAGCAGACGCCCACGAACACGGCCGGCACCAGGGGCAGCCCGAGCACGAGCGCCTTGCTCGTCCCGAACGCGCCGAACATGCCGATGACGAGTGCGTCGAGACCGACGATGACGGCGTTCAGGCGCTGGAAGACACCGGCCAGCAGCATCCCGAACAGCGCGGCGCCCGTCGCCGTCAGCAGGTACCAGTTGCTCTGCAGCGTCGTGGGGGCGACGTTCAGCAGCAGGTCGCGGATGAGTCCGCCGCCCATGCCGACGACGACGCCGATGATCGCGACGCCCAGCATGTCGAGGCGCCGCTCGCCACGGAACCCCGATGCGAACAGTGCGCCCTGGATGCCGCCGAGACCGACGGCGGTGAGGTCCGCCCACAGCGGAATCACGAAAGCAGGCTCGTTCACCTGTCCATTCTCGCGGTGCGCGGCGCCTGCGAGCGGGCGACGCGACGATAATCGTAGGGTGCCCACCTACCGCGATGAAGTCGTGGTCCTGCGCACCCACAAACTGGGTGAGGCCGACCGGATCGTGACGATGCTCAGCCGTCGTCACGGCAAGGTGCGCGCCGTCGCCAAGGGCGTGCGCCGCACCTCGTCGCGCTTCGGCTCGCGCCTGGAGCCCTTCATGGTCGCCGACGTGCAGCTGTACCAGGGCCGCTCGCTCGACATCGTGCAGCAGGCGGAGTCCCTCGGTTCGTACGGCGCCGACATCGTGGCCCACTACGACCGCTACACGTCGGCGCATGCGATGGTCGAGGCTGCGGACCGGCTCAACGAGGCCGAGGCGACCCCTCAGCAGTATCTGCTCCTCGTCGGCGGCCTGCGTGCGCTCTCGCGCGGCGAGCACGCGTCGCGCAGCGTGCTCGATTCGTACCTGCTGCGGGCGATGGCCCTGTCGGGGTGGGCTCCCGGCCTCGGCGAATGCGCCCGCTGCGGACGCACCGGACCGCACGACACGTTCGTCGCCCAGCAGGGCGGCATCGTCTGCCGGGACTGCGCCCCGGTCGGCGCCGCGCGCGTCGACGCCGCCACCGTGTCGCTCCTGCAGTCCCTCATGGCGGGGGAGTGGGACGCGGTGGATGCCGCAGCCCCGGGCTCGACCGCGGCGGCTTCGGGTCTCATCGCCGCCTACGCTCAGTGGCACCTCGAGCGCGGCATCCGCTCCCTCTCTCACGTCTCGGCAGCGCCGCAGGAAGGCCCCACCAGGTGACCCCCAAGCCCTACACGCACCGCGACGCGGTGCCGTACCGCCCTCTCGACTGGACCGGCGTGTACCCGCCGGAGTATCCGAAGGGCGCTGTGCCGAACCACGTCGCGATCGTGATGGACGGCAACGGCCGGTGGGCGAACCGCCGCGGCTTGACCCGCATCGAAGGCCACAAGGCGGGCGAGGCGGCGCTGCTCGACGTCGTCGCAGGAGCGATCCAGGCGGGCGTGAAGCACCTGTCGGTGTACGCCTTCTCGACCGAGAACTGGTCTCGCTCGCCCGACGAGGTGCGCTTCCTCATGGGCTACAACCGCGACGTGTTGCACCGCCGGCGCGACCAGCTGAACGAGTGGGGCGTGCGTATCCAGTGGGCCGGCCGCAAGCCGCGGTTGTGGGGCTCGGTGATCAAGGAGCTGCAGTTCGCCGAACGGCTGACCGCGGGCAACGACGTGCTGACGCTCACGATGTGCGTGAACTACGGCGGCCGCGTCGAGCTCGTCGACGCCATGCGGTCGATCGCCGACGATGTGGCCGCCGGCAGGCTCAAGCCGTCGGCCGTGTCGGAGAAGCTGATCCAGCGCCGGCTGTATCAGCCCGGGATGCCGGACGTGGACCTGTTCCTGCGCTCCAGCGGCGAGCAGCGCACGTCGAACTTCCTGCTGTGGGAGTCCGCCTACGCGGAGTTCGTGTTCCTCGACACGCTGTGGCCCGACTTCACCCGCGCCGATCTGTGGCACGGCATCGACGTGTACCTCGGCCGTGACCGCCGCTTCGGCGGCGCGGTGGACACCCCCGGCGCCGCGCCGGCCTGACGCCTGATCGGGGGGCGGTTTCCGTCCGTCCGAATCAGCTCTGGGCAGGGACCCGATACCCCGCTAGCATCGGGGCTGTCGCGTGCGGGGCGCGGCAGGACATGGGGGTGCCAGCATGCTGCACAAGCGCGATTCGATCCGTGACGAGATGCTCGACGAGATCTACTCGTCGTCCGATCTGGCCGGCGCTCTGCCGAAGTACCGCATCCCTGAGCGGGAGCAGCTGCCTCGACACGCCTATCGCGTCATCTCGGACGAGCTGATGATGGACGGCAATTCCCGTCAGAACCTCGCGACGTTCTGCCAGACGTGGCTGGAGCCGGAAGTCCTGCTCATCATGGCCGAGACGCTCGACAAGAACATGGTCGACAAGGATGAGTACCCTCAGACCGCCGCGATCGAAGAGCGCTGCGTGCACATCCTCGCGGACCTGTGGAACTCTCCGGATGCCGCGAACACGCTGGGCACGTCGACGACGGGCTCCAGCGAGGCTGCGATGCTCGGCGGCATGGCGCTGCTGTGGAACTGGCGGGCGCGCCGCCGCGCGGCAGGACTGCCGGTCGACAAGCCGAACATCATCACCGGCCCGGTGCAGGTGTGCTGGCACAAGTTCGCCCGCTACTGGGACGTCGAACTGCGCGAGATCCCCATGGAGGGCGACCGGTTCCTGATGACGCCGGAGCAGGTGATGAAGCGCGTCGACGAGAACACGATCGGCGTGGTGCCGACGCTCGGCGTGACCTTCACCGGCGGCTACGAGCCGGTGCAGGCCGTGAGCGACGCGCTCGACGCCCACCAGGCCGAGACGGGCCTGGACATCCCGATCCACGTCGACGGCGCGAGCGGCGGCTTCCTCGCGCCGTTCACCGCGCCCGAGCTCGTCTGGGACTTCCGGCTGCCGCGGGTGAAGTCGATCAACACCTCCGGCCACAAGTTCGGGCTGGCGCCGCTCGGCGTGGGGTGGATCGTATGGCGCGACGCGGCCGACCTGCCCGAGGAGCTCATCTTCGACGTCAACTACCTCGGCGGCAACATGCCCACCTTCGCGCTGAACTTCTCGCGTCCCGGGGGCCAGATCGTCGCGCAGTACTACAACTTCGTGCGGCTGGGGCGAGAGGGTTACCGCAAGGTGCACCAGGCCTGCTACGACACGGCCATGTACCTCGCCGACGAGATCGGCAAGCTCGAGCACTTCGACATCATCAACGACGGCAGCCCGCAGTCCGGCATCCCTGCGGTGTCGTGGAAGCTGAAGGAGGGCGTGGAGCACCCGTTCACCCTCTTCGACCTCGCCGACCGGCTGCGGGCACGGGGATGGCAGGTGCCGGCGTACACGATGCCCGCGAACCGGGAGGATCTCGCGATCCAGCGCATCCTCGTCCGCGTCGGGTTCGGCCGGGATGAGGCATCCCTGCTCATGGACGACTACCGTGACGCGATCGAGCACTTCGACAAGCACCCCATCACCGTGCCCATGAGCGAGGAAGAGGCCGGGTCGTTCCACCACTGAGTGGCGCGGCGAGACCGGGTACCACGGTGAGCACGCACCACGACGGGCCCGCCCGACCGCGGCGGACGCGGGCGATGCGGCTGCGGCGGGAGTCCTGGGGCTTCGCGGTCGGCTCCGTCCTGTTCGCCGTCGGAGTCGTGCCCTGGTACGTCGACGCGGTGGGGGCCGTCTGGGACGCGGCGACGTTCTTCGCAGGGTCGGTGTTCTTCACCCTGGGCGGCTTCATCCAGCTCGCCTTGAGCGGCCGCCGACCGCCCAGACGCTCCTCGTCGACCGCGGACTCCGCCGACTGGTGGTCGGCGGCCGTGCAGTTCGTCGGCACGCTGCTGTTCAATGTGAGCACCGCGGCCGTCCTCATCGGAGCCATCCGTGCGACATCCACGCCGTCGACCGGATGGACACCGGATGCCTGGGGCTCGGCTGCGTTCCTGGTCGCGAGCGTCCTGGCCCTCGTGGCCGCGCGGCGCAGGCACGAGCTGTGGGATCCGGACGCCCGCACCGCCCATGGGACATGGCTGAACATGGCCGGGTCGGTCGCGTTCGGCTTCTCGGCGGTGGGCGCCTATGTCGTCCCGGCGACCGGGACGATCTACGACCTGCGCTGGGTGAACCTCGGCACCTTCCTCGGGGCGCTGTGCTTCTTCGTCGCCGCAGTGCTCGCCCGCCGGTCGATGGAATACGAGGCGCACCACCCGGAGTTGTCCTCAGCATGACAGACGCCATCAAGATCGACGTGTGGAGCGACATCGCCTGCCCGTGGTGCTACATCGGCAAGCGCAACCTCGAGAACGGCCTGGCCGCGGCATCCACCGATGAGGACGCCCCCGCCGTCGAGGTGACCTTCCACTCGTTCGAGCTCTCTCCCGACACCCCCGTGGACTTCGAGGGCGACGAGCTCGACTTCCTGGCGAAGCACAAGGGCATGCCGCGCGAGCAGGTGCAGCAGATGCTCGAGCGCGTCACCGGCGTCGCCGCGGACGCCGGGCTGGAGTACCGCTTCGACCTGCTCAAGCACACCAATACCGTCAAGGCGCACGAGCTGCTGCACTTCGCGAAGGAGCAGGGCCGGCAGCACGAGCTCGCCGAGCGTCTCATGGCCGCCTACTTCACCGAGGGTCGCCACCTCGGCCGCGAGGACGAGCTCGTCGCGCTCGCCGCGGACGCGGGACTGGACGCCGACGCCGCCCGCGACGCCCTGCAGAGCGGCCGCTACCTGGACGCCGTCCGCGCCGACCAGGCGCAGGCAGCCGCATACGGGATCAACGGCGTGCCGTTCTTCGTCATCGACGGCAAGTACGGCGTGTCGGGCGCGCAGCCTGCGGACGCCTTCGCGCAGATCGTGCGCCAGGTGTGGGCCGAGCACCGCGAGCCCGCAGAGATCGACGCCTGATCCGCAGAACGACCTGCGAACGGCCCGTCACGATCACTCGTGACGGGCCGTTCGCATGTGTGCTTCCGAGTGCGGTGCATCCGTGTACAGCCAAGCGTCGGATTCCTGTAAGAGAATGGAGTCGTGACGACTGCCATCGCCCCCGCGCCCACGCTGCGCATCGGGCCCATCGAACTCGACGCGCCCGTGGTGCTCGCGCCGATGGCCGGCATCACCAACACCGCGTTCCGCCGGCTGTGCCGCGAGTACGGCGCGGGGCTCTACGTGAGCGAGATGATCACCACCCGCGCGCTCGTGGAGCGCAACGCCACCACGATGCGGCTGATCACGCACCATGAGTCCGAGAAGCCGCGCTCGATCCAGCTGTACGGCGTGGATCCCGCGACGACCGAGGCCGCCGTGCGCCTGCTCGTCGAGGAGGACCGCGCCGACCACATCGACCTGAACTTCGGCTGCCCCGTCCCCAAGGTCACCCGCAAGGGCGGGGGAGCGGCGCTGCCGTGGAAGCTCGGGCTTTTCCGCGAGATCGTCACGCGCGCCGCGCGCGCGGCCGGCGACATCCCGCTGACGGTGAAGATGCGCAAGGGCATCGACGGCGACCACCTGACCTACCTCGATGCCGGTCGCATCGCCGAGGACGCGGGCGTCGCCGCCGTCGCACTGCATGCCCGGACGGCGTCGGAGTTCTACTCGGGGAACGCCGACTGGTCGGCGATCACGAAGCTCAAAGAGACCGTCACGAGCGTCCCGGTGCTCGGCAACGGCGACATCTGGTCGGCCGAGGACGCCGTCCGCATGATGGCCGAGACGGGCTGCGACGGCGTCGTGGTCGGTCGCGGCTGCCTCGGGCGGCCGTGGCTGTTCGGCGATCTCGCCCGCGCTCTCGGCGGACCGGACGCTGCACCGGCCGAGCCGGTGGACGCGACGCTCGGCTTCGTCGCAGCCGCGTTCCGACGCCACGCGGAGCTTCTCGTCGAGTTCTTCGACGACGAGGATCGCGGCTGCCGCGACATCCGCAAGCACGTGGCGTGGTACTTCAAGGGATACCCGGTCGGCGGGGAGCTGCGCGCCAGCCTCGCCACCGCGTCGAGCCTCGCCGAGATCGACGATCTGCTGGCCACCCTCGACCTCGACGCGCCGTATCCGGGTGCGGCGGCCGAGGGTCAGCGCGGTCGTGCCGGTACGCCGAAGCGCCCCGCCCTGCCCGACGGCTGGCTGAACTCCCGCGAGCTCGGGGCCGCGGCATCCATCGCCCTCGCCGAAGCGGAACTCGACCACAGTGGCGGGTGACGGGGCGGGCGCGTCCGAGCGACCCCTGGGGTACGACGACGCGGATGCCGCACGGTTCCACGCCGAACGCCACCGGTCCCAGCGCGACGACTTCGCGCGCGACCGCGCCCGGGTGCTGCACTCGGCCGCGCTGCGCCGGCTCGCGGCGAAGACGCAGGTGCTGAGCCCGGCGAGCCCCGCCGACTTCGCGCGCAACCGGCTGACTCACTCGCTCGAGGTCGCGCAGGTCGGGCGCGAGCTCGCCACGGCGCTGCGCCTGGCCGCGGACGTCGTCGACACGGCGTGCCTCAGCCACGACCTCGGTCACCCGCCGTTCGGCCACAACGGCGAACGTGCGCTCAACGAGTGGGCCGAGGACTTCGGCGGCTTCGAGGGCAACGCGCAGACGCTGCGCATCCTCACCCGCCTCGAGCCGAAGGTGATCGATGCGGACGGGCGCAGTTTCGGCCTGAACCTCACGCGCGCGAGCCTGGACGCCTCGTGCAAGTACCCGTGGACGGCGGACCATCCGCTCCCTGACCCCGGCGGGCGCCTGAAGTTCGGCGTATACCCCGAGGACGAGGACGTCTTCCGCTGGCTGAGGGCGGACGCCCCCGGTCGCGTGCGCTGCATCGAGGCCGAGGTGATGGACCTCTCGGACGACATCGCCTACTCGGTCCACGACTTCGAAGACGCGATCGTCAACGGATACCTCGACCCCGCGCGCCTCGTCGACCCGCGCGAGCACGAGGCGCTGCTGACTGCCATCCAGTCCTGGGTGGGCTTCGACTTCGCGCGCGACGAGCTCGAGGACGCCCTGTTCCGGCTGACCCGGATGCCGGAGTGGATCGGGTCGTTCGACGGCACCCGTGCCGCGCTCGCCCGCCTGAAGAACCTCACCTCCGACCTGATCGGGCGGTTCGCCCGCGCCGCCACGACCGCCACCCGCGAGTCCTACGACCTCGCGGTGCTCACGAGATATCGCGGCCACCTCGTCGTGCCGCGCATCGTCGAGGCCGAGATGGCGGTGCTGAAGGGGATCATCGGCGCAGCCGTGGTGTCGATCGAGGGTCGCAAGGATCTCTACAAGGAGCAGCGACGTCTGCTCAAGCGCCTGGCGACGGCGCTGTGGGAGCAGCCGGAGGCGCTCGACGCGATCCACGCGCAGGACTTCGCCGCGGCCGGATCGGATGCCGCCCGCCGTCGTGCCGTCGTCGATCAGGTCGCGAGCCTCACTGACCAGCTCGCCATCACCTGGCACGGCTCGCTGGTCGCGCCCGTGGATGCGGCATCCGTCGGCGTCTGGGCACCCGGTGCCCGCCCCATGGACGTGCCCTCTCACGGAGTCCGCTGATGGCCGGACGCATCCGCCAGGCCGACGTCGACGAGGTCAAGGCGCGCACCAACATCGCCGACATCATCGGCGAGCGGGTCGCCCTCAAGTCCGCGGGGGTCGGGTCCCTCAAAGGTCTGTGCCCGTTCCACGACGAGCGCAGCCCGAGCTTCAACGTGCGTCCGCAGGCCGGCTTCTACCATTGCTTCGGCTGCGGAGAATCGGGCGACGTGTACTCGTTCCTCCGCGCGATGGACCACGTGACCTTCACCGAAGCGGTCGAGCGGCTCGCGGGGCGCATCGGCTACGCCCTGCACTACGAGGACGGCGGTGCCGCGCCGGAGCACACCGGCCGTGCGCGCCTGTTCGCGGCCAACTCCGCGGCCGCCGAGTTCTTCCGGTCGCAGCTCATGACCCCCGAGGCCGACACGGCGCGACGCTTCCTCGGGCAGCGCGGGTTCGACGCGGGTGCCGCGGGGCACTTCGGGGTCGGATACGCCCCCAAGGGGTGGGAGGGCATGACGAAGGCTCTGCGCACCCAGGGGTTCACCGACGAGGAGCTCTCGTCGGCCGGTCTCGTGTCGCAGGGTCAGCGCGGGGTGTACGACCGGTTCCGCGGACGCGTGGTGTGGCCCATCCGCGACGTCACCGGCCAGGTCATCGGCTTCGGCGCGCGCAAGCTCTACGACGACGACAACGGTCCCAAGTACCTCAACACGCCCGAGACGACGCTCTACAAGAAGACGAACGTGCTCTACGGGCTCGACCTCGCCAAGCGCGACATCTCGCGCGAGCACCGCGTCGTGGTCGTCGAGGGCTACACGGACGTCATGGCCTGCCACCTCGCGGGCATCACGACCGCCATCGCGACATGCGGCACGGCGTTCGGGGCCGACCACATCACGGTGCTGCGCCGCGTCATGGGGGACGACTCGACCGCCGGCGAGGTCGTCTTCACGTTCGACCCCGATGCGGCCGGCCAGAAGGCCGCGCTGCGGGCGTTCGCCGATGCCAAGCGCTTCAACGCCCAGACGTACGTGGCCACCGGCCCGGAGGGCCTCGACCCCTGCGACCTGCGGCTCGCGCGCGGCGACGGCGCGGTGCGGGCGCTGCTGGAGACCAAGGTGCCCATGGTCGAGTTCGTGCTCGACCAGCGCATCGGCGGCTACGATCTCGCGAGCGTCGAAGGACGCGTCGGCGCGCTGCGCACGGCGGCCCCCGTCGTCGCCGAGCTGCGCGACCCGCTGCTGCAGCCCGAGTACATCCGCGTGCTCGCCCGCCGGCTGGGCATGGACACCGAGGACGTCAGACGCGAGGTCGAGCGGGCCGGGCGCGGCGGTCCCCGTGACGACCGCCGCCGCGACCCCACCCCGGCCGAGGCCGCACCCGACTCGGCCGACGACACCGCTCTGCGCGTCACCCTGGCCACGCTGCCCCGCACGCCCGAGGCGGCGCTGGAGCGAGATGCGCTCATGGGCGTTCTGCAGTTCGGCCACCGCACGGACCCCACGCTCGTCACCCGGGCGCTCGAGCTGCCGTTCCGGCTTCCTCCGCTGGAGGCGGTCCGCGCGGCGGTCGTGGCCGCGGCGGGGACGATGCAGCGGCCGGGATGGTCGGTGGATGCCGTCGCCACCGTGCGGGAGCCCTACCGGTCCCTGGCGGCCGAGCTGCTCGCGGGCAACTTCCCGGCGCTCGACGACGAGGCGGCCGTGGCCTCCACGAGCGATCTCCTGCGCCGGCTGGTGCTGCGCGGACTCGATCGCGAGAAGGCCGAGCTGCTCGGAGCGATCCAGCGCGTGCCGCCGGATTCCGAAGAGGGTCGCGGCATCAGACTGCGCCTGCGTGAGCTCGACGCGCGCCGCCAGACGATCGCCGACGAAGGCTCCTGACGCTCGGATCATCCTCTCGGGTGGTGCGTCCGGGCGCGCCACGGCAGGATGAGGGGATGGCTCGCCGACGAGATGCAGAAATGGCGATCGACTGCTCCGACCTGTCGATCGCCCGGGCAGGACGCGGCGCACCGGCACAGCGCGTCGTGGACGGAGTCACCTTCCGTGTGCCGCACGGCGGCACGCTCGCGGTGATGGGGCCGACGGGCTCGGGCAAGTCCTCGCTCGCCGCCGTGCTGGCCGGCGCGGATGAGCACGGCCTCGCCGTCGTGGGAGGCAGCGGCACCGTCGAGGGCGTGCAGGTGCGGCATCCCGGACGCGCGCACCGGTACCTCACCTACTACGCGGGCTACCTCCCGCAGTCCGCAGGAGCGCATCTGCCGGCGCGGCTCACCGTCGCCGAGATCATCGGCGAGCCGATCACGAGCCGCGACCGCCGCGTGAGTCCGCGCGGGCTCGCGGTGCGCATCGCCTCGCTCCTCGACGAGATGATGCTGCCGCTCGGCGCGTCGGCGAAGTACCCGTACGAGCTCAGCGCGGGGATGCGCCAGCGCGTCGCTTTCGCGCGGGCGCTGGTGCTGCAGCCGAGGGTGCTCATCGCGGACGAGCCGTTCGCGAACATGGACGTCGAGGTGCGCAAGGCGGCGCGCGACGCCATCCTGCGGCGCCGCCACGAGCTCGGCATGGCAGCCCTCGTGGTCACCAACGAGCCCGACGTCGTGACCGAGCTGGATGCCGATGTGCTCGTGCTGCGCGGCGGCTTCACCGTCGCATACGGGCACGGCACGCACGACCTGCTCTGGACGCCCAGCGCCGACGCGGACCGCCGCCTCGTCGGATCGTGAAATGGCGTCGATGGTCATGAGCACGGGTTGAGCTTTGCTAGTATGGACTGGTTGCCCGCACGAGAGTGCGGAACATTCCTCCATAGCTCAATTGGCAGAGCAATCGGCTGTTAACCGATAGGTTCTTGGTTCGAGTCCAAGTGGGGGAGCGAAGGCCTCGGGGCTCCACCCCCGGGGCTTTCTTCGTTCTCGGGTCCGTTCATCGAGGGGTGTCATGCCGGGTCGTGCCAAGTCCTCGCCGCTGGTCGCTGTCGAGGGCTCCGTTCCCGCCCCGCGGCCGATCTATCGCTCCGTTCCGCTGCTGACGGTACTGGCCGTGTACGCGGGGGTCGTCGCCTGGGTCGCGCTGACGGTCCTGTTGGGCCGCGAGCCGTGGATGCTCCCGGTGGCGGTGCCCGCCCCCTGGCTCTTCCTCGCGCTCGTCCCGTCGGTCGCCGCGATCCTCCTGGCGTTCCGCGGCAACGTCCTGTGGGCGGCCCTGCTCGCTCTTGCGAGCCTCTGGCTCGTGGCCACCGGGCTCGCGACCATCGCCGTGGTCGTCGTGGCGCTCCTCACCGTGCGGAGCATCCGCCGCCAGTGGGCGGCGCACGACCTCGACACGGTGCTCGCGACGGCGTCGGCGCACGACCTGCCGGTGCTCGTCGTGCAGCACGTCGCCGGGAGCGCCCGGCGACGGTCGGCGACCGACACCACGCAGGTGCAGGTGCGCGACGTCGACACCGGCGCGCTGTCGACGGCGCGGATCTGGGGCCCGATGCGGGTGGGTACGCATCTCGTGCGCCAGGGGATGAACGTGATCGCGCAGGCGCCGCCCGGCGCGGACGCGGAGCTGCGACGGTGGGTCGAGCGCCAGAACCGCCGCGCCGACGCGCCCACGTCCTGACGGGCCCGCCGGGACCGCGGTGCCATGATTCGGCCATGGCCGAGACGAGACCAGCGATCCTGACGCGTGGCGTCGCATCCCTCTCCGCCGGCGCCGTCGTGGGCGTCGCCGTGACGCCGCTGCTCGGGCTTGCCGCCGGACTGCTGGCGGGCTGGGCGGCGCTGTCGCTGACGAGCCTGCTGATCGTTCTGCCGAAGGTCTGGAGAATGGATGCCGCACAGACCCGCTCGCATGCGACCGTCGAGGATCCGAGCCGGCGTCTGACCCGTCTCATCGCGCTCGTCGGCAGCATCGCGAGCCTGGGTGCTGTCGCGGTGGTGCTCTTCCAGGCACGACACGCCGACGAGCTGACGTCGTTCCTCCTCGCCGGCACGTCGGTCGTCGCGGTCGCGGCATCCTGGGGGCTCATCCAGGTGGACTACATGCTGCGCTACGCGCACATGTACTACGCGGAACCTGGCGGGGGGATCGTGTTCAATCAGGACGAGGACCCGGTCTACACGGACTTCGCGTACTTCTCGCTCGGTCTCGGCATGACGTACCAGGTGGCCGACACGAACGTCACCGTCAACGCCATCCGCCGCACGGTCATCGCCCAGACGCTCCTCGCCTACCTCTTCGGCGCCGTGATCCTCGCGACGGTAATCAATCTCGTCACGAGCCTCGGCTGAGCGGCGCGAGAGGACCGGGGAGGCTCGAGCCTCCCCGGTCCCTGCTGTCACAGGCTCTCGGCGAGCTGCTGCATCTCGGCGATCTCGGCCGTCTGGTCGTCGATCACCTGCTGTGCGAGAGCGAGCACGTCGGCGTCCGCCGCGTCGTCGAGCGCCGCCTGCGCCATCGCGACCGCGCCCTCGTGATGCACGACCATCTGCTCGAGGAACAGCCGCCCGGCCGTCGCTCCGTCCGCCTCCCGCAGTGCGGTCATGTCGTCCTCGGTCATCATGCCGTCGCCGTGATCCATGCCGGTTCCCTCGGGGTCGGGGTCCACGCCCCAGTCCTCGAGCCAGGCCTGCATCCGCTCGATCTCCGGCCCCTGGGCCGCTTGGATGCGCTCGGCGATCGCGACGACCCTCGGATCCACGTCGTCCTTCGCGAGGACGATGTCGGCCATCTCGACGGCCTGCTCATGGTGGGGGATCATCATGGTCACGAACATGATGTCGGCAGGCGTCGCCCCATCTGCCGACTCCGTGTGCGTCTGCGAGCCGTGGTCCATGCCCGGCATGTCTCCGGATGCATCGGCGGTGCCGGTGCATCCGGCGAACCCCAGGGCGGCGACGAGGGGGAGCGCTGCAAGCAGCGCGCGTGTACGGGTGTTCATGTCTTCTCTCTTCCGTTCGGTGTCTGATCCCGCGCGAACGCGCGGCGGAGCCTCGCCCGGTCGTGCCGGGCGCGAGGCTGATCAGGTCCGACTGATGGAGAGGACGATGAGGGAAGGCGGATGCTGCGGCCCGCCGTGGCCGGCGACGCGGCGGCCACGGTCCGTCGCGTCCGCGCGTCGCGGCGGTGTGCGCCAGAACACGGCGGGCCGAGCTGCCAGGAGCGCGGTCAGCAGGAGCGCCAGAACGCATGCGACGACCCAGGCGCCGGCGCCCGACCCCGGGAGGGCGTCGGCGCATGCCGACGCGGAACAGAGGTCGGCAGGAGGATGAACGCCAGCGTCCTCGTCGTGGGGCGTGACGGGCGACTGCGTCATCGTGACCGTCGTCGCGCTGTGCGCGGCGTGCGCGGTCGGCGACATCATCACGTGCATGCCGAGCAGACCCGCGATGATGCCGGCGGCCAGCAGCAGCCGCACCGCGAGACCGATCGTCCGCGGGCGTGGGAGGACGTGGGGGTGCGGCATCCACTCTCCTCCCGACGGCGGCACGGACGACCGCGTGGGCACCACTCTACGTCATACCCCGTCGGGGTATGCGGGCGTGTGAGAGGATCAGGCTTCGAGGTCGTCGACGCCGGGTGTCCACGCACTGCCGGGGCGACCCCAGCCGCGCTTGCGCGCGATCTTCTGCACGGTCTTCCAGTCGCCGTCGTCGAGGCGGTCGACGTAGAGGATGCCGTCCAGGTGATCGAACTCGTGCTGCATGATGCGCGCGCGCCAGCCGTCGACCTGGATGCGCACGGGTTCGCCTTCGAGGTCGATGCCCGTCACGAGCACCTCGTCGGAGCGGCGCAGCGGGAACCGCTCGCCCGGGAACGACAGGCACCCCTCGGACTCCTCGTCCGGATCGGGGGAGCCGGGCTCGGTCGGCCGCATCCACAGCTCAGGGTTGATGATGACGCCGCGCCAGGGGTTCCCCTCGTCGTCGGCGTACGTGTAGGTGTAGATGCGCAGCGGCACGCCCACCTGCGGGGCTGCGAGCCCCACGCCGGGTGCGGCATCCATCGTCTCGAGCATGTCGGCGACGAGCGTCCGGATCTCGTCCGTGATCTCGACGACGGGCGACGCGGGGGAGTGCAGGACGGGGTCGCCCATGATGCGAATCGGAAGAACAGCCACGCCTTGAGCCTACCCAGCGGCACGTCCGGCTAGTGTCGAAGGGTGGTGTGGACTGCGGATGAGCTCGGGGACGTCGGCGATCAGCTCGTCGGCGCGTTCCAGAATCCCGGGATCCTCATCGGCATCCCGCTCGCGCTGCTCGGGGCGGTGTTCATGTCGTTCGGTGCGCAGTACCAGCACCGCGGCGTCACCAAGGTCGAGCGGCTGACCGGATCCTCGGGCAGCGGCGGACTGGCGTTCAGCCATCTGCTCAAGCTGCTCGCCCGTCCGTCGTGGGTGATCGGCACGCTCATGCTGGGGCTGGCGATCGCCTGCCAGCTGTCGGCCCTCGCGTTCGCCCCGCTCATCGTCGTACAGCCCCTCGGCGCCATCGCGCTCGTCATCACGACGCTCTTGAACGCCCAGATCAGCGGGCATAAACCTACGAGACGCTCGCTCATCGCCATCGGCGCCTGCGTCGGCGGCATCTTCATCTTCGTGGCCATCGCGGCTCTGTTCGCGACCGAGAAGCCGGTGTCGGATGCCGAGCTCATCACGATCCTCCTGCTCCTGGCGGTCGTCGCGATCGTGTTCACCGGACTGTGGCTGTGGCTGCGCAAGCGGATCGGGCCGCTGTTCTACATCATCGCCGCGGGCGTGCTGTACGGCTTCGTCGCGACGCTGGCGAAGGTGATCATCGAGCGCATCAAGGCATCCGACTTCGACTGGCTGACGTTCACCTGCCTGGGGGCGCTCCTCGTCGCCGCCATCGTCGGGGCGTACTTCGTGCAGAGCGCGTACGCCTCGGGGCCGCCCGACCTCGTCGTCGCGGGCCTCACCGTGGTCGACCCCATCGTGGCGATCATCATCGGCCTCACGATCCTGCAGGAGGCCGCCGGCGCGCCGCTGTGGGTGTTCGTCTCGTTCGGGATCGTGGGCGCCATCGCCGTCTGGGGTGTGTTCCAGCTGGCGCGCCACCATCCGCAGGTCGTGAGCGACAGCCAGGAGCTCCCGATACAGCGCGGCAGCCACGGTGAATCGCCGGATGCCGCGCACCCGCGCACCGGCTCCGTCAAGGTCACCGAAGCCGTCTCGAAGGTGTGGCCCGAGCCTCCGGTGAAGGATCGCGCCGACAAGGACGCCGCAGGGCGCGACGGCAACGGCAGCAGCGAGGACCGCTGACGGTAGGCTCGTGTGCGCGTACGCGCGCGGGGCGGTGGCCAAGCTGGTCAAGGCAGCGGGCTCATAACCCGACGATCGTGGGTTCAAGTCCCACCCGCCCTACCCACGCGAAGGCCGTTGCTCCCCGGAGCAGCGGCCTTCGTCGTCCCCCTCTGGGCGATTTCGTTCACCATCCTTACTTTCGGGGGGACAACTACTGACTTGGCGGACCGATTGGCTGTAGCGTCATCGTCAGCAACCTGTCCCTGACTCCTCGACGGAGGCAACAATGAAGTTCCTGCAGAGGCTCGGCAGATCGATCATGCTCCCGGTGGCTGTGCTGCCGGTGGCCGCGATCCTCGCCGGCATCTCTTACTGGATCAAGTCCGCAGCGGGCGACAACCTCGTCTCTGCATTCCTCGGCGCCGCCGGCGGCGCCCTGCTCGACAACATGGCGCTCCTGTTCGCCGTGGGCATCTCGATCGGCATGGCGAACAAGTCCGACGGCACATCCGCGCTGGCGGGTCTCGTGTCGTGGCTCACGGTCACGACCCTTCTGAAGCCCGAGACCGTGGCACTGTTCACCGGCGTCGGAGACGTCAACGAGGTCGACCCCGCCTTCCTGAAGGTGCAGAACGTCTTCGTCGGCATCATCTGCGGCCTCATCGGCGCGTACTGCTACAACAAGTTCAAGGACACCAAGCTCCCTGATGCGCTGTCGTTCTTCTCGGGCAAGCGCTCTGTCGCGATCGTCACGGCAGGCTTCTCGCTGGTCGTCGCCATCGTGCTGTTCTTCGTGTGGCCCTGGGTCTACGGCGGCCTCGTCGCCTTCGGCGAATGGATCGTCACGCTCGGCCCGTTCGGCACCGGCATCTACGGCTTCCTGAACCGTCTGCTGATCCCGGTCGGCCTGCACCACGCGCTCAACTCGGTGTTCTGGTTCGACGTGGCCGGTATCAACGACCTGAACAACTTCCTCGCGGGCGAAGGGACGTACGGCGTCACCGGCCAGTACATGACCGGCTTCTTCCCGATCATGATGTTCGGCCTTCCCGGCGCGGCGCTGGCGATGTACCTCACCGCGCGGACGACGCAGAAGAAGATCGCCTACGGCATCCTGCTCGGCGGTGCGATCTCGTCGTTCTTCGTCGGTGTCACCGAGCCGCTCGAGTTCGCGTTCATGTTCGTCGCGCCGCTGCTCTACGTGGTGCACGCGTTGTTCACGGGCATCTCGATGGCGATCAGCCAGATCCTGCCGGTGCGCATGGGCTTCGGCTTCTCGGGCGGCTTCATCGACCTCGTCCTCGGCTGGATGAACCCCATGGCGCAGAACCCGTGGCTCATCCCGGTGATGGGCGTGTTCTGG
>PJUC01000124.1_pt1 | contig 54646 bp, 48 predicted proteins | sample 1512161 | NCBI WGS metagenome assembly PJUC01 (sample SAMN08177676, study PRJNA422409) | Soil metagenome, whole genome shotgun sequencing project. | isolation source: Soil enriched on filter paper | place: USA: Madison | collected 2015-01-15 | reverse complement strand
CCTGCACGCGCTGCTGCGCCGCTGGCTGCCGCGCCGGGCGCCGGGCGGCGACGCGCACCTCGTCGTCGGGAAGAACCTGGGCGCGGACTCCCTGCAGCGGTGGCTCGCCGACGAGCTCGGCCCCGCCACGGTCGTCGAGCGGACCGCGAGCGCCAAGGGGTTCCGCGTCCTGCAGGTCCGCGACGCCTGACGGCCGGATCACACCACCCCGGGTTCCCGAGGACTCGACGGGCGTCAGTCGGTCGGCGGTCCCCCGGCCTCCGCGACGGCGGCCCGGACCTGCGCGAGCGTCGGGGCGCCCGCCGCGCGACGCCGGACGACGCCCGCCGCGTCGAGGACGAGGACCGTCGGCGTCGACTCGACCGCGAGCCGCTCGCCGAGCGCGAGGTGGTCGGCGACGTCGAGGTCGACGTGCCGGACGTCGTCCCGGTCGCGCACCGCGTGCTCGACGACCTGACGCGTGCGCCGGCAGGGCACGCAGAAGGTGCTCGAGAACTGCACGACGGTCGCCCGGCGACCGAGCGGCACGCCCAGGTCGTCGGCCGTGAGGGTCGTGGCGGTCGCCACGGTCACGCGCGGCCCGCCGCAGCGTTGGAGGCGCCCGCGGAGGCACGGGCCGCGACCGCCGCGAGGTCGACCGTCGCGGTCGCCACCAGGACGGCCGGCCCCGCGAGCTCCACGTGCCCGTCGGGCAGCGCGGTCACGCGAACGGTCCCGCCCGGCACGTCGACGAGCCAGACGTCGGGTGCGCCCGCGCCGGCCCAGGTGCGCACCGCGAGCGCCGCCGCGCACGCACCCGTCCCGCACGAGCGCGTCTCGCCGACGCCGCGCTCGTGCACGCGCATCGCGACGCGGCCGACGAGCGCGCCGTCGTCGCCCTGCTGCTCGGCGAGCGGGACGACCAGCTCGACGTTGGTGCCGTGCGGCGGCACGGGCCGGACCTGCGGGGCCCGCGTCAGGTCGGCGGCGACGAGCTCGTCGGGGCCGGTCAGGGCGAGCACCGTGTGCGGGTTGCCGACGTCGACGCGCAGCGCGGGCCGCACGTCGTCGAGGCCGGTCACGGCGACCTGCGCGTCGAACCCGTCGCGGACGGCGTCGTCGCCACCGGGGATCGTCCAGCGGCCCATGTCGACGGCGAACCAGGCTGCGTCGTCGATCCCCGCCGGGACGGGCACGGGGCGGACGCGGCGCACCCCGGCGCGCGTGCCGAGCACGAGCTCGCCGTCGGCGGCGTCCCACAGCCCGAGGCGCTGCGCGAACGCGGCGAACACGCGCACGCCGTTCCCGCACATCTCGGCGACGGAGCCGTCGGCGTTGCGGTAGTCCATGAACCACGTGGCGGCCGGGTCCTCGGCGAGCACCGCGGCGCCCTCCGGCAGTCGGCTGCTCGCGACGAGCCGGATCACGCCGTCGCCGCCGAGGCCCGCGCGCCGGTCGGCGAGGTCGCGCACGAGCGCGGGCGTGAGGTCGAGCGCGCCGTCCCGGTCGTCGAGCAGCACGAAGTCGTTCTGCGTGCCGTGCCCCTTGGTCACCGGGAGCCCGGCAGCGACCGTCGGGGCGACGGTCGGCGGGGCGGGGGCGGCGGCGGGGGCCGGGACGGACGTCATGACCCCAGACTACGGCGGGGTGCCGGGTCGACCGTGGCCGGTCCGAGGGTGCCGGCGTCGGCGCGCGCCACGAGGTCGAGCGCGCGCGCGACGAGGTCGGGGTCCTGCGCGTCGAGCCAGTGCACCCGCGGGTCGCGCCCGAACCAGCCCATCTGCTTGCGGGCCAGCCGGCGCGTGCCCGCGGCCGTCGACGCCCGCGCCTCGTCGGGCGTGAGCTCGCCGCGCAGCATCGCGAGCACCTCGGCGTACCCCACGGCCCGCGACGCCGTGCGTCCCAGCCCGGGTCCCTGCGCGACGAGCCCGGCGACCTCCTCGACCAGCCCGTGCGACCACATCCGGTCCACGCGGCCCTCCACGCGCGCGTCGAGCGTCGGGCGGTCGCAGTCGAGCCCGATCTGCACGGCGGGCACCTCGTAGACGTGCTGCGGCAGCGACGACGAGTACGGGCGGCCGGTGAGCGCGATGACCTCCAGGGCCCGGACGACCCGGCGGGCGTTGCGCGGGCCGATGCCCTCGGCGGCCACCGGGTCGACGGCCGCGAGCTCGGCGTGCAGCGCGCGCGACCCCTCGTCCTCGACGCGCTGCTCCAGCCGTGCGCGCAGCTCGGGATCCGTGCCCGGGAAGTCCATGTGGTCCAGCAGCGCCCGCACGTACAGCCCGGAGCCGCCGACGGCGACTGCCCGACGGCCGCGTGCCGCGACGTCGTCGAGGGCCGCGCGTGCCCGCTCCTGATAGTCGGCGACCGTGGCGTCCTCGTGCGGGTCGAGCACGTCGAGCAGGTGGTGGGGCACGCCGTGACGCTCGGCGACCGGCACCTTCGCGGTGCCGATGTCCATGCCGCGGTACAGCTGCATGGCGTCGGTGTTGACGACCTCGCCGTCGAGGGCCTGCGCGAGCGCGATCCCGAGGTCGGACTTGCCGGTCGCGGTCGGGCCGACGACGGCCACGACGAGCGTCATGCGACGGCCGTCCCGGGGCGCGGGGCGGCGTCGGACTCCCACAGCGCGACGAGGTGGTGGGCGCCCGTCGTCGTGTCGACCGCGAGGACCTTCGCGCGCACCGGCACCCCGGCGAGCGCCCCCAGCAGCACCTGCCACGGGCCCCAGCCGGAGACGGCGAGCTCGGCGGCCAGGACGGGGTCGAGCGAGGCGAGCCGGTCCCGGGCGGCCGCGCCGCCGTCGGCGAGGTCGGCTGCGAGCGCCGCGTCGAGCGCGGGCGCACGGTCGTCGTCGGCGAGCGGGGCGTCGGGGCCGTGCCGTCCGCTGCCCGACCCGACGACGACGAGCGCGACGGGGTCGTCGTCCTGCCCGGAGGTCCGCGCGGACCGGCCGGCGGCCTCCGCGACCGCCCGGGCACCGCGCGCCGCGAGCTCCAGCGCTCGCGCCGGGCCGCGACCGTCGCGGGCGACCTCGACGACCCGGAGCGGGCCGTCCCACCCCGTGCGCGCCAGCAGGTGCAGCGCGACCGACGACGCGACGGCGGGCACCGACACGGTCGCACCCGACCCGCCCTCGCCGGTCGCGACCTCGGGGACGTCCCACCCGAGAAGACCGTCGGGTACCCCGACTGCGCCCAGCGACGCGCGCAGCACCCCGGCAGGGTCGGCGTCGTCCGGCCCCGGCGCGACGACGACGACCCGGGTGGCCCGTGACGTCGCGGTGGCCACGGCGTCGAGCGCGGCGGCGCGCAGGTCCGGCAGGACGTCGGACACACCGGCGACGCCGGGCACGAGGAGGGCGGTGTCGGGCACGAGTGCCGCGGCGACGAGCATGACGTCGACCGTAGCCTGTGCCCGCCGCGCGTCGGCGCGCACGCCCAGGCGCGCGGGTAGGGTCGTCCGCATGGCTCCGTTCGCCGACCGCGCTCGTCGCTGGTTCCCGCGCCGACCCCGGCCGGCCCGGCACGCCGCACGCCCGGTGACGACCCCCGAGCCCACCGACGACGAGCTCCACGAGCGGGTCGCTGCGCTGCTCGCCCGCGAGCTCGGGGTCGCCGAGCCCGCCGAGGACCTGCCGACGCCCGTCACGCCCGCCCGGATCGCCGGGTGGATGACGAACAACCAGTTCAGCTACTTCGTCGACAACGACGGCGACCTCGGCGGCCTGTGGCGCGGGCGCCTCTTCTACTTCTTCCTCTTCGGCGAGCAGGCGGAGATCCTCCAGGTGCGCGGGCAGTGGCACCGCGAGGTCGCGATCGAGCGGCTCGAGGAGGTGCTCGACCTGTGCAACGAGTGGAACGCGGACCGCATCTGGCCCAAGGCGTACGTCCGCGTCCGCGACAACGGCCGTGTGCACGTGGTCTCGGAGGTCGCGACCGACCTCGAGCACGGTGCGACGGACGCCCAGCTCAGCCAGATGCTCTTCTGCGGGCTGTCGACCGGCAGCATGTTCTTCGACGCGCTCGACGAGCGCTATCCCGACCCCGCAGGGGTCGCACCGTGAGCGGGGAGGCGCTGTGAGCGGACCGGGCTGGCTCCTGCGGGTCCTCGGCGGCCTGCCCAAGCCCACGAAGCGGCCGTCCCCCGACGACGAGCCGCCGCGCCCCCTGTCGCGCGACCGCATCGGCGACTACCTGCTGGGCCGGGGCTACCGCTTCGTCGTCGACGAGGACGGCGACCTCACGGGCACGTGGGACGGCAGCCGGTTCTGGTTCCTCATGCTGGGCGAGCAGGAGGAGATCCTGCAGGTCCGTGGCCGCTGGCACCGGACGTTCACGCTCGAGCAGCGCGCCGCCGTCGGCCTCGCCGTCAACGACTGGAACCGCGAGCGGATCTGGCCCAAGGCGTACCTGCGTGAGGAGGACGGCGCGATCGCCCTCTACAGCGAGGTGTCGGCCGACTTCGAGCCGGGCGTGACGGACCTGCAGCTCGCGCAGCTCGTCGCGTGCGGGCTGGGGACGGGCGTGCAGATGTTCGCCGCGCTGGACGGGCTGCTGCCGCGCGACGAGACGCCGCCGGACGACCTGCCCGACAACTGACGGCTGCCCGCGGCGGCGGTCCGGCCTGACGCGATCGCGCCGGCACCGCGTCCATGACGGGCCCGACGTCGCACGTCAGGCGCCGCGCAGGCCGATCGTCGGCAGACCGAGGACGACGGGACCCGCCGAGGCGCCCGTGCCGCACGCGTCGCCCGCACCGCCGTGGTCGTGCGCGTCCTCGCCCGACTGCCGTGCGGCCCACGCGTCGCCCGCGCGCGTGCGCCGGACCGAGAACGTCCCGCCGGTCGCCGCGGAGTCCGCCACGAGGTGGTGCGGGGCGCCGTGCGTGAGCGTCACCGTCACGAGGTCGCCCGGCCGCGGTGCGTCCTGCGGCGCGAGGCCCGGCGGCAGCGCGAGGTGCACGAGCCGGTTGTCCTGCGCGCGCCCCGACAGGCGGTCCGTCGCACCGTCCTTGCGCCCCTCGCCCTCGGCGACGAGCACCTCGACGGTCCGGCCGACCTGCGCCTGGTTCTCCTCGAGCGAGATCCGCTCCTGGAGCGCGACGAGCCGCTCGTACCGCTCCTGCACGACGGCCTTCGGCAGCTGGTCGGGCAGGTCCGCCGCGGGCGTGCCCGGGCGCGGCGAGTACTGGAACGTGAACGCGGACGAGAAGCGCGACGCCTCGACGACCCGCAGCGTCTCGGCGAAGTCTTCCTCGGTCTCGCCGGGGAAGCCCACGATGATGTCGGTCGTGATCGCGGCGTCCGGCATCGCGGCCCGCACGCGGTCGAGGATGCCGAGGAAGCGCTCCGCGCGGTAGGACCGGCGCATCGCCCGCAGCACGCGGTCGGAGCCCGACTGCAACGGCATGTGGAGCTGCGGCATGACGGTCGGCGTCGCCGCCATCGCCTCGATGACGTCGTCCGTGAACGCGGCCGGGTGCGGCGACGTGAACCGCAGGCGCTCCAGCCCGTCCGTCGCCCCGGCGGCGCGCAGCAGCTTCGCGAACGCGCCGCGGTCGCCGAACTCGACGCCGTAGGAGTTGACGTTCTGGCCGAGCAGCGTCACCTCGATCGCACCCTGCTGCACGAGGGCCTGCACCTCGGCGAGGACCTCGCCCGGCCGGCGGTCGCGCTCCTTGCCGCGCAGGTGCGGCACGATGCAGAACGTGCAGGTGTTGTTGCAGCCGACGCTGATCGACACCCAGCCCGCGTAGACCGACTCGCGGCGCGTCGGGAGCGTCGACGGGAAGACCTGCAGCGACTCGGCGATCTCCACCTCGGCCTGCTGGTTGTGGCGCGCGCGCTCCAGCAGCACGGGCAGCACGTCGAGGTTGTGCGTGCCGAAGACCACGTCCACCCACGGGGCGCGCGCGACGATGCCCGCGCGGTCCTTCTGCGCGAGGCACCCGCCCACGGCGATCTGCATCCCCGGACGCGCCCGCTTGGTCCCCGCGAGCCGACCCAGGTTCCCGTACAGCTTGTCGGCCGCGTTCTCGCGCACCGCGCACGTGTTGATGACGATGACGTCGGCGTCCTCCGCGGCGGCGTCCGCCGGGGTCGCGGCGACGTAGCCGGCCTGCTCGAGCATGCCGGCCATGTGCTCGGAGTCGTGCACGTTCATCTGGCAGCCGAGCGTCTTGACGAGGTAGGTGCGCGGCGACGCGTCGGGCGCCGCGGGGGCGACCGGCGTCGGGGCGGGCAGGGTCGTGGACATCACCGACAAGGGTACGACCCACGCCACGCCGGGCCGTCCGCGGCCGGATCCACCCCGCGGACCGGCCGACGGCCAGCGCACTTGACTGCGGTGTTGCACAACCGTGACCCGCCCGGGTGGCAGGAACGGACATTCCCCCTCTAGCGTCGTCGGATGGCTGACCTCGCGGAGAACGCCTCCCCCGCCGCCGTCACCGACCGACCCGTCGGCGGACCGCTGGTCGTGCTGTCCGGCGTCGAGAAGCACTTCGGCCCCCTGCACGTCCTGCAGCACGTCGACCTCACCGTGCACCGCGGCGAGGTCGTCGTCGTCATCGGCCCGTCCGGCAGCGGCAAGTCGACCCTGTGCCGGACGATCAACCGCCTCGAGACGATCGACTCGGGCACGATCACCATCGACGGCAAGGAGCTCCCCGCCGAGGGCCGCGACCTGGCCCGCCTGCGCGCCGACGTCGGCATGGTGTTCCAGTCGTTCAACCTGTTCGCCCACAAGACCGTCCTCGAGAACGTCACGCTCGGGCCCGTGCGGGCCAAGGGCGTCAAGCGCTCCGTCGCGAAGGACCGCGCCATGGAGCTGCTGCGGCGCGTCGGCGTCGCCGACCAGGCGCACAAGCTGCCCGCCCAGCTCTCCGGCGGTCAGCAGCAGCGCGTCGCGATCGCCCGGGCGCTCGCGATGGACCCCAAGGTCATGCTGTTCGACGAGCCGACGTCCGCGCTCGACCCCGAGATGATCAACGAGGTCCTCGACGTGATGGTCGGCCTCGCCCGCGAGGGCATGACCATGCTCGTCGTCACGCACGAGATGGGCTTCGCGCGTCGCGCCGCCCACCGGGTCGTCTTCATGGACGGGGGCCAGGTCGTCGAGGAGGCCGACCCCGAGACGTTCTTCACGGCCCCGACGAGCACCCGCGCCCGCGACTTCCTGTCGAAGATCCTCACCCACTGACCGTCGGCCCCGACGGGCACCCGACCAGCACGTCGCTCAGCACGTCGCCCAGCACCTCGACCAGCACCCCGACCGGACACGATCCGCACCTCTGACCGACACACCCGCACGTCACGCAGAAGAAGGGGACCCATCATGCGCGCACGACGACTGGCCGTCGCACTCACGGCCGCCGCCACGCTCACCCTCGCCGCCTGTTCCAGCGGAGGCGGTGACGACGACACGGACGCGGGAGCCACCGGCGAGGCGTCCGAGACGTCCGGCGGTGCCGAGGGCACGATCCGGATCGGCATCAAGTTCGACCAGCCCGGCCTCGGCTTCCAGGACGGCGACGAGTACACCGGCTTCGACGTCGACGTCGCCCGCTACGTCGCCGACGCGCTCGGCTACTCCGAGGACCAGATCGAGTGGGTCCAGTCCCCGTCGGCCCAGCGCGAGAACCTGCTGCAGACCGGCGGCGTCGACATGATCTTCGCGACGTACTCCATCACCGACAAGCGCAAGGAGGTCGTCTCCTTCGCCGGTCCGTACTTCGTCGCCGGGCAGGACCTGCTCGTCGCCGCCGACGACGACTCGATCAGCGGGCCCGAGGACCTCGAGGGCAAGAACCTGTGCTCCGTGACCGGCTCGACCAGCGCGCAGCGCATCAAGGACGAGTACGCCGCCGGGACCAACCTGCTCGAGCAGCCCGGGTACGCCGAGTGCGTCACAGCCCTCACCGCTGGCAGCGTCGACGCGGTGACGACCGACGACATCATCCTCGCCGGGCTCGCGGCCGTCCCCGCGAACGAGGGCAAGGTCAAGGTCGTCGGCAACCCGTTCTCCGAGGAGAACTACGGCGTCGGCCTGCCGCTCGACTCCGACAAGTGCGAGGCGATCAACGAGGCCATCACCACGATGATCGAGGACGGCACCTGGCAGGAGCTGCTCGACAAGAACGTCGGCGCCTCCGGCTACGAGGCGAACGCGGACCTGAACCCGCCGGAGCCGGCCGCCTGCAGCTGACCCGCCCCGACCGGTCGGTGGTCCGCACGTGCGGGCCGCCGACCGGTCGTGACCCCCGTCGCCCGGGCAGCCGCCCCGCGCGACGAACCGCCCCCTCGCGGAAGGAGAGCCGGTGGACGACGGCTACCTCGAGCAGTTCCTGTCGCTGTTCGACCAGTTCGACGTGCTCGCCGCCTTCTGGGTGAACATCCAGCTCACCTTCTACGCCGGGATCCTCGCGCTCGTGCTCGGCACGGTGCTCGCGATGATGCGCATCTCCCCCGTGCCCAGCCTGCGCTGGGCCGGCTCGACCTACGTCACGCTGCTGCGCAACACCCCGCTGACGATCATCGTCGTGTTCTGCGTGCTGGGGCTGTGGGGCCAGCTCGGGCTGGTTCTCTCCACCGACTTCCAGACCAACTTCTTCCGGCTCGCGGTGCTCGGCCTGTCCGTCTACCACGCCGCCTTCGTCTGCGAGGCGCTGCGGTCGGGCGTCAACACCGTGCCCGTGGGCCAGGCGGAGGCCGCGCGCGCCATCGGGCTGGGCTTCTGGGCGTCCGCGCGGCTCGTGATCCTCCCGCAGGCGTTCCGCGGGGCCATCGCTCCGCTCGGCAACGTCCTCATCGCCCTCACCAAGAACTCCACCGTCGCGGCCGCCGGCTCCGTCGCCGAGGCCTCGGGCCTCATGAAGACGATGATCGAGTTCCGGCCCGACGTCATGCTCCTGATCTTCTTCACGTTCGCGTTCGGCTTCGTGCTCATCGTCGTCCCCCTCGGGCTCGCGACGACCACGCTGTCGCGCAGGCTGGCGGTGGCCCGATGAGCGAGTCCGTCCTGTTCGACGCCCCGGGCCCCCGCACCCGACGGCGGATGGTGTGGGTCAACGTCGCCGCCACCGTCGTCGTCGTCGGCATCGGCGCCTGGGTGCTGTCACGCCTCGGCGCCAAGGGGCAGCTCAACCCCGACCTGTGGACGATCTTCCTCACCGCCGACCCGTGGGTCGACTACCTGCTCCCCGGCCTCGTCGGCACGCTGCGCGCCGCCGCGATCGCGATCGTCACGTCCGCCGTGTTCGGCCTCGTCTTCGGCCTCGGTCGCCTGTCGGCGTCACGGACCGTGCGGGCCGTGTCGGGCGCCGTCGTCGAGTTCTTCCGCGCCGTGCCGGTGCTGCTCATGATGATCTTCTTCTGGCTCGGCCTGTCGCGCCTCGACCTGGTCGAGCCCCGTGACCTGCCGCTCGTGGCGGTCGTCCTCGGGCTGACCTTCTACAACGGGTCGGTGTTCGCCGAGCTGGTCCGCTCCGGCGTGCACAACCTGCCCAAGGGCCAGCGGGAGGCCGCTCTCGCGGTGGGGCTGCGCCGCAGCCAGTCGCTGCGGCTCGTCGAGGTCCCGCAGGCGCTGCTCGCGATGCTGCCTGCGATCGCCAGCCAGCTCGTCGTCATCCTCAAGGACACCGCGCTCGGCTACATCATCACGTACCCCGAGCTGCTCGACGCCGCCCGGCGGCTCGGGTCCGGGCAGGGCAACATCCTGCAGTCGCTGGTCGTCGCCGCTCTGATCTTCATCGTCATCAACTACGCCCTCACGCGGCTCGCCGGGCTGCTGGCCGGCCGGGTGGGACGCCGCACATCGGGACGCGCGAAGGCCGAGCCGCCGAGCCTGGTCGTCGCCACCGGCACCACGTCGACCTGACGGCGCCGCGGTCGCGCGGGCGCCTGACGGCCTGGCGCGCCCGCACTCGCACTCGCTCTCGCACTCGCACTCGCCACGAGCGACGACCACCGACGCGGGCCGGCCGGCCAGCCGTCAGCCAGCGGCCCCGCGGGTCTCGCGCACGACCGTCGGCCGTCAGCCGGCGGTCGCGCTCGCGCGGGTCTCGCGCACGACCGTCACCCGGATCTCGCCCGGGTACGCCAGGTCGCGCTCGATGTGCCGGGCGATGGTCACCGCGAGCTGCGGCAGGTCCGTGTCGTCGACCTCCGACGGCTCGACGACCACCCGGACCTCACGCCCTGCGGACATCGCGAGCGCGCGCTTCACGCCCTCGTGCTCGACGACGAGCTGCTCGAGCTTGTCCATCCGCTCGACGTACTGGTCGAGGTCCTCGCGCCGCGCGCCGGGCCGCGACGCGGAGATCGCGTCCGCGACCTGCACGAGCACCGCCTCGACCGTCTGCGCCGGCACCTCGTCGTGGTGGGCCGCGATGGCGTTGACGACGTCGTCCGACTCCCCCAGCCGGCGCGCCAGGTCCGCGCCCACGAGGGCGTGCGTCCCGGGCACCTCGGAGGTGAGCGCCTTGCCGATGTCGTGCAGGAACGCACCGCGGCGCGCGACCTCGACGTCGGTGCCCGTCTCCGCCGCGAGCTGCGCGGCCAGCAGCGCGCACTCGACGAGGTGCTCGAGGACGTTCTGCCCGTAGGACGTCCGCAGGCGCAGCCGACCGAGCGTCCGGATCAGCTCGGGGTGCAGCCCGGAGACGCCCGCGCGCTCCGCGGCGTCGTGGCCCGCGGCGTCGGTCCGCTCGTCGGCACCGGCGAGTGCCTCCGCGTACGCGGCCTCGATGCGCTGCGGATGGATGCGGCCGTCGGCCATGAGGGCGTCGAGGGCGACCTGCGCGACCTCACGACGACCGGCGTCGAAGCACGACAGGACGACGGCGCCCGGCTGCTCGTCGACCAGCACGTTCACGCCCGTCAGCGCCTCGAAGGCGCGGATGTTGCGCCCCTCCTTGCCGATGATGCGGCCCTTCATGTCGTCCGACGGGAGCGCGAGCGTCGTCGTCGACGACTGCGCGCTCGTCGCGACGGCGGTCCGCTGCACGGCGGTCGCGACGATGCGCCGCGCGCGGGCGTCGGCCGTCCGCCGCGCCTGCGCCTCTGCACGCCGCACCTGCGCCGCCGCGTCGTTCGTCGCACGGTCGACGAGCCGGCGGGTCAGCTCCTCGAGCGCCGCCTCCCGCGTGAGCCCGCTCGCCGACTCGAGCTCGGCGAGGGCCTCGCGCTCGGCGTCGACGATCCGACGACCGGCGAGCGCGTCCGCCTCGGCGAGCCGCTCCTTCGCCGCACGCTCCGCGTCCGCGACGCGTCGGTCTGCGTCCCGCTGGGCGTCGTCGAGACGCCGGGCGGCCTGCTGGCGGGCGTCGGACGCCTCCTCGGCGCGGCTGCGTGCCTTGCGGTCGAGCTCCTCGACCAGCGCGCGGTCCGCCGCGAGGGCCTGCTCGCGCTCCGCGACCCGCTGCTCACGCCGCTCGGCGTCCGCGAGGAGCGCGCGCGCCTGGTCCTTGATCGACGCGACGTCCTGCTCTGCGCGCGCCCGCTGCGCGCCAGCCTCGCGGCGGGCGACCAGCACGAGGATGAGCGCGACCAGGCAGGCGCCGAGCAGCCCGATCACCGTGGCGATGGGCCCTGGCTCCACCGTGGTCCTCCCGTCGTACCGTCCCGAGGTCCGGGGCGCGCTGCTGCTGGCGTCATTCTGTCGCAGGTCGACGTCGCGACCGTGCACCGCCGCGGGTCAGCAACGTCGGAGCGAGCAACGACGCAGGGGCGTCGCGCGTTCCCGCCGACGACGTGACGTCAGTCGGGGTCGACGCCCGTCAGCGGCGGTGTGTCGAGACCGTCCGCGGCGAGCTCCTCGCGGACGAGCCGGGCCACGAGCCCGGGCGGGTAGCCCTTGCGCCCGAGGGCGGCGAAGGTCCGCCGCGCCCGGGTCTGGGCGTCGAGCCCCGCGGTCGCCGCGAGCCGGCGCCGCACCAGGTGGCGTGCGGCCGACTCCTCGTCCTCGGTGTCGATCTGCTCGAGCGCGCGCTCGGCATCCTCGTCGCCCACGCCCTTGCGACGCAGCTCGACCGCGAGCGCCCGACGGGACAGCCCGCGCTCGGCGTGCCGCGTCCGGACCAGCGTCTCGGCGTAGGCGGCGTCGTCCACGAGCCCGACCTCGGTGAACCGGTCGAGCACGCGCTCGGCGACCTCTTCCGGAACGTCGCGCCGGCCCATCGCCTCGGCGAGCTGCGCGCGGCTGCGTGGGGCGCCCGTGAGCATCCGCAGCGCGATCGCCCGCGCCACCGACTCCGGGTCGGGTTCGGTGTCGTGCGCGGCGGACCCCGTCGGGGGCGGTTCGGATGCCCGCCCCCGACGGTGCCCGCGGTTCATGCCCGGGCCGCCGCTGGTCAGAAGTCGACCGCCGGCGAGGCGTCCGCCGGGGCGTCGACGCGTGCGCCGACCCCCAGCTTCTCCTTGATCTTCTTGTCGATCTCGTCCGCGAGGTCGGGGTTGTCCTTGAGGAACTTGCGGGCGTTCTCCTTGCCCTGCCCCAGCTGGTCGCCCTCGTACGTGTACCAGGCGCCGGACTTGCGGACGAAGCCGTGCTCGACGCCGAGGTCGATGAGGCTGCCCTCGCGGGAGATGCCCACGCCGTACAGGATGTCGAACTCGGCCTGCTTGAACGGCGGCGCCATCTTGTTCTTGACGATCTTCACGCGGGTCCGGTTGCCGACCGCGTCGGTGCCCTCCTTGAGGGTCTCGATGCGGCGGATGTCCATGCGGACCGAGGCGTAGAACTTCAGGGCCTTGCCACCGGTCGTCGTCTCCGGGGAGCCGAAGAAGACGCCGATCTTCTCGCGCAGCTGGTTGATGAAGATCGCGGTGGTGCCCGACGCGTTGAGCGCGCCGGTGATCTTGCGCAGCGCCTGCGACATGAGGCGCGCCTGCAGACCGACGTGGCTGTCGCCCATCTCGCCCTCGATCTCGGCCTTCGGCACGAGCGCCGCGACGGAGTCGATGACGATGATGTCGATCGCGCCGGAGCGGATCAGCATGTCCATGATCTCGAGCGCCTGCTCGCCGGTGTCCGGCTGCGAGACCAGCAGGGCGTCGGTGTCGACGCCGAGCTTCTTCGCGTACTCGGGGTCGAGCGCGTGCTCGGCGTCGATGAAGGCGGCGATGCCGCCGGCCTTCTGCGCGTTCGCGACGGCGTGCAGCGCGACCGTCGTCTTGCCGGAGGACTCCGGGCCGTACACCTCGATGATGCGGCCGCGCGGGAGCCCGCCGATGCCGAGCGCCACGTCGAGCGCGATGGAGCCGGTCGGGATCACCTCGACCGGGGGGCGCCCCTCGTCGCCGAGGCGCATGATCGAGCCCTTGCCGAACTGGCGGTCGATCTGGCTGAGTGCGGCCTCGAGGGCCTTCTCGCGGTCCTGGGGTGCGGGCATTGTTCCCACCTCGTCGTCTCGTGCAGCGTCCTGCTGCGCCTGCGGGGGCTGGTCTCGTTGCGGGTGACGCTATGCCCGACCACCGACATCCCGGCCGCGACCGTCCCCACCCCGTGAGCCGGCCGGAGCCGGACGGGGCTGTGGACGGCTCGACCGCCGATCACCCACCGAGGAGACTACCCGAACACCTGTTCGACGTCCGCCGACACGCCGCCGGCGTGTCCGCAGGCCGCTCCCGACGCGCCGGGGACCCGGCGCGGGCGTCAGCGCACCGGCGCAGAGTCGACCTCGACCTGCTCCCCCGGCGCCAGCACGTGCACCCGGCACCCCGGCGCGAGCCGGTGCGCCGCCGCCGCGAACGCGGGCCCGGCACGGTCCATCCACCCCGGCGGCAGCCGCCGCGACGCGGGTGCGTGCAGCGTCCCCCAGTGCACCGGCACCGCCGCGCGGGCCCCCACCACGTGGCACGCCCGTGCCGCCTGCCGCGCGTCCATGTGCCCCCCGGACAGGCGCGGGCCCCAGCCCCCGACCGGCACGAGCGCGAGGTCGACAGGGCCACCGAGGAGAGCCGGCAGGTTCACCATCGCCGCGAACGGTGCGGTGTCGCCCGCGAACCACACCCGCCCCGACGGCGCGTCCACGAGGAAGCCGTGCGCGGTGTTCGGCCGGTGCGGCATCGGCCGGTCGCCGTGCACCGCGGGCGCGAGCCGCACGCGGACGTCGCTGCCCGGCACGCACCACCAGACGTGGTCGGGCAGCCCGACGGACCGGTCCATGCCCTTGTGCCGCAGCCACCGGGCGTTCGACGGCGCCGAGACGACGGGCACGCCCGGCAGCAGGCGCAGCGAGCCGATCTCGGCGTGGTCGTGGTGCATGTGGGACAGGAGCACCGCGTCGGTGCCTGCCCAGTGGTCCGCCTCGGGAGCGGCCCCGCGGCGACGCAGCAGCCCCGCGTGCCCGCGCAGCAGCGGGTCGGTGAGCAGCCGGACGCCGTCGACGTCGAGCACGACGGTCGCGTGGCCCAGCCACCGCACCCGCAGCCCGCCCGGTCGGTCGGTCACGGTCGCAGGCCCGCCGCGGTCGCCCAGCGCAGCAGCTGGGCGTGCACGGCCTCCGCCCCGACGAGCAGCCGCTCGCTGCCGACGTCCTCGCACAGGTCGTCGTCGAGCGGGCAGTCGACCGGGTGCAGCAGCAGCGCGCGGTTCTGCTGGCCGCCGATCCCGCCGTGCGAGCCCACCTGGCCCTCGAAGGCGTGCACGTGCCCCGCGGACGACACCTCCGAGACGAGAAGAAGGTCGCCGGTGTGCGCGAGCCGTGCGGCCCGCACCAGGTCGGGCCCTCCGCGCGGACCGTACGGGGCGAGCGGGTCCTCACCCTCGGGCGCGGCGTCGTCCTGCTCGAGGAGCACGAGCCCGCGCGGGCCGATCGCCACGAGCCCCCGGTCCTGGGTGTCCGCGACCACGACGCCGACCCCCGGGTGCGCCGCGAGGCCCGCGACCAGTCCGGGCCACCGCTCCTGCAGCTCCTCGAGGACCAGGCGGCGCGGCGAGCGCGGGAACCACACGAGCCCGAGGTTCCCCGAGCCGACCACGACGACCTCGGGCACCTCGCCGTCGGCGGCAGGCTCGCGCGCGTCGCGGGCGTCCGGACCGACCACGGAGGCGGCCCGACCGGTACCGAACGCGCTCGTCAGCAGTGCGTTGAGCGGACCCCAGTCCTCGCCCGTCCCGCTCTCCACACCCGCCGCGCCCGGGGCGGCCATGAGGCCGCGGACCGTGTCCAGGAGGCTGCGGCCCCCGAGCTGCTCGAACGTCGCACCGAGCGCCTGGCCGTGGTCGGACAGCACGACGAACCGGTACGCGCGCGGCGCGACGGCGCACACCTGCTCGAGGGTCCGCAGGACCCGGTCGAGGCCCTCGAGCGCCCGCATCGACTCGGGACGCGTCGGCCCGGCGTGGTGGGCGATCTCGTCGTAGTCGACGAGGTCGACGAACACCGTCGGGTCGCCGCGCATGAGCGCCTCGGCGACGAGCGACGTCGACAGGTCCCGCATGAGGACGTTCGTCACGCCGCGCAGCACGACGTACCACCCGCCGCGCGAGATCCGGGGCCGCACGTCGCGGACCCGCTGCCGGCGCGCCTGGTAGAGCTCCTTGACCATCTCGCCCAGCGACAGGCTGACCGCGCGCGCGAGGACGAACGGGCTCGCGAAGAACCGCAAGAACGACGGCCCCGGCCCGAGGCCCGCGCGCTCGCCGTCGGGCCCCCGGCTGCGTGTCCTGCTCATGACGACGAACGCGGTCGCCGCATCGCCGGAGAACATGGTCGAGACCGCCGTGCCGCCGCCCGCGAGCAGCCCCTTGCCCGTCGTGAGGCGCGTCTCGACGAGCGCCGCGTCGACCGGGTGGTTCGTCACCACCAGCCGTCCCAGACCCCGGTCCCACCACCGGAACGCCGGGATCTGGGTGGAGTCGCCGTGCAGGAGGCCCGCCTGGCTCGCCGGGGTCGTCGACGGCACGCGCGCCCACCAGGGCTCGAGCCGGTGCGTGCCGTCGGTGAGCCAGCGCTGCACGGTCGGCGCGAGGCCAGCCTCGATCGCCTGCCGCAGCACGGGCTCGGCGACGCCGTCGAGCTGGACGACCAGGAGCCCGGCCTGCCGCGCGCCGTCGTCGGGCGCCGTCCCCGCCCGCCGCGCCCGGCGTCGCGCGCGGCGCAGGACGTCCGCGATGACGTAGTCGCTGTCGTTCGCGCCCCAGACCCAGCGCGCCGCGGCCATGACGATCGCGGTGAGCACGAGGACGAGCGCGGTGTCCCAGCCCGAGTCGAGAGTGATCCCCGGGGCGTACGCGAGCGCGACCCAGGCGACCGCCACCTGCACCACGAGCCCCGCGACGAGCGCGCCCATCGCGCCGGCGACGGCCGCGAACCAGCGAAGGGGGGCCCGCAGCAGCAGGTCGCCGACGGAGACCGCGAGCGCGACCACGAGGATCCCGACCGGCGAGTCGGCCGTGACGCCGTCCACGAGCGCGATCGCCACGCCGAGGCCGACGGCCGTCGTGGCCAGGCCGAGCGCGACGTCCCCCACGTCGGCGAGCGTCGGCGCCCACCGGCGCGGCGGGCGGTTTCCCGGTCGGACGTCGACGCTCATCGGGCTCCTCAGCGACGGGGTGGTGCCGCGCGGTGCGGGTCGCTGCCCCAGCGGGCGGCGTCGGGGATGCCGAGCGCGTCGCACAGCGCGTGCCAGACGGTCCGCGGCTCCTCGCCGTCGTCGAGCGCCTGCTGCGCGGTCCGCTGCCCGAGCTCGCCGACGACGAGCTCCCGCACGAGCCCGCGACCCTGGGCGCTGCCGAGCACGTCGTCGACCAGATCCCAGAACTCGCGGTACCTCACGGGTCACAGCCTGCCACCCCGCGGCCCGCGGGCGCGCGCTCCGCGACCGGCGGGTGTCGGCGCCACCTGACACCATGGCGCGGTGGTGCTCTCGAGGTTCTCCGACGCGACGAGGTCGTGGTTCGAGGGTGCGTTCGAGGAGCCCACGGCCGCGCAGACCGGTGCGTGGACCGCGGTGTCGGGCGGTGAGCACGCCCTCGTGGTCGCCCCGACGGGCTCCGGCAAGACGCTCGCGGCGTTCCTGTGGGCGCTCGACGGCCTGCTGACCGACGAGGTGCCGGACGACCCCGCGGCGCGGTGCCGGGTGGTCTACGTCTCGCCCCTCAAGGCGCTCGCGACCGACGTCGAGCGCAACCTGCGCTCGCCGCTCGTCGGCATCCGGCAGTCCGCGGCGCGGCTGGGACGCACGCTGCCCGACGTGTCCGTGGGCATCCGCACGGGCGACACGCCCCCGGCCGAGCGGCGCGCGTTCGCGACCCGACCGCCGGACATCCTCATCACGACCCCCGAGTCGCTGTACCTCGTGCTCACGTCGGCCGCCAGGTCCGGCCTGTCGGGCGTACGGACGGTCATCGTCGACGAGATCCACGCCGTCGCGGGCACCAAGCGCGGCTCGCACCTCGCGCTCTCCCTCGAGCGCCTCGACGCGCTGCTCGACCGTCCCGGCGGGCCAGGGCCCGCGCAGCGCATCGGCCTGTCGGCGACGGTCCGGCCGGTCGAGGCCGTGGCCGACTTCCTCGGCGGGGCACGCCCGGCGGCCGCGGGCGGGCGGACGGTGACGGTCGTGCAGCCGCCGTCGACCAAGCAGATCGACGTCGACGTCGTGGTCCCGGTGCCCGACCTCACCGAGCTGGGAGCCGTCCCGGGGGCGTCGGGCGACCTCCTGCCGACGCCCGACCCGGACCTCAGCGGCACCGCCGACCGGCCCTTGGTGCGTCCGTCGATCTGGCCGCACGTCGAGGAGCGCGTGGTCGACCTCGTCGCCCGGCACCGCTCGACCCTCGTCTTCACGAACTCGCGCCGCGGTGCCGAGCGGCTGACCGCCCGGATCAACGAGGTGTGGGCCGAGCGCCAGGGCGTCGAGGTGCCGGACCCCGGCGCTCTGCAGGCCGCCGCCGTCCCGGCGCAGTCGGGCACGGCGGTCGGCATCGACACGCGCGAGGCGGCGACGATCCTCGCGCGTGCCCACCACGGCTCGATGAGCCGCGCCGAGCGGACCCGCACCGAGTCCGAGCTCAAGGCGGGCCGGCTGCCCGCGGTCGTCGCGACGAGCTCGCTCGAGCTCGGCATCGACATGGGGGCGATCGACCTCGTCGTGCAGGTCGGGACTCCACCGTCGGTCGCGAGCGGGCTGCAGCGCGTCGGCCGTGCCGGGCACCAGGTCGGCGCCGTGTCCCGCGGCATCGTGTTCCCGACGTTCCGCGGCGAGCTCGTGCCCGCGGCGGTCACCGCCGAGCGGATGCGCGACGGCGTCCTCGAGCCGCTCGCCGTGCCGCGCAACCCGCTCGACGTGCTCGCGCAGCAGGTCGTCGCGATGGTCGCGCTCGACGACTGGGCGGTCGACGACCTGGCCGCGGTGGTCCGGCGCGCGTCGCCGTTCGCGACGCTGGGCGACGCCACGCTGCGCGCGGTGCTCGACATGCTCGCGGGCCGCTACCCGAGCGAGGAGTTCGCGGAGCTGCGGCCACGGCTCGTCTGGGACCGCGTGACGGACACCCTGACGGCACGGCCCGGCTCGCTGCGGCTCGCGGTGACGAGCGGCGGCACGATCCCCGACCGCGGGCTGTTCGGCGTGTTCCTGGCGAGCGGCGCGACCACGAGCGACGTGCCGGTCGACGCCGAGCGCACGGGCGGGCGCGTGCGCGGCGGGCGGCGCGTGGGCGAGCTCGACGAGGAGATGGTCTACGAGTCGCGTGTCGGCGACACGTTCACGCTCGGCTCCAGCACGTGGCGCATCGAGGACATCACGCCCGACCGGGTGCTCGTGTCCCCCGCGCCCGGCGTCCCGGGCCGGCTGCCGTTCTGGAAGGGCGACTCCCAGGGCCGTCCCGCCGAGCTGGGACGCGCGATGGGCGCGTGGGTGCGCGAGCTCGGCACGCTGCCCGAGGCGGCCGCGCGCGACCGTGTCGAGGCGGCCGGGCTGGACCCGTGGGCGGCCGACAACCTGCTGACGTACCTCGCCGAGCAGCGTGCCGCGACGGGCGACCTGCCGACGGACACCGTGCTGGTCGTCGAGCGGTTCCGCGACGAGCTCGGCGACTGGCGGGTCGTCCTGCACTCGCCGTACGGGGCGCGCGTGCACGCACCCTGGGCCGTCGTGGTCGGTGCGCGGCTGCGCGAGCGGTACGGCGTCGACGCGGCCGCGATGCACGCCGACGACGGGATCGTCCTGCGGCTGCCCGACGTCCTCGACGCGGGCGACGACGCGTGGGCGGACGTCGACGCCGACACCGGGCCGGGGATCGAGCTGTCCGACCTGCTCATCGAGCCCGACGAGATCCTCGACGTCGTCCGCACCGAGCTCGGCTCGTCCGCGATGTTCGGCGCGCGCTTTCGGGAGGCGGCGAGCCGCGCCCTGCTGCTGCCGCGCCGGCGCCCCGACCGCCGGCAGCCGCTGTGGCAGCAGCGCCAGCGCTCGGCGCAGCTGCTGTCGGTCGCCGCGCAGTACCCCGAGTTCCCGATCCTGCTCGAGGCCGTCCGCGAGTGCCTGCAGGACGACTTCGACACCGAGGCGCTGACGACGCTCATGCGCGACGTCGCGGCGGGCCGCGTGCGGGTCGTCGAGGTGACGACGCCCCAGCCGTCGCCCTTCGCGCAGGCGCTGCTGTTCGGGTACACCGCGCAGTTCCTCTACGACGGCGACGCCCCTCTCGCGGAGCGCCGCGCGGCCGCGCTCACGCTCGACCCGACGCTGCTCGCGGAGCTGCTCGGCCAGGGCGGCGAGTCGCAGCTCGCGGACCTGCTCGACCCGGCGGCCGTCCTGCGCACCGAGGCCGAGCTGGGCGGCACGGCGCCCGACCGTCAGGTCACGTCGCTCGAAGGGCTGTCCGACGTGCTCCGACGGCACGGCCCCCTCACCGCGGACGAGGCCGCACTGCGTGTCGTCGAGCCGCACCGCCCGGAGGTGCCCGCCTGGCTCGACGAGCTCGCGCGGGCGCGACGGGCAATCCGTGTCCGCCTGGGCGGCCTGCCTCCCGAGCGGGCCGAGCAGTGGGCGGCGATCGAGGACGCCGGGCGGCTGCGGGACGCGCTCGGGGTCGCGCTGCCGGTGGGCGTGCCCGAGGTCTTCACCGAGCTCGTCCCCGACCCCGTCGGCGACCTGCTGCGCCGTCACGCACGCACCCGCGGCCCGTTCACCGCCGCATCGGCCGCCGCACGGTTCGGGTTCGGCGTCGCGGTCGCGAGCGAGACGCTGCAGCGCCTCGAGCGGTCGGGCGTCCTGGTGCACGGTCGGCTCCGGCCCGACGAGCTCGGAGGCACGGGCGACGAGTTCTGCGACGCGCAGGTCCTGCGCACGCTGCGCCGCCGGTCGCTCGCGGCGCTGCGCGCCGAGGTCGAGCCCGTCGAGCCGCAGGCCCTCGGCGTCTTCCTGCCGCGCTGGCAGGGCGTGCAACCGGTCCGGCTGCCGGGAAGGACCGGCGGGACCGCGACGCTGCGGGGTGTCGACGGCGTGGCCCGCGTGGTCGAGCAGCTCGCCGGTGCGGTGCTGCCCGCCTCCGCGTGGGAGACGCACGTCCTGCCTGCGCGCGTGCCCGACTACTCCCCCGCGATGCTCGACGAGCTCACCGCCGCCGGCGAGGTGCTGTGGGCGGGGCACGGCGCGCTCGCCGGGCACGACGGGCTGGTGTCGCTGCACCCGACGTCTGTGGCGGACCTCACCCTCCCGCCGCGCGCGGACGACGCCCTGGAGGGGCCGTCGCCCGTCCGTGACGCGGTGCTCGACGCGCTGGCGGGCGGCGGTGCGTGGTTCCTGCCGCAGCTCGTCGAGCGGGTCCGCGCGGTGCTGGCGGCGTCGGACGACGGCGAGGCCGGCGCGGGCGGCAACGCCCCGGCCGGCCGCGGCACGCGCGACGGGCTCGACGCTCTCGAGCACCCCGGCGGGCCTGGCAGCCTCGGGGGGCCCGGCTCGCCCGGCGCCGCCGGGGTGGTCCCGGCGAGCGAGGTCGCGGCCGCCCTGTGGGAGCTCGTCTGGGCCGGGCTCGTGACCAACGACGGCCTCGCGCCGCTGCGCGCGTGGCTCGGCACCGGCAGCACCGCCCACCGCAGCCGCGCCCCGGCCCCGCGGGGACGGCCGTTGCGCCCGCGCCTCGGGCTGCGCGCAGGCGTCCGGCTCGGCGGGACCGCCGGTGCGGGCGCGGGTGGGCCGGGCCTCGCGGGGCTCGGGGCGGCGGGCGCCGGGCTCACCGCGGCGGGTGGTGGGCGGTGGTCGCTCCTGCCGGCACGCGAGCAGGACCCGACGCTGCGCGCGCACGCGACCGCCGCGCAGCTCCTCGACCGGCACGGCGTGCTGACGCGCGCGGTCGCCCCGTCGGAGGGCATCGGCGGGCGGTTCACCGACGTGTACCGGGTGCTGTCCGCGCTCGAGAACGGCGGCCAGGTCCGTCGCGGCTACTTCGTCGAGCGGCTCGGCGGGTCGCAGTTCGCCCTGCCGGGCGCGGTCGACCGGCTGCGGGCCGACGCACAGGTCGTCGACCGGGCCGCCGAGCGCGCCGCCGACTCCCAGGAGAACCGCACGACGCGGACCGAGCCGTGGCACACCGCGGAGGTGACCTCGTCGTCCGCCGCGGACCAGGACGCCGTCGTCGTCGTGCTGGCCGCGACCGACCCGGCGAACCCGTACGGCGCGGCGCTCGCCTGGCCGTCGGCGCCTGCCGGTCAAGACGGTGCCCGCGCGAGGGCCACCGCGGCGACGGCCGCCGGCACCGCCGCGTCGACCTCCGGCACCCCGGCGACCGCGGCGACGCCCCCGACCGACCCGGCGACCCCCGGACGCCACCGGCCGGGCCGCAAGGCGGGTGCGCTCGTGGTGCTCGTCGACGGCGCGCTCGTGCTCTACCTGGAGCGCGGCGGACGGACGGTCCTGTCGTTCGACACCCGCCCCGAGGTCCTCGCGGCCGCGACGCTGGGGCTCGCGGAGGCGGTGCGCGTGCGGCACACGGGGCGCCTGACGATCAGCCGGCTGGACGGCGCGGAGGTGCTCGCCGACGGCGCGCTGCACGGCCCCGTGGGCCAGGCGCTCGTCGCGGCCGGGTTCGCCCCGACGCCGCGCGGGCTGCGGCTGCGCGGTCAGGCCTGACGGCGTGCGTCTCCCGCGAGGTCTCCGTGCCTGAGGGCGACGTCCTGCGCCGCACGGCGGCCCGGCTCGACGCCGCGCTCGTCGGGCAGCCGCTCGTGCGCGCGGACCTGCGCTGGCCGACGGCGGCGACGGTCGACCTCGTCGGCCGCACCGTGCTGGGGACGACGCCGTACGGCAAGCACCTGCTCACGCGGTTCGACGACGGCCGGACGCTGCACACGCACCTGCGCATGGACGGGACGTGGCGCGTCGAGGCCACGGGCTCCCCGCAGGCGCAGGCGCGCTCGTTCCGGGTGCGCGCGGTGCTCGCCACGGCACGGTGGACGGCGGTCGGGCAGCTCCTCGGGATGCTCGACGTCGTCCCGACGGCGGACGAGCACACGCTCGTCGGGCACCTGGGGCCGGACGTCCTCGACGACCCGCTCGACCTGGACGAGGCGCTGCGACGCTGGACGCGGCAGGGGCGCACGCCGGTCGCCGAGGTGCTGCTCGACCAGACCGTCGTGGCCGGGATCGGCACGATCTTCATGGCCGAGTCGCTGTTCGCGGAGCGGGTGTGGCCGTGGACGCCCGCGGAGGAGGTCCACGACCCGCGGCGCGTCCTGCTGACTGCCCGGCGGCTCATGCAGCGCTCGGTGCTCAGCGGGCGGCCGAACGAGAAGGTCCACGGCCGCCGACGTCGTCCGTGCGTGCGGTGCGGGACCCCGATCGCCGTCGGCTCGGCCCGGCCGGCACCGATGGACCGGCCGGTGTTCTGGTGCCCGCGCTGCCAGGCCGAGGGCCGCCGCGGCGAGCCGTCCTGACCGCAGGCTTTTCACCCGGGCGAGACCACACTGCGGACGCCGCAGTCACCCGTCCGGCCGCGGACGGCGGCCGCAGAGCACGCGCGCCGGCGCCCGGCAGCCTGCGTCGGATCGCCGCGTCGTCGCGGCGGTGCCGACATGGCGCGGTCCGCGGACCGGGGTCCACGGACCGTGAGACCCGGCAACAGCCGGGCCGGTACGCCTCAGCCGATCGGAGCGAGCTCCGCACGGGGACGCTGCCATCCACCCTCGGCGCTGCGGCCGACGGAGGCCGCGAGGTCGGCCGGGACGGTGTCGGGGATCAGCAGACCCTCGGCCACCGCGACACGGTCGCTGACCTCGCGCAGCACGAGCGACATCGGGACGTCGAGCGCCTCGCAGATGCTGTTCAGCAGCTCCGACGACGCCTCCTTCTGCCCTCGCTCCACCTCGCTGAGGTAGCCCAGCGAGACGCGAGCCGCCGACGACACCTCACGCAGGGTGCGCCCCTGGCGCTGACGAGCGTCCCGCAGGACGTCGCCGATCTCTCGACGTAGCACAATCATCCGGGCTCCCCCTCTCGTGTCGCGTGCCGGCCCACTGGTCGGCGCCGGTTCCCGTCCGGGTCCCGCCGCCACCGCTCCCGACTTCGCCTGCGTCGGGAGACTCCCACCGTACCGCGCGCCACCTGAGCGCGCGGGCGTCCGTCGGGCCGGGGGTCGAGTGCTCATCACGTGCATCCCAACGATCCCACCACCCCGGGTGTTCCCACGCTCGCCGCCCGGTGCGACGACGCACACCCGGGGCGCGCCGTGCGGTGCGGGCGGCCCCGCCCCGCGTGGGCCCGTCCGCGGCGGTCGTCCGCGGTCAGCGCAGGACGTCGAGGGCGAGCGCGAGGACGGCGTCGACCGCCCCGCCACGCACGGCGGCGCGGTCCCCGCCGAGCCGGAGCGACGCGACCCGGACGGTCCCGGCGGTCACGACGGCCACGTGCACGGTGCCGGGCGGGTGACCGTCCTGCGGGGTCGGGCCGGCCACGCCCGTCGTCGCGAGGCCGACGTCCGCGCCGAGCCGCTCGCGCACGCCACGCGCCATCGCGGCGGCGACGTCGGGGTCGACGGCACCCCGCGCGTCGAGCAGCGCGGGGTCGACGCCGAGCAGCGTCCCCTTGAGGTCGGTGGCGTACGCGACGACCGCGCCGCGCAGGACGGCCGACGCCCCGGGCACCTCGACGAGCGTCGCGGACACCAGCCCGCCGGTGAGGGACTCGGCGACGGCGAGGGTCCAGCCGCGGGCGGCGAGGACGTCGAGCAGCGTGGCCGCGGACGTGGGCACGGGCGGCTCGACGGGCGACGCCGAGTCGGTGCCCACGACGACCCCTACAGGCCGGCCGCGGGCGGGACGGCGGCCGCGCGGCGGATGCGGATCGCGGTGCGGACGTAGTCGAGCCCGGTCACGACGGTGACGAGCACGGCCAGCCCCATGGCGATCGCGGCGACGACCTCGACGAACGCGGGCAGCTCGTCGAGCGGGAGCAGGTACAGGCCGATCGCGACGGACTGGAGCACCGTCTTGAGCTTGCCGCCGCGGGACGCCGGCAGGACGACGTAGCGCAGCAGGAAGAAGCGCATCGCGGTGATGCCGAGCTCGCGGACGAGGATGACGACCGTGACCCACCACGGCAGGTCGCCGAGGGCCGAGAGCAGCACGAGCGCCGAGCCGACGAGCAGCTTGTCGGCGATCGGGTCGAGGAGCTTGCCGAGGTCCGTGATCTTGCCGGACCGGCGCGCGAGCCAGCCGTCGAGCCGGTCGGTCGCGGCGGCGAGCACGAAGATCGCGGTCGCGAGCAGGCGACCGCGGACGGTGTGCCCACCGTCGAGCAGGAGGGCCCAGGCGAAGAACGGCACGAGGACGATGCGGGCCACCGTGAGCACGTTCGCCATGTTCCAGGCGGAGGGGACGGCGTCGACCACCCGGACAGCGTAGTTGGGTCCGGGACCCTCTCCGCGCACGCGCGACCGGGCTGGGCGCGGACGGCCGTCGGAGCGGGTCGCCCGACCGCCTCGATCATCGGGAACCGGGTCTCCCCGGACCGGCGCCGACCCGCCGCCGCGACGTGCGTGGCCGGCGCGTCCGCGGCGGGCACCGGGGTGTCCGCGGCGGGCACCGGGGTGTCAGGACGCAGGTGGGCGAGGGCGTCGGGCCCCACGCACTAAGGTCCGGTTGTGTCCCGCCACGCCCGTGCCGCTCGACGACGCCGCCCGACGGTGGCCCTCCTCGTCGCGCTCCTGGTCGTCCTGGCGGGGCTGGGTGCCGCCGCGGCCGCGCTCGACCCCTGGTCGCGCGGGAGCGCGGTCGCCGGCGCGGACCTCGGGCCGTCCGACCGGCCGGTCACGCCGACACCCTCGCCGACGCCGACCCCGACGCCCACGCCCGACCCGGACGCCGACCTCACGATCGTCGCGACGGGCGACGTGCTGCCGCACCTCCCGGTGCTGTCGTCGGCGCGCGTCGCCGGGGGCGGGCACGACTTCGCGCCGCTGCTCGCACCGCTCGACCGGTGGGTGCAGCCCGCCGACCTGGCGCTGTGCCACCTCGAGGTCCCGGTCGCCCCGGCCGGCACGCCGCCCAGCGGGTACCCGATGTTCGGCACGCCCGCGGAGATCGCGCAGGGGCTGCGCACGCAGGGGTGGGACGGCTGCTCGACGGCGTCGAACCACTCGGTCGACCGCGGCTTCGCGGGCGTGACGGCGACGCTCGACGCGATGGACACCGCCGGGCTCGGGCACGTCGGGACGGCTCGCAGCGCGGCCGAGCAGGCGCAGCCGCAGCTCTACCGGCTCGATCGGGCCGGTCAGGAGATCACCGTGGCGCACGTCGCGGCGACGTACGGGACGAACGGCATGCCCGTCGACGCGGACAAGCCGTGGTCGGTCGACGTCGTCGACGTCCCGGCGCTCGTCGCCGCCGCGACCGCCGCGCGCGCCGCAGGGGCCGACCTGGTCGTCGCGAGCGTCCACTGCTGCGTCGAGTACCGGACGGAGCCGACGCCCGAGCAGGTCGCGATCGACCAGCAGCTCGCCGACTCGGGCGTGATCGACCTCGTCATCGGGCACCACGCGCACGTGCCGCAGCCCGTCGCGCTCCTCGCGGGCGGGCCGCGCGGCGAGGGGATGTGGGTCGCGTACGGGCTCGGCAACTACCTGTCGAACCAGGACGAGGCATGCTGCTCCCCCGACACGAGCTCCGGGCTGCTGCTCACGGCGCACGTGCGCAGCACCGGCGCGTTCCCGGCGCGCGGCGTCGAGGCAGGGCCGGCACGGGTCACGGGCGTCGAGTGGACGCCGATCACCGTCGACCGCAAGGGCGGCCACCAGGTGCACGCGCTGGTCGACATCCCCGACGGCACGGCGACGCTGTCGGCTGCGCAGGTCGCGGACCGGACCGCGCGCGTCGTCGCCGCGGCCGGCACGCAGGCACCCCAGCGCACGACCCCGGTGGAGTCGACGGGCCCCGCGGCAGTCGCCGTGCCCCGCACCGCCGGCTGACGACGCGACGGCCGGCGACCCGTCCTGCCGCCCCGGCCAGGCAGACTCGACCAGGCGACGTTCAGCGCGAGACGTCGCCCGGCTGCGCCCCGCCGAACAGCCAGCCCTGCCCGTACCGCCAGCCGTTGCGGTGCAGGTAGCGCGCCTGCTCCTCGTGCTCGATGCCCTCGGCGATCGTCACCATCGCGAGCTCGCGCGCGAGGGCGCCGAGCGCGCGGGCGACCTTCCCCGCCGTCGGGTCGTCGGGGATGCCCGAGGTGAACGACATGTCGAGCTTGACCCCGGCGACGGGCAGGTCCCGCAGGTAGGACAGCGGCGAGACACCCGTCCCGAAGTCGTCCAGCAGGATCGGCACGCCCGCGGCGGACAGCTGCGTGAGCTCGTGCCGGATGCGCGTCCCGGACGCCACGAGCGACGACTCGGTGAGCTCGACGACGATCCGCCCGGCGGCGACGCGGCGCCGTGAGATCTCCCCCAGCAGGGTCGTCGCGAACTCCCCGTCCCCCAGCTGGTCCGCCGACACGTTGACGGAGACCCAGCGCGTGCGGTCGTGGGTCTGCGCGACGAACTCGACGACCGCGGTGGCGACGTACTGCGCGAGCGGCACGGACAGGCCGGCCTCCTGCACGAGCGGCAGGAACGCGCCGGGCAGCAGCAGCCCGCGGTGGGGGTGCTGCCAGCGGACGAGCGCCTCGTACCCGACGACCCGCAGGTCGGCGAGGTCGACGATCGGCTGGTAGTGCACGACGAGCTCGTCGCGCTCCAGGGCGTCGGCGAGCTCGCGGTGCACGGTCGTGTGCGACGCGACGCTCATCGACGACTCGAACACCTCGGTCCGTCCGCGGCCCGACCCCTTCGCCCGGTAGAGCGCGGCGTCGGCAGCCGCGAGCATCGCCGGTGCGCCGCCCTCGACGGTCTCGGGGTCCGCCAGCGCGATCCCGATGCTGGCCGCGACCTGGACCCGCCGCCGGGCGACCCGGGCCGGCTCGACGAGCCCGGCGTGGATCGCGGCGGCGATCTCGAACACCGCGCGAGGGCCGTCGGTGTCCTGCACGACGACGACGAACTCGTCGCCGCCGAGCCGGGCGACCGTGCCACGTCGCGCGGTCGCGGCCCGCAGGACACCCGCGACGTGCACGAGCACCTCGTCGCCCGCGGCGTGCCCGTACCGGTCGTTGATCTGCTTGAACCCGTCGAGGTCGCACGCGATGACGGCGACCCGGTCGACGACGCCCGGCTGCTCCAGCACCGACTGGAGCACCTCCTGCATGAGGGTGCGGTTCGCGAGGCCCGTCAGCGGGTCGTGCATCGCGCGGTGCGTGAGCATCTCGGCCTGCAGCCGGGACTCGGTGGAGTCGCGGACCTGGACGACGAAGTGGTCGGGGGCACCGGTCGCGGACCGCACGAGCGCGGCGTCGAGCACGACCCACACGGCGTGCCCGTCGGCCCGCAGGTACTGCTGCTCGAGCGAGAACCGCGGCACCTCCCCCGCGAGCAGCCGGTCGACGGCGAGCCGTTCCGCGGCCCGCCCCTCGGGCTCGCCGAGGTCGGCCATGGGGTACCCGCGCAGCGCGTCGACGCGCGTCCCGAGCAGGTCGGCGAACGCCGAGTTGGCCTCGACCACGGACCAGTCGAGGTCGACGAGCGCCATGCCGATGGGCGCGTTCTCCATGGCGACGCGGAACTGCGTCTCGCTGCGCGACAGGGCCGCCTCGACCTCGCGGCGCCCGGTGACGTCGACGAACGTCGTGAGGACCGCGGGGTTCTCGCCGTCGCCCGCCGGGACGAGCCGGCTCGCGACCTGGACCATGCGGACGTGCATGCCGGCGGGGCCGGCGATGGCGACGCCCACGAGCTCCGGCTCGCCCGGCGCGAACCCGGTGCGGGTCGAGCCCCTGTGCCCGAGCACCGCGGCGGGGTTCATCGACAGGCCCTGCTCGTTGACCAGGACGAGCGGGAGGTCCGTCACGGGACGCCCCACCGCGGCCTCGGTGTCGACGCCGAGGATCTCGGCGGCCCGCTCGGAGATGTCGAGCACGCGGCCGGCGAGCGACTGGACGAGCACGCCCTCCTTGGTGACCGACTGCAGCACCTCGTAGCGCTGGCGCAGCTCGCGGGACAGCTCAAGGAGCTCGTTGGCCCGGCGCACCTGGCGCCGCTGTCGGCCGAGCAGGACCAGCACCGCGACGAGCGCGAGGATCGCGACGACGGCGATGACGGTGGCGACGATCCCGAGCGGGTCGGAGAGCGTCGCGCTCATCGGCCGCCGCCGGACCAGGGTCCCGCGTCGTCCTCCTCGGCGTCGTCGAAGTAGTCGGTGGCGACCGGCGGGTCGCCCGGCAGGGCGCCGTCGCCGTCGTCCTCGCTGCCGGGCTCGCCGCGCAGCATCGCGAGCGTCCCGGGCAGGTCGTCGGGCTGGACCAGGACCTCCCGCGCCTTCGACCCCTCCGAGGGGCCGACGATCTCCCGCGACTCCAGCAGGTCCATGAGCCGGCCCGCCTTGGCGAACCCGACGCGGAGCTTGCGCTGCAGCATCGACGTCGAGCCGAACTGCGACGTGACGACGAGCTCCGCGGCCTGCAGCAGCAGGTCGAGGTCGTCGCCGATGTCCTCGTCGACCTGCTTCTTGGCGGGTGCGGCGGCGACGTCCTGGCGGTAGACGGGCTTGAGCTGCTTCTTCACGTGCTCGACGACCGCGTGGATCTCCGACTCCGAGACCCACGCCCCCTGGGTCCGCATGGGCTTCGCGGCGCCCATGGGCAGGAACAGGGCGTCACCCTGCCCGATGAGCTTCTCCGCGCCGGGCTGGTCGAGCACGACCCGGGAGTCGGTGAGCGAGCTCGTCGCGAACGCGAGCCGCGACGGCACGTTGGCCTTGATGAGGCCCGTGACGACGTCCACCGAGGGTCGCTGCGTCGCGAGCACCAGGTGGATGCCGGCGGCGCGCGCGAGCTGCGTGATGCGCTGGATCGACGCCTCGACGTCGCGCGGCGCGACCATCATGAGGTCGGCGAGCTCGTCGACGATGACCAGCAGGTAGGGGTACGGCGCGATCTTGCGCTCCGAGCCGGGCAGCGGCTTCACCTTGCCGGCCTTGACGGCGACGTTGAAGTCGTCGACGTGCTTGAACCCGAACATCGCGAGGTCGTCGTACCGCGCCTCCATCTCCCGCACGACCCACTCGAGCGCCTCGGCGGCCTTCTTCGGGTTCGTGATGATCGGGGTGATGAGGTGCGGGATGCCCTCGTAGATCGTCAGCTCGACGCGCTTGGGGTCGACGAGCACCATGCGCACCTCGTCGGGCGTGGCCCGCATGAGGACCGACACGATCATCGAGTTGACGAAGCTCGACTTGCCCGCGCCGGTGGCGCCCGCGACGAGCAGATGCGGCATCTTGGCGAGGTTGGCGGTGACGTACCCGCCCTCGACGTCCTTGCCGACGCCGATGACCATCGGGTGCTCGGAGCGCTTGGCGGCGCTGGAGCGCAGCACGTCGCCGAGCGAGACGGTCTCGCGGTCGGTGTTGGGGATCTCGATGCCGATGGCCGACTTGCCGGGGATCGGCGACAGGATCCGGACGTCGGCGCTGGCCACGGCGTAGGCGATGTTCTTGCTCAGTGCCGTGACGCGCTCGACCTTCACGGCGGGGCCGAGCTCGACCTCGTAGCGCGTGACGGTCGGGCCGCGCGTGAACCCCGTGACCTTCGCGTCGATCTCGAACTGGTCGAGCACGGTCGTCAGCGACTCGACGACGCGGTCGTTCGCGGCGGACCGCACCTTGTGCGGCGCCCCCTTGGCGAGGCTGTCCTCGTTCGGCAGCGTGTAGAGCACGTCGCCCTCGAGCATCGGCTGCTCGCCGCGGGGCACGCCGCGCGGCTCGGGCGCCTTGAGCTCGGCGACGGGCGCGGGCACGACGGCGGTGGGCTCGGTGACCGGTGCCGCGTCTGCGGCGGCCTCCGCCTCGGCGTCGAGGCGCCGCTTCTCGACCATCGCCGCGCGCTCGAACGCCTCGTCGCCGACGTAGGCGTCGAGGCGGTCGGCGTCGGCCTCGTCGACCTGCTCGGCACGGCGCCGGCGTCCGAGCAGCCGCGGGGCGCGCTTCTTGGGCGCCTCGACCTCGGGCAGCGCGGTGTGGCCCGCGTTGATGACGAGCGGCGCGTCGTCGTCCTCGTCCGTCGCCTCCTCCGGGTGCCCGCCCGTGAGCCGGTGGTAGAGGCCGCGCAGCCGCGGCACGATCTGGTGCACGGGCGTCGCGGTGACGACCAGCACGCCGAAGAACGCGAGCAGCAGCAGGAGCGCGACCGCCACGCCCGCGGTGAGCAGGCTCGCGAGCGGGGTCCCGACGAGGTAGCCGACGACGCCGCCGGCCGCGCGCAGCGCCGGGAAGTCGTCCGTGTCGGGCAGCCCGGAGGCGATCTGGACGAGGCCGCACACGGCCAGCGTGATCGCGGTGATGCCGATGCTGATGCGCGAGTTGGCCTGCACGCGGTCGGGGTGCCGCATGAGCCGCAGCGCGAGGCCGAGCAGGACGACGGGGACGACGACGCCGACCTTGCCGAACGTCCCCGCGACGACGGAGTGCACGACGTCGCCGGCGGTGCCCGACAGGCTCCACCACTCGCGGGCGGCGATGACGATCGCGAGGCCCAGCAGCGTGAACGCGAGCCCGTCGCGCCGGTGGGCGGGGTCGAGGTCGCGGGCGCCGTGCCCGACCTTGCGCGCGGCACCGCCGACGAGGTGGGCCGAGCCCATCCAGACGCCGCGGATCATCCGCAGCGGCAGCGCGGGGCGGTGCGGCGGGGGCGGCGGTGCGCCGCGGCCGGTGGGGCGGGAGGTGCCGCCGCGCGGGGCGGCGGGGCGGCCCTGGCGCGACGCCGAGGCACCGCCGGACGCGCCGGTGCGCGAGCGGTTCGAGGACGTGCGGGTCGCCATGGTCCTCACGGTAGCGGCGGGCGCCGACGGGCCCGGGGTGCGGGCGCGCGTGTCGCCCGGATGGTGCCCGACGCGGACCCGGCCCGCGATGTCGCACGCGCGTGGCACGCTGCGCGCATGGGCACGACGACGGCGACGCGTGAGCAGGTGCTCCGACGCCGCCTGCGCGTCCAGCAGCTCGACCGGGCGACCGACCCCGCACGCCCCCCGACGGACGCCGACGTCCTCGGCCTGGGGGTCCAGGACACCGGCCCGGACGGCGCGCTGTGGGCGCTGGCCCTGCGCGGCGTGCCCGTCGGGGCGCGCGCGTGGCCGCAGGACGACCTCGTGCTCGTCTGGTCGGTGCGGGGCGCCCCGCACGCCTACCGCCGCACCGACCTGCGCGACGTCCAGGCGGCCCTGCGCCCGTTCTCCGACGCCGACGCCGGGACGCGCGTCTACGACGCCGCGAAGCCGATGCGCGCGGCGGGGATCCGACCGGTCGACGGCCTCGCGTTCGTCGCGACGACGATGCGGCACGTCGTGGCCACCCCGACCGTCAAGGGCGTCGTGTCGACACGGCTCACGCAGGAGGTGCCCGAGCCGTACCTGCGCTGGTGCCGCGCGTGCCAGGCGACGCACCTGTGGGAGATGCCGTTCCGGCTGGCCGCCCTCCATGCAGGCCTCGAGCTCGAGCCGGGCACCTCGCCGCCCGTCCTGCGCCGCATCCCCGGGTGGCCGTCGTCGCGGGTGGGCAGCGTGGAGCGCAAGCGCGGGACGCGCGACGACGGGACGCTCGACGTCGTGCGGCAGGTCCTGCACCTGCTGGGGCCGCTCGACGCGCGGCAGGTCGCGGGGTTCCTCGACGCACCCGTGCAGGACGTCCGGGCGCGCTGGCCGCGCGACGCGGTGCCGGTCGACGTCGAGGGTTCCGCGCGCGACCTGCTCGAGGAGGACCTGCCTGGGCTGGCCACGGCGGCCCGCCCCGACGGCGACCGCGTCGTGCGGCTCCTCGGCCCCTACGACCTGTTCCTGCAGTCGCGCGACCGCGAGACCCTCGTGCCCGACGCGGCGCGCCGTCGCGACCTGTGGCCCGTGCTGGGGCGGCCGGGCGCCGTGATGGTCGACGGCGAGGTCGTCGGCACGTGGCGGCCCCGCGCGCGCGGCCGCCGTCTCGGCCTGGACCTCGACCCGTGGGTGCCGTGGGACCGGTCGACCGCACGCGCGGTGGAGCGGGAGCACGAGCGGCTCGCGGCGTTCCGGGGGCTCGAGCCCTCCTGACGGCCCCGCCCGCGACACCACCTGACGGCGCCGCGCCCGTGCCCCCGACCGGCCGACGTGACCGTCAGAGCGCGGTCGGCCTCCCCCGCTCGAGCACGACGAGGCGGTCACCGAGGCCCGCGCGGTCGGCGGCGTCGACGAGCGCGTCGAGCGGGTCGACGAAGTGCGCCCAGTCGGTGTGGTGCACGGGCACGACGCGCGCGTCCGGCAGCAGGCGCATCGCGGCGACAGCCCGGTCGTGGTCGAGCGTGACGGGCTCGTCGCCGAACCGCCCGACGTTCGCGCCGCCGACGAACAGCACCGCGAGCCCGACGTCCGGGAACCTCTGCGCGACCTGCGCGACGACGTCGACGGACGCGTTGTCGCCCGACACGTACACGGTCGGCAGGCCGGCGGCCCGCAGCACGAACCCGGTGACGTGGCCGCTCAGCGGCTCGCACCCGGGCGGTCCGTGCAGCGCGGGCACGGCCGTGACGACGACACCGCCGCGCGGCCCGTCGAGGTGCGCCTCCTGCCACGGCTCGAGGCCGCGGACGCCGTCGACCCGTGCGGCGGCGTCGGGCGTGGACAGGACGACGGGGACGTCGGCGAGCAGCGCGCGACCTCGCTCGTCGAGGTTGTCGGCGTGCTGGTCGTGGGACAGCAGCACGGCGTCGAGCGGGCCGATCCGCTCGACGGGCACGGCGGGGCCGACGAGCTTGCGCAGCGTGACGCCGCCCGCATACTGCGCGGGTGCGTCGTCGAACGTCGGGTCGGTGAGGAACGCGAGGCCCGCGTAGGCGAGCCGGAGCGTCGGCCCGCCTACGAACGTCGCCTCGAGGGCTGCGCCGCCCGGTCGGGCGGGCATGCCGCCTGCGGCGTCCGCCGTCGGGGTACCGGGAGGCGTCGTGGAGGTCATGCCTCCAGCGTCCGACCACCGTGCGCGCGACGCCAGTGACCCGCAGGACGACGATCGCTACGATCGGGCCATGCGCACCGTCGCCGTCATCGCCTTCGACGGCATCAGCCCGTTCCACCTGGCCGTCCCGTCGGCGGTGTTCGGCGCGCGACCGCTGCGCGGCGAGGCCTACGACGTGCGCGTATGCGCCGGCTCGCCCGGGCCGCTGCGGACCGAGGCCGGCTACACGGTCACCGTCGAGCACGGCCTCGACCTGCTCACGACCGCCGACCTCGTCGTCGTGCCGAGCTGGGACGTGACGCGGGAGCCTCCCGACGACCTGCGCGCCGCGCTGGTCGCCGCGCACGCGCGGGGTGCGCGGCTCGTCGGGCTCTGCCTCGGCACGTTCGTCCTCGCCGCGACCGGCCTGCTCGACGGCCGCGAGGCCGCGACCCACTGGCACGCGGCGCCCGACCTCGCCCGGCGCCACCCCGACGTCCGGGTGCGCGACGACGTGCTGTGGTGCGACCTCGGCGACGTCGTCACGTCCGCGGGCGTCGCCGCGGCGCTCGACTGCTGCCTGCACGTCGTCCGGAGCGACCTGGGCGCGCAGGTCGCCGCCGACGTCGCGCGCTCGCTCGTGCTCGCCCCGCACCGGGACGGCTCGCAGGCGCAGTTCGTCCCGACGCCCGTCGCGCCGGCCGACGGGGCGGACGCGGTCGGTCGCGCCATGGCGTGGGCCGTGCAGCGCCTCGACGCGCCCGTGGACCTCGACGCCTGGGCCGCGCACGCGCACGTGTCCCGGCGCACGTTCACGCGGCAGTTCCGGGCACGCACGGGCACCAGCCCCACCGCGTGGCTGCTCGACCAGCGCCTCGACCGCGCGCGGGTGCTGCTCGAGCAGGGCGACGAGCCCGTGGAGGTCGTGGCCCGGCGCGCGGGGTTCGGCACCGCGGCGTCGCTGCGTGCCCACTTCTCCCGGCGGTTCCGCACGAGCCCGCGGCAGCACCGGGCGACCTTCCGCACGCCGTGAGAAACCCGGCGACCGGTGTCGGTGGTCGGTCGTACGTTGTCGCCATGACCTGCGCGTACCGCCGGACGGTCCGACCGTGAGCCGGCGCGGGTGGCTCCTGCTCGTCGTCATGGGCGTGGTCTGGGGCGTCCCCTACCTGCTCATCAAGGTCGCGGTCGGCGAGGTGACGCCCGCGATGGTCGTCTTCGTGCGCACCGGCCTCGGCGCCCTGCTCCTGCTGCCGTTCGCGTTCCGCAGCGGCGGGCTGCGGGTGCTGCGCGGGCACTGGCGCGCCGTCGTGGCGTTCGCGGTGCTCGAGATCGTCGGCCCGTGGATCCTGCTGTCCAACGCCGAGCGGACGCTGTCGAGCTCGATGACCGGCCTGCTCGTCGCCACCGTGCCGATCCTCGCGGTCGTCGTCGCGCGCGTCGTCGCCAAGGAGCACGTGACGCTCGTGCGCTGGGTCGGCCTGCTCGTGGCGCTCGGCGGCGTCGCGCTGCTGCTCGGCCCCGGTTCCGGCGCCGACGACCCGTGGGCCGTCGCGCAGGTCCTCGCCGCCGCGCTCGGGTACGCGACCGCCCCGATGATCGCGGACCGGGCCCTGCGGGACGTGCCGCCGATCCCCCTGACGACCGCCTGCCTCGCGATCACGGCGATCGCCTACGCCCCGGTCGTCGCGCTCACCGGCCCGCACCCGTGGCCGAGCACGCCCGCGGTCCTGTCGCTCGCCGCGCTCGGCGCGGTGTGCACGGCCCTGGCGTTCGTGCTGTTCTTCCGGCTCATCGCCGAGGTCGGCGGGGCACGGTCGACCCTGGTCGCGTACCTCAACCCGGTCGTCGCGGTCGCCCTCGGCGCCCTGGTGCTCGACGAGCCGCTGACGCTGACCGTCGTCCTCGCGACCGCGCTCATCCTCGTCGGCTCCGCCGCCGCGTCGCGCCGGACGTCCGGCCGCCCGCCCGCCCGAGAGGTCCCGGAGGCCCTCCCGGCGGGCGAGGCGAACGTCGCCGTCGGGGCTGCTACGCCTCCACGACCACCGGGATGATCATCGGCCGGCGCCGCAGCCGGTTCGACACCCAGCGCCCGACGACCCGGCGCATCACCTGCTGCAGCTGGTGCGTGTCGGTCGCGCCCTGCGCCGCGGACTCCTCGAGCGCCCGCGTGAGCTCCGGGAGGATGTCCTCGAAGATCTCGTCCTGCTCGGCGAAGCCGCGCGCGTGGATCTGCGGGCCCGCCAGCACCTTGCCGTCGGCCGAGCTGACCACGGCGAAGATCGAGATGAAGCCCTCGTCGCCGAGGATCCGGCGGTCCTTGAGCTCGGCCTCGGTGATGCCCCCGACGCTCGACCCGTCGACGTAGACGTACCCGCACGGGACCGCACCGACGACCGACGCCCTGCCGTCGACGAGGTCGACGACGACGCCGTCCTCCGCGAGCACGACCCGGTCGGCCGGCACACCCGTCTGCACCGCGAGCGCGGCGTTGGCCACCAGGTGCCGCACCTCGCCGTGCACGGGCATGACGTTGCGCGGCTTGAGGATGTTGTAGCAGTACAGGAGCTCGCCGGCGCTGGCGTGGCCCGAGACGTGCACCTTCGCGTTGCCCGAGTGCACGACGCGCGCACCGAGCCGGGTCAGGCCGTTGATGACCCGGAACACCGCGTTCTCGTTGCCCGGGATGAGCGACGACGCGAGGATCACCGTGTCCCCGGGGCCGACCGACACCTTGTGGTCGTTGTTCGCGATGCGCGACAGGGCCGCCATCGGCTCGCCCTGCGACCCGGTGCACATGAGGACGACCTCGTCGTCGGGCAGCTGGTCGACGCCCTTGAGGTCGATGAGCACGCCCTCGGGCACGTTGAGGTACCCGAGGTCGGACGCGATCGCCATGTTGCGCACCATCGACCGGCCGACGAGCGCGACGCGCCGCCCGTGCGCGGCCGCGGCGTCGAGCACCTGCTGCACGCGGTGCACGTGCGACGCGAACGACGCGACGATGATCCGCTTGGCCGAGTCCGCGAACACCGAGTCGAGCACCGGGCCGATGCCCCGCTCCTGCGCGACGAACCCGGGCACCTCGGCGTTGGTCGAGTCGACCATGAACAGGTCGACTCCCTGCTCGCCGAGGCGTGCGAACGCTCGCAGGTCGGTGATGCGCCCGTCGAGGGGCAGCTGGTCCATCTTGAAGTCACCGGTGTGCAGGACCGTCCCGGCACCCGTGCGCACGGCGACCGCGAGCGCGTCGGGGATCGAGTGGTTGACCGCGACGAACTCGCACTCGAACGCGCCGAGCTGCTCGGTCTGGCCCTCGCGCACCGCGAGCGTGACGGGCTGGATGCGGTGCTCCTTGAGCTTCGCCTCGACGAACGCGAGCGTGAGCTGCGAGCCGACCAGCGGGATGTCGCGGCGCAGCCGCAGCAGGTAGGGCACGGCGCCGATGTGGTCCTCGTGCCCGTGCGTGAGGACGATCGCCTCGATGTCGTCGAGCCGGTCCCGGATGTAGTCGAAGTCCGGGAGGATCAGGTCGACGCCGGGCTGGTGGTCCTCGGGGAACAGGACGCCGCAGTCGATGACGAGCAGCCGGCCGGCGTACTCGAGGACTGCCATGTTGCGTCCGACCTCGCCGAGCCCACCGAGCGCGACGACGCGCAGGGCACCGTCGGGAAGGGTCGGGGGAAGGCCGAGCTCGGGGTGGGGGTGGCTCATGGATCTCCTGGGTTCAGGGGCAGGCTCAGCGGAACGCGACGTCGAGGAGGCCGGCGGCGCGCAGGCCGTCCCGGATCTCGTCGACCTCGTCGTCGGTCGCGGGCACGAGCGGGAGGCGCGTGGACCGCGTGGGGATGAGACCGAGGACCTCGCAGGCGGCCTTCGACGCGACGGCCTGGAAACCGGCGCCGTTGAGGGCGTCGATCGCGGGCACGACGGTGCGGAAGACGCGCAGCGCCTCGGTGTGGTCGCCGGCGTCCCAGGCGCGGACGACGGCGGCGAGCTGGGCGGCCGCGACGTGGCCGGTGACGCTCACGATGCCGGCGCCGCCGTGGGCGAGCAGCGTGAGCAGGGCGCCGTCGTCGCCCGAGTACCAGGCCAGACCGGTGCGCTCGATGCTCTTGGCGGCGGCGAAGTGGTCGCCGCTCGCGTCCTTCATCGCGACGACGCGGTCGTGCGCGGCGAGGTCCTCGACGGTCTGCGGAGCGAACCGGACGCCCGTGCGGCCGGGGACGTCGTACAGCATCACGGGCAGGTCGGTCGCGTCGGCGATCGCCGTGACGTGCGCCGCGACGCCCGCCTGGGAGGGGCGCGAGTAGTACGGCGAGACGACGAGCAGCCCGTGCGCGCCGGCCTCGGCGGCCTGCTCGGCCATCCGGACGGCGTGCGCGGTGTCGTTCGACCCGGCGCCCGCGACGACCCACGCGTCGTCCCCGACGGCCTCGACGACCGCGGCGACGAGCTCGGCCTTCTCGGGGGCGTGCGTCGTCGACGCCTCGCCCGTCGTGCCGTTGAGCACGAGGCCGTCGTTGCCCTGTGCGACGAGCTGCTTGGCGAGCGCGACCGCCGCGGCGAGGTCGACGGCACCGTCGGGGGTCATCGGCGTCACCATCGCGGTGAGCACGGCCCCGAACGGACGGGCGGGCGTGGCGGCGCGGGTCATGCGCTCACGGTACCGCCCGAGGGGCCTCGCCCGACGACCCGTGTCAGGCGCGGACGTAGGTCCGGAACCGGTACCGGGTGGTCCCGTCGCGGGACACCTGCCACGCGCCGTCGTCGTCGTCAGGGTCCTGCTCGCGCCACCGTGCGGGGTCGAGAGCGGGCGCGAGGGTGTCCCCCGGGACGTCGAGGTCGACGAGCGTGACCTCGACGCGCTCGGCGAGCGGGAGCGCGAGCGCGTAGACCGCTCCCCCGCCGACGACCCACGCGTCGCCGTCGCCCACGAGCGCGAGCGCCTCCTCGAGGGAGCCGACGACCTCGGCGCCCGGCGCCGCGTACGCCGGGTCGCGCGACAGGACGACGTTGCGACGCCCCGGCAGCGGCCTGAACCGCTCGGGCAGCGACTCCCACGTCGCCCGCCCCATGAGCACCGGATGGCCGGTCGTGAGGCGCCGGAACCGCGCCTGGTCCTCGGGCACGTACCACGGCAGCGTGTTGCCGACGCCGATGACGCCCGCGGGCGTCTGCGCCCAGACGAGGTGCAGGGTCACACCGCCACCGGGGCCTTGATGGCGGGATGGTGCTGGTACCCGACGACCTCGACGTCCTCGAACGCGTAGTCGAGGATCGAGGCCGCCTGGCGCAGCACGAGCGTCGGCGGCGCGAACGGCTCGCGCGTGAGCTGCTCACGCACCTGCTCGACGTGGTTGTCGTAGATGTGGCAGTCGCCGCCGGTCCAGACGAAGTCGCCGACCTCGAGGCCCGCCTGCTGGGCGACCATGTGCGTGAGCAGCGCGTAGGACGCGATGTTGAACGGCACGCCGAGGAACAGGTCGGCCGAGCGCTGGTAGAGCTGGCACGAGAGCCGGCCGTCGGCGACGTGGAACTGGAAGAACGCGTGGCACGGCGCGAGGGCCATCGACGGGATGTCGGCGACGTTCCACGCGGACACGATGTGCCGGCGCGAGTCGGGGTCGCGGCGCAGGTTCTCGACGAGCTGCGTGATCTGGTCGACGTGGCCGCCGTCGGGCGTCGGCCAGGACCGCCACTGCACGCCGTAGACCGGTCCGAGCTCGCCGTCGGCGTCGGCCCACTCGTCCCAGATCGTCACGCCGTGCTCGCGCAGCCACGCGACGTTCGACTCGCCGCGCAGGAACCACAGCAGCTCGTAGACGATCGAGCGCAGGTGCACGCGCTTGGTGGTGACGAGCGGGAAGCCGGCCGACAGGTCGAACCGCATCTGGTGGCCGAAGACGCTGCGCGTGCCCGTGCCGGTGCGGTCGGCCTTGGGGGTCCCGGTCGCGAGGACGAGCCGCAGCAGGTCCTCGTAGGGCGTGGGGACGACGGATCCGTCCGTGCGCGGGGTGGGCAGGACGGCACCGGCGTCGCTCATGGCCCGATGCTAGGTCGACTCAGGGCGCTGAGCACGGACGCCCGCACTCTGGAGCGCGCGTCGTCCGCAGGCCGGTCCGGGCGGTGTCGAGCACGGCAGGATGCGGACAAACCGACCAGCCGGTTCGGGGTGTGCGTCCGGCCCGTTCGCGTGAGACTGGGCGGATGTCGACGTCGACCCCGCACCTGCCCCCCACCGTCGCCGCGCACGTGCCGACGGGCGTCCTCGTCGGCGGGGCCTGGCGCCCCGCGCACGGCGGCCGCACGTTCGAGGTCGCCGACCCCGCCACCACCGAGGTCCTCTTCGACGTGGCCGACGGCGACGAGCAGGACGCGCTCGACGCGCTGACGGCGGCCGACGACGCGTTCCCCGCGTGGCGGGCCACCAGCCCGCGACAGCGGTCCGACGTGCTGCGCGCGGTCTTCGACACGATCACGCACCGGACCGAGGACATCGCGGCCCTCGTCACGGCCGAGGGCGGCAAGCCGCTCGCCGAGTCCCGCGCCGAGGTCGCCTACGCCGCCGAGTACGTCCGCTGGTACTCGGAGCAGGCCGTGCGCGTCGACGGGCTCGCGCGGCGCGCCCCCGCCGGGACGCACCACCAGCTGGTGCTCCGGCGGCCGGTCGGCCCCGCGCTCCTCATCGCGCCGTGGAACTTCCCGATCGCCATGATCGCCCGCAAGGTCGCGCCGGCGCTGGCCGCCGGGTGCACGGCGGTCGTCAAGCCCGCGCAGCTCACGCCCCTGACCACGGCGTTCGTCGCCGAGATCGTCCGCGAGGAGCTCGCCGGCCGCGACCTGCCCACCGGGGTCCTCAACGTCGTCCCGACGTCGTCCGCGCGCTCCGTCTCCGGCCCGCTGCTCGCCGACCCGCGGCTGCGCAAGCTCTCGTTCACCGGCTCGACCGAGGTCGGCTCGACGCTCCTCAAGGCCGCCGCCGACCACGTGCTGCGGACGTCGATGGAGCTCGGCGGCAACGCGCCCTTCCTCGTCTTCGACGACGCCGACCTCGACGCCGCGGTGCAGGGCGCCGTCCAGGCGAAGATGCGCAACGCCGGCCAGACGTGCGTCGCCGCCAACAGGTTCCTCGTGCAGCAGGGCGTCGCCGAGGAGTTCACCGCGCGTCTCGCGCGCGCGTTCGACGAGCTGGTCGTCGGCCACGGGGCCGAGCCCGGGACGACGGTCGGCCCGCTGATCGAGCGGGCGGCCGTCGAGCGTGTCGAGCAGGTCGTCGCCGAGGCCGTCGACGACGGCGCGCGGGTCCGGACGGGCGGCTCGCGCCCGCAGCGGCCCGGCTACTTCTACGCCCCGACCGTCGTCGACCGCGTCGCCCCGGAGACCCGGCTGGTGCGCGAGGAGATCTTCGGACCCGTCGCCCCGGTCGTCACCTTCGGCTCCGAGGAGGAGGGCGTCACGCTGGCCAACGCGACCCCGTTCGGCCTGGTCGCGTACGCGTACACGCGCGACGTCGGCCGGGTCATGCGGCTCGCCGAGTCGGTCGAGGCGGGCATGCTCGGCGTCAACCGCGGCATGGTCTCCGACGCGAGCGCCCCGTTCGGCGGCGTGAAGTCCTCGGGCCTCGGGCGCGAGGGCGGCGAGGCGGGGATCGAGGAGTACCTGGAGCCGGTGTACGTCGCGCTCTGAGGCGGGCACCCGCACGGGGGCGTCGGCCCCGTGTGCGACAGTGGCTCGCGTGGCACGGGACGACGACCAGACGGTGCGGGCCGCCGTCCGGCAGGCGGTGTCCGTCTCCGTGGCGACGGGGCTGTACGGCATCTCGTTCGGCGCGCTGTCCGTCGCCGCGGGCCTGAGCCTCCCCCAGACGATGGCCCTCAGCCTCCTCATGTTCTCCGGCGGGTCCCAGTTCGCGTTCATCGGCGTCGTCGGTGCAGGCGGTGCCGCGGGTGCCGCGATCGCCACCGCAGGGCTGCTCGGCGTCCGCAACGGCCTGTACGGGCCGCAGGTCACGCCGCTCCTGGGCGCGCACGGCTGGCGGCGTCTCGCCGCGGCGCACCTGACGATCGACGAGTCGACCGCCGTCGGCACCGCGCAGCGCACGACCGCCGCGGCGCGGGCCGGCTTCTGGTGGACCGGCGTCGGCGTCTTCGTCCTCTGGAACGCGTTCACGCTGCTCGGGGCGCTGCTCGGCGACGCCCTCGGCGACCCCCGCCGCTACGGTCTCGACGCCGCCGCGGCCGCCGCGTTCCTCGCCCTCGTCTGGCCGCGCCTGCTGGGCCCGGCCGCGACGCTCGCCCGCGGGGTCGCCGCGGGCGCCGTCGTCGTCGCGCTCGCCGCGACCCCGTTCCTTCCCGCGGGCGTGCCGGTGCTGCTCGCCGCCGTCGTCGCGGTCCTCGTCGGCATCGTCGCCGCGCCGCCGCCCGAGCCCGTCGCGAGCGCCGCCGACCCCAGAGGAGCATCCACGTGAGCGACACCGTGCTGTGGGTCGCGATCGTCGTGGCCGGACTCGTCTGCCTCGCCCTCAAGGTGCTCGGCCACCTGGTGCCCGAGCACTGGCTCGCGCAGCCCCGCGTCGCCCGGACCGCCGCGCTCGTCACGGTCGCGTTGCTGTCCGCACTCGTCGCCGTGCAGGCCGCGACCTCGGGCCGGGCGCTCGTCGCGGACGCCCGGCTCCCCGCGCTCGCCGTCGCCGCCGTCGCGCTCGCCCTGCGCGCGCCGTTCGTCGTGGTCGTCGTCCTCGCGGCGGTCACCGCCGCCGTGCTGCGGGCGCTGGGCATGCCGTGACGTCCGCCGCACACCGCGCGACGCCCCGCCACCGCGGCGCAGGCGTAGGCGAGCGCGCTGGGCGGGTGCCGGCACCTTGGTAGCCTCGCCCGACCCGTCCGGTCGCCGTGGCCCCGTGCCCGACGCCGACGCCGACGCCGCCCGAACGCCCCGCACGTCCCGGAGGACCTCGTGACCGCACCCACCGCCGACGTGTCGGTCCGACCGGCCGTGTCCGGCGACGAGGCCCGCATCGCGCGGATCCAGCTCGCCGCGTGGCGGCACGCGCACCTCGACGCACTCGGGGCCGACGCCCTCGCGCTCGTCGACGAGGGCACCGTCCGCGCGCAGTGGGCGGCCGCCGTGACCTCGCCTCCCGCGGGCGGGTACCACGTGCTCGTCGCGTGCGACGGCCCCGCCGTCGTCGGCTTCGCGTCGGTCGCCCCCGTGCCGCCGCCCGCCGACGACCCGACGGCCGCACCCGGGGGCGTCGTCCTGGCGCTCGAGGTCGAGCCGGTGCGGCAGCGGCAGGGGCACGGGTCGCGCCTGCTGGCCGCCGCGGTCGACCTGCTGCGCGCCGACGGCGCCGACCAGCTGCTCACCTGGGTGCTCGACGGCGACCCGGCGCGCGAGGAGTTCCTGGCCTCGTGCGGACTCGGGCCCGACGGCGCGTCGCGCGCGCTCGCATCCGGCCACGACGACGCCGGCCAGGAGCGCGAGGTCGTCGAGCGTCGCTGGTCCGCGTCCATCTGACCGCTCGACCACCGCACCGGACAGGCGCCGCGCCGGTCAGGCGCCGCGGTGCAGCCTGCTCGCCGTCCGCAACGACTCGCGCGCACGCCGCCGGTCGCCCGCGGCGTCGTAGGCGAACGCCAGGTGGTACCAGGACCGCCAGTCGTCGGGACGCTCCTCGGTCACCGCGCGCGCCTCGTCGAAGACGGCACGCGCCGCGTCCCGGTCGATGCGGCCACCCGGTGACCGCGGCAGCGTGTCGAGGGGCAGCTCGTCGGCGGCGGCGAGCTCGTCGGCCATCCGCTGGACGTCGATCGCGAGCCGCCACTCCCGTGCGACGAGCCACAGCACCACGAGCGGCAGCACCCAGAACGCGACGCCGAGCGCCACGCCGACGGGCTCGCCGCTCGTCACCAGGGCGGTCGCGCGCAGCGCGACGAGCCACACGTAGAGGCCGAGCAGACCGGTGAGGGCGACGGCCGCCGCGACCCCGGTGCGTCGCGCGCGCGACGAGTCCCGTGCCATCGCGTCAGAGGTCGAGCAGGTGCTCGAGCCCGACGGTGAGCCCGGGGTGCCGTCCGACCTCCCGCACGCCGAGCAGCACGCCCGGCATGAAGCTCACGCGGTCGAACGAGTCGTGCCGGATCGTCAGCTGCTCGCCGGGGTTGCCGAGCAGGATCTCCTCGTGCGCGACGAGGCCGCGCAGGCGCACGGCGTGCACGCGCACGCCGTCGACGTCGGCGCCGCGCGCGCCGTCGAGGCTCTGCGTCGTCGCGTCGGGCATGGGACCGAGCCCGGCGGCGGCCCGGGCGGCCGCGACCGCCGCGGCTGTGTGGCGCGCGGTCCCGGACGGGGCGTCGACCTTGTCGGGGTGGTGCAGCTCGACGACCTCGGCGGACTCGAACCAGCGTGCGGCCCGCGCCGCGAACGCCATGGCGAGGACGGCACCGAGCGCGAAGTTCGGGGCGACGAGCACGCCGACGCCGGGACGGTCGGCGAGGTGGTCGCGGACGCGGTCCAGGGCCGCCTCGTCCCAGCCGGTGGTGCCGACGACGACGTGCACGCCGGCGTCGACGAGCGCGTGCACGTTGCCCTCGGTCACCGCGGGGACGGTGAAGTCGACCGCCACCTGCGCGCCCGCGGCGGCGACGGCCGTGAGGTCCCCGCCGGCGTCGAGCGCCGCCACGAGCTCCAGGTCGGGCGCACCCTCGACCGCCCGCACCACCGTCGCACCCATGCGTCCGGCCGCGCCGAGGACGGCCACCCTGATCGGTTCGCTCACGGGGTGCAACCCTAGCCGCCGACCGCGGTCCCCAGCGCCTCGGCGACGCCCAGCTCGATGCGCCGCAGCTCCAGCGGCGTCGACCCGGTGAACCGCTCGACCTCGCGCGGCGGGTAGCCCGCCTGCACGTACCACCGGATCGCGCCGAGGACGTCCTCGGGCCGCACAGGGCCGGGCCCGACGGCGTCGCGCACGAACGCCGAGAACCGCACGGCCGCGAGGAACGCGTCGGGCGCGAGGCCGAGCCGCTGCACGCACCAGCGGTGCAGGGTCCCGACCGGCAGCTCGCTGCCGCGTGCGAGGTCCGCCGCGGTGACGAGCCCTCGCGTCTCGAGGGCCTCGCGGACGACGCGGTCGAGCTGCACCAGCTCGCCGTCGTCCGTCGCGTCACCGCGGACCGCCGCGAGCGCGCCGCCGAGCAGCGCGGCCGCGCGCGCGTCGTCGCCCGCGTCGAGCGCGGCCTGGCAGGCGGCGACGTCCGCCGTCCGCAGCACGCGGTCGAGCGGGACGACCTCGTCGGAGGTCACGGTGAGGCGCAGCCGCGCGGGCGCGAGGGGGTCGAGCTGTGCGCCGAGCCGCACGACCGGTCCGGCCTGCTCACGCACGACCGCCCGGCTCGCCGGACCCCGCACGCCCGGCACGTCGACCGACCGCTGCCGCGTGAGCGGGTCGACGCGCACGCCCCGCTCCCCCTGAGCGACGAGCACGAGGCCGTGGCCGTCGGGCAGCAGCACCTCGCGCGTGGACGTGCCCGGCGGCTGCCGCACGACCCACAGGTGCTCGACGACGTCGCGCGCCCCGTCGGGCGGGGCGAACCTCCGGTACTCGACGCTCATGCCTCATCATCCCGCGACGAGGCGGCTGCGTCAGTCGCCGAAAGGCCCGACCCGCACGACGGACCGCGGACGCGACGCGAGCTCGGCGGCGAGGTCCTGGACGTCGGCGGCCGTGACCGCGCGGATGCGCTCCAGCGACTCGTCGATGCTCAGCAGCTCGCCGTGCACCAGCTCCGCCTTGCCGAGACGGCTCATGCGCGAGCCGGTGTCCTCCATGCCGAGGACCAGGCCGCCCGCGAGCTGCCCGAGCGAGCGCTCGAGCTCCGCCGCGGTGATGCCGCTGTCGGCGAGGCGCTCCCACTCGGCGACCATGAGCTCGACGACCTCGTCGACCTTGCCCGGCGCGCAGCCGGCGTAGAGGCCGAAGACCCCCGTGTCGGCGTGCCCGGACGCGAACGAGTACGTCGAGTACGCGAGCCCGCGCTTCTCCCGGATCTCCTGGAAGAGGCGGGACGACATGCCGCCGCCGAGGACCGCGCTGAGGACGGACAGCGTGAACCGCCGCGGGTCGGTCGCCGTGAGCGACGTGCCGCCGACGATGACGTTGGCCTGCTCGGTGTGCCGGTGCACGGTGAGCTCCACGCCCTGCGCGGGCAGGCCCGCGGTGCCGGCCGGCAGCACGGCGCTGGTGAGCGGTCGGCGACCCGACGGCTCGCCCTGGCCGTCGAGGGCCCAGCCGCCCGTCGTGAGCGCGTCGGCGACCTGCGCGCACAGGACGTCGTGGTCCACGCCGCCGGCGGCCGTGACGACGAGCGTCGCGGGCGTGTAGTGCCAGCGGTAGTGCTCCCAGACGGCGTCGCGGGGCACGGCGCGGATCGTGTCGGGCGTCCCGCCGATGGGACGGCCCAGCGGGTGCTCGCCGAGGACGGCCGCGGCGAACTGCTCGTGCACGACGTCGCTCGGGTCGTCGTCGTTCATCGCGAGCTCTTCGAGGATCACGCCGCGCTCGGTCTCGAGCTCGTCGGCGTCGAGCCGCGCCGAGGTGACCATGTCGCTGATGACGTCGACCGCCATGGGCAGGTCGGTGTCGAGCACCCGCGCGTAGTAGCAGGTGTGCTCCTTGCCGGTCGCGGCGTTGGCCTCGCCACCGACGGCGTCGAACGCCTCCGCGATGTCCATCGCGGAGCGGCGCGCGGTGCCCTTGAACAGCAGGTGCTCGAGGAAGTGCGTCGAGCCGAAGTGGCCCGAGGACTCGTCCCGCGAGCCGACGCCGACCCACGCCCCGACGGTGGCGGAGCGCAGGCCGGGCATCTGCTCGGTCAGGACCCGGACCCCGCCGGGCAGGACGGAACGACGCACGAGGGCGTCGCCGTCCTGCCCGACGGACTGCTCGGACCCGGGCTGACCCGGGCGGACGAGCGGGAGGTCCAGCGGCACGTCAGGCGTCGGCAGGCTCGGAGGCGGCGGTGTCCGCCGCCTCGTCCGCGCCGTCACCCTCGATGACCGCGTGCAGGGAGAGCTTGCCGCGGGGGTCGATCTCGCCGATCTCGACCTGGACCTTCTGGCCCACGGACAGCACGTCCTCGACGTTCTCGACGCGCTTGCCACCCACGAGCTTGCGGATCTGCGAGATGTGCAGCAGACCGTCCTTGCCCGGCGAGAGCGACACGAACGCGCCGAACGTCGTCGTCTTGACGACGGTGCCGACGAAGCGCTCGCCCACCTCGGGCATGTGCGGGTTGGCGATCGCGTTGATCGCCGCCCGCGCGGCCTCCGCCGACGGACCGTCGGTGGCGCCGATGTAGACCGTGCCGTCGTCCTCGATCGAGATGTCGGCGCCGGTCTCCTCCTGGATCTGGTTGATCATCTTGCCCTTCGGGCCGATGACCTCGCCGATCTTGTCGACCGGGACCTTCACCGTGATGACGCGGGGCGCGAACGGGCTCATCTCGTCCGGGACGTCGATCGCCTCGGCGATGACGTCGAGGATCGCGAGACGCGCCTCCTTGGCCTGCGTCAGCGCGCCACCGAGGACCGAGGCGGGGATGCCGTCGAGCTTGGTGTCGAGCTGGATCGCGGTGACGAACTCGCGCGTGCCGGCGACCTTGAAGTCCATGTCGCCGAACGCGTCCTCGGCGCCGAGGATGTCGGTGAGCGCCGCGTAGCGGGTCTCACCGTCCACCGTGTCGGACACGAGGCCCATCGCGATGCCCGCGACGGGCGCGCGCAGCGGCACGCCGGCGTTGAGCAGCGACAGCGTGGACGCGCAGACCGAGCCCATGGACGTCGAGCCGTTGGAGCCGAGTGCCTCGGACACCTGGCGGATCGCGTAGGGGAACTCCTCGCGGCTCGGCAGCACGGGCATGAGCGCCCGCTCGGCGAGCGCGCCGTGGCCGATCTCGCGCCGCTTCGGCGAGCCGACGCGGCCCGTCTCACCGGTCGAGTACGGCGGGAAGTTGTAGTTGTGCATGTAGCGCTTGCGCGTCTCCGGGGAGAGCGTGTCGAGCTGCTGCTCCATGCGGAGCATGTTGAGCGTCGTGACGCCGAGGATCTGCGTCTCGCCGCGCTCGAAGATCGCCGAGCCGTGCACGCGGGGCAGGACCTCGACCTCGGCCGACAGCGTGCGGATGTCCCGCAGGCCACGGCCGTCGATGCGGAAGCCGTCCGTGAGGATGCGCTGGCGGATGAGCTTCTTCTGCACCGACCGGTAGGCGGCGGAGAGCTCCTTCTCGCGACCCGCGAACTGCTCGGAGAGCCCGGCCACGACCTCGGCCTTGATCTCGTCGAGGCGGTTCTCACGGGTCTGCTTGTCGGCGATGGACAGCGCCTCGCCCAGCGGGCCGGCGGACGCGGCCTCGACGGCGGCGAACGTGTCGTCCTGGTAGTCCGGGAACGTCGGGAAGACCTGGGTCTCCTTGGCGGCCTTCGCGGCGAGCTCCTGCTGCGCCTGGACGAGGACCTTGATGAACGGCTTCGACGCCTCGAGGCCCTGCGCGACGATCTCCTCGGTGGGCGCGGTCGCGCCCTCCTGGATGAGGTTCCACGACTTCTCGGGCGCCTCCGCCTCGATCATCGCGATCGCGACGTCGTCACCCACGACACGGCCGGCGACGACCATGTCGAACGTCGCGCGCTCACGCTCGGAGTAGCGCGGGAACGCGACCCACTGGCCGTCGACGAGCGCGATGCGCACGCCGCCGACCGGACCCGAGAAGGGCAGGCCGGAGAGCTGCGTCGAGATCGACGCGGCGTTGATCGCGAGCGTGTCGTACGAGTCGTCCGGGTGGATCGCCAGGACGGTGATGACGACCTGGACCTCGTTGCGCAGGCCCTTGACGAACAGGGGGCGCAGCGGGCGGTCGACGAGACGGCAGGCGAGGATCGCCTCGGTCGAGGGACGGCCCTCGCGACGGAAGAACGAGCCGGGGATCTTGCCGGCCGCGTACTGCCGCTCCTCGACGTCGATCGTCAGCGGGAAGAAGTCGAACTGGTCCTTGGGGTGCTTGCCCGCCGTCGTGGCGGCCAGCAGCATCGTGTCGCCGTCCAGGTAGGCGGCGGCGGAGCCGGCGGCCTGCTTGGCCAGGCGGCCCGTCTCGAAGCGGACGGTACGGGTGCCGAAGCGGCCGTTGTCGATGACGGCCTCGGCGAACTGGATCTCGGGACCCTCCACGGGTGCCCTCCTCGTTCTACGAAGGCGCCGGCCGGCCGCGGCGGTCTTCGACCGTGGTCCTCGGAGCCTGGGGCTCCGGGGGCCACTACCGAGGACCGGACGAGCGGGCCGACGCGGTGGATGGTGCAGGTGCTGCGGGTGGTACCGCCGGGTGGTGCGGGGCGGAACCGGGTGAGTCAGGTGGTGCGTGCCCGGCGGGCGCGGTTCAGGGCCGGCCGGGGCGAACATCGGACCAGCCCGGACCCTGTCGCGGGTCCGGGCTGGTCCGGAGGCTCAACGGCGCAGGCCGAGGCGCTCGATGATCGCGCGGTAGCGGTTGATGTCGACCTTCTGCAGGTAGCCGAGCAGGCGGCGACGACGACCGACGAGCAGCAGCAGGCCACGACGGCTGTGGTGGTCGTGCTTGTGCTCCTTGAGGTGCTCCGTCAGGTCCTTGATCCGCTGGGTCAGGACGGCGATCTGCACCTCCGGCGAACCGGTGTCGCCCTCGTGCGTCGCGTACTCGGTCATGATGGCCTGCTTGGTGGCGCTGTCCAGGGACACGGTTCTCCAGGTTGTCTCGTTGCGCGGTGCTCCGGGGCATGTCCACCCGGGCTCTCTCGTTCCGCGGCCGTTCTGACGGCGTCGTCCATCGTACCAGGCCGTACGCCGCGGCCCGCTCAGACGGTCGTGGCCCCGGCGAGGACCACGCGGACGCGCTCGACGTCCTCGTGCATCCGCTCGAGCAGCGCGTCCACGGAGTCGAACCGCAGCGTCGGCCGCAGCCGCTCGACGAGCTCGACGACGACCTGCTCGTCGTACAGGTCGAGGTCGTCGCGGTCCAGCACGTACGCCTCGACGCGTCGCTCGACCCCGTCGAACGTCGGGTTGGTGCCGATCGACACCGCGGCGGGCAGCACGGTGTCGGGCTCCCCCGCGCCCACGGGCGTGCCGTCGGCCCGCAGGACGCGCCGCAGCCACCCCGCGTAGACGCCGTCGGCAGGCACCATGCCCGCGAGGTCGCCGCCCAGGTTGGCCGTCGGGAAGCCGAGCTCGCGGCCGCGCGCGTCGCCGTGCACGACCGTGCCGCGGACGCGGTGCGGGCGGCCGAGCACGCGTGCGGCGCCCACGACGTCGCCCGCCTCGAGCAGCTCGCGGGTCCACGTCGACGACCAGCGTCGGCGCAGCGGGTCGGCCGCATGGTCCTCGGCGCTGCCGGGGTCGGCTGCCTGCGTCGGCGCGACGTCCTCGATGACCTCGACCTCGAAGCCGTGCCGCTCGCCGAGCGCGACCATCGTCGAGAGGTCGCCCGAGTTCTGCCAGCCGAAGCGCACGTCGCGGCCGACCACGACCGTCCGGGCGTGCAGCCCGTCGACGAGGTACCGCTGCACGAACTCCTCGGGCGTCTGCCGCGCGAAGTCGAGCGAGTACGGCAGCAGCAGCACCGCGTCGAGCCCGGTCTCGGCCAGCAGCTCCAGACGGTCCTCGTCGCCCGTGAGCAGCGGCGGCGCGGACTCAGGTCGGTGGACCTGCAGCGGGTGCGGGCTGAACGTCACCGCCACGGCACGGGCGCCGACCGCCCGGGCGTCCGCGCACATGCGCGTGAGGACGCTGACGTGCCCGCGGTGGACACCGTCGAAGTTGCCGATGGTCACGACCGACGGGCCGAACCCGGACGGGACGTCCGTGAGGTCGTTCCAGCGCTGCACAGGGAGGATCATGCCACCGCCCGGCGACCGGGCCCCGCCACGCCCTCCCCTCGGACGGTGCCTATGCTGCCCGGGTGCGGTGGCAGACGTTCGGCGAGACGACGATCTACGACAGCCCCTGGGTGCGCCTGACGACGGTCGACGTCGAGGTCCCGGGGCACGGGCGGATCGACCACCACGTGGTGCGCTACCCCGCGCCGGCGGCCGCGACCGTGGTCCTCGACCCCGCGCGCGGCGTGCTGCTGCTGTGGCGGCACCGCTTCATCACGGACTCGTGGGGCTGGGAGGTCCCGGCGGGGCGCGTCGACCCCGGCGAGACCCCGGCTCAGGCCGCGGCGCGCGAGGTGCTGGAGGAGACCGGCTGGCGCCCGGGGCCGGTCCGCCCGCTGGTCCGCTACGAGGCGGCGCACGGGTCGACCGACCTGGTCTTCCACGCGTTCGTCGCCGACGGCGCCGAGCACGTCGGCGACCCGAGCGACCCGTCGGAGTCCGAGCGGGTCGAGTGGGTGCCGCTGGACGCGGTGCGCCGGCTGGTGACGAGCGGCGCCGTCGTCGACGGGCTGACGCTCACCGCGCTCCTGCGGGTGCTGCTCGACGTCCCTCCGGGAGCGGACGCCGCGACGACCGAGGGGCGCGCGGACGCCCGGGAGACCGCGGACCGCGCCGAGGGCACGGAGCCCGCGGGGCGTTAGGAGCCCGCGGCGGCCAGGACGAGGACCGGCCGCGCCTTGCCGTCGCGGTCGGCGAGCAGCGCGACGAGCGTGCCGTCCGGCGCGACGGCGGCGACCGGGGCGGCCGGGGTGCCCGCGACGTCGTCGCACGCGATGCCCTGGCCGTAGGACAGCGCCCGCGCCTCGGGCTCGGTGAGCTCGCGCACGACGAACGCGGCGCGTGCGGCGTCGGTGAGCGGCAGGACGGGCAGCGGCGCGTCCTCGGGCTCGGCGGCGAGCGCGTCGAGCGTCCGTGCGACGTCGAGCCCGAACCCGCCGACCCGCGTCCGGCGCAGCGCGGTCAGGTGGCCGCCGACGCCCAGCGCCGCACCGAGGTCGCGCGCGAGCGCGCGCACGTACGTGCCGGACGAGACGACGACCGTGACGTCGAGGTCCAGCACGCCGGTGCCGTCGGCAACCCCGGGCCGCCGCGCGTGCACGTCGAACCGCGAGACCGTGACCGGCCGGGCGGTCAGCTCGACCTGCTCGCCCGCGCGCACCCGGGCGTAGGCCCGCTCGCCGGCGACCTTGATCGCCGAGACCGAGCTCGGGACCTGCAGGATCGGGCCCGTGAGGGCACCGACCGCCGTGTCGAGGGAGTCGTGGCCGACACCGGTGGCATCGACCGTCGCGACGACCTCACCCTCGGCGTCGTCGGTCGTGGTGGCGACGCCCAGGCGGATCGTCGCGGTGTACTCCTTGTCGGCCCCGACGAGGTACGTGAGCAGCTTGGTCGCGCGCCCGATCCCGAGCACGAGGACGCCGGTGGCCATCGGGTCGAGGGTCCCGGCGTGCCCGACCTTGCGCGTCGCGGCGAGGCGGCGGGTGCGCGCGACGACGTCGTGGCTGGTCCAGCCCTGGGGCTTGTCGACGACGACGAGCCCGTCGGCGGCGGTGGGGCGGCGCGGGCCGGTGGGGGTCGGGCGGCTCACGACAGCGGCGTGAGGTGCTCGAGGGTGCACGCGACGAGGCCGTCCATCCCGGTGTCCTCGCCGGCGTGCCGGTGGGCGTCGACGGCGAGCAGGACGTTGATGAGCATGCCCTGCGCGACGAACAGGCGCGCGTCGTCGTCGGTGCCGCCGGAGCGCTCGCGGAACAGCCGGAACGCCTCGCCGAGCGTGTGCCGGGCGACGCGGCCGACGGCGTCGTCGGCACCGGCGATGAAGCCGTGCATGAGCAGGCGCAGCAGGTCGCGGTCGTCGAGCAGCCCGACGTAGGCGTCCCCCATCCGCTTGCCGGCGTCGTCGCCTGCGGGGACGGCGCTGAGCGTCGCGAGGACCTGGTCGCTGGCCTGCTGGTACGCCGCGAGGAAGAGCTCGCGCTTGGAGCCGAAGAGGCGCACGACGTAGGGCTGCGAGACGCCGGCCGCGCGGGCGACCTCGTCGGTGCTGGCGGCGTACCCGCCCTCGGCGAAGACGCGGCGGGCGGCGGCGAGGATCTGCTCGCGCCGCTCGGCGCCGGTCATGCGCTGCGGAGCGCTGAGCTGGTCGGTGGTGGACGGCACCTTGACAGGTTATCAGCCGATGCCTACGTTCGTCGCTTGTTAGTAATCACTCAATGCCAACAAGCCGAGGAGCCGTCGTGACCGTCACCGCCTCCGCACCACCCCGGACCGGCGCCGACAGCCCGTCCCCCGCCGTCCGCCGCCCGCACCGGGCCGTCCCCGTGGGCGTCGCGCTCGTCGCCGCGTCCCTGCCGATGTTCATGGCGACGCTCGACAACCTCGTCATGACCACCGCCCTGCCCGTCCTGCAGGTCGAGCTCGGCGCCTCGATCGAGCAGCTCCAGTGGATGGTCAACGCCTACACGCTGTCGTTCGCGAGCCTGATGATCGCCGCCGCGACCCTGGGCGACCGGCTCGGCCGACGCCGCGTCTTCGTCGCCGGCATCGCGGTGTTCGCGCTCGCCTCGATCGCGTCCGCCCTCGCCACGACCGCCGGCACCCTCATCGCCGCGCGCGCCGTCCAGGGCGTCGGCGCGGCCGCGATCATGCCGCTGTCCCTCACCCTGCTCGCCGGCTCGGTGCCCGCCGCACGCCGGGCCATGGCGATCGGCATCTGGGGCGCGGTGTCCGGCCTGGGCGTCGCCCTCGGCCCCGTCATCGGCGGCGCCGTCGTCGACGGCATCGCCTGGCAGGCGATCTTCTGGATCAACGTGCCCGTCGCGATCGTCGCGATCCCGCTCGTCCGCCGGGCCCTGCCCGAGTCGCACGGTCGCCGCCAGCCCCTCGACACGCTCGGCCTGCTCCTGGCCGGCACCGGTGTGCTGTCGACCGTCTGGGCGATCGTGCGCGGCAACGACGACGGCTGGGGCTCCGCGCGCGTCGTCGGCGGCCTCCTGCTCGGCGTCGCCCTGCTCGGCGCGTTCCTGCTCCGCGAGCAGCGCACCGACCACCCGCTCGTCCCGCTGCGCCTGTTCCGCGTCCGCTCGTTCAGCGTCGCGAACGCGACCGCCCTGCTGTTCTCCGTCGGTGTCTTCGGCATCGTGTTCCTGCTCTCGCAGTACCTCCAGGTCGGCCTCGGCTACTCGCCGCTCGAGGCGGGCCTGCGAACGCTGCCCTGGACCGCGGCACCCATGCTCGTCGCCCCGGTCGCCGGGATGCTCGCCCCGCGCCTCGGCGTGCGCCCCCTGCTCACCGCGGGCCTCGCCCTGCAGGCCGCCGGGCTCGCCTGGCAGGGCCTGCTCGTCGGCGGCGACGTCGTCTACACCGACCTCGTGCCCGGCCTCGCGCTCGCCGGCATCGGCATGGGCCTGACGTTCGCGCCCAGCGCGACGGCCGTCCTCGCCGACATGGGCGCGGACGACCACGGCACGGCCAGCTCGGTCAACGCCACCGTCCGCGAGCTCGGCGGCGCGCTCGGCGTGGCCGTCCTCGTCGCCGTCTTCCAGGCCGCCGACGGCGACCTCACCCCTGCGGGCTACACCGCCGGGCTGCAGCCGGCCATGCTCACCGCCGCCGCAGTCGTCGCGGTCGGGGCGGGACTCGCGCTGCTGATGCCGCGCAGCACCGGCCGCGGGCAGGCCGTCGCCGTGCACTGACGACCCTGACGACACCGCCGACGCGACGAGCCCCGCACCGGTCTTCCGGTGCGAGGCTCGTGCGTGCGTGCGTGGGTCAGGCCTGGGCGTCGCCCTCGTCGTCCTCGGCGGGACGACGGTACGGGTCCGACTCCCCCGCGTACGACGCCGCGGCTGCCAGCGCCGCCACCTCCGCGTCACGACGCTGCGCCTCGATGAGCGCGGCGTCCAGGTGCGCGGCCGTGTCGGGCACCGCGTCCAGGTGGAACGCGAGCGTCGGCGTGAGCCGGATGCCGGTCTGCTTGCCGACCTCCGAGCGGATGATGCCCTTGGCGCTCTCGAGCGCCTTCGCGCTCTCGGTGCGGGCCTCGTCGTCGCCGTAGACCGTGTAGAACACGTCCGCGTGCTGCAGGTCGCCCGTCACGCGCACGTCGGTGACGGTGACGAACCCGAGCCGCGGGTCCTTGATGCGCGTGTCGAGCATCTGCGCGACGACCTGCTGGATCCGTTCCGCCAGCTTCCTGGCACGAGCGGTGTCAGCCATG
>PJUC01000123.1_pt1 | contig 54986 bp, 54 predicted proteins | sample 1512161 | NCBI WGS metagenome assembly PJUC01 (sample SAMN08177676, study PRJNA422409) | Soil metagenome, whole genome shotgun sequencing project. | isolation source: Soil enriched on filter paper | place: USA: Madison | collected 2015-01-15 | reverse complement strand
TCAACGAGCGTCTCGGATACGTGCACTTCTGGATGCTGTTCATCGGCTTCCACATGACGTTCCTCATCCAGCACTGGCTGGGCGTCGACGGCATGGTCCGCCGCTACGCCGACTACTCGGAGGCGGACGGTTGGACCTGGCAGAACCAGGTCTCGACGATCGGCGCATTCATCCTCGGCGCATCGATGATCCCGTTCCTCTTCAACGTGTGGATCACCGCGCGCAAGGCACCCAAGGTCACGGTCAACGACCCGTGGGGGTATGGCGCTTCGCTCGAGTGGGCGACGTCCTGCCCGCCGCCGCGTCACAACTTCACGTCGATCCCGCGCATCCGCAGCGAGCGGCCCGCGTTCGACCTGAACCACCCGGAGGCCGCCGAGTCGCCGGTTCTCGTCGGGGCCGAGGGAGAGGTCAAGTAAGTGCGCACAAACACCGGACTCTGGTGGCTGCTGTCGGCCTTCTTCCTGTTCGTCGCCGCCGTCTACACGGGGTGGAACATCATCGCCCACGCCTCGGCGACGGTCCCGTGGTACCACGCCATCGAATGGGTCGGCAGTGTGGCGCTGCTCTTCACCGCCTTCATGGGCGCGCTGATCGCGTTCTACATCGGGCGCGTGCACAAGGCGCAGGGCGGCGAGCTGCCCGAAGACATCCTGACCTCCGACATCGACGACGGTGACCCCGAGCTGGGCGAGTTCAGCCCCTGGTCGTGGTGGCCGCTCGTCCTCGCCTTCTCGGCAGCGCTCGGCATGATCGGCCTCGCGGTCGGTGCATGGCTCATGCCGATCGGCATCGGCGTGTTCGTCGTCGCGATCGTCGGCTGGGTGTACGAGTACTACCGCGGCTACTTCGCCCGCTGATCGGCACCGAGCCGAGCCGCATGGCCTACCGCTGCACGAGCGCGGGGACCCGTCTGTGACGGGACCCCGCGCTCGTCTGCATGCGGCGGCGCACTCCGACGTCGGCCCGCACCGAGCCGTCAATCAGGATGCCGCCTTCACGGCCCCGTGGGGTGCAGGCGTGGCGGACGGGGTCGGGGGAGGACCGGCGGGCGATCTCGCCTCTGCCGCTCTCGTGCACGCGATCGCCGCGAGCCGACCCGACGGCGTCGAGGCCGAGCATCTTCAGACGATCGTGCGCCTGGCGAACTGGGACCTGGGCGCCCACGTCAAACGCGATCCGTCCCTGAGCGGCATGGCGACGACGTTCACCGGGCTGTTCCTCTCGGATCACGACGACCTGCTGCTGGCGCACACCGGCGACTCACGGGCGTACCGCCTGCGCGACGGCGTGCTGGACCAGCAGAGTCGCGACGACTCGCTCGTCCAGGCTCTCGTCGACCAGGGGATCGTGACGATCGAGGATGCCGCCGAGCACCCGCGTCGCAATGTCATCACCGCGTCGCTGAGCGGTGGGGACCGGGATGCCGCGACCGTCGTCGTGAAGGAGGCCGTCGTGGGCGACCGGTGGCTGCTCTGCAGCGACGGGCTCACCGACTACGTGCCCGTGGAGGACATCCGCGCGCGGCTGCGAGAGCATGACGACCCCGCTGCGGCCGCTGCAGCCTGCGTCGCCCTGGCACTGGAGGCCGGGACGAGGGACAACGTCACAGCAGTGGTCTGCGACGTCATCGCCGTGACCTCGTCCGGCGGCGGACGCCCGCAGGCGTCGTTCTACGGCGCCGCCGCCGAACGGTTCATGGAAGAGCTGGACTCCGCCTGATTTCGTGCGTGGAGGGCGCTCAGCCGGCCACGGGAGCGCGTACGACCATGACCTGTGCGTCGAACACGCGGGGGAGCGGACCCTCGTCGTTCACGGTCGGCTGGCCCTCGCGCACCCAGTATTCGTAGCCGCCGATCATCTCGCGCACGGAGTAACCCAGCTTCGCGAATTCGACAGCGCCCTTGGCGCCGGCGTTGCAGCCCGGGCTCCAGCAGTAGACGACCACGGGAGTGCCCGCGGGGATCTCCCGCGGTGCTCGCTCGGCGATGTCGCGGTAGGGGATGTGCACAGCGCCCTGGACGCGTCCCTGGGCCCATGCCTCGTCGCCGCGCACGTCGACGAGGACGAAGTCCTCACCGGCCTTCTGTGCGGCGTACACGTCGGAGGCGTCGGTCTCGAGGGCGAGCTTCGTGGAGAAGTAGGTGAGGGCGTCAGTCATGGGTCCAGGTTAGGGCTGGGAGGCGTCTGCTCCGGACCAGGGCGGTGACAGAGTCCGCCGGATTCCTGCCGACCTGGCGCGGCATCCCTCGCGGCGGCCGCTGCAAATGACGGATGCCCCGGCACAACCTGAGTGGTCGTGCCGGGGCATCCGTCTGAGAAGCGGTGCGACTTACTGGTCGGAGTCCTTCTCGCGGTTCTTCGGCGACTTCGAGCCCGGCTCGGGCTCGGGGATGATCACGTTCGAGGGGCGGACGGGCACCTCGCTGTTGTGACCGTCGTCGATCGGCTTGTGCGGGGCGTCGGGGACGCCGGCGCGCTCGTGAGCGCCCTGGATCTCGAGCTCCTCCTCGGCCGCCAGGTGGTCGAGGTCGTGGTGCTGGTGTGCCAGCGCCGCGTCGAGCTCGGACTGGGTGACGGGAGTGAGGCGGTCCTCGAAGAACCACCGCGAGATCGACGCGCGGAAGTTCTCGTGCCACGGGATGCGTCCCTTGGCGTTCGGACGCACGACGAGCGGCTCGTAGGTGTCGAAGTCGGCCAGCTTGAAGCGCTCGTACTCGTCGACCGGCTGGTGGACCTCGATGTACTCGCCGCCGGGGAGACGGACGATGCGACCAGATTCGTAGCCGTGCAGCGCGATCTCGCGGTCCTTCTTCTGCAGCGCGATGCAGATGCGCTTCGTCACGAAGTAGGCGACGATCGGGCCCAGGATCAGCAGCGCCTGGAGCGTGTGGATGACACCCTCCATCGTCAGCCAGAAGTGGGTCGCGATGATGTCGGACGACGCCGCTGCCCACATGACCGCGTACATGGTCACACCCGCCGCGCCGATCGCGGTGCGCGTGGCCGCGTTGCGCGGACGCTGGGCGATGTGGTGCTCACGCTTGTCGCCCGTGACCCACGCCTCGATGAACGGGTAGATCAGCACCAGGATGATGAAGATGCCGATGACACCGAGCGGGACCAGGATGTTGAACGACCACGTGCGGTCGAGGAACACGACCTCCCACCCCGGCGGGATGAGACGCAGCATGCCGTCGGCGAAGCCGATGTACCAGTCGGGCTGGGTACCGGCCGACACGGGGGACGGGTCGTACGGGCCGTAGTTCCAGATCGGGTTGATCGTGAACAGCGAGGCGATGAGCACGATGACGCCGAAGGTGATGAACAGGAAGCCGCCCATCTTCGACATGTACACCGGCATCATCGGGTAGCCCACGACGACGCTGTTCGTGCGGCCGGCGCCGGCGAACTGCGTGTGCTTGTTGATCACCATCAGCATGAGGTGGACGACGAGCAGCCCGACGAGGATCGCCGGCAGCAGCAGGATGTGCAGCGTGTAGAGGCGGCCGACGATCGCGGTGCCGGGGAACTCACCGCCGAACAGCAGGAACGAGGTCCAGGTGCCGATCAGCGGGATGCCCTTGACCATGCCGTCGATGATGCGGAGGCCGTTGCCCGAGAGCACGTCGTCGGGGAGCGAGTAGCCGGTGAAGCCCTCGGCCATCGCGAGGATGAACAGGATGAAGCCGATCACCCAGTTGAGCTCGCGCGGCTTGCGGAACGCGCCGGTGAAGAACACGCGGAGCATGTGGACGCCGATGCCGGCGACGAACACGAGCGCGGCCCAGTGGTGCATCTGACGGACCAGAAGACCGCCGCGGATGTCGAACGAGATGTTGAGCGTCGACGACATCGCCGCCGACATCTCGATGCCTCGCATCGGCAGGAATGCGCCGTTGTAGTGGGTCTCGACCATCGACGCCTGGAAGAAGAACGTGAGGAACGTTCCCGACAGGAGGACGACGACGAAGGCCCAGAGGGCGATCTCGCCGAGCATGAACGACCAGTGGTCGGGGAAGATCTTGCGGCCGAGCTCCTTGACGAAGCCCGACAGGCTCGTGCGCTCGTCGATGTAGTTCGCGGTGGCGCCGATGAAGCGCCCGCCGAGGGGCTTGTCGCGCCCGGTCGTCGACGCGGGTGCCACGGGCGCCTCAGGCTGCTCGGTGACGGTTGCGGTACTCAATGACGCTCCCAGAAGCTCGGGCCGACGGGTTCGGTGAAGTCGCTCCGCGCGACGAGGTAGCCCTCGTCGTCGACCGTGATCGGCAGCTGCGGCAGCGGACGCGCAGCCGGGCCGAAGATGACCTTGGCGTGGTCGGTGACGTCGAACTGCGACTGATGGCAGGGGCAGAGCAGGTGGTGGGTCTGCTGCTCGTACAGGGCGACGGGGCAGCCGACGTGCGTGCAGACCTTGGAGTACGCGACGATGCCGTTGTACGACCACTCCTTGCGGTCTTCGCTCTCGGTGAGCTGCTCCGGCAGGAGGCGTACGAGGAGGACGAGGGCCTTGGCCTTCTCTTCGAGGTACCCGTCGCTGTGCGAGACCTTGGCCAGCTCCTCGGGGATCACGTGCACGGCCGAGCCGAGCGTGAGGTCGGAGGCCTTGATCGGCTCGCCCGAAGGATCGTGCGCGAGGCGCATGCCCTTCTTCCACATGGTGTGCTCGAGGAGGTACACCGGATCGCCCGCGTGCGGGTGCTCGGGGGAGTTGAACGGCGCGAGTCCGCGGAACAGCACGACACCCGGCACGACCGACGCGACCACTGCCGCGATCAGCGAGTTGCGGATCATCGCGCGGCGTCCGAACCCGGACTCCTCATTGGCGTCGGCGAACGCCTGGATCGCCGCCTCGCGCGTCGTGTCGCGGCCGCGGGTCGCGTGCCGGGGCTCGACGAACTCCTTGTCGGACATCACGGCCTTCGACCAGTGGATCGCGCCGATGCCGATGGCCAGCAGCGCAAGGGCGATGCCGAGTCCGATGAAGAGGTTGTTGTTGCGGATGTCGACGATCCGGCCGCTCTCGATCGGGAAGAGCATGTAGGCGGCGACCGCCCAGATGCTGCCCGCGATCGAGAGGTAGAAGAGGGTGTAGACCGTACGAACGGCGCGCTGCATCGCGGCCGGGTCCTTGTCGGTGACCCGTGCACGGTGCGGCGGAAGCCCAGGGTTGTTCACCGGGTCGCTGACCGCTACGGCGAGCCCGGGGGAGGGCTTCCAGGAAGCCCTCTCGTGCTCGAGCGGGTCGTCCTCGTGGGCCATGCTGCTCCTCAGTCGGTATTGCGTCTTATGAACGTGATCAGTTGGACTTCGCCGTGATCCACACGGTGATGGCGATCAGCGAGCCGATGCCGAAGATCCAGATGAAGAGGCCCTCGGAGACGGGGCCCAGCGAGCCGAGCGAGAAGCCGCCCGCCGACTCGTTGTCCTGCAGGTAGAGCAGGTAGGTGATGATGTCGCGCTTCTCTTCGGTCGTCAGCGTCATGTCGTTGAACACGGGCATGTTCTGCGGGCCGGTCACCATCGCCGCGTACATGTTGAGCGGGGTGGTGGTGTGCAGGTTGGGCGCGTACTTGCCCTCGGTGAGCGCACCGCCGGCGCCGGCGACGTTGTGGCACATCGCGCAGTTGATCCGGAAGAGCTCGCCGCCCTCGGCTGCACTGCCCTCGCCGTCCAGGACTTCCTCATCGGGGAAGGTCGGGCCGGGGGCGATGGACTGGATGTACTCGCCGATCGCGGTGATCTGCTCGTCGGTGAACTGCACCGGCTTCTGCGGAGCCTGCGGACCCTGCATCTGCAGCGGCATGCGTCCGGTGCTCATCTGGAAGTGCACGGCCAGCTCCCCGACGCCGTAGAGCGACGGGCCGTCGGCCGTCCCCTGGACGTCGAGGCCGTGGCACGTGGCGCAGTTGGCCTGGAAGAGCTTCTTGCCGTCTTCGGCGGTGAGTGCGGACTTGGTCGCCGTCTCGGGCGTGGTCGCCGCCATCGCGGCGGACGCTCCGGCGTACACGCCGCCGGTGATGAGCAGGCCGATGCCGATCAGTGCGGCGGCGGCCCAGGGGCTCCGGCGGCCCTTTGAGCGGCGCGTGGTCTCTCGTGCCATGTCGGGTTACAGCTCCGCTCTCACTTGAGGAAGTAGATGACGAGGAACAGGGCGATCCAGACGACGTCGACGAAGTGCCAGTAGTACGACACGACGATGGACGAGGTCATCTCCTTGCGCCCGAAGTTCTTGACGGCGTACGCGCGGCCGATCACCAGGAGGAAGGCGATGAGGCCGCCGGTGACGTGGAGGGCGTGGAAGCCGGTGGTGAGGTAGAAGGCCGACGCGTACGCGTTCGCGTAGATCGGGAGGCCTTCGGTGACGAGCTGGGCGTACTCCCACACCTGACCCGAGACGAACAGCGCGCCGAGCGCGAACGTCAGCCAGAACCACTCGACCATGCCCCAGCCGAGCCAGCCGCGCTTCTTCGTGGAGTAGGGCTGGAACCGCTCAGCGGCGAAGACGCCCATCTGGCACGTGACCGACGACAGCACGAGGATGATCGTGTTGACGGTCGCGTACGGGACGTTGAGGTTGGCGGTGCTCTCGGCCCACAGGTCGGGAGAGGTGCTGCGCAAGGTGAAGTAGATCGCGAAGAGGCCTGCGAAGAACATCACCTCGCTGCCGAGCCACACGATGGTGCCGACAGCGACCGGATCTGGCCGCTTGACGGACCGCATGGCCTGGGAGTAGGTCGCTGTGGAGGTCGTCACGCTCCCCATTATGGCCGATCCGGGCCGCCGATTTTCGCATCGGAGGGCATCGATTTGCCCTGACGCGGACTTAGGGGCACCTAAAAGAACACCGGGACTCTGCCGTGAACACGTGGTGAAGACGCAGAATCGCCCGCCGTGCGACGCCGTGTCACGAATCTGTTCCGATTCCCGTGCACGGCTAGGCTTCTGCGTTATGGCGGAGCTGTACACCTGGCCGGGAATCCTCACCACGCTGCTGGAGCGGCGCGACCTCAGCGTCTCGGAGTCGACGTGGGCGATGCGGCGGATCATGTCGGGCGAGGCGACCCCGTCCCAGCTCGCGGGATTCCTCGTCGCGCTGCGCGCCAAGGGCGAGACGGTCGACGAGATCGTGGGCTTCCGGGACGCGATCCTCGAGGCCGCGCTGCCGCTTCCGGTGGATGCCGCCGTGCTCGACATCGTGGGCACGGGAGGCGACCGCTTCGGCACGGTGAACGTCTCGACCATGTCGGCCCTCGTGGCGGCGGCATCCGGAGTCCCCGTCGTCAAGCACGGCAACAAGGCGGCGAGCTCGTCCTCGGGGTCGTCCGACGTCCTCGCCGCGCTCGGCGTGGACCTGACGCTCTCGCCCGAGGCCGTCGCCGAGACGCTCTCGCAGGCGGGCATCACGTTCGCGTTCGCGTCGGCGTTCCACCCCGGGTTCCGGCACGCCGGGGCGACCCGCAGCGAGCTCGGCGTCCCGACGGTGTTCAATTTCCTCGGGCCGCTCTGCAATCCGGCGCGCGCCGAGGCGAACGCGGTCGGGGTGGCGCACCTCGACCGGGTGCCCCTGATCACGGGCGTGTTCCGGACGCGCGGCGCGACCGCGCTGGTGTTCCGCGGCGACGACGGGCTGGACGAGCTGACGACGACGGGGCACAGCCGGCTGTGGGAGGTGAGCCGCGGCGATATCCACGAGCACGACCTGGACCCGCGCGACCTCGGCATCCCGCTGGCCGACATCGACGACCTGCTGGGCGGCGAGCCGGCCCACAACGCCGAGGTGGTGCGCCGCGTGCTCGGCGGTGAGGCCGGCGCGGTGCGCGACATCGTGCTGCTCAACGCCGCGGCGGGCATCGTCGCGTACCGGCTGTTCCGCGACGCCGCCGAGGTGCAGCGCCCGATCCTCGAGCGCCTGGCCGAGGCGCGCGACGACGCGGCGGCCGCGATCGACAGCGGTGCCGCAGCCCAGACCCTCGACCGCTGGGTCGAGGTCACGCGATCGCTGGCCTGACGTTTTTCACGGCCTGTCTCTACCGGACCGTCCCCGCCGCCCGCTAGCGTGTGCGGCAGGCCCACGCCACGACTGGAGGACGCCATGACCGATGACACCGCAGCCCCGTCCGCACCGCTCGACGGATCCGTCGAACCGCCCGCCCGGAAGCTCGGCGGGGTCAAGGTCGTGGGGGTGCTGGGCATCATCGCCGGCATCCTGCTCATCGTCGTCGGCCTCGTCGCGTGGATCGCGGTGTCGACGCAGCTGCGCCAAGAGAACATCACGGTGTCCGACGACGCGATGGCGTTCGCCGGTGCGCAGGTCGCAGGTCCCTTCACCGCGTACGCGCAGGCTGAGGTGATCCAGAAGCACGCGCTGGAGATGGCCGACGGCAAGACCTACGCCGAGCTGCCGATGGACGACCCGGTGCGCGCGACCGTCATGGACGCGTCGTTCCTGCGCGCGTCGCTGTTCACGTCGGTCGTGTCGTTCGGCGTCGCGGCGTTCGCGATCGGGATGGGCATCCTGTCGATCCTGTTCGGCTGGGCGCTGCACCGCCTCGCGGGGGCTCCCGTGGTGGTCAGGCGCGCCCAGATCGCGCCATGACGTCCGGTCCGTGGTGAATCCGCACGACGCGCTCACCGAGATCGCGGCGCTCCTGGAGCGCGAGCGGTCGTCGCGCTACAAGTCGAAGGCGTTCCGCGCGGCCGCGGACGCGATCGAGGGACTGACCGACGCCGAGCTGCGGGATGCCGCATCCCTTCGCCGGCGCAAGGGTGTCGGTGACTCCACCTTCGCCGTCATCCAGCAGGCGCTCGCGGGGGAGGTGCCGGGGTACCTGGCCGACCTGCGCGAGCGGGCGGGAGTCCAGCGATCCTCGACCCTGCGCAAGAAGCTGCGCGGCGACCTCCATTCGCACAGCGACTGGTCCGACGGGCTCACATCGATCGACCTGATGGTCGACGCCGCGCGAGCGCTCGGCCACGAGTACCTCGCCCTCACCGACCACTCGCCGCGGCTGCGGGTGGCCAACGGGCTGTCGCCGGAGCGACTGCGCTCCCAGCTGGACGTGGTCGCGGGCATGAGCGTCGACGGCTTCACGCTCCTGTCGGGCATCGAGGTCGACATCCTCGACGACGGCGCCCTCGATCAGGACCCTGATCTGCTCGGCGAGCTCGACATCGTGGTGGCCTCAGCCCACTCGAAGCTGCGCATGGACCGCGGGCCGATGACCCGGCGGCTGGTGGCCGCGGCATCCGATCCTCACGTCGATGTGCTGGGGCACGTCACCGGCCGGCTCGTCGAAGGATCGCGCGGCACCCGGCCGCCGTCGACCTTCGAGCCGCGACCCGTCTTCGAGGCCTGCCACGCGCACGGCGTCGCCGTCGAGATCAACTCGCGTCCCGAGCGTCAGGATCCGCCCGACGAGCTCATCGCGCTCGCGCTGGAGATCGGATGCCTGTTCTCGATCGACTCCGACGCCCACGCGCCGGGACAGCTCTCGCTGCTGGACTACGGCGCCGAGCGTGCGGAGCGGCTGGGGGTGCCGCCGGAGCGGATCGTCACCACATGGTCCCTGGAGCAGCTGCGGGAGTGGACCGGACGCGAGCGCGGCGCGTAGCCCCGATCGCGCCCGGCCGCTCTCACTGCGAGGCGTTCGCGCGCAGCACCTCGAGGCGCGCGCGGTACTCGGTCTCGTCGATGTCGCCCTGGGCGAAGCGCTCGGCGAGCGTGGCCTCGGCCTGGCGGGCCGGGGTGCGGCCGTACGGGCCATAGCCGCCGGCAGCGGCTGCGCGGCGCCAGCGACGGCCGAACACGGCGAACAGCACGGCGATGAGCGTGATCCAGAACAGCGGGATCAGCAGGAACCACCAGCCGAACCCCCAGGGGCCGACGAAGTGTGCGGCCACGATTCCCGTGGCGAGTGCAGCGGACATGCGGAATCCTCTCTCGGAGCCGGTCGCGCCGGGGTGGGCGAACGGATGCCTCCAGTCAAGGCAGGTCGAGGCATCCGCGAATCTGCCCGCAGGAGTGTTCGGGACTGCTCCCCGGGCAGTATGCGGCGTCGCGCCGCGGCAATCGGGCTACGACCCGACGAGTCCGGACTCGTACGCGATGATGACGAGACGGACGCGGTCGCGGGCGTGCAGCTTCTGCATGATGCGTGACACGTGCGTCTTCGCGGTGAGCGGCGACAGGTACAGCCGCGCGCCGATCTCGTCGTTCGTGAGCCCCTCGGCGACCAGGCGGAGCACGTCGACCTCGCGCTCGGTGAGCGTCTGCAGCAGCTGCGGGTCGGGCGCCTGGCGCAGACCCGCTGCCGCGCGGTCGAGCAGGGTGCGGGTCACACCGGGCGAGAGCAGCGCGTCGCCCTCGGCGACGGCACGCACCGCGCGGATCAGTTCGGCCGGCTCGGTGTCTTTCACGAGGAACCCGCTGGCGCCCGCGAGCACCGCCCGCACGACGTACTCGTCGAGCTCGAAGGTGGTGACGATCACGACCCGCACGCCCGACAGCGCCGGGTCGGCGGAGATCTGCTCGGCGGCCCACAGTCCGTCGCCGTCCGGCATCCGGATGTCGACGAGGGCGACGTCGACGGGCGTCTGCCGGAGCGCGCGCAGCAGCTCCTGGCCGCCGGACGCCTCGGCGACCACCTGGATGCCGGGCTCGGAGTCGAGCAGTGCGCGGAAGCCGGCCCGCACGAGCTGGTGGTCGTCGGCCAGCGCCACGCGGATCATGCGGCACCCGCCCACGGGAGGCGGGCGACGACGGACGTGCCCCGCACTCCACTGTCGACGGTCAGGCGGCCCCCGGCGAGTTCCGCGCGTTCGCGCATGCCGCGCAGCCCGCCGCGCTCCGGGGCGGATGCCGGGATGCCGGCGCCGTCGTCCGCGATCGTCAGCACCAGGTCGGCGGCGTCGCGCGCGACCGTGACGGTGGCATGCGAGGCCGCGGAGTGCCGCACGACGTTCGTGAGCGCCTCCTGAGCGATGCGGTAGGCCGTGGTCTGCACCGCGCTCGGGGGCGCGTCGCCGGCGAGGCGGTCGTCGAGCGAGACCGTGAGCCCCAGCCCCGACCTGCCCGCGACGAGCCCGGGCAGCTGGGCGAGCTGCGGCTGCGGGGTCAGGGGAGCGGTGTCGGGCGCGGCGAGCTCGTCGCCCCGCAGGAACGCGAGCACGCCGCGCACCTCGTCGAGTCCGGTGGCGCTCAAGGCGCGGATGTTGGCGAGGGCCTCACGCGCGCGCTCGGGCTCGCGATCGAACAGGTGAAGCCCGACCCCCGACTGCACGGCGATCTGGCTCAGCGAGTGCGCGAGGACGTCGTGCAGCTCGCGCGCGATGCGCGTGCGCTCCTCCTGCTCGACGGCGCGGCGACGCGCGGTGAGCTGGGCGCGGCGCTCCTGGGCCCCGCGGAGCCGTGCGCGCACGCCCTCGCCGATCATGAAGCACAGTGCCAGGCCGACGGTGGCGAGCGCGATGCGGGCGGGATGCCACTCCGCGACGCCGACCGGGGACGCAGCGCCGAGCGTCGCCGCCGCGAGCTCGGGTCCGATGACGGCGATGAGCCACGCCGCGCCGACCGAGATCAGCGCCCAGGTGCGCGCGCCGCGCACGACGGCGCCGATGATCGCGAACACCAGCGCGACGGGCGGCGGCCCGCCGATGGGCGGGATGAACAGGTCGACCAGGGTGAGCGCGGCCACGACGGCGACCGTCGGGCCCGGGAACCGCCGTGCCGCCAGGAGTGCGAGGGCGGAGGCGGCCGCGAGTGCGATGCTCGTCGCCGCCGCCCACACCGGCACGCCCTGCCACCACGACAGCCCGATGGTGCCGGGGATCTGCACGAGCAGCGATACGAAGACGGGCACGAAGAGCACGACCGCGGGCGGCGGGCGGAAGCGGGCGCCCGGGTCGTCGCCGTCGGTGTGGCGCCCCGCTGCGGCGGTCGCCGTCGCGCCGTATCTCGCGGGGCCAAGCATGCGGTCGATGCTACGCCGGACGGCTCTGTGAGGAGTCTGACCGTGGGAGCGGCGCCCGTACTCCCGGGGGAGTACGGGCCGGGACTGTCAGACCGCGTCGAGGGCGTCGACGATGCGCGTGACCGCCGTGCCGAGCGACCACCGCTCGGCGAGGGCGGTGACTTCGGCCTTCGCGCTGTCGTCGAGGGGCCGCAGGCGGTGGTCGGGCACCTCCAGCGGCAGGTCGCGCACGACAGCGACGACCTTCGGTGCCACGGCGAGATACGGGAGGCCAGCGAGGACCTTCGCACGCACGCCGGCCGACATGCCCTCGCCGGCTTCGGCGGCCGCGACGATCCCGGCGAGATCGCCGTGGGTGGCGAGCAGGCCCGCCGCGGTCTTCTCGCCGATGCCCGCCACGCCGGGCAGGCCGTCCGACGAGTCGCCGCGCAGCGTCGCGAAGTCGGCGTACTGCGAAGGCAGCACACCGTACTTGCCGACGACCGCGGCATCGGTGAGGACCTCGAGGTTGCTCATGCCCCGCGCGGTGTAGACGACGCGCACGTCGCGCGCATCGTCGACCAGCTGGAACAGGTCGCGGTCACCGGTGACGACGTCGACGGGCATGGTCGCGGTGGTGGCGAGCGTCCCGATGACGTCGTCGGCCTCGTGCTCTGCGGCGCCGACGATGCGGATGCCGAGTGCGCCCAGCACCTCGCGGATCACGGGTACCTGCACCTCCAGCGGGTCGGGGACCTCTTCGACGTCGGGCCCGCCCGCGACGACCTCGGCGACCCGGTGGGTCTTGTAGGTCGGGATCAGGTCGACGCGCCACTGCGGCCGCCAGTCGTCGTCCCAGCACGCGACGAGGTGTGTCGGGCGGTAGGTCGTCACGAGCCTCGTGATGATGTCGAGGAATCCGCGCACGGCGTTGACCGGTGTGCCGTCGGGAGCCCGCACGGTGTCGGGCACCCCGTAGAACGCGCGGAAGTAGAGGGACGCGGAGTCGAGCAGCATCAGGCGGTCGGTCACGCGTTCATCCTGGCCCGCACGTCCGACGCCGTGCGCGCGACGCCGGGCGCTCCCGCACACGTGCGGACACCCGCCGTTCACCTGAGCGACCGATGCCGGTCGCCCGTCGGCACCCATCTCGTTCACGTCTCGCGCCCACCGTGAGGTGACAGCCGGAAAGGGGTGACGCGATGGGCCGTGACGATGTGCTGGCATGGGTGGAGTCTCCGCTGCAGCTGATCGGCGCCGCGGAGTGGGCATCCGCCCACTCCACCGCGGTGCCGGTGGCAGGCAGGCTGACGCCGCAGATCTCGGCGACCGCCGAGGCACTGCTCGCGCGCGGCGCCCGGTTCAGCGACCTGGAACCGTACCTCGGCATCCCGTGGCGCCTGCTGGCGAGCCACGGCCACTGGCTCGTCGGAGACGGGTACTCGGGCCAGTTCCGGCTCGCCGCCGCGGTGCTCCGGCCGCACCGCGTCACGTTCCTCGACGACGGTGCGCACGCCGTGGCTTTCGCGGACACCCTGCTCGGCCGACGACCGTACGCCCGACCGAACGTGCACGAGCGGGGCCTCACGACCCTTGCGGCGCCCTTCGCGGGCGAGCTGGTCCACCGTCGTGCCGGTGCGCGGCGCGCGGGGATGTTCACGGCGTTCGACCTCGGCGGGGACCGCCTGGACGCCCTCGCCGACCAGGGGTTCGGCATCCGTCGGCATGACTTCTCGTGGACCCGCGCGACCGCGCCGACCCCCGCGGGGCTCGGCCCCCGCATCGTGCTCGGAAGCGCCCTGCCGGTCGACGGCCGCATGCTGCTCGTCGACTACGTGCGCTGGGTGCGCGGGGTCGCGGCCGACGGCGCGGCGTACCTGCCGCATCGCCGCGAGACCGCGGAGCAGCTCGGCGCCGTGGCGACCGTACCCGGGCTCCGCATCCACCGGACGGGCCTGCCCGTCGAGCTCGTGCTCGCCGGCGCCCGTGAGCCGCTCGAGGTGCTGACGCTCCCCTCGAGCACCACGACGACACTGCCCCTCGTGCTCGCCGGCACGGGCGCGGCGGTCCGCACCGTGCGCGCGACCTCCAGCCGCGCCGCTCGAGGGCATCGGACGGCGGCATGAGCGAGACGATCGCGATCATCCCCGCCCGAGGCGGCTCGAAGGGCATCCCTCGCAAGAACGTGCAGCGGGTCGGGGGCGTGCCGCTCATCGCGCGCGCCGTCGCGGCCGCGCAGCAGAGTCCGGCGATCGGCCGGGTCGTCGTGACCACCGACGACGCCGACATCGCGGCCGTCGCCGCCGAGTGGGGTGCCGAGATCGTCGAACGGCCGGCCGACCTCGCCGGGGACGAGGCGAGCTCCGAGGGCGCTCTGCTCCACGCCCTCGACGAACTCGCCGGTCGCGGGGTCGACGTCGGGGTCGTCGCCTTCCTGCAGGCGACCTCTCCGTTCATCGACGTCGACGCGCTCACCGACGCCGTGCATCTGGTGCGTTCGCGCCGGCGCGACAGCGTCTTCTCGGCCGTCGAGACCTACGGCTTTCTGTGGGAGAAGGGCGTCGGAGGTGCGGCGGCCGCGGTGAACCACGACCTGGAGTTCCGTCCGCGCCGGCAGGACCGAGACCCCCACTACCTCGAGACCGGTGCCTTCTATGTCATGCGCGCGGCAGGGTTCCGTGCGGCGCGCCACCGCTTCTTCGGCAGTGTCGGCATCGCCGAGGTGCCGGCGCGCACCGCGATCGAGATCGACACCGTCGACGAGCTGGAGCGCGCGCGCGCGATCGCCCCGCTCGTGGATCGGCCGGCCCCGATCGACGTGGATGCCGTCGTCACGGACTTCGACGGCGTCCACACCGACGACACCGTCCGCGTCGACCAGCACGGCGTCGAGTCGGTGGTCGTGAGCCGTTCGGACGGCATGGGGGTGTCGCTGCTGCGGGATGCCGGCATCCCTCTCCTCATCCTCTCGACAGAGGCGAACCCCGTCGTGGCGGCCCGTGCGCGCAAGCTCGGCGTCGACGTCATCCAGGCCGTGCACGACAAGGCCGCGGCGCTGCGCGAGTGGGCGGACGCCCACGGCGTGCGGCTGTCGCGCATCGCCTACCTCGGCAACGACGTCAACGACCTGCGGTGCCTCGACCTCGTCGGCTGGCCGATCGCCGTGCCCGATGCGCACCCCCTCGTCCTGTCTGCCGCGCGTGCCGTCCTCGACCGCCCGGGTGGCGCCGGCGCCGTGCGCGACCTCGCCGACCGCGTGCTCGCCGGCCGGGCGGCGGCATCCGCTCCTCTCTCCGCCACACACCCCACGAGCCCCCAGGAGGCATCATGACCGTCACGATCGGATCCCGCGTCGTCGGAGGCGGACGCCCCGCATACGTCATCGCCGAGATCGGCCTGAACCACAACGGCGACGTCGAGATCGCCAAGCAGCTGATCGACGTGGCCGCCGACGCCGGCGCCGACGCGGTGAAGTTCCAGAAGCGCACGCCCGAGATCGCCACCCCTGAGCACATGCGCGACATCCCGCGCGAGACGCCGTGGGGCACGATGAGCTACCTCGACTACCGCCGCCGCGTGGAGTTCGACCGCGACCAGTACATCGAGATCTCGGACCACGCGCTGCTGCGCGGCCTGGAGTGGTTCGCCTCGCCCTGGGACGTGCCCAGCGTGGCGTTCCTCGAGGACCTCGGCGTGGTCGCCCACAAGGTCGCTTCTGCCTCCCTCACCGATCGCGAGCTGCTGGAGGCGCTCCGCGACACCGGCAAGCCGGTCATCCTGTCGACGGGAATGTCGACGATCGAGCAGGTCGACGCCGCCATCGACGTGCTGGGCACCGACCGCCTCGTGCTCATGCACGCGACGTCGACGTACCCGATGGAGCCCGACGAGGCGAACCTGCGCATGATCCCCTCGCTGCGCGACCGCTACCCGGGCGTGCCCGTCGGGTACTCGGGCCACGAGCGCGGCCTGCAGATCTCGGTCGCCGCGGTCGCGCTCGGCGCCGTCGCCGTCGAACGCCACATCACGCTCGACCGCACGATGTGGGGATCGGACCACGCGGCGTCGCTGGAGCCCGCAGGCCTCAAGAACCTCGTGCGCGACATCCGCGTCATCGAGGCGGCCCTCGGCGACGGCGTCAAGCGCGTCTACCCCGGCGAGCTCGCGCCCATGGCCAAGCTCCGCCGCGTCCCCGCGTGACGAGCCGGGGCGGCCGCGCGCCGCGCGTCGTCGCGATCGCAGACACCGACTCGTACGTGAAGTGGGCGGCCGCCCTCTTGGGCGCCGCGGGCGAGGGAGCGGATGCCGCACTCCTCGTGCTCGACACGCCCCTGGTGGTGAGCGACACGCAGCTGGCGGCGGCGCTCTCGGGCAGCGGGCTCGCCGCGGGCCGCGTCGAGCGCATCGCGTACGGCGACCTGGCGGAGCGGCTGACGCAGCTGCGCCCGGACGCCGTGCTGCTCGGAGCCCGCGGACCGCTCGTGCGCGTGCTCGCGCGAGAGATCGCAGGGCTGGACCCCCGGCCGGTGCTGGTCACCGGCCTGCCGGGCATCTCGATCCCGGCCACCCGCAAAGCCGTCGTGTACCGCATGCAGTGCGACATGTTCGTGGTGCACTCGCGCCGCGAGCTGCGGGAGTTCGGCGCGCTGTCGGCGCGCACGGGCTATGCGCACCGCTACGCCCTGGCGACACTGCCGTTCGCGCGCGGCGCCTCCGCGACGGGGCATGCGACAGGCGGCACCGACCTGGTGTTCGCGACGCAGGCGAAGATCCCCGCCGCGCGGGAGGACCGGCTGCGCATCGCTCGGCTGCTGGTGGCGGCGGCGGAGGCCGATCCCGGCCGTCGTGTCGTCGTGAAGCTGCGTGCCGCGGCCGGCGAGCATCAGACCCACCTCGAACAGGACGGCTACCCCGAGCTGCTCGCATCCCTCGGGCCGCTCCCGCCGAATCTCGTGACGTCGACGGCGCCGATGGGTCGTGCGCTGGACGGCGCCGAAGGACTCGTGACGGTCAGCTCCACCGCGGCGATCGAGGCGATCGCACGAGGGGTGCCCATCATCGCGCTCGACATGTTCGGGGTCTCGGCCGCGCTCATCAACGAGACGCTCGCCGACGCCGACCTGCTGGCGGGCGAGGCGGACGTGGTCGCGCGGCGGTTCCGGCATCCGGATCCGGAATGGCTCGAAGACAACTACTTCCACCCTCCGGCCGACGACGACTGGACCGCGACGATGGCGCGCCTCGTCGCCCGTCGGGCGGACGGCACCCTGCCGCCGCGCGCGCCGCTGGCACGACGGGGCGGACCGGTGCGCGACGCGTGGGAGCGCCGGATCGCACTCGGGCGCAGCGACACCTCGGTCGCCGGAACGGTCGCCTACGCGATCGGGGTGCCGTCGCGCGCCGCGGTGCGGTTCGTGACCCGCGCGCGGCGCTCCCTGTCGAGGCCGACTGCCGGTGCGGGAACGAGCCCGTCGGGCGAGCGGACGGGAGAAGCCGGCGATCACGTCCGGGGGGATGCGGATCGCCGGCTCCGGGCGGGTCGATGAGACCGCCCCTCGTGCCCTCCGGGGGTCGGGCACGAGGTGGGGTCCCGGGCGACGCGGCGCCCTGCGGGGGGAATCGCGGGGGAGCCCGGGGGTGCCCCTCCGCGATCTCGTGATCACCTTCCCAACCGAGTCTGTGAGAAGGCTATGGCGGCGCCACACGAAGGCTCGATGCGCGCCGTGCACCTCCTGGAACCGCTCACACGGCGGGTGGCCACGCCGCCGTCGACTTCGCGCCGCGCGGCCCGGCGGGGCGGTTGCGGGCGTAGTCTCGTGCGATGACCACCGCCGCCGTCCGCACCGAGCTGCGAGCGCTGCTCGACGAGCTGCGCGAGTCGGCGACCGTGCGCCTCGCCGCGAACGAGCAGACCCTCGCCGAGCTGCGCGCCGACCGGGGCGCGGACGTCGCCGACGACGAGCACGACCCCGAGGGCGTCACCCTGTCGGGCGAGTGGTCGCGTGCGGTCGCCTTCGCCGAGGCGGAGCGGCGCGAGCTCGCTGAGATCGATGAGGCCGTGGCCCGCTGGGAGGCCGGCACGTACGGGCTGTGCGTCGACTGCGGCCGCGGCATCCCGATCGCACGCCTGCGGGTGCGGCCGTTCGCGACCCGCTGCGTCTCGTGCGCCGAGAAGGCCGGCGCCTGAATGTCGTTCGGCCCCGGTGCAGGCGGGTCCCGCGCGCCCGGCGACGGCTTCGCGCGCCCGGCGGCGGGCGATCCGTGCCCCTGTGGAAGCGGTGACCGGTTCGACGGATGCTGCGGCCCCGCGCTGCAGGGCACGCCGGCGCCGACCGCCGAACGGCTGATGCGGTCGCGGTACACGGCGTTCGTCGTGGGGGACGCCCGGTACCTGGAGGCGACGTGGCACCCCGGCACGCGTCCCGACGCTCTCGATCTCGACCCTCGGCAGCGCTGGACGGGCCTGCAGATCCTCGCCACCGAGGCGGGCGGCACGGGGGCCGCGCGCGGCGTCGTCGAGTTCCGGGCCGCCTGGCGGCACGGCACCGAGCACGGGGTGCTGCACGAGCGCAGCCGCTTCGTGCGGCAGGGCGGCCGCTGGTGGTACCTCGACGGTCGCATCGATCCGTCCTGACCGGCCCCGGCCCTGCCGCCCGCCGCTAGCGTGAGACGCATGACGACTCAGGCTGACAAAGCACAGACCCTCGCGCGCCTCCACGCCGCTCCCGAGATCCTCCGCGTCGTGAACGTGTGGGATGCGGTCTCGGCGCGCGCCGTGGCCGCGCTCCCCGAGACGCGGGCCATCGCGACCGCCGGCCACTCGATCGCCGCGAGCTTCGGGTACCCCGACGGCGGCATCCCGCTGGAACTGACGCTCGACATGCTGGGACGCATCGTCGAGGCCGTCGGCGACCTGCCGGTGAGCGCTGACCTCGACGGCGGCTACGACGACGCGGGCGAGACCGTGCGCCGCGCGATCGGCAAGGGCGTCGTCGGCGCGAACGTCGAGGACCGCCTGCGCCCGCTCGACGAGGCCGTCGCGGCCGTCGAGGCGATCGTCGCCGCGGGCGCCGCCGAAGGCGTGCCGTTCGTGCTGAACGCCCGCACCGACGCCTTCGCCCGCGGGGGCGGACGCCCGGTCGAGGAATCGCTCGCGGATGCCGTCGAGCGAGGCCGCGCCTACCTCGATGCCGGAGCGGACCTGGTGTTCGTGCCCGGCATCCTCGACGCCGACATCACGCGCCGCCTCGTCGAGGGCATCGGCGAGCGCAAGGTCAGCGTCATCGGGCTTCCGGGCGCGCTCTCGTCCACCGAGTACGAGGCGCTCGGCGTCGCCCGCATCTCGTACGGCCCCATGACGCAGCGGGTCGCGCTGACCGCGCTGCAGGACGCGGCGGCCGAGCTGTACGCCGGGGGAGTCCTGCCCGCCGGCACGCGCGCGCTGAACTGACGCGCACGAGGGGACCGGCCCGTGGGGAATCCCCGCGGGCCGGTCGCTGTTGAGGCAGGCATGGATCCGGTGCCCGTCGACGTCGTCGTGATCGGCGGAGGACAAGCGGGTCTCTCCGCCGCGTACCACCTGCAGCGCCGGGGATTCGCCCCGCTCCGCGCCGGCGCGGGCGAGCGCACCTACGTCGTGCTCGACGCGAACCCGGCGCCGGGAGGGGCATGGCAGCACCGCTGGGCATCGCTGCGGATGGCCACGGTGAACGGCATCCACGAGCTGCCGGGGCATGCAGTGCCGCCCGCCGACGCGTCGGCGGCGAGCCGCGAGGTGCTGCCGGCGTACTTCGCCGACTACGAGGAGCGCTTCGGCCTCGACGTACGCCGGCCGGTGCGCGTCACGGCGGTCCGCCGGGCCGATGAGGATCCCGCCGGTCGCCTGCTCGTCGAGACGGACGGGGGGACGTTCGCGGCGCGTCACGTCATCAACGCGACGGGCACGTGGACGCGACCGTTCTGGCCGCGCTACCCGGGACAGGAACGGTTCCTCGGCCGCCAGTTGCACGTTGCCGACTACGTGTCGGCGGACGAGTTCGCCGGCAAGCGCGTCGTCATCGTCGGCGCCGGCGTCTCGGGCGTCCAGCTCCTCGACGAGATCTCGCACGTCGCCGACACCTTCTGGGTGACACGGCGCGAGCCCGACTGGCGCGAGGACGACTTCGACATCCCCGCGCGGGTGGCGGCGATCGCCGGCGTCGAGGACCGCGTCCGCCGCGGCCTCCCGCCCGGAAGCGTCATCGCGGTGACCGGCATGCACTGGACGCCGTGGGCGCGGGCAGCGCAGGCGCGCGGCGTGCTGGTGCGGCATCCCATGTTCACCGCGATCGAAGAGGACGGCGTCCGGATGCCGGACGGCTCGTTCGAACCCGCCGACGTGATCCTGTGGGCCACGGGGTTCCGTCCCGCGCTCGACCATCTGGCGCCGCTGCACCTGCGGACGCCCGAAGGCGGCTTCCGCGTCGAGAACGGTCGGTCGATCGATGAGCCGCGCCTCTTCCTCATCGGGTACGGGCCGTCGCAGTCGACGGTCGGCGCCAACCGGGCGGGCCGCGACGCGGTGCGGGCGATCGTCGCAGACGAGGTGACTGACGCGCTCGTCGCCTGACGGATGCGCCCGACGCGCGTAGCGTGAGACGAGAGAGGGGAACGCACATGGCACGCATCCTGATCTTCGGCGGACACGGCAGGGTCGCCCTGCTCCTGGAGCCGCTGCTCGTGGCCCGCGGACACACGGTCACCGCCGTGATCCGCAACGCCGCCCACGAGGACGAGGTCGCTGCCACGGGAGCGCAGCCGCTCGTGGCCGATGTCGAGAGGCTCGACGTCGGTCAGCTGGAGAACATCATCGCCGGCAACGACGTGGTCGTCTGGTCCGCCGGCGCCGGCGGCGGCGACCCCGCCCGCACCTATGCGGTCGACCGCGACGCGGCCATCCGCTCGATGGACGCCGCGTCCGCGGCGGGCGTGCTGCGGTACGTCATGGTCTCGTGGATCGGTTCCCGCGCCGACCACGGCATCGGGCCCGACGACTCGTTCTTCCCCTACGCCGACGCCAAGTGGGCGGCCGACGCCCACCTCGCGTCCACGGGCCTCGATTGGACGATCCTGGCGCCGGGCACCCTGACGCTCGACGCGCCCACCGGCCGCATCGCCCTGGACCCGCCCGGCCGAGGCGCCGTGCCGCGCGCCGATGTCGCCGAGGTCATCGCGGCGTCGATCGCGGAAGACGCCACGATCGCACGCACCATCCGCTTCGGCGGAGGAGACGAGGTCATCGGCCACGCGATCGCGTGAGCCCGCCGGCGCGCCTAGGCTCGGAGCATGCTCGCCACCGTCATCCATGCCGCCCGGGACATCCGCGTCGAGGACGTGCCCGACCCCGTGCTGTCCACCGGCGCCGACGCGATCGTCCGGGTCGTCGCGGCCTGCGTGTGCGGCTCCGACCTGTGGCCGTACCGCGGCATCACGCCCACGAAGCGGCCTCACCGCATCGGCCACGAGTTCGTGGGCATCGTCGAACAGGTCGGACCCGACGTGCAGTCGGTCCGTGAGGGCGACTTCGTCATCGCGCCGTTCTACGTGTGCGACGGCACGTGCGTGAACTGCCGGAACGGCGTCAGCACGTCGTGCCTCCACGGCGGATGGTGGGGGAGCGACGACCGCTTCGGAGGCTTCGCCGACGGCGGGCAGGGCGAGCGCGTACGCGTGCCCCTGGCCGACGGCACACTCGCGGTCGTGCCCGGCCCGGTGTCGGACGATGAGATCCCCGGCCTGCTGACACTCAGCGACGTCATGGGCACCGGACATCATGCCGCCGTCTCGGCCGGCGTCTCGTCCGGCGATGCGGTGGCGGTGGTCGGCGACGGCGCCGTCGGACTCTGCGCGATCATCGCGGCCAAGCGCCTGGGCGCCACCACGATCATCGCGATGTCGCGGCACCCGCAGCGCCAGGCGCTGGCGCGCGAATTCGGTGCGACCCACATCGTCGAGGAGCGCGGCGATGCCGGCGTCGAGGCCGTCCGCGCGCTCACCGGCGGGATCGGCGCCGACCGCGTGCTGGAGTGCGTCGGCACCAAGGAGTCGATGGACCAGGCGCTGCGCTCCACCCGCCCCGGCGGGATGGTCGGCTACGTGGGGGTCCCGAACGGCGGCCCGGAGCTTCCGGTCCGACCGATGTTCGACCGCAACGTCGGCGTCAACGGCGGCGTGGCGCCCGTGCGCGGGTACATCGCGGAGCTCCTGCCGGACGTGCGGTCCGGTGCGATCCGGCCCGGCCGCGTGTTCGACCTCGAGCTGCCGCTGCGCGACGCCGCAGAGGCCTATGCTGCGATGGACGAGCGTCGCGCGACCAAGGTGCTGCTGCGCCCCTGACCCGCTTCGACGACGCGCCCGCGCGCCTGCGCGGCTGCGGGCTCGCGTGCGGTAGAACTGCAGAAGTCGAAGGGACCCCCGTGAAGATCGTCAAGCGCATCGTTCTGGTGCTCGTCATCGCGTTCGCGGCGTTCTACCTCATCACCCGTCCGCAGGATGCCGCCAACGCGGTCCAGGGTGCGATCGGCGCCGTGGCGGGCGCTGTCATGGCCGTCGTCGACTTCTTCGTGGCTCTCGCCGCGGGCTGATCGTGTTCGATCCGCGGATCGACAAGCACCTGATCTCGGATCAGGGCGAGTACGTCGTCGACGAGGTGCGCAAGCACTGGGCGGCGACCGTCTCAGCGGTGCTGGAGCTCTTGGGCGGCTTGGTCGTTTTCCTCCTGGGCTTCGTGGTGCCCCCGCAGGCGTGGTGGCTCCCGGTGCTCGTAGGCGCCGGCATCGCCCTCCACGCCACCTGGCGCATCTTCGAGCAGCGCATGGACCGCTTCGTCATCACGAACATGCGCGTGTTCCGCGTGCACGGCATCCTGTCGCAGCGCATCGCGACGATGCCCCTCGCCCGCATCCTCGACATCTCGGTGTACAAGCCGCTCATCGGCCGCATCGTCGGCTACGGCCACTTCGTCTTCGAGTCCGCCGCACAAGAGCAGGGGCTGCGCGAGATCCGCTACGTCGGGGATCCCGACGCGCGCGGGCTCACCATCCAGCGCGTGATCGCCCAGGCCGGTCTGCGCGGCGCCGCGGGGCGCGGCGACCCGTCGATGGTGCCGTCGCCGGTGCAGCCTCCGTCCCAGCCCCCGATGCAGCCCGAGGCGCCAGCGACGGCCTCCGTCACGTCGGTCGCGTACGACGAGGCCCGCGCCACGGCGCCCGTGCCGGGCATCGAGCGGGGCAGCGCGCCGACCGGATGGGACTGGCTGGCCGACGCCCAGCGGCGCGAGGACGAGCGGCTGGCGCAGCTGCGCGGCGAGCCTTCGCAGGGGTCCGCGCCGTTCGATCCCGACCGCACGAACACCGCCCCGATCGACCTTCCCCGCTGACCTCGAGGACCCGTTCGGGAACATCGCGGGCGACCCCCGCGTTCTGATACCCTGGAGTGTCACTCGTGTGGCTGTTTCGCCACGCCTGGAGCCGATCACGGCCTGGAACGCACCCGGCAAGGGGCACGAGGGGCATCGCAATGAAATCCGCTTCGCTTCGGTCTGAGGCATCCGTTCGCGTCCGCGCGTCGGAGGCCGCTGAGGACCGGAGCCCGACATCCCAACCCAACAAGGACAACCCACTACATGACTAGCGCAACGACCGCCACGGCCACCAAGCAGGTCGCGATCAACGACATCGGCTCTGCTGAGGACTTCCTGGCCGCGGTCGAGAAGACCCTCAAGTTCTTCAACGACGGCGACCTCATCGAAGGCACCGTGGTGAAGATCGACCGCGACGAGGTCCTCCTCGACGTGGGCTACAAGACCGAGGGTGTCATCCCCTCGCGCGAGCTCTCCATCAAGCACGACGTCGACCCCAACGAGGTCGTCAAGGTCGGCGACGAGGTCGAAGCCCTCGTTCTCCAGAAGGAGGACAAGGAAGGCCGCCTCATCCTCTCCAAGAAGCGCGCTCAGTACGAGCGCGCGTGGGGCGACGTCGAGAAGATCAAGGAGAACGACGGTGTCGTCACCGGCTCCGTGATCGAGGTCGTCAAGGGTGGCCTCATCGTCGACATCGGCCTCCGTGGCTTCCTCCCGGCCTCGCTCATCGAGCTGCGTCGCGTCCGCGACCTCACGCCGTACCTCGGCCAGGAGATCGAGGCGAAGATCCTCGAGCTCGACAAGAACCGCAACAACGTCGTGCTCTCGCGCCGCGCCCTGCTCGAGCAGACGCAGTCCGAGTCGCGCACCACGTTCCTCAACAACCTCCACAAGGGCCAGGTCCGCAAGGGCACGGTCTCGTCGATCGTCAACTTCGGTGCGTTCGTCGACCTCGGTGGCGTCGACGGTCTCGTCCACGTCTCGGAGCTCTCGTGGAAGCACATCGAGCACGCGTCCGAGGTCGTCGAGGTCGGCCAGGAGGTCACCGTCGAGATCCTCGAGGTCGACCTGGACCGCGAGCGCGTCTCGCTGTCGCTGAAGGCGACGCAGGAGGACCCGTGGCAGGTCTTCGCCCGCACCCACGCGATCGGTCAGGTCGCGCCGGGCAAGGTCACCAAGCTCGTTCCGTTCGGTGCGTTCGTGCGCGTCGCGGACGGCATCGAGGGCCTCGTGCACATCTCGGAGCTGTCGGGCAAGCACGTCGAGCTCGCCGAGCAGGTCGTGTCGGTCGGCGAAGAGGTCTTCGTCAAGATCATCGACATCGACCTCGAGCGTCGCCGCATCTCGCTGTCGCTCAAGCAGGCCAACGAGTCGGTCGACCCGTACGGCACCGAGTTCGACCCGGCCCTCTACGGCATGGTCACCGAGTACGACGAGAACGGGGAGTACAAGTACCCCGAGGGCTTCGACTCGGAGACCAACCAGTGGAAGGAAGGCTTCGACGAGCAGCGCGAGAAGTGGGAGCAGGAGTACGCCGCCGCCCACGCTCGCTGGGAGGCCCACAAGGCTGCCGTCATCAAGGCCCTCGAGGCCGAGGCCGCCGCTCCGGTGGAGACCGGCTCGTCCTCGTACTCGTCCGACAGCGGCCCCGTGGGCACGCTCGCGGACGACGAGGCCCTCGCCGCTCTGCGCGAGAAGCTCTCGGGTCGCTGATCCTGAGCTGACGCTCGCGGTTCGCTGAACCGTCTGGTCCGGAAGGGGCCGTCGCCGAAAGGCGGCGGCCCCTTCCGCGTACCCGGGCGATGTCGGCGCCCGGGCGTATCGTCGCGGCGTGCCCGCAAGACCTCCCGCCTCGCGCTGCCTGATGGACGACGGATGCCGCGGCCCGGTGCCGCCCGACGCCCCGGTGCCGCTGTGCGAGCGCCATCTGGCGGCGGTCGCCGAGTGGGGCGAGGGCGCGTACGGGATCACCGACGTGCTGCCGTCGCCGTGCCGGCTGTGCGGGTCGCGTCTGGGCGTGCGCTACCCGTCGGGGTGGCTGTGCGCCGTGTGCGAGTGGCGCCACGGCGAGGTCCCCGACGGCGAGCTCCCACCCCCGCGCGTCGAGGTCGTCTACTACCTGCGCTACGCCGACCGCATCAAGATCGGCACGACAGGCAATCCACGGCAGCGATTCGCGGCGATCTGGCACGACGAGCTGCTGGCGTTCGAGCGCGGCGGACGCGACGTCGAGCAGGCCCGGCACGTGCAGTTCGCCGCGGACCGGCATCCCGGAACCGAGTGGTTCCGCATCTCGGAGCCGCTGACGGCGCACGTCGCAGTGCTCGCGGCGGGGGTCGACGACCCATGGCGGCTCCACGCCCGCTGGGTCAGCGAGGCGGTCGCCGCCCGGCTGTGACGCTAGGCGGCCGGCGCCTCGGCGCAGGCCGGGAACGCGTCCGCGCGCACCCCCGCGAGGTCGCGGACGAAGGAGTAGCGGATGCCGTCAGCGTCGGCCGGGAGCATGAGCACCACTCCGTAGCCCGGGCTCCATTCGTCCGAGATGAGGAAGTAGTGGCCGCCGGTCGCCTCCAGCAGCCGCAGACCCCGGTAGTGGTAGCGGGCATCCTCGCCGGCGCCGGCGCACGATGTCTCCACACCGGGCGCCACGATGTCCAGCGGGCGGTCGCTGTCGATCTCGACACCGGGGAGGGTGTGCACCTCATCCACGAAGCCGCGGGCGAGCTCGGTGCCCTCGACGGTCGCGAAGTTGGTCGCGGTCCAGAACAGCCCGACCGCGACGAGCACGGCCACGGCACCGCGCAGGACGCCCTCGGTGAGCGGCTCGAGCCGCGTGGATCCGGGCAGACGGCCGCGCAGCGAGACGGCATACAACAGCAGGAGGATGGCTCCTGCACACACGAGCGGCGCCGCGATGAAGGTCGTCGCGTAGCCGATCAGCCACAGTCCGATGCCGAGGGCGAAGACGGCGAGCGCGAAGGCCCACAGCCAGCGTGCGACGAACGCGACGACCGGGTCGCCCATGCCGCGGTGCACCCGACGACGCTGCCACCACTGGTCGAACACGACCCAGGCCAGGCCCGCGGCGGCCGCGTAGATCGGGATCAGGACGACCGAACGGACGCTGCGCCGCACGTAGTCGTCGACGCTCATGCCCAGGATCGCCTCGTCCAGCCCGAGCAGATCGGCCATGCGCTCGCTGCGCACCCAGCCGAAATACACCAGCAGGGCGGTCAGCACGCCGACGTTCACGACGACCGCGAGCAGCGTCTTCACGAGACCGCCGCGGAGCGCCGCCTCGTCTTCGGTATCGGGCTCGTCGGGCGGCGGCGCCGCCGCCGCAGGGGCGTCCGGGGCGGGCGTGCTCATCCGTCGACCTGGTCCCGTGCGGGGGTGTAGGTGACGAGGAGTCCCGCCTGCTGCACCGGCGCGCACACGCTGAGCGCGGGCTGCAGCCCGTCAGCGGGCAGGGTGAGCGACTCGTCGACGTCGAACGTGCACGGGTCGTCGGCGAGGATGAGATCGCCGGCGGTTCCCGCTCCGAACACGATGCCGGAGTCCGGTACCGTCCCGCCGGTGTCGCACGAGATCGAGTCCGGCGCGACCTGGTCGCGGGCGCTCACGGTCGCGCGGTAGATGTCGCACTCCGGCTCGCCATGACCCGGCGGCCGCGGCGGGTCGTAGGGCGCGCCGGTCGTCGGATCGACGGGGTCGGTCGGGCGGTCCAGCCCGTCCACGCCGTACCGCTCGATCGCGCCGGCCGCGAGCGCGTCGGCGAGCGCCGGGTCTCCGTCGCAGACGCGGACGAGGGCGCTCATGTACAGGACGGCGTAGCGCGGGTCGACGAGTCCCCACATCACGGGGTTGGCATCGGTGGTGCTGTCGAATTCGGTCGGCCCGCCGGTGGCGACGGCGTCGAGGTAGGACGTGGCCGACGCGCAGCCGCTGAGCAGCGCGGCGTACGCCGGCCCGTCGTTGCCGTACACGCTGGGGTCGCTCGGGGGCAGTGAGAACGGGTACTCCGGTGCGGCCGCGGTCGTTCCTCCGCTGTCTGCGGTGCTGCTGCTGCCCGTGTCGCGGCTGACGGCGGGGCCGTCGGGTGCGACCGGGGAGTACTGCCCGCAGGCGGCGAGCGACAGCCCCAGCACCAGCGCCGGCGCGAGCGCCGCGCCGCGCCCGGCGGCCGAGTGCCGCGCGGCGCGATGCCGCCATCGGCTCACGTTCTCCATGTCGTGAAGAGCGGCGCGCCGCACCGCCTGATACGCCGGCGGGACGGCCGGACCGCGCGCAGCGCAGCGCTGACGGATGCCGCCGGGCGGCGGCATCCATTACGTTCGCAGTGTGAGCGCCGTCACGCCGGGGGATCCGGGCAAGCCCGGACCGCGCCCGCGCGCGCATGCCGCGCCCGAAGCGGCGGATCGCACCCGCGACCGCACGGCCACCCTCAACCAGCTGCTGCTGGCCGCCGTCGTCTTCGTGCTCGGTGTGCTGGTGGCGCTCGGGCCGTTCCACGGCGACACCGTGATGTTCTTCGTCGGGCTCGTCGTGGTGGTGGTCGTCACGGCGGCGACGCTCGTCGTGCCGTGGAACCGCCTGCCGTACGGGTGGGTCGCCGTCGTGCCGGCCGTCGACATCCTCGCCATCACGATCATGCAGGTCGCCGCCCCGGACTCGGTGCTGGGACTGCTGTGGATCTTCCCCACGACGTGGCTCGCCGGCGGCTTCGGGCTGCTCGGCCTGTTCGGCGTGATCGTCGCGATCGCCGGCGTCATCAGCGTCCTGACCGTGCAGAACGCCACCGAGGTCACCTACCGCACGTTCCTGCTGCCCCTCGTGCTGATCGCCGTGGCGACGACAAGCCATCTGAACGCCCGCCGCTCCGACGCGCAGCGGACCCTGCTGGCCAAGCAGTCGCAGCTGCTGCGCAGCATCCTGGACCGCACGCGACGGCAGGAGCAGATCGTCACCGAGGTGCTGGATGCGGTCGACTTCGGCGTGGTGCGCATCGCTCCCGACGGCCGCGTGGCCGTGACCAACGAGGCCCACGGCCGCCTGCAGCAGGGGCTGGAGCCCGACGACGCCGCAGGGGTGGCGGCGTTCCGCGACGACGGGACGACACCGCTCCCCACCGCTGAGCTGCCGTTGGAGCGCGCGCGCCGCGGCGAGTCGTTCGACGGTCAGGTGGTGTGGTTCGGCATCGCGCCCGGGCCGCGTCGCGCTCTCACCACGACGGCCCGGCGCCTCACCGATCCGGACGGCGAGGACGCGGGCGCCATCGTCGTCTCGCGCGACGTCACGGCTGAGCTCACCGCGCTGCGGGCGCGCGACGACCTGGTGGCGTCGGTGTCGCACGAGCTGCGCACGCCGCTCACGTCGATCCTCGGCTACCTCGACCTCGCGATCGAGGACCCCGAGACGCCCGCGACCGTCCGCGAGGGGCTCGACGTCGCCGAGCGCAACGCGGAGCGACTGCTGCGGATCGTCGCCGACATCCTGACGGCGTCGAGCTCGTCGCCGTCCGCGGTCGAGGCATCCCTCGTGCCGCACCTGCTCGACATCCGTGCGCTCGTGCAGTCGGCGGCCGCCGATGCCACGCCGCGCGCGGCCGCGCGGGCGATCACGATCGACGTGTCAGGGCTGGAGCCGGCCACGGCGTGGGCGGACGCGCTGCGGCTGCGTCAGGTCGTCGACAACCTGGTGTCGAACGCGATCGCCTACAACAAGGACGGCGGCACGGTGTTCGTCGGCACGACGAGCGACGGCGCATCCAGCTGGATCCTCGTGCGCGACACCGGGGTGGGCATCTCGGAGGCGGATCGCTCCCGCGTGTTCGAGCGGTACTACAAAGCGGGCGCGGATCGGCGGGCGGGCACCGGACTGGGGCTGGCCATCACCCGCGACATCGTGCGGGCGCACGGCGGCGAGCTCGGTCTGCACAGCGCCGTCGGGGTGGGGTCGACGTTCATCGTCAAGCTGCCGGCGACCGCCCCAGAAGGAGGTCCGGCATGAGCCTCGATCTTGCCAGCGTGCTGGTCGTGACCGCACTGGTCGTCAACGTCAGCGGCGTGCTGTTCATCGTCGAGACGCTGCTGCGTCGCGACGAGGGTGCCGGCCGCATCTGGTCGGTGGCGTTCCTGGCGGCGATGCTGACGACCCTCGCGTACACGGTGTGGGCGCAGAGCGGCGGCGCCTGGTGGGCGGTGGCGGTCGGGAACGCCGCGTTCGTCGCGGGGACGGGCTGTATGTGGCTCGGATGCCGCCGCTTCAACGCGCGCCGGATGGACTGGCCGACCATCGTCGTCGCCGTCGCGGTGCTGGCGACCGGCATCTCGGTCGCCGCGGAGGGGGATGCCGGCGGCGACTGGGCTGGCGCGCTGTGGATGTTCGTGCCGCTCATCGTGTTCGCCGCCGCCGGCGCGGTCGAGTGCCTGCGCGGAGCCATGCGCGACTCACGCACCGCGTGGGTGCTGGGCGCCGTGCTCGGATTCCAATCGCTGTACTACGTGTCGCGGACGACTGCGTTCGTCACCTCGGGTCCCGACAGCGCGCTGTTCGAGACGGCCTTCGGCACGCTCACCACGAGCTACCTCACCGTCACCCTCACGATCGTGGCGGTCGTCGTCACCTCGGTGCTGCGCGCGTCGCGGGCCCCGATGCGCGGCTACGCCCGTCGTGTCGACGACGCCCCGGACGACGACGGCGTGCTCGGCAGTGAGTCGTTCGCGCGCGCTCTCGACGGCCTCTGCCGCCGCGCGGCGCGCCGCAGCGAGACGATCGCGGTGACCGCCGTGCGGGTGGACGACCTCGACCAGATCTCCACGGCATTCGGAAGCGAGGTGGCGGGCAGCGTCGCCGAGACCTGGCGTGCCGGGGTGCGCCGCCACGCGCCGACCAACGCCATCGTCGCCGAGGACGGCCCGACGGGCATCGCCGTGGCGCTGGCGGTGTCATCGCCGCAGGAGGCGCGACGGCAGGCCGCCGTCATCTACCGCGGCCTGTTCGACGACCTGGGTCGCGTCGGTGGGGGAGTGATCCCCGTCGTCGGCGTCGGCGTCGCGCTCAGCGACTCGGTCGGCTACGACCCCAAGGGATTGCTGCGCGTCGCCCACGGGGCCGCGAGCCGGGCCGCAGCGAACGTCGACACGTCGGTGCTCTTCGGCGACCCCGAGTAGGGCGTCAGGCGGTCAGGCGGTACCCGACGCCGCGCACGGTCTCGATCCAGCGCGGCTGTGACGGCGACTCGCCGAGCTTGCGGCGCAGGTTCGCCATGTGCACCTCGATGGCGCGCGCATCGCTGTCGGACACGTACGAGGTCGCGGCGAACGGTTCGCCGCGCAGCATGAGTGCGAGGTCCGACTTGGCGCGCACACGGCGCCCCGCCGCCATCAGGTCGGCCAGCAGGTCGAACTCGCTACGGGTGAGATCGACGCTGGTGTCGTCGACCTCGACGATGCGCGTGCCGACGTTGAGGCGCAGCCCGCGGTGCTCCAGCCAGGAGTCCTCGGACAGGCTCGCGGCGGCCGCATCCGTCGCCACGTGATGACGCGGACGCCGCAGCATCGCGTCGATGCGCGCGCGCAGCTCCCGCGGCCGGAAGGGCTTCGCGACGTAGTCGTCAGCACCCGCCTCGAGCCCCTGCAGCGTGTCGATCTCCTCGGTGCGGGCGCTGAGCATCACGATGTAGGTCGAGCTGATGGCGCGGATGCGCTTGGCGGTCTCGAAGCCGTCCATGCCCGGCATGTTCACGTCGAGGGTCGTCACGATCGGCGCGTGGGCGCGCACGAGTTCGACACCGGCGGCCCCGTCGGCCGCGCCGTGGACTTCGAACCCCGCCTGCGCGAGGACGACCGACAGCAGGGAACGGATGTCGTCCTCGTCCTCGATGACGACGGCGACGCGTGCTTCCTCCACCGATGCCCCTTCCGGAGCCGGCGAAGTCTCGGCCGGTTCCTGGACGTCGGTCATGATATCCCACCCCTGCGCGCACGCACGACCGCGTGTCGGCGGACCGCAGGCCGCGCGGAGGGCGGGAGATCTCCCCAGATCCCGCCCCGCGCGCGTCCTCGGTGCACCGACCAGCACGGCAGGAGCCCCCACAACCGCCGATCAGTCGGGCCTGAGACGGGTACCACCACAGGCGCTTCCTCGTCTCTTCGGTGCACCGAGGCTACCGCCGAGGGCTCAGGGCGACCTCAAGGCCGCCTCAGGAACGGCACAGTGTTCCGCGGTGGGCGGACGCCCGTCCCGGACGACGGGCATGGCATCCTCGAGGCATGCCCCTCGTCGCCCTCACCGGAGGAATCGCCTCCGGCAAGTCCACCATCGCCGCACGCCTGGCCGAGCACGGCGCCGTCGTCGTGGACGCCGATCGGATCGTGCGCGACGTGCAGTCGCCAGGGTCGCCCGTCCTCGCCGCGATCGCCGACGCGTTCGGCGAACGGATGCTGCGCCCAGACGGGACGCTCGACCGCGCGGCGCTCGGGGCCGAGGTGTTCGGCGACGACGCGGCGATCGCCCGCCTCAACGCCATCGTGCACCCGGCCGTGCGCGCGGAGTCGGCACGGCGGTTCGCCGAGGCGTTCGCCGAGGACCCCGACGCCGTCGTGGTGTACGACGTGCCGCTGCTGGTCGAGGCGCGCGTCGATGATCCGTGGGAGCTCATCGTCGTCGCGCATGCGCCGGCCGAGGTGCGCGAGCGCCGGCTCGTCGAGCTGCGCGGGCTCACCCCTGAGGAGGCCGCCGCGCGCCTCGCTTCGCAAGTGCCCGACGAGGCGCGTCTGCGGATCGCGGACGTCGTGATCGAGACCGCGGGCACCGTCGACGACACGCTGCGCCAGGTCGACGAGCTGTGGGCGGGTCTGGCCGAGCACATCGCCCGCCGCGCCGCGCGCGCCTGACCGGCGCTGAGCCTTCGCCCGTTCGCGGACGCCGGGAGGGGGCATCCCTCCGCTCACCGCGAACCCGGCCCCGATGTCGGACGGTCGTCATACGCTGGATCGGTGCAGACCACTCGATCCGTGCGGCCGTTCGAGGTCGTGAGCGAATACGCGCCGTCGGGCGACCAGCCTCAGGCGATCGCCGAGCTCGCCGCCCGTGTGAACGCCGGTGAGACCGACATCGTGCTGCTGGGTGCGACCGGAACCGGCAAGTCCGCGACGACCGCGTGGCTCGTCGAGGCCGTCCAGCGGCCGACGCTCGTCCTCGCGCACAACAAGACGCTCGCCGCGCAGCTGGCCAACGAGTTCCGCGAGCTCATGCCTCACAACGCGGTCGAGTACTTCGTCAGCTACTACGACTATTACCAGCCCGAGGCCTACGTGCCGCAGACCGACACCTTCATCGAGAAGGACTCGTCGATCAACGCCGAGGTCGAGCGGCTGCGTCACTCGACGACGAACTCGCTGCTCAGCCGACGCGACGTCATCGTCGTCAGCACGGTGTCGTGCATCTACGGCCTCGGTTCTCCCGAGGAGTACCTGCGCGCGATGGTCGCGCTGCAGGTGGGCGAGGTGTACGACCGCGACGCCCTGATCCGCAAGTTCATCGGGATGCAGTACAACCGCAACGACGTGGACTTCTCGCGCGGCAACTTCCGCGTGCGCGGCGACACGATCGAGATCATCCCGGTGTACGAGGAGTACGCGATCCGCATCGAGATGTTCGGCGACGAGATCGAGGCGCTGTACATGCTCCACCCGCTCACGGGCGACGTGGTGCAGCGGCTCGAGAGCGTGCCGATCTTCCCGGCGACCCACTACGCCGCCGGCACCGAGACGGTGCAGCGCGCGATCGGGACGATCGAGGACGAGCTCGGCGAACGGCTGAAGGAGCTCGAGTCGCAGAACAAGCTGCTCGAGGCCCAGCGCCTGCGCATGCGCACCACGTTCGACCTCGAGATGCTGCAGCAGCTCGGGTTCTGCTCCGGCATCGAGAACTACTCGAGGCACCTCGACGGCCGCGCCCCCGGCGAGCCGCCGCACACGCTGCTGGACTTCTTCCCCGACGACTTCCTCATGGTCATCGACGAGTCGCACGTGACGGTGCCGCAGATCGGGGCGATGTACGAGGGGGATGCCTCGCGCAAGCGCACGCTCGTCGAGCACGGCTTCCGGCTCCCGAGTGCGATGGACAACCGGCCGCTGCGGTGGGACGAGTTCAAGAACCGCATCGGACAGACGGTCTACCTGTCGGCCACTCCCGGACGCTACGAGATGGGCATCGCCGACGGCGTGGTGGAGCAGATCATCCGCCCGACCGGTCTCGTCGACCCCCAGATCATCGTCAAGCCATCGAAGGGCCAGATCGACGACCTGCTCGAAGAGATCCGCATCCGCGCGGCGCGCGACGAGCGCGTCCTCGTCACGACGCTGACGAAGAAGATGGCCGAAGAGCTCACCGACTTCCTCGGCGAGCACGGTGTGCGCGTGCGCTACCTGCACTCCGACGTCGATACGCTGCGTCGCGTCGAGCTGCTCAGCGAGCTGCGGGCGGGCGTGTACGACGTCCTCGTCGGCATCAACCTGCTGCGCGAGGGCCTCGACCTGCCCGAGGTCTCGCTCGTGTCGATCCTCGACGCCGACAAGGAGGGGTTCCTCCGCAGCGGCACCTCGCTCATCCAGACGATCGGCCGCGCCGCCCGCAACGTGTCGGGCGAGGTCCACATGTACGCCGACACGATGACGGACTCGATGGCCAAGGCCATCGAAGAGACCGACCGCCGGCGCGAGAAGCAGATCGAGTACAACAAGGCGAACGGCATCGATCCGCAGCCGCTGCGCAAGAAGATCGCCGACATCACCGAGGTGCTCGCACGCGAGGCCTCCGACACGGACCGGATGCTGCGCGGCAAGGCGGCGGCGAAGACGAAGTCGGGCATGGGCAAGAGCCCGACGCCGCAGCTGCGCCGCGAGGGCATCGGGGCCGAGGGTGCCGAGCAGCTCGAGGCGACGATCGCCGACCTGAGCCAGCAGATGCTGTCGGCGGCGGGGGAGCTCAAGTTCGAGCTCGCGGCCCGGTTGCGCGACGAGGTGCAGGATCTCAAGAAGGAGCTGCGAGCGATGGAGCGCGCCGGGCACGCCTGACGCTCCGCCGCAGCCGCTACGGGCAGTGCATCAGCGGCTTCGGACCTGACCGGTCGAAGGTGTGCTGCGTGATGGGCGCGCCGCACAGCGGGCAGGCGCGTTCGGCGCGCTCGGCCGCCGTCGGCGGGGGAGTCGTCTCGTACGGTCCCACTGCGGCGGGTCCGGCGAGCCGGATCAGCTTCGTGTTGAACCACGTGTACCAGCCGCCGGCCTCGCGCACGCGCTCGCGGAGCGGACGGGTGTCGGAGGGGGTGGCATCGGGAGCAGACATGTTCATTAGTGTACTAATGATTAGAGCACGATAGGATCACGATGTGACAGATTCCGCCGATCTCAGCCCCGACGACCTGCTCAAGCTCGACAACCAGGTGTGCTTCGCCCTGGTGACAGCCGCCCGCAACGTCGTGGGGCTGTACCGGCCGATCCTCGACCCACTGGGGCTGACGCATCCGCAGTACCTCGTGATGCTGGCGCTCTGGGAGCGTTCACCGCGGTCGCTGCGGGAGCTGTCCGGCGAGCTCGCCCTCGACCCGGCCACGTTGTCGCCGCTCGTCAAGCGACTCGAGACGCAGGGGCTCGTCACCAGGGCACGGCGCGACGGCGACGAGCGGGTGCTCGACGTCGGCCTCACCGACGACGGGCGACGCCTGCGCGAGCGGGCGCTCGAGGTCCCCGGTCAGGTCATGGCCGCAGCCGGCACCGACGCGGAGGCGCTGTTCGCCCTGCGCGACGCCCTGCGCCCGTTCTCGGGCGCGCGCTGATACCGGACGCTGCTTTCCGAACCGTTGCGAGACCGTTCATCCAGGCTCTAGGCGATCGTCCAGGTTTCTCCTAGTCTCGAGATCGGCGCGACGAGGTCCACCCGAACCCGGCCCGGCTTCGGCGCACCGTCTTGCATCGCATTCGAGAAAGAAGCACGCACCCATGCGCTCTGGTCCGCGTTCCGCACCCCCTTCTCCCCGCCGCCGTCTCGCGCTCGGCGCCTCGGCCGTCACGGTCGCCGCGCTGGCGACGGGCGGCCTCGTCGTCCCCGCGGCCCATGCGGCCACGACCGACGTCCAGATCCTCGCGACCAATGACTTCCACGGCCGCATCCTCGACAACACGAGCAACGGCGAGGCCGGCGCGGCCGTGCTCGCCGGCGCCGTCAAGCAGCTGCGCGCGGCGAACCCCAACACCGTCTTCGCCGCCGCCGGCGACCTCATCGGCGCGTCGACGTTCGAGTCGTTCATCCAGCACGACAAGCCGACCATCGACGCGCTCAACGCCGCGGGACTCGAGGTGTCCGCGGTCGGCAACCACGAGCTCGACCAGGGCTACGGCGACCTCGTGAACCGCGTCATGGCCCCCTACGACGCCACGGCCAACCCCTTCGGCGGGGCGAAGTGGCAGTACATCGCGGCGAACCTGAAGATGAAGGCGACCGGCGACCCGGCCGTGCCCGCGACGTGGATCAAGGACGTCGGCGGCGTGCAGGTCGGCTTCGTGGGCGCGGTCACCGAAGACCTGCCGACGCTCGTGAGCCCCGGCGGCATCGCCGACATCTCCGTCGAAGACATCGTGACTTCGGTGAACACCGAGGCGGCCGACCTCGTCGCCTCGGGCGCGGACCTCGTCGTCATGCTGGTCCACGAGGGCGCGCCGTCGACCGACTGCACCACGATGGACGACTCCGGCGCGTGGGCGGACATCATCAACAACGTCTCTCCGGACGTCGACGCCATCGTGTCGGGCCACACCCACCTCGCCTACAACTGCTCGTTCCCCGTCGCCGCGTGGCAGGGCCGGGCCGTCACCGATCGCCCGGTCGTCTCGGCAGGTCAGTACGGCACGAACCTCAACCAGCTGGTCTTCTCGGTCGACGATGCCGGCAACGTGGCGGCCAAGACCCAGAAGATCCTCGCCCTGGAGCACTCGGTGACCGTGGGCAGCACCACCACCTGGATCGCGGACTACCCCGCGGACCCCGAGGTGCAGAAGATCGCCGCCGACGCGAAGAAGCAGGCCGAGGTGCTGGGCGCTGTGGAGCTCGGCAAGATCGCCGGGCCGTTCAACCGCGCCAAGCTCGCGAACGGCAGCACCGAGAACCGCGGAGGGGAGTCCACCCTCGGCAACCTGGTGGCCGAGGTGCAGCGTTGGGCGACCGAGAAGCCGGAGTCGGGCTCGGCGCAGATCGCGTTCATGAACCCGGGCGGTCTTCGTCAGGACATGGTCGGCAGCAACGCCGCCGGGTACCCGGCGACGCTGACCTACCAGCAGGCGGCCGTCGTGCAGCCCTTCGCGAACACCCTCGTCAACATGCAGCTCACCGGCGCGCAGATCAAGAAGGTGCTCGAGCAGCAGTGGCAGCGTGACGCCCTCAACAAGGTGGCGACGCGTCCGTTCCTGCGCCTGGGCGTCTCGGACGGCTTCACCTACACGTACTCGCAGAAGGACGTGACCGAGTTCCAGAAGGACGACCCGAAGACGCCCGACGTCGACGAGTCGACGATCTCGTACACGGCGCCCAAGGGCACCGTGACCGGGATGTGGCTGAACGGCGAGCCGATCGATGCCGCGGCGACCTACTCGGTCACCGTGAACTCGTTCCTCGCGACCGGCGGCGACAACTTCTTCGAGCTGGCCAACGGCGCGAGCAAGCGCGACACCGGCAAGGCCGACCTCGCCGCGATGGTCGACTACATGGCCGCGTTCGCCGCGACCACGCCGCTCCCGGTCGACTACGCGCAGCACGCGGTCGAGATCGGCTTCCCGGCGGGTGCTCCGAGCGCCTACGACCCGGGTGCCACCGTCGCCTTCGGCGTGAAGTCGTGGGCGATGTCCACGGCCCCCGACGTCAAGGACAGCCAGATCGCGGTGTCGCTCGACGGCGTGGCACTCGGCTCGTTCCCGGTCGACAACACGATCGGCACCGAGGTGTACGACAACTACGGCACCGCCGCGGTGTCGGTGCAGCTGCCGGCGTCCGTCGCCCGCGGCACCACTGTGCAGCTCACCCTCACGGGGACGCAGACGGGCACGTCCGTCGTCGTCCCGGTCGCGATCGACAAGGCCGACAGCACGACGGTCGGCCTGCCGAACAAGACCTTCGCGAACTCGAAGGGCAACGGTGTCATCCAGTACACGACGACCGTGACCACCGAGGACGGCACACCGGCGCTCGGCGAGGCGGTCATCTACGACGGCGGCGACGCGATCGCGACGGTCACGCTGACCGCGCGCAGCGGCGGCGTCGTCCAGATCAAGCTGCCGAAGCTCGGCAAGGGCTCGCACCCGCTGTACGTCGTGTACGGCGGCAGCGACACGGTCAAGCCGTCGACGAGCGCGACGGTGACGGTCGAGGTCAAGTAGCACGCGACCATCCACGCGGCGGGGCTTGCGGCATCCACAGATGCGGCAAGCCCCGTCGGCGTTCCCGGCGGGCCCTAGGGTGGGGACATGACACCCGCCGTCCGCTCCCGCACGGAGCGGGCCGGAGGGCGTCTGCGGGGGCTGGCCGCGGGAGGAGCGATCGTCGTCGTGGCGACGCTGCTCATGCTGCTGGCGAGCGTGCAGGGCGTGCCGCAGTTCCGGACGGTCCCTCCGGCGCAGGCGACGCAGACCGCTGCGCCTGCTCCCTCGGCCAGTGCCACGAGCGAACCGCTTCCCGAGCTGCCCGCCGACGCCGATCCCGGTGCGGTGCGCACCGTCATCCTGATCCTCCTGGGCCTCGTCGCCGCCGCCCTGCTGGCGCTGCTCGTCGTCGTCGTCACGAGGGCGCTGCGCCGTGCATGGGAGAACCGCGAGCTGGACGTGCGCGAGGGCGCTGTCATCTCGGCGGCGTCCGCGACGCCCGCGGCCGCCGATGCGCAGCCCGACGCCGCCGTGATCCAACGGGGCATCGTCGCCGCCCTGCAGCGCATCGACGAGCCCGCAGCCGCGGGCGACGCCATCGTCGCGGCGTGGGTCGGCGTCGAGGAGGCGGCCGCTGACTCGGGTGTCGCCCGAGGGGTCAGCGAGACGGCGGGGGAGTTCGCGGTGCGGATCATCGCCCGCAGGTCGGCCATCGAGGTGGACGCGCGCCGGCTGCTCGCGCTCTACGAACGCGTGCGCTTCGGCGGCTACGCGGCGACGGAGGCCGATCGTGCCGAGGCCCGGCGTCTTCTGGAGAGGATCGAGCGGGAATGGCGGTGATCCTGAAGCGGATCGTCCTCGGGATGCTGGCCGTCGCGGCGGGCGCCGGGATCGTGTACATCCTGGACCGGACCGGAGTGCCTGCCGGGTTCGCCGCCGCGTGGCTGGTGCTCCTGCTCGCGCTGGGCCTGCTCACCCGTGCCGGTCTCCTCGACGAGGGATCATGGCCGCCGGCGCGACCTGAGCGCCGCCCTCGAGGGTCCGAGGTCTCGCGCCTCAGCTGGAACATCAACTCCCGCACCGGTGAGGCGGGGTTACTCATCGTGCGCCGCGTGCAGCGCGTCCTCCGCCACCGCCTCGCTCGGCTCGGACTCGACCTCGACGATCCGGACCAGGAGGCCGCGGTGGACGCGCTCCTCGGGCCGGGCATCCGCGAGACCTTCAGCCGCCCCGAAGTCAAGCGGGCCGACCTCGAACGGGTCATGGCCGCTGTCGACCGTCTTCCGTCCCCCCAGAACCAGGAGCGCTGATGCACCCGGAACCCGCACCCGCCATTCCGCAGGCCGACGACGTCGCCGATCTCGGACGCCGCGTCCTCGCCAGCGTCCGCACGGCGGTCGTCGGCATGGACGACCCGCTCACGATCGCCCTCGCCGCCGTGCTGGCCGGTGGGCACGTGCTGTTCGAGGACGTCCCCGGCCTCGGCAAGACGCTGGCCGCCCGCAGCCTCGCGACCGCATTGGGCCTGGACTTCCGTCGTCTGCAGTGCACGCCCGACATGCTGCCCGGGGACGTCACCGGCTCGTACGTCTACGCCCCCGACACCGGCGAGTTCCGTTTCCGTCCGGGACCCATCTTCACCGGGCTCCTCCTCGCAGACGAGATCAACCGCACGACGCCCAAGACCCAGTCGGCCATGCTCGAGGCGATGGCGGAGCGCCAGGTCACCGTCGAGGGCACCCGGTTCCCGCTGCCCGCGCCGTTCCACGTCATCGCCACGTCGAACCCGATCGAGTACGAGGGCACCTACGCGCTGCCCGAGGCGCAGCTCGACCGCTTCATGGTGCGCCTCTCGGTCGGCTACCCGACCGCCGAGGGCGAGACGCAGATCATCCTGGATCGGCTGCGCCGGCAGAGTCCGGATGCCGTCGTCGCCCAGGTCCTCGACGCGGACGGGCTGCTCCACGTGCAGCGGGCGGTGGAGACCATCCACGTCGACGCCGACATCGCGCGCTACTGCACAGACCTCGCCCGCGCGACCCGCACGGCCCCGCACGTGGCGGTGGGCGCATCGCCGCGCGGATCGCAGGCGCTGGTGCTGCTGGGTCGTGCGTTCGCCGCACTCGACGGGCGTGCGTACGTCCGGCCCGACGACATCAAGCACCTCGCCGTGCCTGTGCTCGCGCACCGCCTCACGCTCACCCCTCAGGCCTGGGCGCAGGGCGTCGACCCCGCCGCGGTGGTGTCGGCCGCCGTGTCTCAGGTGCCCGTCCCGCCGACGGTCGCGCAGCCGCGATGACCGACGGGGTGCGCGCGAGCGGCGAGGCTCCCGTGCGCTGGCAGCGCACGCCGGTGACGGCGCTCGGGCTTGCCGGCGCTGTGCTGCTCGCGGCGGCGGGCGTGGCGTTCTCCCGGCCCGACCTCGTGGCGGTCGCGCTTCCGCTCGCGCTCGCGACGGCCTGGGCGCTCGCGCGGCGGCCTGCCGCCGGCATCCTCCATCAGACGATCCGGGCCCGCGCCGGATCGGGCGCTCCGCAAGAGGGTCTCGTCGACGGGGAGGTGGATGCCGTCATCCCCGGGGACTGGGTGCAGCTCGCCGTCGATCAGGGCGGACTGCGCAGCGGTCTCGCCGACGCCGCGCCGGGCACCGGAATGCTGCGCACGCGCAGCCGGCTGCGGCACACCGGTCCGAGCGAACTGATCGGGGTCACCGCGCGCGGCGTCGCGCAGGACGGCGCGTGGGTCACCGGCATCGGCCCGCGCACCGCGCTCACGTGGAACGCTGTGCCCGGGGCGGTCCCGCTGCGGCAGCTGCCGCTGGCGCTGCGGCTCACGGGCCTGCACGGCGGGCACGAGGGCGCGCGCCCGGGGCAGGGCGGCGACTTCCGCGACATCCACCCGTTCGCACCGGGCGACGAGCTGCGGCGCGTCGATTGGCGTGCCACCGCTCGCCTCGCCCGGCGACCCGGCGATCTGCTGGTGCGGCGCACCCAGGCGCTGAGCGACAGCACTGTGGTGATCGCCATCGACACGGTCGACGACCTCGGCGAAGCGGTCGCGACGTGGGGCACCGAAGACCCCGAGCACAGCGGCGTGACGTCGCTCGACCTCGCCCGTGAGGCCGCGCTCTCGATCGCGACGTCGGCCGTGCAGGCCGGCGACCGCGTCGCCTACCACGTGCTCGCGCCCGGCGGCCGTTCGGTGCGGGCGGGGGCGGGCGCGCGGCAGCTCGCGCGCCTGCGCGACGTGATCGCGGCGACGGGACCGAGCGATCTCGAGGTGCGGTACCGACGGGCGCCGGTCATCGCGCGCGGCTCGATCGTCTTCGTGCTGTCGACTTTCTTCGACGGCGCCGCCGCCGAGCTTGCGACGCACTGGCGCGCCGCCGGCCACGCGGTCGTCGCCGTGGACGTGCTGCCCGTGCCCCGCACCGAACGCCTCGGTCGGGAGCAGCTGCTCGCGATGCGCACGCTCCTCGCCGAGCGCGAGGACGTGTTCGCCGAACTCCACGCGACCGGCGTCGACGTCGTCGCCTGGGCCGACGGCTCGCCCGATGTCGCGCTGCGGGTCGCAGCGCGCGGACAGCGGCGCTCGAGGGCGGTGCGCCGATGAGGCCGCCCCGGGCATACTGGCGGTCCCACTCGTTCCGCGTACGCGGCGGCGCACCTGCCGTGCTGCTGCGTGTGCTGCTCGTCGCGGTGACGGCCGCCGGTGCGATGACCGTCGTCCCGGTGCCGCTCTGGCGCGGTGTCGCGATCGCAGCCGCAGTGATCGGCGCGGTCGTGCCCCCGTCGCTGGCAGGCTGGATCGGGGGAGCGGTCGTGGGGCTGGGGATGCTGTTCGCCGACCCCGCGCCGGCGCACACGGCGATCGCGGTGCTCGTCGTGCACGCGATACACGTGCTCGCGTCGCTGACGTGGACGGTACCCGCCTGGTCCTGGATCTCGGTGCGCGCGCTGTGGCCGACCGGTCGCCGGTTCATCGCGATCCAGGTCGTCGCGCAGGCGCTGGCCTTCGGGATCGCGGCGCTCACGACGCGCGAAGAAGGTGCGGGGATCACCTGGGCCGCACTGGCCGGCGCTGCGGTGCTGGCGGTGGCCGTGGGGGCCGGGCTGTACGCGCTGCGCCGGGCGGATGCCGAGGCGCCGGCCCTTCCCAGCGCATCGGCAGGACGATCCGGAGCCGATGTCGGAGGCCCCGCCTAGACTTGTCTGGTGCCCATCGTCCCTGTCGCCCTGCCCGGAAACCAGACCGCCAGCCCGTCCGCGAACGCCCTCGGCACCAGCGGAAAGCTCAGCGTCCGCGGTGCCCGCGTGCACAACCTGAAGGACGTCGACCTCGACATCCCGCGCGACTCACTCGTCGTGTTCACCGGCCTGTCGGGCTCGGGCAAGTCGAGTCTCGCGTTCGACACGATCTTCGCGGAGGGCCAGCGCCGCTACGTGGAGTCGCTGAGCGCGTACGCACGCCAGTTCCTCGGCCAGGTCGACCGCCCGGACGTCGACTTCATCGAGGGCCTCAGCCCTGCGGTGTCGATCGACCAGAAGTCGACGAACCGCAACCCGCGCTCGACGGTCGGCACGATCACCGAGATCCACGACTACATGCGCCTGCTGTGGGCGCGCATCGGCGTTCCGCACTGTCCCGAATGCGGCGCCGAGATCCAGCGTCAGACGGTGCAGCAGATCGCTGACCAGCTCATCGACCTGGCCGAGCGCACCCGCTACCAGATCGTCGCGCCCGTCGTCACCCAGAAGAAGGGCGAGTTCGTCGACCTCTTCAAAGAGCTCGGCGCCAAGGGCTACGCACGTGCGATCGTCGACGGCGAGCTCGTGCAGCTGGCCGAGCCGCCGACGCTCAAGAAGAGCTACAAGCACGACATCGCCGTCGTCGTCGACCGCCTCGTGGCCGCGCCCGGCATCCTCGACCGCGTCACCGACTCCGTCGAGACCGCGCTGTCCCTCGCCGGCGGCGTCATGCAGGTCAACTTCGTGGACGAGGAGGGGGATGCCGCCTGGCAGTCCTTCTCCGAGAAGCTGGCGTGCCCGAACGGACACCCGCTGCAACTGACCGAGATCGAGCCCCGCACGTTCTCGTTCAATGCGCCGTTCGGCGCCTGCCCGGCCTGTTCGGGCCTCGGCACCCGCATGTCGGTGGACGTCGACCTCATGCTCGGCGACGAAGACCTCTCGATCCGCGAGGGCGTCATCATCCCGTGGACGACGCAGGGCAAGGGGCTGTTCCAGTACTACGAGCGCCTGCTCGAGGGTCTGTCGAACGACCTCGGCTTCTCGCTCGACACCCCGTGGCGCATGCTGCCCGAGGCCGTGCGCGAGGCGGTCCTGCGCGGTGAGAACTACAAGGTCACGGTGCGCTGGAAGAACCGCTACGGCCGTGAGATGCGGTACTCGTCGGGCTTCGAAGGCGTCGTGCCGTACATCGAGCGCCAGTACACGCAGGCCGAGTCCGACACGCAGCGTCAGCGGTGGTCCGAATACCTCCGCGAGGTTCCGTGCCCCGTCTGCGACGGCGACCGCCTCAAGCCCGAGGTGCTCGCGGTGCTCGTCCACGGTCATTCCATCGCGGATGCCTCGCGCCTGAGCCTCGGCGAGGCCCGGGAGTACTTCGCTCAGCTGACGCTGACCGACCGCGAGGCGACGATCGCCGCGGCCGTGCTGCGTGAGATCCGCCTGCGCCTGGACTTCCTCATCCGCGTCGGACTCGACTACCTGAGCCTCAGCCGCGCGGCGGCGACCCTGTCGGGCGGCGAGGCGCAGCGCATCCGCCTCGCGACGCAGATCGGGTCGGGCCTCACCGGCGTGCTGTACGTCCTCGACGAGCCGTCGATCGGCCTGCACCAGCGCGACAACCGGCGTCTCATCGAGACGCTCGTGGCGCTGCGCGACCTCGGCAACACGCTCATCGTCGTCGAGCACGACGAAGAGACCATCCACGCCGCCGACTGGGTCGTCGACATCGGACCGGGCGCCGGCGTCAACGGCGGCGAGGTCGTCCACTCCGGCCCGATCGGCGAGCTGCTCGCCGACACGGACTCGATCACGGGCGACTACCTGTCGGGACGCCGCGCCATCGCGACGCCGAAGAAGCGCCGCAAGATCGACAAGAAGCGCCAGGTCACGGTCGTCGGCGCGCGCGAGAACAACCTCAAGAACGTGACGGTCGACTTCCCGCTCGGCGTGCTGACCGCGGTCACCGGCGTCAGCGGGTCGGGCAAGTCCTCGCTGGTCAACGGCATCCTGTACCAGGTGCTCGCGACGCGGTTGAACGGCGCGCGCCGCGTCGCCGGCAAGCACACGCGAGTGACCGGGCTGGAGAATCTCGACAAGGTCGTGCACGTCGACCAGGCGCCCATCGGGCGCACCCCGCGGTCGAACCCGGCGACGTACACCGGCGTGTTCGACCGCATCCGGACGCTCTTCAGCGAGACGCCCGAGGCCAAGGTGCGCGGGTACCAGCCGGGGCGCTTCAGCTTCAACGTCAAGGGCGGGCGCTGCGAGGCGTGCTCGGGCGACGGCACGATCAAGATCGAGATGAACTTCCTGCCCGACGTGTACGTCGACTGCGAGGTGTGCCACGGCAAGCGGTACAACCGCGACACCCTCGCCGTGCACTACAAGGGCAAGAACATCGCCGAGGTGCTCGAGATGCCGATCGCCGAGGCGGCCGAGTTCTTCGAGCCGATCCAGGCCATCCACCGCTACCTCAAGACGCTCGTCGACGTCGGTCTCGGGTATGTCCGTCTCGGGCAGTCCGCCACGACCCTGTCGGGCGGTGAGGCGCAGCGCGTCAAGCTCGCGACCGAGCTGCAGCGCCGCACCAACGGCCGCTCGATCTACGTGCTCGACGAGCCGACGACGGGCCTGCACTTCGAGGACGTGCGCAAGCTCCTCGAGGTGCTCAACGGCCTCGTCGACAAGGGCAACACCGTCATCGTGATCGAGCACAACCTCGACGTGATCAAGTCGTCCGACTGGGTCATCGACCTCGGTCCCGAGGGCGGTGCCGGCGGTGGCCAGGTCATCGCGACGGGCACGCCCGAGCAGGTCGCGGGGGCCGAGGGCAGCCACACCGGCGCGTTCCTGGCCGAGGTGCTGGGGCTGAGCGCTCCCACGCACGCGGTGCCCGAGCTCGTCGGGGCCCGCAAGGCCGGCTGAGCGGCATGGCACGATCCGCACCCACGGTCCCGTACAAGCCGAAACCAGGGGAGATCCCCACCAACCCCGGGGTCTACCGGTTCCGCGACGCCGACGGGCGCGTGCTGTACGTCGGCAAGGCGAAGAACCTGCGTGCGCGGCTGTCGAACTACTTCGCGCCGCTGCACACGCTGCACGAGCGCACGCGGCGCATGGTGACGACGGCGTCGTCCGTCGAGTGGACGGTCGTCGCGACCGACGTCGACTCGCTGCAGCTCGAGTACCAGTGGATCAAGGAGTTCGACCCGCCCTTCAACGTCCGCTACAAGGACGACAAGTCGTACCCGTTCATGGCGATCACCCTCGCCGACGAGGCGCCGCGGGTGATCGTCACCCGCAACCGCCGCATCCCCGGGGCGAAGTACTTCGGCCCGTACCCGAAGGTGTGGGCGGTGCACGACACCATCGATCTGATGATCAAGGTGTTCCCGATCCGCACCTGCAGCGACTCGTCGTATAAGAAGGCGATGGCCACCGGTCGCCCCTGCTTCCCGGGCCAGATCGGACGCTGCGGCGGACCGTGCTCGATGAAGGTGACGATCGAGGAGCACCGCGCGATCGTAGACGACTTCATCGCCTTCATGTCCGGCGGCGACCAGCGTTTCACCCGGGCGCTCACCGCACGCATGCGTGAGGCATCAGCTGCCATGGACTACGAGGCGGCCGCCGTCTACCGCGACAAGCTGCAGTCCATCGACGCGGTGCTCAACAAGAGCGCTCTGGTGCTATCGGCCGACACCGACGCCGACCTGTTCGGCATCGCGGAGGACGAGCTGGCGGCCACTGTGCAGCACTTCGTCATCCGCGGAGGTCGCGTCCGCGGCGTGCGGGCGACGACGATCGAGAAAGAGATCGACATCTCCGGCGGCGACCTCGTCGACCAGGTGCTGCAGCGCACCTACGGCAACGCCGCGGCCGCCGACATCCCGAAGCAGGTGCTCGTCCCGGCGATGCCCGAAGACGCGGCGGACCTCGAGGAGTGGCTGCGCGAGCGCCGCGGCAAGAACGTGACGATCCAGGTGGCGCAGCGCGGCGCCAAGGCCGACCTGATGCGCACCGCGAGCCTCAATGCGCAGCAGGCCCTGATGCTGCACAAGACCCGTCGCACGAGCGACTACGTAGCCCGCACGCAGGCGCTCACGGATCTGCAGGAGGCGCTGGGGCTCGCCGAGGCGCCGCTGCGCATCGAGTGCTTCGACGTCTCGCACCTGAGCGGCACGAACGTCGTGGCGTCGATGGTGGTCTTCGAGGACGGCCTGCCCCGCAAGGACCAGTACCGCTCGTTCGGCGTCGCCGAGACGACCGACGACACCGACTCGCTGTATCAGGTGCTGACGCGGCGACTGGCGTACCTCGACCGTCCGGAAGAGAACGAAGCGGATGCCGCACCGCCGGCGGATCCGACGGCGGACGGCGAGGTCGTGACGGAGCGGCGCAAGCCGCGGTTCGCGTACCGCCCGCAGCTGCTGGTCGTCGACGGCGGTCAGCCGCAGGTGGCGGCGGCGGCGCGGGCGCTGCGGGACGCGGGTCACGAAGAGGTCGCGCTATGCGGCATCGCCAAGCGCCTCGAAGAGGTGTGGCTGCCCGACGAGGAGTACCCGGTCATCCTGCCGCGCACGTCCGAGGCGCTCTACCTGCTGCAGCGGCTGCGTGACGAGGCCCACCGCTTCGCCATCACCCACCAGCGTCGTCGCCGGCGCCGCGACATCCAGAGTGTGCTCGCCGAGGTGCCGGGACTCGGAGACGCCCGCATCAAGGCGCTGCTGCGCCACTTCGGCTCTGTCGCCGCGCTCAAGAAGGCGACGCCCGACGAGATCGCAGAGCTCCCCGGAGTGGGGCCGAAGCTCGCCGCCGCCGTGCACGCGCATCTTGCCGGCCCGACGGATGGGTAGGCTGGGCTCGACGACGGGGGTGGTCATGACGGAGGGGACGCGGCGCGAGACCGGCGAAGTGCTGATCGTGACCGGGATGTCGGGGGCTGGACGCTCCACGGCGGCCAACGCGCTCGAGGACCTCGGCTGGTACGTCGTCGACAATCTGCCGCCGCAGATGCTCAAGCCGCTGCTCGACCTGACCGAGATGGCCGGGGGAGTGCTGCCGCGCGTGGCCGTCGTCGTCGACGTGCGCGGACGCGACCTGTTCTCGGACCTCCCGGACGCGATGCGGGCGCTGCGCGAGCGCCGCCAGATCCGGCTGATGTTCCTCGACGCGTCCGACGAGGTACTGGTGCGCCGGTTCGAGGCGGTCCGACGCCCGCACCCGTTGCAGGGCGGCGGCACGATCCTCGACGGCATCCGTCTGGAACGCGCACGCCTCGCGGCGGCGCGCGAGAGCGCCGACGTCATCATCGACACCTCGGTGTACAACATCCACCAGCTCGCGACCCAGGTCACCGACCTGTTCACCGAAGCCGGCGCGGCCCGTCACACGCTCACCCTGCTGAGCTTCGGGTTCAAGTACGGGCTCCCACCCGACGCCGATCTCGTGGCCGACATGCGGTTCCTGCCCAACCCGTTCTGGGACGAGCGGCTGCGCCCGTTCACGGGCGAAGACCCGGAGGTGCGGGAGTACGTGCTCGCCCAGGAGGGCGCGATGGAGTTCCTGGACGCGTACACGCAGGCGCTGCGGCCCGTGCTGGAGGGCTACCAGCGCGAGAACAAGAGCCATTCCGTCGTCGCCGTCGGCTGCACCGGCGGCAAGCACCGCTCGGTCGTCATGGTGCGGGAACTCGCCGAGCGACTGGCATCCGTGCCCGGTGTCGCGGTGCGTGTCACCGACCGCGACCTCGGCCGCGAGTGACCCGACGCGGGGCGCGGCGCGATCCGGCCGAGTAGGCTGGACCGTCGTTCCCGAACCAACCAGAAGGAGTCCCGTGTCGCTGACCGCTGACGTGAAGGCCGAGCTGATCACCGTGCGCGACCCGCGCCCGACGGCGCGGGTGGCCGAGCTCACGTCGCTGCTGCGGTTCTCGGGCGGGCTGCACTCCATCGCCAACCGGGTCGCCGTCGAGGCCGAGCTGGACTCCAGCGTGCTGGCCCGACGCACCGCCCGCGACCTCGTCGAGCTGTACGGCGTGCGCCCCGAGCTCGTCCACGTCCAGGGGTCGGGCGCCCGCGCGGGTGGCCACTACGCGGTGCGCGTCATCGAGGGCGGCGAGACGCTGGCCCGCCAGACGGGGCTGCTCGATCAGCGCCGTCGCCCGGTGCGCGGTCTGCCCAACAAGCTCACCACCGGCTCGCGCGGCGACCTCGCCGCCATCTGGCGCGGGGCGTTCCTCGCCGCGGGCACGCTGAGCGACCCGGGCCGTTCCGCCGCGCTGGAGATCACGTGCCCGTCGTCCGAGGCCGCCATGGCGCTCGTGGGCGCGGCCCACCGCCTCGACATCGCCGGCAAGGCGCGCGAGGTGCGCGGCATCCCCCGCGTCGTCGTCCGCGAGGGCGAGGCCATCCGTGCCGCCCTGGCCGCCATGGGCGCCGTGAAGGCCGCCGCCGAGTGGGACCAGATGCGCCAGCGCCGCGAGGTGCGCGCCGGCGTCAACCGACTCGTCAACTTCGACGACGCCAACCTGCGTCGTTCGGCGCAGGCCGCCGTCGCCGCCTGCGCGCGCGTCGAGCGCGCGCTCGAGATCCTCGGCGACGACGTGCCCGGGCACCTCCGGCAGGCGGGCGAGCTGCGCCTCGCGCATCGCGACGCGAGTCTGGACGAACTGGGCCACCACGCCGATCCGCCTCTCACGAAGGACGCGGTCGCCGGCCGCATCCGCCGCCTCCTCGCGATGGCCGACAAGAAGGCCGAGACCGAGGGCCTGCCGGGCACCGAATCCGCCGTGCCCGCGGGCATCGAGGACTGACACCGACTGCTTCTGACGAGGGGATGCCGCGACGCGCGGCATCCCCTCGTCGCTTCTCATGCCACGCGTCACAGTGGGAAGCAACCCCCGCCCCGCCGCGTTGCCGCTCAGTAGGATGAGAACGTCACCCTCGCTGCGCCGAGGTCTTCACGGCGCGCGCCGACAGGAAGAAGAGAACATGGCGAAGTACACCTTGCCCGACCTCCCCTACGACTACGCCGCGCTCGAGCCGCACATCAGCGGCAAGATCATGCAGCTGCACCACGACAAGCACCACCAGGCGTACGTCACCGGTGCCAACACGGCGCTCGAGCAGCTCGCCGAGGCCCGTGAGACGGGCAACCTCGCGAACGTCAACAAGCTCGAGAAGGACCTCGCGTTCCACCTCGGCGGTCACGTCAACCACTCCATCTTCTGGACCAACCTGTCGCCGGACGGCGGCGGCGAGCCCGAGGGCGAGCTGCGCGCCGCGATCGACGAGTTCTTCGGCGGCTTCGACAAGTTCCAGGCGCACTTCGCCGCTGCGGCCAACGGCATCCAGGGCTCCGGCTGGGCAGTCCTCAGCTGGGACCCGATCGGCGAGCAGCTGATCATCCAGCAGCTGTTCGACCAGCAGGGCAACACCGCGCAGGGCACGATCCCGCTCTTCCAGCTCGACATGTGGGAGCACGCCTTCTACCTGGACTACCTCAACGTCAAGGCGGACTACGTCAAGGCCGTCTGGAACATCGCCAACTGGCAGAACGTCGCGCAGCGTCTCGACGCCGCCCGCTCGAAGACGTCGGGCCTGCTGGTACTGTCATAGCAAGTGCGGCGTCCCGGTGGGTTCGCCCACTGGGACGCCGTTGTCTCTGTCTGCATCGCAACAACCGCGCAATCGCGCACGACACATCTCAGGAGAAACTCCGTGACTGTCAAGATCGGCATCAACGGCTTCGGCCGAATCGGACGCAACTTCCTCCGCGCGGCGCTCGCGCAGGGTGCGGACCTCGAAATCGTGGCGGTGAACGACCTCACCGACAACAAGACGCTTGCGCACCTGCTCAAGTACGACTCGGTCGGCGGACGCCTCGACGCCGAGGTCTCGTACGACGAGGACTCCATCACCGTCAACGGCAAGGCCATCAAGGTCTTCGAAGAGCGCGACCCGGCGAACCTGCCCTGGGGCGAGCTCGGCGTGGACGTCGTCATCGAGTCGACGGGTCGCTTCACCAAGGCGGTCGACGCCAAGAAGCACATCGACGGCGGCGCCAAGAAGGTCATCATCTCGGCTCCCGGCACCGACGTCGACGGCACGTTCGTCATGGGCGTGAACGAAGACACGTACGACTCGGCGACGATGAACATCATCTCGAACGCGTCGTGCACCACGAACTGCCTCGCGCCGCTCGCGAAGGTCTTCGAAGACGCCTTCGGCATCGAGCGCGGCTTCATGATGACCGCTCACGCCTACACGGCCGACCAGAACCTGCAGGACGGCCCGCACAGCGACCTGCACCGTGCCCGTGCCGCCGCGATCAACATCGTCCCGGCCTCGACCGGCGCCGCCAAGGCCATCGGCCTGGTCCTGCCGGAGCTCAACGGCAAGCTGAGCGGCTCGTCGTACCGCGTGCCCGTCCCCACGGGCTCGATCGTCGACCTCACGATCGTCACGAACACCGAGGGCCTCACCAAGGAGGCCGTCAACGCCGCCTACAAGGCCGCGGCCGAGGACGGACGTCTCGTGGGCTACCTCAAGTACAACGAGGACGCGATCGTCTCCAGCGACATCCAGCTCGACCCGCACTCGTCGATCTTCGACGCCGGCCTGACCAACGTCAGCGGCAACCTCGTGAAGGTCTCGAGCTGGTACGACAACGAGTGGGGCTACTCGAACCGCCTCGTCGACCTCACCGAGTACGTCGCCGAGCGCCTCTAAGCCCTCACCATGGCTCTGCGCACCCTCAGCACCCTGGGTCCGCTGGCCGGCAAGCGTGTCATCGTCCGTGCTGACCTGAACGTTCCTCTCCAGGACCGGGTCATCACGGACGATGGCCGTGTGCGGGCCACGCTCCCCACGCTCAACGCCCTGATCAATCAGGGCGCCCGTGTCATCGTCTGCTCGCACCTCGGTCGCCCGGACGGCGCGCCCGACGCGAAGTACAGCCTCGAGCCGGTCGCGCAGCGACTGTCGGAGCTGCTCGGCAAGCCGGTGGCCTTCGCCCGCGACACGGTGGGGGAGTCGGCTCAGGAAGCCGTCGCCGCCCTCGAAGACGGTGACGTCGCGGTCATCGAGAACCTGCGCTTCAACCCGGGCGAGACCGCCAAGGACGACGCCGCGCGTCGCGCCTTCGCGGAGGAGCTCGCAGCACTCGGCGACGTGCTGGTCTCGGACGGCTTCGGTGTCGTGCACCGCAAGCAGGCGTCGGTCTACGACCTCGCCGAGATCCTCCCGTCGGCCGCCGGCTACCTGATCGAGAAGGAGGTCGACGTCCTCGACCGCCTCACCGAGAACCCGGAGCGCCCGTACGCGGTCGTGCTCGGCGGTTCGAAGGTCAGCGACAAGCTCGGTGTCATCGAGCACCTGCTGCCCCGCGCCGACAAGATCCTCGTGGGGGGCGGCATGCTGTTCACCTTCCTCGCGGCTCAGGGCTACAAGGTGGGCAAGAGCCTTCTCGAGGTCGACCAGATCGACACCGTGAAGCGCTACATCGCGGATGCCGCCGAGCGCGGCGTCGAGCTGATCCTCCCGGTCGACGCGGTCATGGCCTCGGCGTTCGCCGCCGACGCCGACCACGTCGTCGCCCCGGCGGACGCGCTGGAAGACACGCCGTTCGGTGCGGACGGACTGGGCCTCGACATCGGCCCGCAGACGGCCGAGCTGTTCGCCGCGGCGATCCGTTCGTCGACGACGGTGTTCTGGAACGGCCCGATGGGCGTGTTCGAGATGCCCGCGTTCGCCGCAGGCACCAAGGCCGTCGCCAAGGCGCTGACCGCGGTCGAGGGCCTGTCGGTCGTCGGCGGCGGCGATTCCGCCGCAGCCGTGCGTCAGCTCGGGTTCACGGACGACCAGTTCGGCCACATCTCGACGGGCGGCGGAGCGAGCCTGGAGTTCCTCGAAGGCAAGAAGCTCCCCGGACTGGAGGTCCTCGGATGGCAGTGAGCAGCCGCACTCCGCTCATCGCAGGCAACTGGAAGATGAACCTCGACCACCTGCAGGCGGTCGCGTTCGTGCAGAAGCTGCACTGGACCCTCAAGGACGCCAAGCACGAGGACGGCTCGGTCGAGGTGGCGGTCTTCCCGCCCTTCACCGACCTGCGCACCGTGCAGACGCTCCTCGACGCCGACAAGATCCCGTTCGCCCTCGGCGCGCAGGACGTGTCGGAGCACGACTCGGGTGCCTACACGGGCGAGGTGTCCGGTGCGTTCCTGGCCAAGCTCGACGCGCGCTACGTCATCATCGGGCACTCCGAGCGCCGTCAGTACCACGCCGAGACCGACGAGGTCGTGGCCTCCAAGGTCAAGGCGGCTCTCAAGCACGGCCTCGTGCCGGTGATCTGCGTCGGTGAGACCCTGGAGCAGCGAGAGGAGTCCGGCCCCACCGCGGTGTCGGTGGCTCAGCTCGAGGTGGCCCTCAGCGGGCTTCCCGCGGATGCCGACATCGTCGTGGCCTACGAGCCGGTCTGGGCGATCGGCACCGGCCAGGTCGCGTCGCCCGAGCAGGCCCAGGAGGTCTGCACGGCGCTGCGCGATGTCATCGCCGAGAAGCTCGGCGCGGACGCGGCGGCCCGCACGCGCGTGCTCTACGGCGGTTCGGTGAAGTCGGCGAACATCGCCAGCTTCATGCGCGAGCCCGACGTCGACGGCGCGCTGGTGGGTGGTGCGAGCCTCGTGGTGGACGAGTTCGCGGCGATCATCCGCTACCAGAAGCACGTCGGCGTCTGACGCCTTTCCGGCGGACGGCGAGGTTTCCTCGCCGTCCGCCGGCCTACACGTATACTTGTCCCTTGTGCGATCGGCGAATGATCGCACCGAAAGGCTTCAACGACTGTGCAGATCATCGAGTTCGTCCTGCAGGTGCTTCTCGGCATCACGAGTCTCCTGCTGACCCTCCTCATCCTGCTCCACAAGGGGCGCGGCGGCGGCCTGTCCGACATGTTCGGCGGCGGCATGACCTCCGCCCTCGGCTCGTCGGGTCTGGCGGAGCGCAACCTCAACCGCTTCACCGTGATCCTCGCGCTCGTGTGGTTCGGGGCGATCGTGGCCCTCGGCCTGATCACGAAGTTCCAGGCGATCTGATGGCGACCGGAGGCAACGCGATCCGCGGCACCCGCGTCGGTGCCGGACCCATGGGCGAGCAGGACCACGGCTTCCACGCCGACCGTGTCGCCGTCTCGTACTGGGACGCCCTCGGCAACGAGACCGTCCGCTACTTCGCTGCCGGCATCCCTGAAGAAGAGATCCCCGACACGATCGACTCGCCGCACTCGGGCCTTCCGGCCGGGCGCGACAAAGAGAACCCGCCGGCTCTCGCCAAGACGGAGCCCTACAAGACGCACCTCGCCTACGTGAAGGAGCGCCGCACCGAAGAAGAGGCCGAGCAGCTTCTCGACGACGCGCTGCAGCAGCTGCGCGAGCGTCGCGGCCAGGACTGAGAACCAGACACAGACGAAGAGTGGATGCCGGACGGCATCCACTCTTCGTCTTTTCAGTACTCGCGGTCGATGAGTTCGGGCGGCACCTGAGCGGCAGCAGCCTCGTCGACGAAGAAGATGGTGCGCTTGCGGCCCTTGGCGCCGGCGGCCGGCACACTGGCGTAGCTCGCGCCGGCGAGGGCCAGGCCCAGTGCAGAGGCCTTGTCGGGACCGGAGAGCACCATCCACACGCGCTTGGAGCCGTTGATGACCGGGCGGGTCATCGTGACACGCTCGGGCGGCGGCTTGGGGGAGTCGCGCACTGCGACGACCGAGCGGTCCGTGATCTGTATCTCGTCTCGGTCGGGGAACAGCGAGGCGATGTGCCCGTCGGGCCCGACGCCGAGGAAGCAGACGTCGAACGCCGGCCATGGACCCTCGGGTCCGGGGAAGCCGGCGAGCTCGGCCGCGTACGCGGCGGCGGCGGCATCCAGATCGGCGCCCTCGTCGCTCGCGAGCGTCGCGTGGATGTTGCCGGCCGGGATGTCGATGCCGTCCAGGAGCGCGTCGCGCGCCTGCCGGTCGTTGCGCTCCGCGTCGCCGCGCGGAAGCCAGCGCTCATCGCTCCACCAGAAGTGGACGCGCGACCAGTCGATGTGCTCGGCGCGGGGGCTGCGCGCGGCCGAGGCGAGCACGCGGGACCCCATCGATCCGCCGGTGAGCGAGATGTGCGCGAGCTTTCCCTCGTCGAGGCGCTTGGAGACCCGGCTCAGGAACCGTGCGGCGACCGAATCGGCCAGGGTCGCAGGGTCAGGTGCGATGACGACACGTTTCTCGGCCCAGCCTTCAACCATGTCGATCCACCCGTGCCCCCCGGCCCTGCGCCATGATCATCGGTTCTGCGTCTCCTTCGTCGCCGGCGGGTCGAGCAGCTGCCAGCCCTCAGTGATGACTCGACCATACAGGACGTCCGGATCGAGCCGACGAAGCTCCTCAGCCAGGCATTCGCGCAGCGTGCGGCGCGGGAAGGCGAGCTCATGGCTGGGCTGGCCGGGCTGGGTGAGGATCGCCGCACCGGGGCTCGGACGCTCCAGCAGCACCTCGCCGGAGGGGCGGACGAGCGCCACCGACTTTATGCCGTGCGGCCACTCGTCGGCGTCCAGGTACGCCCAGTCGACGGGGACGTCGAGGGCCAGCCGCAGCCACGCCGCGAGCAGCGCGGTGGACGGCGAATCGGCGGCGCCGCGCACGCGGACTCCGACGATCGGCTCGTACGGCGGCTGGTCGAGGATCGCGGCGAGCTGCTCGCGCCAGCGGGTGAGGCGCGTCCACGCCAGGTCGGTGTCGCCGGGCGCGTACTGGGCGCCGAGGCCGGCGACCCAGGCCGACGGATCGGACTGGGCGGCGGCATCCGTGATCCGTCGCTGAGCGATGCGGCCGATCGACGTCTTCGAGATGTGGTCGGGCGTGCGGTTGGGCCACCAGACCACGACGGGGGCGTCGGGCAGCAGCAGGCCGGTGACGAGGCTCTCGAGGTTGGAGCGGC
>PJUC01000121.1_pt1 | contig 55312 bp, 44 predicted proteins | sample 1512161 | NCBI WGS metagenome assembly PJUC01 (sample SAMN08177676, study PRJNA422409) | Soil metagenome, whole genome shotgun sequencing project. | isolation source: Soil enriched on filter paper | place: USA: Madison | collected 2015-01-15 | reverse complement strand
CCGATGGTATTGCCGTAACAGGTGGGAGAGTAGGTCGGCGCCTAATTTTACAAAGGAGCCCCGTTATCGATGAGATGACGGGGCTTTCTGTTTTATGGCGCCACTACGTCATTGCGAGGAACGAAGCAATCTTCCCTCATGACAAAGTGCTACACATATCCAAAGATTGCTTCCTCGTACCTCCTCGCAATGACGCAAAGTTCTCCTCGCAATGACGCAAAGTCCTCCTCGCAATGACGCAAATTCTTCCTCACAATGATGTAAGGCGCCATAGGTCTAAATACTAAATACTTACTACTTAATACTCAAAAAACTCGAAGAGTTTTTTTGTATCTTTGCAACCAATGGGTACACAACTAGATAACGGGGTTAAACCATATAACCATTATGGGGCTTACCTGAAGGAGAAATATGCGGGGCAGCGGGTTTTTAAGGTCATCGTGGATGGTAATTTTACCTGTCCGAACAGGGATGGCAGTAAAGGATACGGCGGTTGTACCTATTGTAATGTGGATTCTTTCACGCCGGATACGGCCAGGAAGATCCCAAGTATCAGGGAGCAGGTAGAGAATGGTATTGCTCGTGCGCGCAATAGTTATGGAGCCGAGAAATTTATTATCTACTTTCAGCCTAATACTAATACCTATGCGCCGACCCATCTGTTGAAGATGATGTATGATGAGGCCCTGAGCATCTGTCCGGAACATACCCTTGGTTTATCCGTAGGAACAAGACCCGATTGTTTGGATTTTGAAAAGATTGCTCTTCTGGAGAGTTACACCGATAGGTTCGACGTGGATCTGGAGATGGGTATGGAATCCATATATAATGAAACACTGGAACGCATCAATAGAGGTTGCTCCCACGATGAATTCAATCATGCCATGAAGATGTTGGAGAATACCAATTTAGATCTTTGTGTGCATACCATCTTTGGTTTTCCTTGGGAAACGGAAGAAATGATGTTGAAATATGCGGAGGAGATCAATAAACATCCAAAGATCAAGTTTGTTAAACTGCATCATTTACATATTGTGGAAGGTTCGATCATGGGGGTCAAATATAAACGTGAGCCCTTCGAATTGTTTACCATTGAAGGTTATACCGAATTCCTTGCGAAATTTATTCCTTTATTGAGACCGGATATTATTATCCAACGGATTTTTGGTATAGCAGATAAGGAGCTTTTGATCGCTCCAAATTGGGGATTTCCTAAATCAGGGATACAGACAAAGATCGATAAGGGATTGGAAGAACTGGGTGTGAAACAAGGTTCGGCCTATGTGTCCGAAGCAATTGTTTAATTACCGACTTACTTATATAAAGCATAAAAGAGGGCTGAAATTAATTTCAACCCTCTTTTATGCTTTAAAGGCAGCTTAAACTTAATCAATGTTAGTTTAACTGATATCAGTTTCGTATGTTAACAGAAAGCGATCTATCGCTCCACAATAGACTTTAGATCTGCTGGTGAATAATAGATGGATTTCAAGGTCTTGTCATCGCCTTCACGGAACACCAAATATTTACCATCGATTTCCTTATAATAAGAATCCACACCTTTTGCTTTGTAGTGTGCTTGGGTTTCGATGGCTTCTTGTTCTGTTGTGCAGGCTTTGCTCATATTGGAACGCTGAACTTCATTGAATAGATCGTTGAATTTGTCCTTTAATCCGAATTCCAAGATGGCACCCGACAATACATATTGAATATCGCATAGGGCATCCGCAATTTCCACCAAATCCTTATCATCGATTGCCTCTTGAAGTTCTTTCAATTCTTCGGCAATCAGGGAAACTCTCAGCTTACAACGGGCTTCTGATGGGATGGTTGGTTTATCTAGAATAGGATGTTGAAAGGTAGTATGGAACTCAGCAACTGAAGTTAAACATTTTGGGTCTGTCATAATGATTCAAATTTTATTAAAAATACGAAAGATAGTGGAATTTATGAAAAATGAAGGGCCATCAATTCGATATGGTACCATAAAAAAAGGCACTTACGTGCCTTCTTCTGTTATTTCATCAAGTGTTTCAACTGTATGATTTCTTTATCATCCAGGTATCTCCAACGTCCGCGAGGAAGATCTTTTTTGGTCAGGTTCGCATAGACCACACGGTCCAATTTAACCACATCATAACCTAAAGATTCGAATATACGACGAACGATACGGTTTTTACCAGAGTGGATCTGTATGCCTACTTCACGTTTGGAAGCACCCATTACATAACTCAAGTCATCAGGTTTCACAAAACCATCTTCCAGTTCCACACCGAATTGGATCTTATTGAAATCACCTTGTGTCAGGCTCTTGTCCAACTCTACGTTGTAGATCTTGCTGATGTTATTTCTTGGATGGGATAATTTTTCCGCCAGGTTACCATCATTGGTCAATAATAGTAATCCAGTGGTATTTCTATCCAAACGTCCAACCGGATAGATTCTTTCCTTGGTCGCTTTGGATACCAATTGCATCACTGTTTTGCGTTCCTGGGGATCATCCGTTGTCGTAATATAATCTTTTGGTTTATTCAATAACACATAGACCATTTTCTCACGCTTCAAACGCTCATCATTGTATCTGATCTCGTCTTTCGCAGGATCTACCTTGGTGCCTAATTCCGTTACGGCAACACCGTTCACAGAAATTACACCGGCTTCGATCAATTCATCCGCTTTACGGCGTGAACAAATACCTGAATTGGCAATATAACGGTTCAAACGGATCAAGCCATCATCCTCAGGCTCTGCAAATGAACGCTCTTGCGCAGGTTTTCTTGTTCTATACGTTGTTTTCCTGTCGCCACGATCTTCGCGCTTTCCAGAAAATTTGCTGTCTCTATCAAATTTCTTGTATCCGCCTTCTGAACGATCTCTTCCTTCAGAACGATCAAATTTCTTATCACGATCGAATTTCTTGAAACCTGAATCTCTACCTTCGGAACGGTCAAATTTCTTGAATCCTCCTTCAGATTTATCAAACTTTTTAAAGCCTGAATCTCTGCCTTCAGTTCTATCAAACTTCTTAAAGCCACCTTCTGAACGGTCTCTGCCTTCTGATCTATCAAATTTCTTATCCCGGTCGAATTTCTTGAATCCTGAATCCCTTCCTTCAGATCTGTCGAATTTCTTGAATCCTCCTTCTGAACGGCCACGACCTTCAGAACGGTCAAATTTCTTGAAACCTGAATCTCTTCCTTCAGATTTATCAAACTTCTTAAATCCCCCTTCTGGACGATCGAATTTCTTGAATCCTCCATCACGGTTATCCGAGCGGCCAAATTTTTGGTCTCTATCGTTGTTACGGAAGTTGTCGGATGAATTACGGTTGGAATCTCTTTTTGCGTTAAAAGAACCTTTATCGGATCTTTTACGGTCTCCGAAGCTTTCTGAGTTGCTTCTGTTTTTTCTGGACTTGTCGTCTCGACTGTTCCTGTTGCTACTAAATGGCATAATTTTCAAAAAAAAATTGAGCTACAAAGATAGCTATATTAATTGATTTAACTCTTTTTTATTTGTAAATGTTTCAATGTCCTTTATAAGGTGTGTTAGAGGCTATTTTGAGGGTTAAAAACTGTTAAAACTCCTAACTATTTGGTAGATAACAAAATATGTCTTACCTTTGGAGCTTGATTTTCACCAAGCTGTCTTTTGATCGGTATTTTACGCGTGGATAGGATAGCAGTAAGGGATTGAATGATAAAAAAAAGAGTATTATGTTGTAGTGCACTTTTGACTGTAATGTTGTTGTCAAAACTGTACTCAAACCCACAGCCAGACATGGTTTCGGACCCTTTTAGAAAGGCGTTAAACCATTCAATGAAAACCAATGTAGCAACAACGTTGGCTGAATTGAAAAAGAATGAAAAGGATGATTTTTATTCGAACATCTCATTTGCGAATGAAGAGATTCCATTAGAACAAGAAAGCGTTAAGCGTAAATTGGACAAGTACCTGCGCAAGTTTTCTTACTTAGAGCGATCATCGCATCAGATTCATCGCAAGGCGGACCAACTCCTACCTCGGATCGCCAAAATCCTCAAAAGCTATGGTATTCCCGACGACTTCAAATACATTGCTGTAGTTGAAAGCAGTCTGAATCCTGGAACTACATCGCATAAAGGCGCAGGTGGTTATTGGCAATTCATGCCAGCTACTGCAAGGCTTTATGGATTACGTGTCAACGGCAAAGTGGATGATCGTTTAGACCTAACCAAATCTACCCATGCAGCAGCACGGTACCTGAAATCACTTTATAGTGAGTTTGGTGACTGGACCCTCGTCGCTGCAGCCTACAATGTGGGCGGTGGAAGCCTCCGCGGTTCTTTAAAAAGACAACGCAAGGACAACTATTACGACCTAAAATTAAATGCCGAAACAGCCGCTTATGTCTACAAAATCATCTCTATGAAGACTGTTTTGGAAAAAGGATAAGCCCTCAAGAAGAACAATCTTATTTATTATATATGCAAGGAAACCCAAAAGGTTTCCTTTTTCTATTTATTCCTTTCCGAAAAGTAAAGAAATTTTATCCTGTCATAGAAATGTCACGAAAAATACCGCTCCTGTTGGTAAATTAAAAAAGTGTTTATTAAATTTATTAGTGATTGCGTAGCATATCTAACCAATGAAAACGGAAAAATAACCTGCCTATGGCCTATCTGAGCGCATAACCTAAAAAAGTGATTGATATCATTATTTCTTGCTTCCTATTATCATTAGAATGTCATCGTGATACTGCTACTTTTGAACAAGTTAACTTAATATAAAGAATAATGCAGGTAGAGCAATTTAATTATGACAACAAGATTGTCAGAGATTTTGGAATCGCGACTGTAATCTGGGGAATCATCGGTATGACGGTCGGCCTAATCGCTGCATGTCAGCTGGTATGGCCGGAGGTCAACTTCGGGTTGCAGTTTACAACATTTGGTCGGATTAGACCATTGCACACCAATGCTGTGATTTTTGCGTTTGTGGGAAATGCAATTTTCATGGGAGCTTATTACTCCATGCAACGGGTGCTGAAAGCTAGGATGTTTAGCGATATGCTAAGTAAAATCCATTTCTGGGGATGGCAATTAATCATTGTAGCCTCCGCAATTACCCTTCCTCTAGGTCTGACCACTTCGCACGAATATGCGGAAATGGAATGGCCGATCGATTTAGCCATTACCATTATCTGGGTGGTTTTTGGTGTTAACATGTTCGGTACTATTATTAAACGTAGAGAACGCCATATGTATGTAGCCGTTTGGTTCTACATTGCCACGTTTGTAACCGTTGCTGTACTGCATATTGTGAACTCCGTACAGTTACCAATTTCGATGTGGAAGAGTTATTACGTTTATGCAGGTGTTCAGGATGCCTTAGTACAGTGGTGGTATGGCCACAATGCGGTTGCATTCTTCTTGACTACCCCATTCTTAGGGATGATGTACTACTTCTTACCTAAAATGGCTAACCGTCCTGTTTATTCTTATAAATTAAGTATCCTTCACTTTTGGTCGTTAATCTTTATCTATATCTGGGCAGGTCCTCACCACTTGTTGTATACCTCGCTACCGAGCTGGGTACAATCTTTAGGTGTGGTGTTCTCGATCATGTTGATCGCCCCAAGTTGGGGAGGTATGATCAACGGTCTATTGACCCTTCGTGGGGCTTGGGATAAAGTCCGTACAGAACCTACATTGAAATTCATGGTAGTCGCATTGACCTGTTATGGTATGGCTACTTTTGAAGGACCGATGTTATCCCTAAAACAAGTAAATGCGATTGCGCACTTTACCGACTGGATCGTTGCCCACGTTCACGTAGGTGCTTTAGGTTGGAACGGATTTATGACCTTCGCCATCTTATATTGGTTAATCCCAAGAATCTATAGAACGCAATTGTATTCTAAGAAATTAGCGAATACCCACTTCTGGATCGGTACATTAGGTATTCTTTTCTATGCTATTCCAATGTATTGGGCAGCTGTTGTACAAGGATTGATGTGGAAAGACTTTACACCAGAAGGTGTTTTGAAATACCCTAACTTCTTGGCAACTACCTTAGAGATCCTTCCAATGCACATGATGCGTGCGGTAGGTGGTTTATTGTACTTATCTGGAGTAATCCTGATGACCTACAACTTGGTTAAAACCATTAAAACAGGATCGCTATTGGCTGATGAGCCTGCTGAAGCACCAGCTCTAGAACCAGTAGTGGTTACAGAAAGAGCACAACACCGTCGTTTAGAGCGTAAGCCGCTTTTATTCATGGTGCTTTCCTTGATCGCTATTTTGATCGGTGGTTTGGTAGAGATGATCCCAACGTTTACTGTCAGCAGTAATATTCCGAAGATCGAATCGGTTAAACCGTACACCGCCCTGGAATTGACAGGAAGGGATCTGTATATCCGTGAGGGATGTGTTAACTGTCACTCGCAAACTATCCGCCCATTCCGTTCGGAGACAGCTCGTTACGGCGAGTATTCCAAAGCAGGGGAGTTCATTTACGATATGCCATTCCTTTGGGGATCGAAACGTACAGGGCCAGATTTGCACCGTATCGGTGGCAAGTATCCGCATAAATGGCATTATGACCACATGTTGGATCCAACCATCACATCACCGGGAAGTATCATGCCTCCATATCCATGGTTGATCGATCAGGAGATCAGTTATAAATACTTAACTGCGAAAATGAAAGCCATGAGAAATCTAGGTGTTCCGTATAGTGATGACGAGGTGATCAACGCTGTTGAGCATGCGCAGGCACAGGCAGCAGCCATTACGAAAGACCTTGCGGCAAACCAGGTTCAAGTGGAGCCTACCAAGGAAATCGTAGCCATGATCGCTTACCTACAACGTTTAGGTACGGATATTAAAGCTGCTCCAGCGAAAAAAGAGGAAGCAGCAGCATCAAATGGTTCTAATTAATGACTATCTAAAAAATTAAAAGCTATGTGGAAGCAAATTACTGACTTACATGGGGACGAGATTTATATGATAATCTCCTTGTTGATCTTCTTAACATTCTTCATTGCGGTTTCGATCATGTTGATCCGGATGAAAAAGAGCTTTGTTGATTACATGAAAGAACTACCGTTTGAGGAGTCTGAAAATGAATTGAAGAACTTACCTGAATCGAAATAATTATGAATTTTATAGTATTATTGGCAGACGCGGCACCCTCAACTGATATGACATTGGGGACCGGGAATATGTACAACGATATCTTTTACTTGGTTGTGTTCCTGGTGTTGTTAGCTGTATTGATAGCGGCCATCGCCATCAATCGTGCCTTACGTTCCATGCTGAAGGTGACCATGCCGGAGGTGGTAAAAGAGGAAACTCGTTTAGCAGCTGAAAGAAAGGCAGCCCGCAAGAATTACTGGCGTGGAGCTTGGAATTATTTCATGGGGCTAAAACCTATGGAACAAGAAAAAGAATTGGTTATTGACCATGAATACGATGGTATTCAAGAGTTGAACAACCCTATTCCGGTATGGTTCAACGCCTTGTTCTATTCTACCTGTTTATTCGCAGTTGTCTACCTATTGATCTATCAGGTCTTTGGGATCGGTTTGAACCAGGATCAGGAGTATGAACAGGAAATGGCAAAAGCTGAAACGGAGAAACAGGCATTCCTTGCACAATCAGCCAATCTTTTTGATGAGAATTCCATCACCATCGATGAAACAGGGATGTTGGCCGCCAATGGTAAGGCGATCTTTGCCACCAACTGTGTAGCCTGTCATGGTGGCGCTGGTGAAGGCGGAATCGGCCCTAACCTTGCCGACCGTTTCTGGTTGCACGGCGGAGAGATCAAGGACATCTTTAAGACCGTCAAATACGGTGTTCCTGATAAGGGAATGGTGCCTTGGGAACAAACATTGACCCCAGCACAGATTGCAGAGGTAAGTAATTACATCATTACTCTAAGGGATACCAAACCTGCCAATCCAAAAGGAGCGGAAGGTCCTGAAGTCGTGAAGTATGAAAGTGAAGGAGGGTCTGCTTCCTCAGAAGCAGCAGCGACTGATAGTACAGCCACTGCAAATTAATCAAACAAATTTGTATCAATAATATCATGGGAATAGTAGTAAGTGAAGCCGGAAAACCAAATCAACCTGAAAAATCGAAAAGACAATGGATCTACGCCAAGAAGCCTGGCGGTAAGCTCTATAACTATCGACAGGTGGTCGGATATGGCTTACTACTATTCTTTTTCTTAGGTCCTATCATTAAAATAAATGGAAATCCTTTCTTGATGTTCAACATCGTAGAAAGGAAATTCTCCATATTTGGGAACCTATTCTATCCACAGGATTTCCATATCTTCCTTTTTGGGATGCTCATCGTGATGGTTTGCATTGTGCTGTTCACGGCCGTGTATGGCCGAGTCTGGTGTGGATGGACCTGTCCGCAGACCATTTTTATGGAACTGATCTTCCGACGGATTGAATACCTCATCGAAGGCGACTGGACACAGCAAAAGAAATTAAATGAAGGACCGGATACCGATGCAAAGGCTTGGAAGAAAGTGCTCAAACATGGGATTTTCCTTCTAATTTCCTTTGCTATTTCCAATCTGTTCCTTGCCTACATCATCGGCGCTGATGCCTTATACAAAATAGCAACAGATCCTATCGATCAACATATCGTTGGATTCTTATCTATCATTGTCTTTACCTTGGTCTTTTACTTTGTGTTTGCCTTTGTAAGGGAAATAGTCTGTACCCGGATTTGTCCTTACGGAAGGTTACAAGGGGTATTATTGGATGATAATTCGGTAACTGTTGCCTACAATACGGCAAGAGGAGAACCTAGAGGAAAAATCAAAAAAGGCGATGATACCCCGAAAGGCGATTGTATTGATTGCAATCTATGTGTGCATGTTTGTCCTACAGGGATTGACATCCGCAAAGGCCCGCAGTTAGAATGTGTTTCCTGTACGGCATGTATCGATGCCTGTGATGCTGTAATGGATAAGATCGATAAACCTAGAAGGTTGATCGGATTTTATACATTGGCACAGGCAGAGGGTAAGGAAAGTATAGCGGAAAGCAAAAAGAAAAACACCCGTACATGGGTTTATACATTGATTTTGCTGGTATTAATGGGTATCTTCGGGTTTATGATTTTCAGCCGTTCGGATGTGGATGGTAGGCTTTTGCGTGCAAAGGGTAGTACCTATCAATTGAAGGACGATGGAACAGTATCTAACCTGTATACCTTAGAAGTATTGAACAAGACGAGTAAGGATATTGATTTCGAGCTGGTAAGTCCTGATCCTGGTGTTAGGATCCAGATCGTGAATCCTATTTCGCATTTGGCGAAAGAAGGAAGCGCAAAATTAAGTCTTTTCCTGATCAGGGATCAGAAAGATATCAAGACTTATAAATCTGATATTAAAGTGGATATTAAAGCGGGAGATAAGGTGATAGACCAAATGGAAACCACCTTTATTGCTCCGCCTAAAAAATAAATAAAATGAATTGGGGTTATAAAATAGTTTTTGGATTAGGAGCCTTTATGCTTTTCATAGTTGGTGCCGGTGTGTATATGGTTAGTCATGATTCCGATTCGTTGGTAGATCCTGATTATTATGAAAAGGGATTAAATTATGATGATACCTATCATAAAAAAGAAAACCTGCTGAATCACGAGGCGAAGCCTAACATGCAGGTGACGAAGGATACTTTGACCATCACGTTTGTGGCAGCAGGGAATAAAGGTAATCTAAATTTCAAGCGACCAGATAATGGGAAGCTTGATAAAACCCTTCCTTTTGCTACCCAGACAAACCAGTTCAAATTGCCTTTATCGAATTTTGAGAAAGGGAATTGGAATGTAGAGATCGATTGGAAGAATGGTGACCTGGATTACCTTTCTGACCAGGCACTTTTTATACAGTAACAAGATGACCTATCACTATCTAGCGTTTTTTATGGGGCTGCTTGGTAGTATCCATTGTGCAGTGATGTGTGGGCCATTATTATTGGCAGTTCAGGCTGGTCAACAGGTTTCCTGGAAAACTACCTTCAACAAGCTTTTGTACCAATTTGGTCGAATACTTACCTATGGGCTTTTGGGCTTGTTCTTAGGGCTGATAGGGAATGTGGCAGCTATTCAAGGATGGCAGCAGATTTTTAGTTTGGTCACTGGAATCCTACTGTTCGCCATTGGTCTTTTTTATATGTTCGGAAGATCCTCCAGCCAATTGGCCGCCTTTCAGACAAAGGCCATTCAACCTTTTGCCAAATTCATGGGGAAATGGTTATATCGTCCCGGTGGGAGTTTTATTGCCGGCGTACTAAATGGTGTACTGCCATGTGGGATGGTCTATATGGCCTTGGCATCCGCTGTGAATGCCGATTCCATGCTCAATAGTTTTCTCTTTATGGTCCTGTTCGGCTTAGGTACATTGCCATTACTTTTACTTTTTTCCTTTGCAGGAAATTTCCCCAGACGGATTTTTAAGAAGGGATTTAGTTCCGTATTGCCTGTGCTTTTTCTACTGATGGGGCTGTGGTTTATCCTTCGTGGGGCCAACTTGGATATCCCGTATCTAAGCCCTTTGTTGCATGTGGATGGTGCGCTGAATTGCGTCATGTGAAAAATCTGTTTTCTTCCTAAACATTTTCTTTAGTATCTTGTCTTTCATAGACCAATATGAAGGAACATTTAGACACCGCAATATTATTCTTGGAGCAATGGGGATGGATCCCTATGCTGATCGTTTATATAGGTGTAACCATTACCATTCTGATCGAAAACCGCAATCCCACCAAAACCATTTCTTGGGTGATGGTGATCGTGTTTATTCCCTTTGTAGGCCTGATCCTCTATTACCTTTTTGGACAGAAGTTTTCCAAGGTAAAGAAGATGAAACGGATCAATCAGGAACAGACGCTTCGACTCAAAAAAGAATTCCAGCGACTGGAACCGTTGATGCTTTGGTCGATCCGGAATATCCATGATAAAATAGGTGATCTTTCCCGGGTCTTTTCTTATTTGAAAAATGAGAAGCTCTCGACCCCGACGTTGAACAATGAAGTGAAATTATTGGTCAACGGAGAGCAGAAATTCCCGCTGTTCCTCCAATCCTTAGAAGAGGCTAAGCATTCCATTCATATGGAATATTATATATTCGATGTGGATAATATCGGGATGCAGGTGTTGGATATTCTGGAGAAAAAGGCTGCCGAAGGCGTGAAGGTGCGACTGATCGTGGATAGTTTTGGTTCGCCAAAACTGGTGCGGTACATGCGGAAAAAGAAAGATTCCAAGATTGAGTTTCAACCTTTCCTGCCGGTAACTTTTACCTCCCTGGCGAACAGTAATTACCGGAACCACCGGAAAATCGCGGTGATAGATGGGTATACGGCCTATATAGGCGGTATCAATATCTCCGATCGTTATATTAACCCGAATGAATTTGGGCTTTATTGGCGGGATACATCTGTAAGGATAAAAGGAAATGCTGCAGCTATGTTCCAGATCAGTTTCTGGAATTCCTGGAACCAGACCGAAGGGGAACCCTTCAACCTGGAAGATGGCTATTTCAAGGATACCGCTACGGTATCCGAAGAATTAAGTGCTGTTGCACTGGCGTCAAGTGATCCTGGATCTATCGGGCCATTCAACATGGAAGCTTTGCTGATCAGTATTGGGGAGGCTAGTGAGCGAATCCAGCTTTGTACGCCCTATTATATTCCAACCGAAGAACTGGCAACTGCTCTTAAATCGGCTGCCGCAGCTGGGGTAGAGGTAGAACTGATGATTCCGGAGATGGGTGACTCCTGGATTGTACAGCATGCCTGTTATTCCTTCATCAAGCCTTTGCTGGAGCGGGGGGTCAAGGTTTATTTTTATAGCAAAGGATTTTTGCATGCCAAAACCGCCATCATCGATGGTAAGATCGCTTATGTGGGAACGGTCAATCTCGATTTCCGAAGTTTCTATATCAATTATGAGGTAGCTGCCGTAATCTCCAATAAAGAATTCTGCAAGGAAATGGAGGAGCAGTTTGCCATCGATAAATCAAATTCCGTTTTGATTACCTTGAAAGATTGGAAGAAAAGAAAACCTTGGAAACGGGGTGTCGATTCCCTATGCCGACTTTTTGCACCCCTGCTCTAGGGAAAAGCTGTTAAAAATCCTTAACAGCCATCCGTCTTCCCCAAAAAATCGATATATTTAGCTTTTTGAAAACGAATTTTAGATGAGTAGACTTAACCGAATATTATTCGCTCTTATTGCTTTTATTGCCAGCCTGCCACAGGTAAATGCTCAAGTAAAACCTGCAATCCCTATTAATACAGCGGTAGAAAACGTTCAAAAGTATTTTTCTGTTTATCCCGTAGAGAAGGTGCATCTCCATTTTGATAAACCTTATTATGCCGTTGGGGACACCCTATGGTTCAAAACCTATCTGAACACCAATCTTTTTAATTATGCCTCCAGTAAAGTGGCATATGTGGAAGTGATCAATGGACGCGATTCCTTGATCCAAACCATGCGTATCCCTTTAAAAAATGGGGGCGGATTTGGGCAGTTGGTGCTGGATCCACAGTTCTATGCGCAGGATAACTATAGGTTCCGTGCTTATACCAAATGGATGATGAATTTTGACCTGGATTATTATTTCAATAAGGTAGTAACCGTAGGTGATGCCATCAATAAGAAATTGGGGGCTCAAGTGAGTTTCGCTCCAGATGGAAGTCGCACAAAAGCGACTATGCAATTCCGGTCGAAAGATGGGAAATTGTTGGGGAAAAGAAAGTTGACCTGGGAAGCCAATGATGGTTGGGATGCTTTTGATAAAGGAAAAGCGGAGACGGATGAGATGGGACGTGTGGTTCTGAATCTATCCAATAAGGAAAGGGAGAAATTCAAAAAAGGAAGGATCGTCGTGAAATTGGAGGATGGAGAGACCTTGGTCGGGAATTATCCTTTGGCAAATGCCCTTTGGGATGCGGATGTTCAGTTCTTTCCGGAAGGTGGCGACCTGATTGCCGGCCTAAGCAAAAAAGTAGCCTTTAAAGCGGTGGAGTCTTCTGGAAAAGGAGCAAAGGTAAAGGGTAAGATCATTGATAGTAAAAAGAAAGAAGTAGCCAGCTTTGCTGACCTGGGAATGGGGATGGGATCTTTTTCCATGGTTCCCCAGGTAGGAGAAACCTATAAGGCTGTAGTAAGTTTCGAAAATGGAACCGAAAAGACCTTTGATTTGCCAGCTGTGGTAGAAAATAAACTCAATGTGATCTATGTATCCCAGGATGTAGAGTCTATTAATATTGGTTTGGTGACCAATGAAACTTATTTTAAGCAGATAGAAGGGAAACCTTATTATATTTTTGGGCAATTGAACGGGCATTTGATCTATGCCGCACAGGTATCCATCAAAAATCCTGCGGTTTCCATTAAGGTTCCTTTAAGTGAATTGCCGAATGGAATCGTTCAATTGACTTTGATCTCTCCGGATGGACAACCATTATCGGAACGGTTGGTCTATGTTCAGCCTCAGCAATTAATAGATATTAAAATTGCTACGGATAAGCCAAGCTATGCTAGGAAAGACTTAGTAAAACTAAAACTGAACCTGAATAATTACTTGGATAGTATCCCTGCCACTTATTCTGTTTCGGTCATTGATGAAACTAAGGTTCCTTTTAACGATGATGAAGAAAGGGGTATTGTGAGCAATATGCTCGTGAATTCGGATTTAAAGGGCTATGTGGAGAAACCGAATTATTATTTCAATCCTAAGAACGAGAATCGATTGGAGGCGCTGGATGCCTTGATGATGACCCAGGGTTTCCGAAGATTTGATTATAAGGACCTGATCCAAGGAAAACTGCCAACCGTGCGTTATATGCCAGAGGAAGGGATCGTGATTTCGGGAACTTTAAGGGATAATACCGGGAAATTGCAGAACAATGCAGGATTGCTGTTGACCATACCTGGTGCTGCGATCAAGCGTGATGCCTATACGGATCCTCAAGGTCGTTTTATTTTTGATAAGTTGGTGTTCAATGACTCGTTGAAGGCTACGGTAAATGCAAGGAGCAATCCGAATTATCGAAGTTTGGTCATCAATATGGATCCTACGGAGTTTCCGAGGATTGATGATACGAATGCCTATAAAAGTGCAGCAATCTACAATATCGATGAGAATCTTTCGGCTTACCTGGACAATAGTAAAAAGGAATTCCGAACTTCAACGTTGATCGAGGAGGTTGTGGTGACCCAAAAAGTGGAAAGCAAGCAGACGAGTAAGGATTTCTCGGCGCTTTCTGGGCTTTCGATGCCGGAGCATCGTATCGATGGTAGCCGATTGAACGGATGTAATGTATTGACGATGTGTCTGAATACGATATTAACAGGGATTACCTATGATTCCAATACCTTGAAATATTATATTACAAGAAATTATAATCAGGGGAGCAGGGTTCCGGTTCAATTCTTTTTGAATGGTATGCCGATCGATGAAAACTCCTTGAATTCGATTCAGATTCCAGATATTGAAGGGATTGAGATCTTTTTAAGGGATGATCTGGGGACTGTAAGGAATGTTTACCAGAATGATGGGGTAGTTTCTATCATTACCAAGAAAGAAAAGAAACAACCTCGGATGACGATGGCACAGATTGAGGCGATGTTGCCGAAATCGAATGTGATTGATTTTAATCCATTGGGTTATGTGAAGACTAGGAAATTCTATGTTCCGAAATATAGTACTGCGGAGAGTAAAGCGACAAATGATTACCGGACTACGGTGTATTGGAATCCGGATGTGAATGTGGTTAAGAATGGAGAGGTAAATCTGGAGTTCTATAATGCCGATGGTGTCGGGAAGTATAAGGTGGTGGTAGAAGGTAATGATTTGGGAGGTAATGTGGGTAGGCAGGTTTATTATTATGATGTGAAGTAGGAATTGTTAAGTCTGGTCATGGCGGGAGATTAGCGTCATTGCGAGGAGTCTGCGTCATTGCGAGGAGGTACGACGAAGCAATCTTTGAACTAATCGAAAGATTGCTTCGTTCCTCGCAATGACGAGTATGGTCACAATGACCCCAGCCCTTTACTGCACTGGCTCATTATGTTTCTTAACCACCTCCCGTTTTCCGGTTTCAGGGTCGATTTCCAATTCCGTCTGCTTTACCAATACTGCAAAAGAAGAAGGCTGTATCCCTTTCCCGTATTTCACTGCATATTCCTTCGTAAACTCAGCGCCAAAATAAAGAATCGCTGCCGAGTAATAAACCCACGCCAAGAGTATAATAATAGATCCAGCGGCTCCAAATGAGCTCGCAGTAACATTCTTAGAGAGATATAACGAGATCAAGAACTTTCCTAGCATAAATAGGAGAGCAGTAAATAAAGCTCCCCCCAATATATCCTTAAACCTAACCTTCGCATCCGGAAGGAAAGCATAGATAATCCCGAACAGAGAGGTGATCACCAGAAAGGTAATTCCCGTATTCACCCAATCAATCAATGCAATATCCCAACTCCCCATAAACTGATTAAAATAATCCGTCATAATTCCGATAACCGAAGAAATAATTAGGGAAGCCATCAATAAAAACACCAGACCGATGATCATGGAAAAGGAAATCAACCTATTGATAATGATCTTCAACCAACCTTTTTTAGGTTTCGGCTTCACCTTCCAGATATTGTTGATGGAGTTTTGGATATCCACGAAAATAGTGGTGGAAGTAAACATCAAGGTTGCTGTACCGATGATAATCCCAATATTGGACTTGCTATCCAAAGAAAGATTATGTACAGTAGATTCGAGCAGGGTAGCAATTTCTTTACCGAAAATATCATTCAGTTCCTGCAATACCTGTTCACGCGCGCCTTCACTGCCATCCAATGCACTGCCGTAAAAAAATCCCAAAGTCCAAGTGAGGATAAGGAGGAGGGGACCAATGGAAAAAACCGTATAATAAGCCAAGGATGCGCTCATTTTCATACAATTGTCTTCTGCGAACGCATTTCCTGCATTCATTAATAAACCCCAAAATTCCTTGATCTTGGTCCAGATCGTGTTTAACATTATTCCGAGTAGATTTGCTTGATGTTTTCTTCGTTACGTTGGGTAATCACTTTACGCTTAAGACTCAATTTTGGTGTTAGCTCCCCACCATCAATTGTCCATTCTTTCGACAATAAAATGAATTTTTTAACTTGTTCCCACTTTCCAAAGTTAGCCATTGATTGGGAAATTATCTGTTCATATTTCGATAATACTTCAGGCTGCTTGATTGCTTCCTCTTTGGAATTGTAAGGAATGCCTTTATGTTTACAGTATTTCTCCAATTCCTCAAATGCCGGAACGATCAATGCCGAAGGGAATCGTTGATTCTCTCCAACCACCATCACCTGTGCAATAAGTGTAGATTCCATCAATTTATTTTCAATGACCTGAGGGGCCACATATTTACCACCCGCAGTCTTGAACATTTCTTTCTTGCGATCTGTAATCCTTAAAAATCCATCTGGAGTCAGCTCACCAATATCGCCGGTATGGAAGAACCCGTCTTCGTCGATAGCTTCTTTGGTAGCCTCATCGTTTTTATAATAGCCAATGGTAATACTTGGACCTTTCACCAGGATTTCGCCATCCTGTGCGATCTTCACTTCCAGGTTTTTCAATACACGACCTACTGTTCCAAATTTTACATCTTCGTCTTTCCAAGAATTTACGGCAATAACTGGCGAAGTCTCGGTCAAACCATAACCTTCCAATACCTTAATTCCGGCTGCCCAGAATACGCGTGCCAGCCTTTCCTGAAGCGCGGCACCACCTGAGATGATCAATTTGATGTTTCCACCCAAAGCTTCCTTCCATTTACTGAAGATCAACTTGCGCGCGATACCCAATTGGAAATTGTAGAAGGCAGAATTTTTCTGCGGTTCTTGATAACGAAGACCCAAGTTCAAAGCCCAGAAGAACAAAGATTTTTTAATGCCGGTTAAGTTCTTTCCTTTTTCCACCACCTTGTCGTATACTTTTTCAAGTACCCTTGGCACCGTAGTGAAAAGATCAGGCTTTACCTCATTGATATCAACCACGATATTATCCAGGTTTTCGGCATAATAGATCTGTACGCCTTTTGAAAAATACATGTATACCACCATTCTTTCGAAAATATGGCATAGCGGAAGAAAGCTTAACGCCTTTTTATATTCATCTGTTACTAAGTGATTACAGGCCTCTACATTGCTGATGATGTTTTTATGGGATAGAAATACACCTTTTGGTTTTCCTGTGGTGCCGGAGGTATAAATAAGCGTTAATAGATCATCAAGACCTACAGCCTCCCGATAAGGGGTCAGGTCTGTATTCTGTTGCTTACCCAGTTCAACCACCTCTTTATAGGATTTTCTTCCTTGGATATCATCAAAGGTGAAGGATTCCAGTTCCAGGTTGTTTTCCTTTAAGGCATTATCCGCTTTGACAGATAGTTCTTCATTACTTACAAAAAGAAGTTTTACTTCTGCATCATTTAATATGTAAACTAGATCTTGATTGGAAAGGGTAGGATAGAGAGGGACAGTTGCAGCACCGATTTGATTACAGGCAAAATCGATGAAATTCCATTCGGGTCGATTTCCGGACATGATCGCTATCCGATCACCCTTTTTGATGCCTTTTGCAAGTAATCCTTTACTTAAACTTTCTACGATTTCAACAAACTCTTCGGTTGAATAGGTTTTCCAAGAACTTCCTGCGCGCCCAGCAACCATGATTTCTTTGCTGTACTTATTCTTATAATTAATGACCAGGTCATACAGTTTATTCAATTTGCTCATGTTGTCTCCTCCTAAATAATAATTCCTTAATTGGTTATTGATACTATAGGTAGACTAATATATAATTTTTTAGGTAAAAACTATGCGTGCAGAATAAATTTTTGACTGAAAATATACAAAAACCGCGTTTTTTCCGTTAGAAAATTAATGTTACTTTTGAATTAAATTAGATGTTATAATGAATAGAATTTTACAAATCACTTTTATTTCTGTTATTACTTTTTTAGGGTTTTCAACGGCTGCTCAAGCACAATTGACAACTCAACATGCAATCGGAGCCCGTTTTGGTTCGGCCACGGGTATCACCTATCGATATACACTTAGCCCCGATAGGGCCATTGAAGGAATCATGAGTGTTCAAAGTAACTCAAAATCAAGCAGATTCCGTTTGGTAGGATTGTATCAATACCATAAACCATTGATCGATGACCTTTCTTGGTTCTGGGGTTTTGGTGGTAGTGTGGGCTCTTATACAGGCAAGGCTTATACAGATGCGAATGGAAAAAGATTTGATAAGTATTCGGAACTGGCGTTGAGTATTGATGGTATTGCAGGTTTGGAATATAAGATTCCTTCAGCACCTATCGCGATTACTTTGGATGCAAAACCTTATTTTGATTTCTTGCAGGAAAGTGGATTTAGGATTGTGGATGGATTGGGATTTTCGGTGAGATATACTTTTTAGGAGTTGTCGTCATTGCGAGGAGGCACGACGAAGCAATCTTTGGACATATTTAAAGATTGCTTCGTTCCTCGCAATGACGTAATTCCTCGCAATGACGCATTTCCTCGCAATGACGCAAACTTGTCTACGATTACGGTTTTATTACACCAAACTCAGCCAAATATCCCCTAATCTTCTTTCTTCCTCGCTTGCTTCCGGATTTCTTTCAATATAATACGACACCTTTTCGCTTGCCTTCAATTTAACAGGAATCTCCATCATCAAACCATCCCTAGCCACCAGAATAACCACTTCATCCCCAATCTGGCTATAAGTCATTGCTTGATCCAATTCCCGACCTTGCTGATCCAACCTATTTCCGTTAACCGCAATAATCTCATCATCCACATTCAAACCATATTCCCAAGCACTGGAATTCCGATCAACCGCTTTAATAGTGGTCCTGCCATCCGAATGGGAAACCTTTATCCCCAAACTACTGGTATGGTTCAACTTATTTTGATCAATAAACTGATAACCTACCTTATTGAAATAAGCATTATAATCCAATTCCGTAATCTCATACACCGCTTTAAAGATCTCTTTCAGCGAAACGCCTGTAACCTCCTCCGCCAAAGCTTGAAATTCCTTCTCTTCAATCCCTCGGTTCTCCATCAAATAAAACCGCTCATAGGCAGCACGCATCACATCATCCAAACACTTCTCACCCTTGGTTCCAACGATAATACTGATGTCTATCATACAAGCCAACATCGCTCCCTTGTTATAATAGGAAATACTTACATTCGGCGAATTCTCATCCGGACGATATTGTTTTATCCAAGTATCAAAACTAGAAAGACCCACAGATTGCAACAAATGACCAGGCCTATTCAACACCAAATTAAATTCCGAAACCAATTCGTTCAAATATTCCACCTCATTCCTAAAACCACATCTTCTCGTGATCAGGTTATCGTAATATGCGGTAAAGCCCTCAAAGATCCATAATAATGGCGTGTAATTTTCCTGTTCATAATCAAAAGGACCCAAGTTTTTCGGACGCAACCTTTTCACATTCCACAAATGGAAATATTCATGGGCTACTAAGCTCAGGAAATTATTATAGCCAATATTGGTAATATAGGCATTACGAGAAGCCGCTAGGACCGTCGAATTCAAATGTTCCAGACCACCATGTGCGCTTTGGTAGTTATGCGTGATAAATACATAGCGATCATTCGGGTTAGATCCCCAGATCCGGGTCTCTTCTGCAACAATCTTTTGGATATCCAGCGTCAATTGATCTTTATTGTAGTTTCCTTGACCCACCATCGCAAATTCATGCGGAATTCCTGCTGCCTGGAAATGCCAAATATCCTGGTTTCCGATCTCCAACGGTGAATCGAAAAGGATATCAAAATCCTCAGCATAATAGACCAATTCACCATCTTCGGTTTGTGCCAGACCGGTGGATACATAGGACCACTGAGGCGGTAAAATCACCTGTACGGTGGAGGAATGGCTCAATTGACCATCCACATAAAGAAAAGTTCCGGCAGGACTGATAAAGGCATGGCTATCATCCACAAAATTGGTCCGCACCGATTTTTCAAAGGAATAAACCCGGTAGGAACAAGCAAAATCATGTCCATTGGAATAAACGCGCCAAGTATTCTTGGAGATTTTACTGACCAATAGCTTTTCCCCATCCTTGCTCAGGGCAGTTACCTGTTCAACATTCTTGGAGAATTCCCGGATCAGGTAGGAGCCAGGAGTCCATACCGGCATTTTAAGGTCGATATAAGGCTGGCTAAAGCCTTCAATGAACATGCTTACCTCCACATAATGCGCCTGTGGTTCGATAAAAGAAAGTTGAAAGTGTATGCTGCTTGTATTCATGGTAAATTATAAACGTAAAAAGGGAAGCTTAGTTTGACTTCCCTTATTTTCTTTTATATACCTCAAAGGTATAATCAAATTGATGTTTCTCGTCTTTTTGATGGGCTTCCGAACTGATCAATTCCCAGTCCTTTTCCGCTAATTCCGGGAAAAAGGTATCGGCATCTTTGATGTCGGTATGTACGCGCGTCATTAAAACCTTGTCGGCAATGCCCAATGCCTGTTTGAAAATCTGGGCTCCACCAATGATAAATATTTCATTTTCATCCCGACAATAGGTCAAAACCTCTGGAATGCTGTTCGCAACATCAACATCCTCATGGATATGTGTTGCAGTTCTAGACACGACGATATTTCTTCTGCCGGGAAGTGGCTTGCCAATGGATTCAAATGTATTTCTACCCATTACAATGGAATGGCCCATGGTTTTTTCCTTAAAATATTTGAAATCATTTGGTAGGTGCCATGGCATCTGATTATCTTTTCCAATGGCATTGTTTTCTGCGGCAGCAACGATAAAGGTAACTGTTGGATTGCTCGAAATCATGATAATAGTATTTAAACGGCTACAGGTGCTTTAATATGTGGGTGACTTTCGTAATTAACAAGTTCAAAATCCTCAAATTTAAAATCGAATATATCCTTCACTTCCGGATTGATGATCATTTGAGGCAGTGGTTTAGGATCGCGGCTCAATTGCAGTTCCGTTTGTTCAAAATGGTTACTGTAGATGTGCGCATCACCAAGGGTATGCACGAATTCCGCAGCCTCCATATCACATACCTGCGCAACCATCATGGTCAACAAGGCATAAGAAGCGATATTGAACGGTACACCTAAAAAGATATCGGCACTACGTTGATACAATTGACAGGAAAGTTGTGGTTTTAGGATTCCTTTTTCTGGCTGTGCTGGTGCCACATAAAATTGGAAAAAGGCATGACATGGAGGTAAAGCCATGTGTTCAATCTCCGCCACATTCCAAGCCGAAACAATGATCCTTCTGGAATCCGGGGAGTTTTTAAGTTGGTGGATAATTTGGCTGATCTGATCGATGTGGCGGCCATCAGGAGTAGGCCATGAACGCCATTGCGAACCATAAACCGGCCCTAGATTTCCTTCTTCATCTGCCCATTCATCCCAAATACTCACCCCATTATCCTTAAGGTATTTGATATTGGTTTCCCCTTTCAAAAACCAGATCAATTCATGGATAATAGATCTTAAATGTAGCTTTTTGGTGGTCACCAAAGGAAAACCCTCCTTTAGATTGAAACGCATTTGGTATCCAAAAACACTTTTAGTTCCTGTTCCTGTTCTATCTGTTTTTTCGACCCCTGTCTTGTAAACATGATCCAATAGATCCAAATACTGTTTCATAGCTATTCTTTCCTTTTTCGAGTTAGCTACGAAGATACCTTTTTTTAAATCATCAGAATATCACAATTTTTCAACAACTAACAATTTGAGTCTTTTTGTGTATTTTTGCAAAATATCATGGGAAAAAAAGTTGCTTTCTATACCTTGGGATGTAAACTGAACTTTTCAGAAACATCTTCCATTGGTCGGATTTTCAAAGATGCAGGTTACGAGACGACGCCTTTCAACAGTGCGGCGGATGTATATGTAATCAATACGTGTTCTGTTACGGATCATGCGGATCGAAAGTGCCGGAAGGTGGTGAAAGAGGCTTTGAAGCATTCCCCGAACGCCTACATTACCATCGTAGGTTGTTATGCGCAATTGAAACCCAAAGAGATTTCTGAAATTCCGGGCGTCGATATGGTCTTAGGCGCTGCCGAAAAATTCAATATCCTGGAACATATCAACGATCTGACCAAGAATGAGAAAACGGTGGTGCATAATGCACCGATTGATGAAACCCATCAATTTGTTTCCGCTTTTTCTATTGGGGATAGAACCCGTACCTTTTTGAAGGTTCAGGATGGATGTGATTATTCCTGTACGTTCTGTACCATTCCATTGGCTCGCGGAGCTAGCCGGTCCGGTAAGATAGAAGATATCGTAAAGCAGGCGGAAGAGATTGCCGCTTCTGGGGTGAAGGAAATCGTGCTTACAGGAGTAAATATCGGTGATTTCGGTGTCCGTGACGGTAAGCGTCAAGATCGTTTTGTCGACTTGGTAAAAGCCCTGGATGAGGTGGAAGGGATTGACCGTATCCGTATATCCAGCATTGAGCCAAACTTATTGACCAATGAAATCATCGAATTTGTGGCTCAATCCAAACGTTTTGTGCCTCACTTCCATATGCCTTTGCAATCTGGAAATAATAATGTACTGGCAAAAATGCGGAGAAGGTATAAAAGGGAATTATATGCTGAAAGGGTCGCAAAGATTAAAAGTTTGATGCCTAATTGCTGTATCGGGGTGGATGTGATCGTAGGTTTTCCTGGAGAAACACGGGAGGATTTTATTGACACCTACAACTTCCTGAATGAAATGGATATTTCCTATCTGCATGTCTTCACTTATTCGGAAAGGGAGAATACCATCGCAGCCCAGATGGAAGGCGCTGTACCGGGAGCACAACGTAGCGACCGCAGTAAAATGCTCCATATCCTTTCGGAAAAGAAAAGAAGATCCTTCTATGAAAGCCAATTAGGCGCAGAAGACCTTATTCTGTTTGAAGGGGATATCAAAGATGGCTATATGCATGGTTTCTCTAGAAACTATGTTAAAGTGCGCACCGAATATGACCCACTATTGGTGAACGAGGTAGTACCTGTGAAATTCTTGAGCATTTCCGAAAATGGAGAGGTGGATATAGAAGAAATCCCGGAAATCTTGACCCATTAATCTAAAATAGACCTTATTTCCTATTTGGCAGGATAAATTTGATGGAGTGAAATTCTATTTCCCTCAGAGTCCTCAAATTCAGCCAGGATATTCCTGGTCTGGGGATCGATGAATTTATCCTTTAAGATTCTTCCGTTTTTTTCTTTTACCCTTCTTAGGACATCCTCGATCTCCAAGGTCTTGAAATGAAATGCTGCTTTATTTTCGTGGACTGAATCTGTTTCTTGTTGAAACAATATGCCTTGCTGGCTAGTTTCAGGGATTTCAAACTCCACCCTAAAAGCAGATGCTAATTCATTTTGCAGTGGCAAAAAATGGAAGCTGAATACATGTTTGTAAAACGCTATAGCACGGGTTAATTCAACAACGGGGATCTGGATCTGATAATCTTTATTGGACATAATGAGCTTGTTAATCAATCGTTTATCAAATCTACGGTTTTTATAAAAAAAATATGGCTACCTAAAAACATAGGCAGCCATATTGCTTATTTCATCGGGAAATTATTTGTTCCGTTGTCTGAAACTTTCAAATTCCTTATGCAATCGTAATAGTTTAAAGGTTGAACTGATCAGCTCATTCGTCTCCAATAAAATGGAGAAATATAAGCGGCTGTTTTTAGGACTGTTCTCGGAGGTTCTGATCCTATCGATCTGTTTGTCCAATAGATTATTGATGTAATCTTGGATTTCCTCCCTGTCCCGGATATGTTCATCAATCTTAGAGAAGTCCAATCGCTTGTAGGTATTATGGATCTGCGAGAACCAATTACCAATCTGTTCTACTACGTATTTCAAATCCTTGGCCTGGCTAATCCGCAAATGTTTATGGTTGTTGTCCACATGGGATAGGGCATTGGAATTGATAACAGCTACATTCTCCACCATGTCCTGTAAATACCCAAGGGAAATGATATAATAACGACTTCCTTTAACTGAGCTGTCATCCAGGTTCCTAATGAATTCGTACATAGCATTATTGGTACTGTTAAGGTCATTGAGCAGTTTCTTCACCAATTTCTTATTGGTACTGAGTGCAACCAGATCTTCTTTGATTAACGAGTCAATGGCTTCCTTATAGAATATATTGGTCTTGGAGAAGGTTTCACTGATCTGTTGGGCACTGGTTTCAATAACCTGTTGAAGCCCGATAATATCAGATTTCTCCAGATTTAATTCCTGTAAAGCCTTAGCCTTGATTTTCTTGTCATGGCTTTTCGCGTTTCTATATAATAATAGCGCCAACACCACCAAAGAGATTACGAAGGTAACAATGCCACCGATCTTCAAGAAGTATGCGAACAGGAATGCGCCTGCAAATGCACATCCAGCAGTTACAAACCAGCCCCCGATCACATGGAATACGCCTGAAACGCGGTAAACAGCACTTTCTCTACCCCAAGCACGGTCGGCAAAAGCGGTACCCATAGCCACCATGAAGGTTACATAGGTAGTGGATAAAGGCAACTTCATGGAAGTACCCAAAGCGATCAAACTACTGGCCACCATGAGGTTGACCGAAGCCCGGATCATATCGAACATAGGTTCATCCTTGCTGTTCTTTCTTTTAGCACCAGGATCGATCATCGGGTTTTCAAATTTCTTGTCTATGCTGGCCTGCATCGTTCTTGGCATCACATAGGTAAGGACAGATCCCACACGAATAAACCCTCTGACGATAGATCTCGAAAGCTTGTTGGACTTGAATTTCTCATTGCCATCGCCCTGGTTGGATAAGCTCATCTCCGTTTCGATAACGGTTTTCGCTTTCTTGGAAGTCCAAAGCGTAATGACCATTACAATCCCCGCAAATAATAATGCCCATAGTGGCGCTACAATTTCAGAAGATGCCAAGGCGCCCATCGTGTAGCCATCCGGATCAGCTCCCGGAACAGACTGGAAGATTTCAACAGACTGCATAGCAGCTACCGGTACACCAATAAAGTTGACCAAGTCATTTCCAGCGAAGGATAAGGCCAAAGCAAAAGTTCCAATCCCAATGATAACCTTTAGGATATTATAACCTAAAAGGTTAATGATAAAACTCACCAAAGTGAACAAGATAAAGCTTACGCCCAACAATAAAAGTTCATGGTGTTTTACCCAATCTTTAATGTCGTCGCTCAAAAATGACACCTCTTTCAATCCTTTGATCAGGATAAAATAGGAGATGGCTGCCATCGCAATACCACCAAAAAATACCCCAATTGTCTTTAATTTCTTCTCAAATTGAAAGGTGAACAGCACCCTGGAAATGTACTGTACGATCATCCCTAAGGTAAAGGAGACCAGGACAGACAAGAGGATACTATATACGATTTCCGAAGCTTTTTCCGTATTGATGTAGGAAGATAATGTTGCCCAACTCTGATCAGTGGTTATGATTTTAAATAGCGCTAAACATATCGCTGCACCTAAAAGCTCAAACACAATGGAAACTGTGGTCGAAGTGGGAAGGCCGAAATAATTGAAGACATCCAAGAGAATGATATCCGTGATCATGACGGCGAGGAAGATGGTGATGACGTCATCAAAAGTGAATTTCCCGGGGACATAGATTCCCGATCGGGCAATTTCCATCATACCACTTGAAAAGACCGATCCAAAAAGGATCCCTAAACTGGCAATGATCATAATGCTCTTGAAAGGCAGGGCTTTGGAACCGATAGCCGAGTTTAAGAAATTCACGGCATCATTACTTACCCCAACCATAAGGTCAATGACTGCCAGAACAGCTAGGGTGATGAGAACGAGATAGAGGTAATTTTCCATAAATCAAAATAAGGATTTAAAGCAAATAATTTTATATTGTTGAGTTTGACTTCATTAAATTTTTCCAAGCGATTACCAAAAGTATAAATAATACGCCAAACCATTTCAGGTAACTCACAGATTCATTTAGTACAAGGTAAGACATGCATACGGCTACCGGCAATTCTACCGCACTTAAAACCGCACCTAAGGAATAGCCGGTCTTGGGCAATCCATAGGCAAATAACAAGGGCGGAATTACTGTTCCGAAAACGGCTAATAACAGTCCATAGGGCAAAATCCCCCTAAGCGCGGTTGGATCGAAAAGACTAAAAGGTTGAAGGAGGATGAAAATCAATAAGCATGCACCAGTGATCATCAAGGCGGATTTATGTAGTGCCGAATAATCATTGCCAATCCTTCCATTCACGATCATAAAAATGGAATAAGCTGTGGCGGCCAAGAGCCCATAAACAATACCTTCCAAAGAAAAGTTATCCAATGGTTCCTCTAGGATGCCTGTAGCAAAAAGGGTTCCTGCCAAGATCAGGACGATCAATAAAATCTGCGTCCAATCAGGTTTTGCCTTAAAAAAGAGGAATTCGATCAGTTGTCCGATCCAGATATATTGCATCAGGAGCACAATGGCTAAGGATGCAGGTACAAGTTGTACACATTTGTAATAAAGGATGCTAACCGTACCGGTGCTCACTCCACTAAGGATGATTTTCCAAGCAGGTGTTTTCTTTATATCGGATGCTGTTTTTACTTTTTTGCCGAAGAGTAACCAGAGAAGCCAAAGGATCAGGGCACCAAATAAAGCTTGTATACCTGTAACTTCACCGAGGTTATAGCCTTGCTCATAGGCTTTTTTCACGAAGGTAGATAGGATGCCGAAACTGGCAGCACCAATGAAGACAGCGATTGCTCCCTGTGTTTTTTTCATATCTTGCAAAGTAACAGAATAAATGAAACAATTTCACAATTGTGGAAAAGTTCAGTTTGTAATTGCCTGCTGCATAAAGGTATTTTTGGTTAATGGATATGCGATTTAGGTTTGGTTTACTTTTGGTTTTATTGGCGATGCTTTTTTTAGGTTCTTGTGGCGTCAAGAAAAAAACATTGGGAAGCTCCAGTTCCGCTGGCGGCTATCGGAAAGACGCTCCGCTCTCTGACGCCTCGGATGCCCGTGGAATGGAATTCTCGGGGAACAAACTGGAAAACTATGCAAATTTATTGGGTGTTCGCGCAAAAGACTTGGATAGTAAATCCCTGTACATGATGATTGATGATTGGATGGGCACTCCACATCGCATGGGAGGGCTGGATAAAAAAGGGGTAGATTGTTCAGGATTTGTTGGCATGCTCTACCAGAAGGTCTATGGAAAGGACCTGCCTCGCACCTCCCGCGATATGGCCGAAAATATCAAGCGAAAATATGACAATCAACTGAAAGAGGGCGATCTGGTGTTCTTCTCCTTTGGAGGCAGAAACATCGATCATGTGGGTATATATCTCCACAACGGCAAATTCGTCCATGTATCCACCCGGAAAGGAGTCATTATTTCCAGCCTGAAAGATGCTTGGTATGCGAAGTATTTTACCCGCTGCGGTACCCCAAGTAGTTAATTGTCGTTTAATTGCTTACTTTTGTGCAGAATTTGAAATAACATGTCAGACAGAAGCAAAAAGATATTCCTAGCCCTCAGCATTATTGTCCCATTTATGCTGTATTGTGTGTTTTACTATTCCAACATGATCAAGAATGCTCCTTTCCGTTTTACGGATTTTGAGTCGTTGGAATTGACCTATGGCTTTCCGGATTCCATGCTGAATTACTATAATTCAAAAACCCATCAATACAATTACCTAACCAAAGAAGGGCAGTTGGTAAAAGATACACTGACACTGAAAAAAGATGAGTTATTGTATTTACATAGAAAAGCACAGGAGTTTGGTTTTTGGAATGTGGATAATGATATGATTACACCAGAGGAGGGAAGAAAACAGGGGCAGCGTGTTGCTCGATATAAACTAACCTTCACCTATAAAGAAAAATCAAAAACCGTTACCATGGATGCGGATTATCCCGGAAATCCGAAGATGGTAGAAGCTGCCAGAACTACAGTAGACGAGGTTTTAGGTATGCTCGCTTCAGCGAAAGCAAAATAAGTTATTTATTAATTTAGGCTTAACGGTAATTTTACGATACAGCCATACCTTTGTCATAAGTAATTTGTTTCAATAAATTGTTTGGTGATTAAAAGGTTATTAGGTAAAACAATGAAAAAAGGTCGATGTGATATCGACCTTTTTTTTATGATGTAAGTCATAGTTTGTAGAGTTTCGGCTAGAAGCTTTATTATTCAATAGGTATTTTATATATTTTATTAATAGGTAAATTTTTATTTACTAACTTGTCTTAAATTATTACAATTATGGAGACAAAAATTTCATCTAAATTCATCGCGGAGCTGATTGGAACATTCGGCTTGGTATTGTTTGGTTGTGGTGCAGCAGCAGTTGCGGGCGGTACTACTTTGGCACAAACTTCAGGATTGGGCTTGTTGGGAATTTCGTTAGCCTTCGGGTTGTCGGTTGTGGTGTTTGCTTATGCCATTGGTGGTATTTCAGGTTGTCATATCAACCCTGCAGTAACTATTGGTGTATTGGTAGCAGGTAAAATATCTGCTAAAGATGCTGTCATTTATATAGCAGCACAGATCTTAGGCGCTATTCTAGGTGCTTTTGTTTTAAAGACCATTCTTGCTGGTCAATTGGCCGGCTTTAACCCAGGCGAATGGGCGTACGGGTCAAATGGTTGGGGTTCTGGCTATCAGAACGAATACAACATGACAGCGGCATTCGTAACAGAGGCCGTGCTTACTGCCATCTTTCTTTTTGTTATTTTGGGTACTACCTCCAAAGTAGGCAATGGTACCATGGCTGGGCTAGCCATCGGTTTTACCTTAGTATTAATCCACATGGTGGCTATTCCCATCACAGGTACTTCGGTTAATCCGGCACGTAGCTTAGGTCCTGCCATTTTTGCTGGTGGTGAAGCAATCTCCCAGTTATGGTTGTTCTTGGTAGCTCCAGTATTGGGTGCCATAGTGGGCGCCGTGATCTGGAAAGTTACTTATCAAGAACCAAAAGCGGTGGCATAGGATTTAGAGAGACAAATTAATCTTATTGGAAATCTTTTATGGTGCAGTTCAATGGAGAGCTGCACTTTTTTTTGCCATAAAATGACTATCTTCGTGTATGGATAATTTTATTGTTTCTGCGCGGAAATATAGACCGGTTACTTTCGATTCGGTTGTTGGCCAGCAACACATCACAGGTACTTTAAAAAATGCAATTCACAACCAACAATTAGCCCAGGCATTCTTGTTTTGTGGTCCTCGTGGTGTTGGTAAAACAACCTGTGCCCGTATCCTAGCAAAAACAATAAACTGTGAGAATATTTCTGAGAATGTGGAAGCCTGTGGAACCTGTGATTCCTGTAAATCTTTCCAGAACGGCAATTCCTTCAGTATCCATGAACTGGATGCCGCCTCGAACAACTCGGTGGAAGATATCCGATCGTTGATCGATCAGGTGCGTATTCCGCCTCAAACCGGGAAATATAAGATCTACATCATCGATGAGGTGCACATGCTTTCCCAGCAGGCCTTCAATGCTTTTTTGAAGACTTTGGAAGAGCCACCATCCTACGCTATCTTTATATTGGCGACCACCGAAAAACATAAGATACTTCCTACCATTCTTTCCCGTTGTCAGATATTTGATTTCAACAGGATCAAGGTAGAGGATATGGCGAATCATCTCGCTGCGATTGCCTCCAAAGAAGGGGTAACCTTTGAAGCGGATGGTTTACATGTCATTGCCCAAAAGGCAGATGGTGGTTTAAGGGATGCCTTATCCATGTTTGACCAGATCGTCAGTTTCTCCAATAAGAACTTGACCTACAAAGCCGTAATTGATAATCTGAACATCCTGGACTATGATTACTTCTTCCAGATTTTGGATGCGGTGAATAAAGAGGATGCGGCAAATGTATTATTGACCTTCGATCAGATCCTGAATAAGGGATTCGATGCAGGGCACTTCATTGCAGGCTTATCCTCCCACATCAGAAACCTTTTGGTCACAAAAGATCCATCTACCCTAAAGTTATTGGAAACCAGTGAGAATGTGAAGAAACGTTATCTAGATCAATCTCAGATGATTTCCAGTGGTATACTTTTGTCTGCATTGAATATTTCCAATCAATGCGAAGTCAATTATAGGACCAGCAAGAATCAACGGTTACAAGTGGAATTGGCCTTGCTCAAAATGTGCCATCTGGCCAGTGCCATTCAACTAGCGAACCATGGGATATCAGCAGATGCTGAACTAAAAAAAAAACTCCCTGAGTCAGGGATAAGGAATAAGGCGCCAGTACAATCTGCATTTGTTGCTCCAACCCCTGAAAAGAAAGCTCCTGTGGAGCAAGCAGCACCTGCTCCCGCACCTACGCAGTCAGCACCTTCTGGTAATGGTTGGGGACAGATAAAGCCATCCATAGCGGTACCTGACTTGAAAAAAATATTCCAACCCAAAAGTGATACAGATAAGGAAGAGAATGAGCTTGTTCAAGGGTCAGAATTTCTAGAAGTAACCACCAATGCATTTCTTGGGAAATGGAATGCCTTTGCGGAGAAATTAAAATCCGAAAATAAACTTACCTTATTTACCATCATGACCGCCAATACACCCATCCTTCAGGGAACCAAAATCCTGGTAGAGGTGGAAAACATGGTGCAGATGGATGGATTGAAACTGGGTAAGATCGATATCCTGAATTACCTAAGGGTAGAACTACGTAATTTTGCCTTGGAAATAGAAGGCGTGATGGTGGAAAAATCGAAAGAACGAAAGCCTTATACTTCCCAGGAGAAATACCAGGCAATGCTTGCCAAGAATCCAGCCTTGGAACAATTGCGAAAAACATTTGATTTAGGGCTTAGCTAATCAATAAATTACTACTTTTGTAGCAAATCAATAATACATGCAACAATTTCAGCGTAGAGAAGGAAGAGAAAAGAGAGAGACTAATCAAATGGTATTTGGTATCCGTGCGGTTATGGAAGCCATTGACAGTGGAAAAGAGATTGAATCTCTTTTTGTTCAACGTGGTCTTTCAGGGCCACTATTTGCTGAATTCAAGGCAATGGTTAAGGAATACGAACTTTCATTTCAACAAGTTCCTATCGAGAAGCTGAACCGCATTACCAAAAAGAATCACCAAGGGGTCATTGCCGTTATTTCCCCTATAACTTACCATAACGTAGAAGATATCCTTCCAGAGATCTATGAGAAGGGTGAAACACCTTTGTTCATCATGTTGGATGGGGTTACCGATGTGCGTAACATGGGCGCTATTGCGCGTACAGCAGAATGTGCTGGTGTACATGCGATCATCGTTCCTAAAAAAGGATCTGCAGAGATCAATCCGGATGCGATTAAAACATCTGCAGGTGCACTATATAAAATCCCAGTCTGCCGTCAGGATTCCTTATCCAAAACAGGTAAATTCCTGATCGAGTCTGGTGTACAGTTGGTGGTAAGTACCGAAAAGACCGAAGAATCCATTTATTCGGTTGATTACACCGTTCCTACCTGTATTATTATGGGTGCAGAGGATGTCGGTGTATCCGATGACCTGATCCGTATCTCTGATAAATTAGCGAAGATACCGATGTTCGGAGAGATTGAATCCCTCAATGTTTCCGTATCTGCAGGAGTGGTCATCTATGAAGCACTACGTCAAAGACACAAGGCATAAATAAGTGAATAAGCTTCGGAAATCCGTCCATAGACATTTTAGGGTTTATCGGTATGTGATGTACCGAGAGACCTTAGTCGATTTCAGGGAACATTTTTGGTCTTTTGTCGGTGCCTTCATGGGTATCGGCATTATTGCTTTTATACAATCCCATCAATTACCTTTGATGGAGAATATTTTTCTGATCGGTTCATTTGGTGCTTCAGCAGTGTTGGTATATGGCGCTATCCAAAGTCCCTTGGCACAGCCTAGGAACCTGGTAGGTGGACATGTAGTATCTGCTTTGGTGGGCGTAACAATTGGGAAGATCATGCCGGATATTATCTGGTTGACAGCACCACTTGCAGTAGCTTGCTCCATAGTGGCTATGCAAATAACCCGAAGCTTACATCCTCCTGGCGGAGCAACAGCTTTGATAGCCGTTTCAGGTGGGACCAAGATCAGTGCATTAGGCTATTGGTATGTCCTGACGCCGGTTTTTTCTGGAGCATTGATCCTATTGTTGGTTGCTTTGGTGTTCAATAACATCACCAATAAAAGACATTACCCTATCAAACGTTCCAGGTTAAGAAGATCCAGAAGAAGAGAAATAAAGAAAAGGTTTAAGGCCATTTCCTAATCGCCTTTTTAAAGAAAGAGCATATTAAAAAAAATAACATAAAAAAAGCCCGAAATTAATATTTCGGGCTTTGCATATTTAATATTCGCTATTAATATCTGCTTTTTGATTCTCTACGGCCTTTGCCAGAAGAGAAGTCGCGGAATCCACCTCCGGAGTTTCTGTCCCTACGACCAGAACCACCATTGCGTGAACCGTAGCTTCCACCTCTTTCGCGGTCTCCGCCTGAACGACGACTACCACCTCTTCCTCCGCGGTCTGAAGATCTTCCTTCGCCAGAAACTTCGATACGAACGTTTCTACCGTTGAAATCAACACCTTGGAAACCTTGGAATACGCGTTCTACCTCTTCATCCTGTACTTCGAAGAAAGTAAATACCCCTTTTAGATCGATCTTACCGATTGATTTTCCAGAAATTTTACTCTTGTTACAGATGAAGGATAACATATCACCTCTGCTGAATTCATCTACCGAACCTAAGTTGATAAATAAACGAGTGAATCCTTTAGATGCTTGACGACGACCATCTCTATCTCTTCCTTCTCTACCATCTCTATCGCGACCATTATCACGACCGTCGATGTTCAAATCAGGAGCGTCTTCGTAGTAATTTAAGAATCTATTGAATTCTAAAGATGCAAAACGTTTTACGATCTCTTCTTTGGAAAGGTCTTGAAGACTTTCTAAGATTTGAGGAAGGAAGGTATTGATCCTATCTTCGTGTACTTCTACATTATGCACTTTATCGATGATTGCGAAAAGTTGTTTCTCACAAACCTCAGTTCCTTGAGGAACTTGTTTGCGGATGAATTCTTTTCCAATGATCTTTTCGATGTGACGAATTTTGCTCATTTCCTTCACATTGATCAAGGAAATTGAGATACCAGTTTTACCGGCACGAGCTGTACGGCCTGAACGGTGGGTATAGTTTTCTGTTTCGTCAGGTAATGAATAGTTGATAACGTGTGTTACGTCATTTACGTCGATACCACGAGCAGCAACATCCGTAGCAATCAATAATTGCAAGTTGCGTTCGCGATAGCGTTTCATTACTTTATCGCGTTGTTGTTGAGAAAGGTCACCATGTAAAGAATCGGCATTGTAGCCATCTTTGATCAAAGCTTCTGCAATCTCTTGGGTTTCAATTTTAGTACGACAGAACACAATACCGAAGATCTCTGGGTAAAAATCTACGATGCGTTTGAAAGCAGCGTATTTATCTTTCGCCTTGATCATGTAGTAATGGTGTTCGATGTTCGTATTTCCGGTGTTCTTTGTACCTACAGTTAACTCAAAAGGGTTAGTCATGTAGTTTTGGGCAATACGACGTACTTCTTTAGGCATGGTTGCAGAAAACAACCACGTTTTTTTATCGTCAGGAGTTTCGGAAAGGATATTGTTGATGTCCTCTTGGAAACCCATGTTCAACATTTCATCAGCTTCATCTAATACGACATAACGTACGTTAGAGAAGTCGATGGCATTACGGCCGATGATATCAAGCATACGACCTGGGGTAGCAACAACGATTTGAACACCGCGACGGATTTGTCTTAATTGATCGCTGATGTTTGCACCACCATATACGGCAACCACGTGCACATTGTCTAAATGTTTGGCAAATTTTTCTAGGTCTCTTGCAATTTGCAAACACAGCTCGCGCGTTGGACAAAGGACCAATGCTTGTGGTTGTTTCGATGAAAAGTCTAGTTGTTCTAAAAGAGGAAGACCAAATGCCGCAGTCTTCCCTGTACCTGTTTGGGCTAATCCGACAAAATCGTCGTTACCAGTCAGTAATACAGGAATGGCTTTTTCCTGGATGGGAGAAGGTTTTTCGAAACCTAACTCAGTGATGGCAGAAACAATCTCATGACGGATTCCCAGTTCTAAAAATGGGTTCATGAAATAAATTATACAATAGGCACAATTGCCTAAGGCGGTGCAAAGATAAGAACAAATATTGGTTTTTCCTATTGTTCAATACTTTATGTTTATAAAGGGCTTGATAATCAATAAATTTGTAGCTGATACAATGGTGGTTGTAGCTGCAAAATAATAAGAAAGTAGTTTTTGGGTAAAATAAGCGATCTATAAACTGTAATTCCCAATCATAAAATATGATTCTGTAAAAACCGGTTTTTAGAAAATATTCGACCGATTTGAATTAACAAATATGGAACAATACTAAAAATAGGGTATATAAAATGATAAATTGTCAAAAAATTGTTGATATTTTTAATTTTTTTGTAGGTTTGAGTTAATTACTTATTAATCTAATTTATGTGGTATAAAAAATCAATTGCAAAGTTAGTTTCAGAGGCAGAAAAAAGCGGAGAAGGGACTTTAAAAAGAACCTTATCCAGTTCAGGACTAATTGCATTAGGGATCGGTGCTATCATTGGAGCCGGTCTTTTTTCGTTAACAGGAATTGCTGCGGCGGACCATGCCGGACCAGCTGTTATGCTTTCTTTTATTGTGGCAGCAGTGGGTTGTGCGTTCGCGGGTTTATGTTATGCTGAATTTGCATCCATGATCCCGGTAGCTGGTAGTGCCTATACCTATTCCTATGCAACGATGGGTGAGTTCATGGCCTGGATCATCGGTTGGGATTTGGTATTGGAATATGCCTTGGCAGGTGCCACCGTTGCGGTCAGTTGGTCGCAGTATTTCAATGAACTCATGCAGATCATGGGTATCCATCTCCCTCAGCAGCTGTTGGCTGGTCCTTGGGAAGGCGGGATGATCAACCTTCCTGCGATCATTATTGTTTGTTTATTATCACTTCTGTTAATGCGGGGAACGCAGGAGTCTTCTGTTGTTAACAATATCTTGGTTATCCTGAAAGTTAGTGTGGTGATCTTGTTCATCGTTTTAGGATGGCAGTTCATCAACCCAGCTAACCATACGCCATTTATTCCTACGAACGAAGGGGAGGAGCTGGTGAAACAAGGTAAAATGGGCTGGGGAGAATTCTTCTCCAGCGGTTATTTTGGCCATTATGGGATCTCTGGTATCCTACGTGCCTCAGCGGTGGTTTTCTTTGCCTTTATCGGTTTTGATGCGGTAAGTACGGCAGCTCAGGAAGCCAAGAACCCGAAAAAAGGCATGCCGATTGGTATCATAGGATCCTTGATCATATGTACTATTCTTTACGTGTTGTTCTCTTATGTCATGACCGGATTGGCGCCTTATACCGCTTTCTCTGGTGATGCGAAGCCAGTTGCCACAGCATTTGAAAAAACCGGTTATCATTTCTTGAATACTGCGATGATCGTGACGATTATTGCTGGATATACTTCGGTTATCCTGGTGATGTTATTAGGCCAGAGCCGCGTGTTCTACTCCATGAGTAAGGATGGCTTGTTGCCAAAGATCTTCTCGGATCTTTCCAAACGTCAAACCCCTTGGAAAACCAATCTGATCTTCATGGTTTTTGTAAGTATTTTCGCTGGATTTGTTCCGGTATCTGATTTGGGGCATATGGTAAGTATCGGTACTTTATTTGCCTTTACTTTGGTATGTATAGGTGTTTTGGTATTACGCAAGACCAATCCGAATATTGAGAGACCATTCAAGACGCCATTGGTTCCTTTAGTTCCAATTTTAGGAATTTTGGTTTGTATCGCTATGATGGCATCTCTTCCATTGGTGAGCTGGGAGCGTTTAGGGATTTGGATGGCTGTTGGTGTGGCTATCTATTTCTTGTACGGATATAAACACAGTAAACTGCGGAACGAAAGGGAAGCTCAAGGGAAGATAGGTTCTCAAGAGTAAGCTAAAGAAGCAAATCAAAGTAAAAATATAAATTAACATAAGAAAGGCTGTATCCAAAAAAGGATACAGCCTTTTGTGTTCTTAGTGCATGCACATTGTAAGTAGACTGTAAGTGAGTTGTAAGTGCTAAAAGTCACTTACAACTCACTTACATATCACTTACACCTCACTTAAACTTCGAGCCAAATAACTAAAAAGCAAGAGGCCGTATCAAACATTTGACACGGCCTCTTCCAATTTTATTTTAGTAGTATCTACTAGTATAAAGTAAATTCTACACGTCTGTTTTGTTGACGACCTTCTGCAGTTGCATTGGTAGCGATAGGTTGGTTAGGACCATAACCTGTAGCTTCGATGCGGGAAGCGTTAGCACCTTTAGATACTAAATACGCTTTTACTGATTCAGCACGTTCTTTAGACAAACGTAAGTTTGTTTGCATAGAACCTGTGTTGTCTGTGTGACCAGCAAGTTTCAAGCTGAAGTTTTTCTCGATCAATAAAGCAGCAACTCTGTTCAATGAAGAGTAAGAAGTAGGACGGATAGTCGCTTTACCTAAATCAAATTCTAGGTTTTTGATCGCCTCATCTACTACTTTTCTATCTTCTTCCGTAACAACGATTTTCTCTACTACTTTAGTTTCGTTTTTCATTTCTGGAAGTGGACATCCTGAACCGTCTACTTTAGTTCCAGCAGGAGTGTTCGGACATTTGTCGAATTTATTAGCAACACCATCACCATCATCATCTTTCAGATCGTTATTGATCGTAGAGATTTCAGATTTCAATTGTTCGTTAGCAGCGATCAATGCATCGCGTTCTGCTTTCAATTCGTCATAGTTAGCTTTGATTGTCGCTACTGGGTTGCTGTTTCCTAAGTAAGGTTTGCTACCATCACCCAAAGCGATCTCTAAACCTGCGTGAGCATAAGAGAATAGATCGTTTTTGTATTGACCACCCGCTTTACCATCGAAATCTTGGTTAGCCCAGTTCAATTGGTACCCTAAATCGATGTTGATTCCTTTAGCTACTGCGAATTTGAAACCAGCATCAACAGGTACGTAAAGTTTGGTTTGAGAATCTGCAGTTGCAGCAGTTCCATCAGCTGTTGTTGTGGTTGTTTCGAAGTTCATCGCACCTAAACCAACTGCCATATAAGGCTTGATGATGCTGTTGAAGAATCTCCAGTTCGTATTTGCTGCAGTGAATTCACCAGATAGCGCAACAGACCAAGGAAGTTTAGTTTCAAATTCAGAAACCATCGTACCTGTTGCATTTTCATTTACACCAGCTACTTTACCACCAAGGTATTGTGCTTTCAATCCGAAAGATGGAGAGATTTGTTTTTTGATGTATGCGCTGTATCCAACATTGTGTTTCAATTTATCGAAACCATCTCTGTTGAATCCGAAGATGTTAGATTGGTTCAATACACCAGCATTGATTCCGATAGACCAGGTTCTGTATTCTGTTGAAGGACCTAAGATCGTCGTTCCATCTACCGTAGTGGTGTTTTGAGCGAATGCTGTAGTTGCTAGTAGACCCGCTACTGCAAGCATGCTAGCTTTTTTAAAGTAAAGTGTTTTCATATATGTTTTATGCATTTTGCCATACATGACAAAATTGTTGCCAAAATGTTTGTATCCTGGCAACAATTATTTACTCGAGAAAATTTTTGTAGTTATTTTGCTATAAGAACTCTAGCGAAGAAAGTAGGGATTTGGATGTTAAATGCCAGTTTCTTAATGACATTACCCTCAGTCCACTGGCGGAAAACACTCTTTTTACTTTTTGTAAGCAATAAAATATCCACTTGCTCATCGATGAGGACGGATGTGATTCCCTGTGCAACACTTTCCTTCTTACCCATGAATAAAGTTTGGGGTTTGATGATATAGGAAATATCATGTATGTGCAGTTCCGATTCGATACGGTTGATCCAGTTTTTGAAATCAGCATCAATATCCTTGATAGCTCTATCAGAAGCATTCACATGGATCAAGATCAATTGATAATCTACCTTGAACAAAGGGATTGCCTGCGCTAAAGCTGTTAACTCCGCCTCTTTGAAATTACAAAGCAAGGCAATCTTGTTTTTCTTATAGGTTTTTGCTGAATCAGGAATGGCCAAAACAGGAGTGGTGGTATTCATGATCGTATCATAGGTATTACTGCCGATAAAAACAGCTTCTAGACCAGAAGAACCCTGTGTACCCATGACCACTGCTTCATAAGCTGTAGCATTGGTTACCGCTTTGATCTCATCGTAAAGATTTCCTTCTTTAAACAATCCTTCAATGCTAAGCCCAGGGAATTTATTCCGGTATTCGTTCAGCAGGTTTTCCATGTTTTGTTTGGCCTCCGGAACACGAGGATCAATAAGAGGAGATTCTCCGGTCACATTGGCGTAGCTGTTCGAATGCTGCGCAAAAACGTGAACAAGGTCTATGCTGTGTCCAGCATCCTTGGCCAATTCGCAAGCGTAGTTCAACGCTGTATTGGAATATTCAGAGAAATCAATAGGTATTAGTAATTTGCCCATTAGCTATTGTTTATAATGTTTTAAACTTTTTCAAAAAATGCAGGTTTGTTCAATTCCAGTGCGATGGCCTTGGAAACCGAAGACTTGAACAAACGCTCAAAGAATGTTTTTCGGCTTGGAGTAACCAGGATGATGCTTGGATTGACCTGGTCGATGAGGTTGTTCACCACTTCTGGCACGGTATCCAAGGATTCATCATCGCTATGTACCTGTTCAGAAATACTGTTCACTTGACCGATACCCACCATTTCACGGATGTTGAACGCCCAAGAATTCAAGGTGTCATCCACATTCTGTTTCTTTTGGCTATCCTTGAATACATGGATCAAGGTCAGTTCATCCACATTGGCGATCCATTTCATGTAGGCTTTTAAAGTGTCCAATTCCTCAGGTTTGAAATTGGTCAACAAAGCCACATGTGTATTGTCCAGTTGGGTAGGTTTATTAGGGATAACCAAAACCGGGATTTCAGATTTGGCAGCCACCGCAAGGGTGGTACTTCCGTAGTAGATCGGTTTATGCTGGCTCTCGCCGGATGCACCCATAATGATCATACCATACTCGTTATTGCTGGACAATTCGGTCAATTTATCGATGATCAGGCTGCGGGAGCATTCAAAGGTAATGGAAAGACCAGGGTATTGCTGCAGCAATTCATCCTTCAATTCCTGGATAGATTCATCTGCTTTGAGCGTCGGGTCATTCGGTTCTTCCGCTCCTTCATCCAATACTGAAGAAGTGGTGTAGCTATGTAATAAATGTATGCCGTAATCTTTGGATTCCGCCAGTTCGCAAGCGTATTCTGCAGCGTATTTTGCATTGCTGGAGAAATCCGTTGGAACAATAATGGTCATCTTCATGTATTTCGAGTCTATGTTTTTCAGTGTTTAAATTTACTAAAATTATCCCTATTTTTAGTAGTTTTGCGTTAAAATTCATATATCATCACCAATGACAAGTAGAGAAATTCGTCAGGCTTTTTTAGATTATTTCAAGAGTAAAGGACATCAGATCGTACCATCGGCACCAGTAGTGGTAAAAAACGACCCCACCTTAATGTTCACGAACGCGGGCATGAACCAGTTCAAGGACTTGTTCTTAGGGGAGGCCGCCATTAAATACCCACGTGTGGCCGATACGCAACGTTGTCTTCGTGTATCTGGAAAGCATAACGATTTGGAAGAGGTGGGGATAGATACCTACCACCATACCTTGTTCGAAATGCTAGGGAATTGGTCCTTTGGCGATTACTTCAAGAAAGAGGCGATTGCTTGGGCTTGGGAACTGTTGACCGAAGTATTCAAACTGGATAAGGACCGTCTATATGTGACGATTTTTGAAGGCGATGCTGCTGAAGGTCTGGAGCGGGATATGGAGGCTTATGATTTCTGGAAGGAACTGATTGCAGAAGATCGCATCCTTCTTGGAAACAAAAAAGATAATTTCTGGGAGATGGGAGACATGGGGCCATGTGGGCCATGTTCCGAGATCCATTACGATATGCGTCCGGATTCGGAACGCGCCGTTGTTGCTGGTCAGCAATTGGTGAATGCGGATGATCCGCAGGTGATCGAAATCTGGAACTTGGTATTCATGCAGTTCAACAGGCTGAAAGATGGTTCGTTGGTGCAGTTGCCAGCGAAACACGTGGATACAGGAATGGGTTTTGAACGCTTGGTTCGTTGTATCCAAGGAAAATCTTCCAATTACGATACGGATGTGTTCCAACCATTGATCCAGTTTATTGCGAAGAAATCGGGGATTGTTTATGGAGCAGATGAAAAAACGGATATCGCGATGCGCGTATTATCCGACCATATCCGTGCAGTGAGCTTTGCCATCGCAGATGGACAATTGCCATCCAACAATAAGGCAGGCTATGTCATCCGCAGGATATTGAGAAGAGCCGTACGCTATGCCTATACCTTCCTGAATTTCAAAACACCTTTTATCCATGAGTTAGTGCCCGTTTTGGCGGAGCAGTTCAAAGGGGTATTTGATGAACTATACCAACAGCAGGATTTCGTTGAAAAGGTCGTATTGGAAGAAGAAGTATCTTTCTTGCGTACCTTGACTGCGGGGATACAACGATTTGAAAATTATATTGAAACCAATAGTCATATTGATGGCAACTTTGCTTTCGAGCTGTTTGATACCTTCGGATTTCCGATCGACTTGACCGAGCTATTGGCAAGAGAAAAAGGGCTTTCGGTAGATATGGATGGATTCCAAAAGGCATTGACTGCCCAAAAAGAACGCTCTCGTGCCGCTACGGCCATTGATACGGGCGACTGGGTACTGGTAAATGAAGATCAGGAAAGTGAATTTGTTGGTTACGATCAATTGACAAGCCAAACAGAGATCCTGAAATACCGTAAAGTTTCTGCCAAAGGAAAAGAACAATATCAATTAGTGCTTGCTGAAACGCCTTTTTATGCAGAAGGTGGTGGTCAGGTAGGCGATACAGGTTATTTACGCGCGCTTGAATCCAATGAGAAGATAGCGATCGTGGATACGAAAAAAGAAAATGGTCTGTTCATTCATTATACGGATCAATTACCGACCAGTTTGGAAGGTACTTTTGAAGCGGTAGTGAATGTGTCAAAAAGGAAAGATACGGAAGCGAATCACTCGGCAACCCACTTGATGCATGCGGCATTGAAGCAGGTATTGGGCGAACATGTCAACCAAAAGGGATCGTTGGTATCTCCGGATGTGCTGCGTTTTGACTTTTCCCATTTCTCCAAATTGAGCTATGAGGAGATCAAACAGATCGAAGATATCGTCAATGCGAAGATCAGGGAGAATATCCTGTTGAAAGAGGAACGCAATGTGCCGTATCAGAAAGCGATCGAATCGGGAGTTACCGCTTTGTTCGGTGAGAAATACGGTGATCATGTACGTGTGATTACTTTTGATGATGCGTATTCCAAAGAACTTTGTGGTGGTACGCATGTAAAAGGAACTGGAGAGATAGGTTTCTTTAAGATCATGTCGGAATCAGCTGTTGCAGCAGGGGTAAGACGGATCGAGGCTATTACCGGTACCAAAGCGGCTCAGGTGATCCGTGAATATTTTGAATTGATGGGTAATTTCAAGGAATTATTGAACAATCCAAAAGATTTTGTTTCGGCTTTAAGCAAAGTGATCGATGAAAATCATTCCTTGAAGAAAGAGATCGAAAATTACATCAAGGAGAAATCCCAAGGCTTGATGAATGACCTGAAATCCAAATTGGAGCAGATTGATGGGGTGAATTATTTGGCTACCGTAGTGGAATTGCCGAATGCTGATGCAGTAAAAACATTGGCATACACCTTAAAAGGTGCTGTTGATAATCTATTCCTGGTATTGGGTGCTGATTTTGATGGAAAACCAAGCTTAACGGTGATGATCTCTGATGGTTTGGCCAAAGAAAAAGGATACCATGCCGGAAATATCGTTCGTGAATTAGCGAAAGAGATCCAAGGCGGAGGTGGTGGTCAGCCATTCTTTGCCACTGCCGGCGGTAAAGATGCCAAAGGATTGGAAAAAGCCATTGCAAAAGCAAGGGAATTCGTAAAATAAACAAGATGAAAAAAATAGTAAAACATGTGGGAATATTCAGCTGCTTGCTGTTGGAGCTTTCCGCATGTTCCAATAAAGATACCATTCTGGTAACCGGAGAGATCAATAATCCGGGTAATGTAAAAGTCGTGAACTTCTTTGAGGGTGACCGGAAATTGGATTCCACCTTTATCGCAGATGGAAATCGATTTAAATTTGAAAGACCAGCTACCCAGGAACGTTTACTGACCTTGCAGGTAGGAAACAATAGGTATCCCATTATCCTGGAACCAGGAAAGGAACTGAAGTTTGTGGTGGATTTGCAACAACCGGAGACCTATGATGTTCAAGGGTCGGAACTTAGCCAGAAATTAAAGGAGTTCGCGCCATTGAAATCGAGGATCGATTTTGTTCGGGACTCGCTGCAGCAGGTTTTCACCAAAGCTACTGCAGAGATGGGAAGCAATGAAGTGCAGAATCTTCGTTCGGAAATGCTGATGAAATTTGAGCCTTATTTCAAGGATTATACAGCTAAGGCAGTCGACTATGCAAATAAAAACAAAGATCTGGCTGGTTTTTATGCCATGACCACCTTAGATCCTGAAATGTCGGAAAGTGAATTGATCACCTATACCGACCAGATCAAGGATCTGTTTGTGGAGAATAGGTATGTGAATGAATTCCGCGCCGAGGTGGATAAGTTAAGGAAATTGGCCGTTGGGCAAAAAGCACCTGAAATCACGGGGTATACACCTGATAATAAAACAGTGAAGCTGTCTGATTATAAAGGAAAAGTTGTTTTGGTTGATTTTTGGGCATCCTGGTGTATGCCATGCCGCGAAGAAAACCCTAACCTAGTGAACCTTTATGCAAAATTAAAGGATAAGAATTTCACAATCCTTGGGGTTTCCTTGGATGATAACCCTGGCTCCTGGATGCGCGCCATTTCGGATGACAAATTAACCTGGACGAATATCTCCGATCTGAAGGCTTGGAGTTCGCCGCTGATCATCGATTATTCCATTAAAGGGATACCCGCATCGTATATTTTGGATACCGACGGAAAGATCATTGCAAAGAATTTAAGAGGCAAATCATTGGAAGATTTCTTAACTAAATATTTAAATTAAGGAAAAGCCATTGTTAAGTATTTTTTACCACTTAACAATTTGGTAATATTTGGTTAACTTTATTTTATGATTAAGTACATATCTTAGCAAAAAATATTCAGAATATGGCTAATAAGCAAAAGATACTGGTTGTTGATGATGAGGCAGATATAGTTGAATTAATTTCCTATAATTTAACAAAAGAAGGTTACCAGGTATTTACCGCACCAAATGGAAAAGTGGCTTTAAAAGTAGCCAAAGAATCTAACCCCGATTTAATTATTTTAGATGTGATGATGCCAGAGATGGATGGTATCGAAACATGCCGTTTATTAAGAGCCCTTCCAGAATTCAAGCAGACCTTTATGGTATTCTTGACGGCTAGGAGCGAGGAGTATTCGGAAATTGCGGGATTTCATGTAGGGGCGGATGATTATATTGCCAAGCCGATTAAACCACGCGCTTTGATGAGCCGTATCAATGCGATCTTACGTAGAAATGCTGCCGATAACATTGATGATTCGACCACCGATAAGTTGGAGATATCCGATCTGGTTATTGATAGGGATTCCTTCTTGGTTTATCGCGGCGAAGAAAAGTTTGTACTGGCGAAGAAAGAATTTGAATTATTATATCTTTTAGCTTCCAAACCAAATAAGGTTTTTTCAAGGGAGCAGATACTAAAAGCCATCTGGGAGGATTCGGTGGTTGTTACAAATCGTACGATCGATGTGCATATCCGAAAGCTCCGAGAAAAAATAGGCGATACCTATGTAACTACTGTTAAAGGAGTGGGTTATAAATTTGAACTCGATAAATAAAAATATTTTTTCACAGAACCGAACTTAGTTCGGTTTTTGTTTTTATTAAATGTGCAATCGATTGCGCGGAAAATATTTATATTTGGCGCGTATTTAACACGAAACTTAAATTAAAATAATCAAATATGTGTGGAATCGTCGGTTATACCGGAACGCGACAAGCCTATCCAATCGTTATTGATGGCTTAAAGAAATTAGAATATCGTGGTTATGACAGTGCGGGTGTCGCACTTCAACAAGGCGATAAATTGCAGGTGTATAAAAAAGCTGGTAAAGTTGCAGCTTTGGAAGAATTTGTAGGCGATCAATCCACGGCTGGCACCACAGGAATTGGTCATACCCGTTGGGCAACCCACGGTGAGCCTTCAGACCGAAACGCACATCCCCATTATTCCAAGTCTGGAAAATTGGCCATGATCCACAATGGTATCATTGAGAATTATGCCCAGATCAAGAACGAATTGCTGAAAGACGGCTATGAGTTCCATTCGGATACGGATTCGGAGGTGTTATTGAATTTTATTGAAGACATTAAAGAAAACAATAATTGTAGCTTGGAGGAGGCTATCCGCATAGCCTTAAAACGCGTTACAGGTGCCTATGTGATCCTTTTGATTGCGGCGGATCAACCAGATACGATCATTGCAGCGAGAAAGGGAAGTCCATTGGTGATCGGAATTGGTCAGAATGAGCATTTCTTGGGTTCTGATGCTTCGCCGATGTTGGCCTATACCAAGGAAGTAGTCTATATCAATGATTATGAATTGGCGATTGTAAAGCCTGATGAATTGATTCTGAAGAATCTCGGTAACGAGATCATCACACCATTTGTCCAAAAATTAGACCTTGAATTGGCAGCGATTGAGAAGGGCGGTTTTGATCATTTCATGTTGAAGGAAATCTTCGAACAGCCGATCACCATTGCGGATTCGCTAAGAGGACGTTTGGTATTGAACGAGGACCGTATTATCCTAAGTGGCATCGATGCCATCAAAGATAAATTAATGGCGGCTCGTAGGATCATTATTGTTGCTTGTGGAACAAGCTGGCATGCTGGTCTGGTAGCAGAATATGTGATCGAAGAGCTGTGCCGTATCAATGTGGAAGTGGAATATGCTTCCGAATTCCGTTATAGAAACCCGATCGTCAACTCGGACGATGTGATCATAGCTATTTCCCAAAGTGGGGAGACCGCTGATACCTTGGTGGCGTTAGAGCGTGCGAAAGAGCAAGGCGCGACTATTTTCGGTATTGTGAATGTGGTTGGTTCTTCCATTGCGCGGATTTCCCATGCTGGTTGTTATACCCATGCAGGCCCAGAGATCGGTGTGGCAAGTACCAAGGCCTATACGGCCCAATTGGCGGTGTTGATGCTACTGGCCTTAAAAGTAGCGAAAGAAAAAGGTACTATCTCGGCAGAACGTTTTACCGAACTATCGCAGGAATTGAACAATATTCCGGAGAAAGTACAATGGGTATTGGACAATGAGGTCGATAATATCAAAGCGATCGCTTATAAATATAAAGATGCACATGATGTGCTTTATTTAGGTAGAGGTTATAATTTCCCTACTGCCTTGGAAGGTGCTTTAAAATTGAAGGAAATTTCCTACATCCATGCAGAAGGATATCCAGCTGCGGAAATGAAACATGGACCAATCGCATTGGTCGATGATCAACTTCCGGTGGTTTTTATTGCGAGTAAGGATACTTATCATGAGAAAATCGTCAGCAATATCCAGGAGATCAAAGCGCGTAAGGGAAAAGTTATTGCTGTTGTTTCGGAAGGTGATGAGATTACCCCGAGCATTTCAGATGATGTAATGTTCGTACCTGTTGTGGATGAGGTAATCGCACCATTATTGACCGTGGTTCCATTACAGTTGCTTTCGTATTATATAGGTGTTTATCGTGGTTTGGATGTTGATAAACCTAGAAATCTAGCGAAATCGGTTACTGTAGAGTAGGAGGTTTATGGGGTACATCAATAAAATTCCATTAAGTCGTATTGGATACGACTTTATTCCACAGGCTTATCTGCCTGAAGGAAAAGCTGAATATTACCTAAGATTTAAACAACAGAAAAACGAAAAACAATATCGGAACCTAACGGCGGAAGAGATCCAGATCTTAGAGTCCAATAGCAATGAATCTACCAATTGGAATGATGTACTGGTGACGGATAAGTTTCTTCCGCGCCAGATCAAAAGATCCAAATTCTATGGCTTGGTCCGTATCGGTGATATGGAAGAGGTCTATCTGGAATACAGGGATATTCGTTTGGCCGTTGGGATCTATAATTCCCAAGTGATCAGTTGTGATATCGGTGACTGTGTTGCCCTACATCAAGTGCGGTATATTGCGCATTATATCGTGGGCAATGAAGTGATCCTGTTGAATGTGAATGAAATGGAGACCAGTTCCAACGCGAAGTTTGGAAATGGGATCTTGAAAGAGGGGGATCAGGATTACAGCCGGATCTATCTGGAACTGTGCAATGAGAATGGTGGCCGATCGGTACTGCCATTTGATGGCATGCAAGCGGCGGATGTTTACCTCTGGACCAGAAACAGGCAGGATAAGAAATTGCAACAGCGTTTTTGGGATATCACGAATAATGGTTTTGATAGCATCAGAGGATATTACAGTGAGATTGGTGATCGAACGGTCATCAAGAATTCCCATACTATCAAAAATGTGAAGATCGGGTCTGATGCCTATATCAAGGGGATCAGTAAGCTTAAGAACCTAACCGTAAATTCTACTGCCGAAGCCTATACGCAGATTGGTGAAGGATGTGAATTGGTGAATGGGATTATTGGCTATGGATGTCGGGTGTTTTACGGTGTTAAGGCCGTAAGGTTTATTTTATCATCCTATTCCCAACTGAAATATGGCGCGCGGTTGATCAACTCCTTTTTGGGAGATAATTCGACCATATCCTGTTGTGAGGTATTGAATTCCTTGATCTTTCCGGCGCATGAACAGCATCATAACAATTCGTTTCTGTGTGCGGCACTGATCAAAGGACAGAGCAATATGGCTGCTGGAGCTACGGTTGGTTCCAACCATAATTCCCGTGGCGCAGATGGAGAGATCATTGCAGGAAGAGGATTTTGGCCAGGGCTATGTGTCAGTCTGAAACATAACTCCAGGTTTGCCTCTTATACTTTAATTGTAAAGGGTGATTTCTTGCATGAGTTGGATATCAAGATTCCTTTTTCGTTGATCAGTAATGATACGGCAAATGATCGGTTGGTGATAATACCGGGGTATTGGTTCATGTATAATATGTATGCCTTGATGCGGAATACCAATAAGTTCATCAGCAGGGATAAAAGGAGTTTTAAGAACCAGTATTTTGAATATGATATCTTAGCTCCGGATACGGTGAATGAGCTTTTTACTTCCTTAAAAGAGATCGAGATTGCCGTAGGGCATTCGATTAACTCTACGGATGCGATATCTTGGTTAGAAGGGGAAGGCGATTCTAAGGTGGAGATCACGCTGCAGAATGCAGAGTTTTCGAAGCGGAAGGTGGTTTTGATGAAGCCAAGGGAGTCTTATAAATTGTTCAGGAAGTTGATTCGATATTATGCGGTTTGTCAGATCTTGGATCAGGTTGAGCCGGAATATTTTGAAGCTTTCTGTGCCTCGATTTCGGATCAGGAATTTAAAAGGGAGGAATTTGAGAATATTGGTTCGCAGTTGATGCCGGTTTCGAAATTGGATACGTTGTTGGGGGATATTAAGGAGGAAAAGCTTGATTCCTGGACGGATATCCATCATCGGTACCATGAAATCAGTGCGGATTATTTAAGGGATAAATTGATCCATGCGGTAGCATCCTTGGAGGAGGTGACTGCTATATCGGCTTCCAAATGGGATCGTGGTTTTTGGGAGGATGTGTTGGATGAGGCTCATGAGACCAAGACTTGGATCTGTGAGGAGATCTATAAATCGAGGAGCAAGGATTATAGTAATCCGTTTAGGCTGATGGTTTATGAGAATGAAGAAGAGATGAATGAGGTAGTGGGAAGATTGGAGGATAATAGTTTTATCAATCAGCAAACAGCGGAGTTGGAGAAATTTAAAGCTGCTGTGGATGGTATAAGAGCAGTGATAGGGATAAAGGTAGAGGAAGAAGGGTAGGAGTCCATCGCGTCATTGCGAGAAGGCACGACGAAGCAATCTTTCGTCGTGCCTTTTTTTGTACTGAAGGAAAGATTGCTTCGTTCCTCGCAATGACTTTGGTCTCGCAATGACGCGGAAGAAGGGAGCAATGACGCTACTTCAGCTCCTTGATTTTTATACTTCTAAAAGAAACATTATCTCCATGATCCTGCAGCAATATATGTCCTTGCTCGGCTTCCCCAAACCTCTCCCAATCCTTATACTTACTTCCGGCCACCAATTTCCTGAACTCTTCCGATCCCCTCACAAACTCCAACATCTTAAACCCATTCAAATAATAAGTCACCTTATTATTAGGTTCCACCACGATCCTTCCCCTGTTCCATACCCCAATCGGTTTACGAGGTCTTGGGTTCCGATCCGAAGTAATCAGATCATATAACGACGCCAAGGTCCTATTCCCATTCTTCCCTAATTTTGCATCCGGATGCAAAGCATCATCCAAAATCTGATATTCCGGACCAATACTCGATCCAGCAGTCTTCTCATTCAAGGTCACAAAATACTTCACTCCTGAATTCGCCCCCGGCGTCAATTTAAAATCAAAGGACAGATCAAAAGCCTTGTACTGCTTTTCCGTAATAATATCCCCACCATTCGTTGATTCCCCACCATCCGATTTCTGCACAGAAATAATCCCATCCTTGATATTCCAGCCTTTCTCCGGAAACTTACTTCCTTTTGCACTTATCCATCCCGCATGATCCTTTCCATTGAACAACAACTTATACCCATTCGCCTGCTCATCCCTACTCAATTGATTGGCATTGGTATTCACGATATAAACCTCCTTCGGAAAAGCCTTGGGTTTCAGATTCTCCGTCTGGATTTTTATATTCTTAAAATAAACCTTCTTTCCATCCAAATTATCCGGGATGCTATGTACCTGCAGCGCAATAAATCCAGTAGCATCCAAGCTATCCACTACATACGATGTCGGAACTCCATTGATCCAAGTCCTCGTCTCATTCCCAATGGCTTCAATCCGCACATGATTGAATTCCTCCGCTTTATACGCATTCCGTGCCACTGGATTCAGATCCAATGGATATAACCATTCCCTTCTACCTTCATCATAAATACCTCCGGTCCAGGCACGCTCCGTAGGATCGATTTCCACCTGTCGACCATACGCCCTTCCTCTGCCATTATTTCCTTTAGGATCGATATGACTCCGCGTCTGAATGCCCGAATTGGTACTATTCCCTTCCAATTTAACATCCAACTCCAGGATAAAATCGCCATATTCCCTATCGGTAACCAAAAAAGAATTAGGTGTTTTCTTGGTCATCACCCCAACGATACTATTATCTTCTACCAAATATTTGGCATTACCACCGGCTGTTTTCCAGCCACTAAGGTCTTTGCCATTAAACAGGTCTTTCCAATTGCCGCTGCCACTTGAAGATTTAGTCGTACTGCAGGAAATGCCTAACGAAGATAATCCAAGAATTAAACAGGAGCTAAAAAATAAGCTACGAGGTCTTTTTAGATTTAACATGAGAATATGTGTAACAGGTTTATGATTATGTCAACAAATGATACCGAAATTAGGATTTTTTTTTAATTTTAAGATATAATCATAAAATTAACATAAACCTAGACGTTCAAATGATGAACCATCATTTTTCCCGAAGAAGTTTTATTAAGAAGTCGGTAATTGCTGGGGGAGCAGTAACATTGGCCCATAGTGGCATCGGCAATATCTTAATGGCCAAACCTAATGAGCGCGTTAATTTAGCGGCTGTAGGGATTGGAAACAGGGCTGCGGAGATTCTTTTGGAATTCCACAAGACCGGGCTCTGTAATATTGTGGCGCTTTGTGATACCGATATGGGTGCAAAGCATACCCAGGCAATTCTGGAGAAATTTCCGGAGGTTCCTCGCTTTCAGGATTTCCGCGTGATGTTTGATAAGATAGGGAGTCAGATCGATGCGGTATCCGTTGGAGTGCCCGACTTTTCGCATTTCCCGATTACCATGATGGCCCTGGATCTGGGTAAGCATGTATATGTAGAAAAACCTATGGCAAGGACGTTCCAGGAAGTGGAGCTGATGATGGCCAAAGCAAAGAAAAACCCTAAATTGGCGACCCAGATGGGTAACCAGGGACATTCAGAAGCCAATTATTTCCAATTCAAAGCTTGGAAGGATGCAGGCATCATTAAGGATGTGACACAGATTGTAGGGCATATGAACATGCCTAGGCGTTGGCATGGCTGGGATGTGAACATGAAGAATTTTCCCACCGCAGAACCAATTCCAAGTACATTGGATTGGGATCTGTGGCAGATGCAGACTTTAGGACATAATTACAACAAGGATTTTATCAATGGCCAGTGGCGATGCTGGTTTGATTTTGGAATGGGAGCCTTAGGTGACTGGGGAGCCCATATTTTGGATACCGCCCATGAGTTTTTGGATCTGGGCTTACCATCGGAAGTTTCGGCCATAAAATTGGATGGTCATAATTCTTTCTTTTTTCCGATGTCTTCAACCTTAAAATTCAGTTTCCCGAAACGGAAGCGCATGCCTGCTTTGGATATCATGTGGTATGATGGTCTGGATAACCTGCCGCCTATTCCCAATGGGTATGGCGTTTCTGGTCTGGATCCCAATATTCCGCCACCAAGTACCGGAAAAATGGAACCTGCCAAATTGAATCCTGGTAAAATAATATATTCCAAGGATTTAACGTTCAAAGGAGGGTCACATGGAAGTACATTGAGTATCATTCCGGAGGAAAAGGCACAAGATATGGCATCAAAATTACCGGAAGTAGCGAAATCGCCTTCCAACCATTTTGCGAATTTCCTGAAAGCCTGTATGGGGCAGGAAAAAACGCGTTCGCCTTTTGAAATTGCTGGACCTTTAAGCCAAGTGTTTTGCTTGGGTGTAATAGCACAAAGATTAAACACGACCTTTAAATTCGATCGGGAGAAAAAAGAGATTGTGAATGATAAATTTGCGAATGCGCTCCTGATGGGGCCACCACCTAAAAAAGGTTGGGAACAATATTATATCGTATAAAATAAAACAATAAATAAGAGATGATCAAACAATTAGCTTATGGACTAGCATTTACAGGGATGTTAGGAATGACATTAACATCATGTAATTCTGGTGCGCAAGAGAAAAAAGAAGAAGAAGTGCATAATCCAGCCTCACAAACCATTCCAGAAGAATCCAAAGACCTGTTGGGCAGATGGGATTTGACCGTTGATAAAGGTGGAAATCAAGTTCCTTCCTGGATTGAAATCAAATTATCCGGTTTCTCTACCTTGGTAGGATACTGGGTAGGGGATAGTGGCAGTAGCCGTCCAATCTCACATATAAAATTGGCCAATGGAAAGTTCTCCTTTGCCATTCCTCCACAATGGGAAGGTGGTGAAGGTGATTTCGTTATTGAAGGAGAATTGGCCGCTGGCGAACTGAAAGGTACGATTACCTCGAACAAAGGCGAAAAGTATAGCTTTACAGGTGTTAAAGCGCCTTATCTTGTACGTACGAATGCACCTACTTGGGGAACTCCAGTGGAACTGTTCAATGGAAAGGATCTGACGAATTGGAAACCATCGAATGAGAACAATAAATGGGTAGTAAAGGATGGTATCCTGACCAATGAAGCAGCTGGTGCCAACCTGATCACCGAGCAGAAATATGAAGATTTCAAGATCGATGTGGAGTTTCGGTATCCTGAAGGCAGTAATTCAGGCTTATACTTAAGAGGTCGTTACGAGGTTCAGATCGAGGACTCTCCTAAAGATAGACATCCTGGAGCCTTGTTTTTTGCAGGTGTTTATGGTTTCTTAGCGCCAAATGAGATGGTGGCATTGGGACCCAATGAATGGCAGAAAATGGAAATTACCTTGGTTGGAAGATTGGTGACCATCGTAGCGAATGGAAAAACGGTGATCAGTAATCAGGAAATTCCTGGAATTACGGGTGGTGCGTTGGATAGCAAGGAAGGCGAACCTGGACCGATTTATATCCAAGGTGATCATGGACCAATAGAGTTCCGCAAAATCACGATTACCCCTGCTAAATAATCAATATATATTTCAGAAAAACTGCCTTTATAATTCCAATAAAGGCAGTTTTTTTTGAACAAATACGCCTGGTTTTTGTTCTATTATACAAAATCTTTTATAATCTTCAATAATAATTTCAGATGGACTATCTCAAAATTCCCAAATATTTTGCATCGAGTATGTTAATTTACTTTGCCATGAACAATCCTCTCTCTGCCCAGAATAAAGACTTAAATAATCTAAAAGATCCCAGATTAGAAGTGGTTTCATCCTTTGATAAATCACAGCCTATAGGTGTTTCCGTGAGCTCGGATAATCGGGTGTTTGTTTCCTTCCCAAAAAGAGAGCCCTATACCATGGGTTTGGCCGAAATCGTAAATGGTAAGCGTACTGCTTTTCCTTCGGCTAAAAATGGCGAGGATCCTATCCTGAAACAAACTGATTTTATCAATGTTCAGGATATTTATGTAGATACAAAAGATGTGCTATGGGGCCTGGACTCAAAACCTGCCTCCAACAGCTCCATTTTTGGAAAAGGAAGTTCAGATGAAAAAGATGGTGGGAAATTCACCCTTTATGGAATCGACCTTGCTGATCAGAATTCGGTTTCTAAATATGTATTTGAAGATCTGGACAAGGAAAAGTCTGCTTTGAATGATGTTCGGGTGGATACAGAAAAGCACATGGCTTACTTTTCAGATCCGGGTCAAGCGGGAATTGTAGTGTTGGACTTAAAAACAGGCAAGACAAGGACCGTGCTCAAAAACAGCCGATTTACGAAGGCAGATCCGAAGGTTGTTCTTTCTTATCAGGGCAAGGAAATGCGGGATGCGAAGGGCAATCCTTTCAAATCGAATGTGAATGGGATTGCATTGACAAAGGATAATAAATGGTTCTATTTTAAACCTATCAATGCACATCATCTCTATCGAATAGAAACACAATATTTGGTGGATAGGGAATTATCAGATAAAGAACTGATCAGTAAAATAGAAGATATGGGGGAAGTTGGTATTACCCATGGTTTGGTAGCTGATAAGGAAGGAAATATTTATCTGACGACTTCTTTGGATTACTCGATCAGAAGATTGACTCCGGAAGGAAGTTTAGAAATGGTTGTTCAGGATAGTAGATTGATCTGGCCGGATTCATTAGGTGTAGGATCAGATGGATATCTTTATTTCTCCTCTGCGCAGATGCAGTTGCTTCAAAACTGGAATAATGGTGAGGATAGGGTTGAGTATCCTTTCAAGGTGTATCGCGTTAAGATGTTATAGGGAGTTTATAACAGTTAAATTAAGGGATCTATTTTCTTAAACACCGATCTGTACGACAACAATATCTTCGTTTTGATAGGAGGGGTGGTAATGGCTAATGGAACCGGTACTTTTATAGTACTGCAATTCTTCATAAACCAACTTTTTTAATATTCCCTTACCTTTTCCGTGGATAAATTTGATCTCGGGATAACCCCAATAGATGGCGGCATCCAACATTTCTCTCAAATGATCCAGGCTTTCCGCCAATAGCTCATCGATCTCGTAACTATCTAAATCGCCGATAAAAGCTTCAGCATGCAAATCGACAGTTTTAGGAGGGCGGGCAAGGGATCTAGCCATGGACTGGGAAATAGCTAATTATTGTTCGTTCAGGATTCCGGGTACCAATGCTTTTGCTGAATCAATCTTTTCGGATTCCAATAACGCGATATAATTTTTTAGGCGCTGATAGGTCTGCGATTGCGGTGCAAAATCTTCCAGGTAGTTATAGGCATCTTGAAAATAAGCGGCTATCTGTTCACTTTCAATGGCCGGGGTGTTGTCCATACCAATGGTCAGGGTAGTGAAATACCTATTGTATTGCTCTTTTGCCTCTTCGCCTACAACGGTGTTTTGCGTTGCTTTTGAGAAATCTTCCCACCAGATCACCCTTTGCACCAAAGATTGGTAGGGAATGGCGATGGCCGCATCTTCCGCATACCCCTCCATGTTCTCTTTTCCTAATTGCTGAAGGTAGATTTCGAAGTTGGAAGAAATATAAGGGTAAAACTGTTCCTGAAGATAGAAAGGGTTTTGTTGAAGGCTGAACATCCCTTCGGATTGCCTTACGCGGAAGCCGTTGCTATTGATGGCTTTATAAACAGATTCCAATTCAGATGGAACGGATTTCTTTCCTCCATCAAATTCAATTCCCACTAAGGATTCATAATTTGTTTTATCATCAAATACATTCCGATTGGCATAAAGGGAAACTTTATCCAAGTAGTCCAAGATGATAGAAACGCCTTGATCATTCATCAAGGTATCCTCCTTATCTTCGAAAAGTTCCTTGAATTTTGCAGTGGCCTTGCTTACGCTGTTCACATCGCTTGAATCCAATGCCAGGATATAGTCTTCTAGTTTTTCTGCTTTGGTAAGTACGTGTTCTTTTCCATCAACGATTCGGATATCCGAAGAGTCCGTTTTGTTCTCATTGTTGGACACACAACTTGCAAAAAATAATACAAGCATTATACACCCTATGCTGAATCTCATGTCTTTCAATTTTATTATGTTTCAAACTTCGGTTAATTATCGACAGCATCCAAATTTTACCATCAATTCTTATGTCTTATTAACAACTATTATACAGCGGGATTTGTGTTAGTTTATTGAATATTTATATAAAGAGGATAGGTTTTGGGGTTTGATGATTGTGAATGTTAAATTATTGTCCAACTAATCAAGGGATTAATTTAATGTTTTAATGAGGGGCTTGAAGGTGACGGGTAAAGATTGTATATTTGTGCCACACAAAACAAAGGTGATACCTTTTCGGGGTGTAGCGTAGCCCGGTATCGCGCCACATTTGGGATGTGGAGGTCGTAGGTTCGAATCCTGCCACCCCGACAAAAGCCACT